>Ga0335081_10007147_pt1 | contig 17830 bp, 15 predicted proteins | sample Lox_Sample_35_FD_206713 | JGI IMG/M metagenome (GOLD analysis project Ga0335081, IMG submission 206713) | Soil microbial communities from Loxahatchee National Wildlife Refuge, Florida, United States - Lox_Sample_3.5 | ecosystem: Environmental > Terrestrial > Soil > Wetlands | place: USA... | reverse complement strand
GGAGCACGTGAAGTCCGTATCCTGAGCTTCTTATTTCATGAAAATCATAGTTGTTGTCCTCGCAGCGACAACTGCGTGGGCGCAGTCTGTCTCCTCGGGCGCGGGGACGATGAGCGGGACATTCCAGGTAGGCTCGCCCATGCCACCATTTATGATGGGTATCCACATTAACAAAGGGGCAACGCCGTATCCGACGATCGGGATCAAATCGCAACGGTTGTGGGATTCCCAGACCACTTGGGCGGATCTGAATACCTGCGATCCCACCACGGCCGCGAACGTCTCCACGCATCCCGCCGCCGACCCGCTGAATGCCTGCTATAACTGGTCGAATCTCGATGCTGCCATCTCCGACGCTATAACTGGCGGCGCCGTCGATCTGCTGTGGACGGTGGCCAAGGTTCCCACCTGGGTATCAAGTTCGCCGGCCGACACGTGCAACGGCAACGCAGCCGGGAGTTGCGATCCGCCGAGCGATGTGAACGCCGACGGAACGGGCCCTGACGCCGCGTTCAAGAATTTTATGACCGCAGCCATGGCGCACCGCGCCACACTGACCAATGGAAATAAAATCGTGGCCGTAGAGTTGTGGAACGAACCCCACAACTGGTTCTTCTGGAACAAAACCGGCGATGGCCACAGCGGAACTGCCACCTACGTGCAACTGGCGCGCATGGAGGCGGACGCGGCGGCGCTCATCAAGGCCGCTGATCCCAGCGTGACTGTGTTAGTGTCTGCGGGCCTGGCTTCCACCACATCGCGCAACGGGGCAAACTCGCTGTACACCGCCCTCGAAGCCATTACGGGCGCACCCGTGAATTTCGATGCACTAGGAGTGCATCGCTACGATCAACCGCCGACTGGCTGCACAGACACATCGGGATACCCCGACTTGTCCGGCGTCATCAACGATGCTAACTCGGTGGCGGTATTCCAGGCACTGGTCGCCGGCCATTCTGGCTTTGCCGGCAAACCTATCTGGCACACGGAGGGAAGTTACTACGCCACGACGAATTGCTCGCTGTGGCAGGCAGACCTGGTTGCACAACGCGCCTACCTTGGCCAGTATTTCGTGGTGTGGGCGAGCGAGGGCGTGAAGAGAAATTATTGGTACGCATGGGATATCAATGCCAAGCTTTGGCAGGCGGCCTCGAATCCTGCCAACCCAGTTCTGAGCACGACAGGCTGGACTGCCGACGCCGCGGGCTTCATCAATCCGGCGGGCATGGCCTGGAATGTGGTGCAGTCGTGGCTCACGGGAACCTCTTTCACCAATAGCCCGCATGGCTGCTCGGCCAGCTCCAATCTGTGGACCTGCCCGGTCACGCTTTCCACGGGGAAAGCGGCACTGATCGCGTGGTACGACTCGTGGGGCAATAGCAGCTCGTACACGCCGGGTTCGGGCTACAACGGCGGCCTCCTGCACAAGCTCGATGGCAGCACGCAGGCCCTCACCAACACGACTGCCCTGAGTGTCACTCCGGAACCAGTTTTGCTGGAAGTGGGCCCGGCGGGCCCGACCGTATCTCTCTCGGTGCCGAGCCTGAATTTTGGCAGTCAGCCAGTCGGCATGGCTAGCGCGGCTCAGTACGTTACCGTCACCAATGGCGGCAACTCGAATCTTACTTTCACCGCCCCGGTCAGCGTGACCGGCGACTTTGCGCTGGCTGGAGGCACCTGCAGCACCGCCACTCCGCTGACTCCGGGAAACAGTTGCACGCTCGGCGTGCAATTTACCCCTTCGGCCGCGGGAACGCGGGGCGGGGCGATGACGCTGCAGGATAATGCGCCGGACGATCCGCAGTCGGTTGCCCTTACCGGAACCGGCTCCAGCGCGTACACCCTCACGGTCACCACATCAGGCGCGGGCAGCGGCACGGAGACTTCCAGCCCATCCGGGCTGAATTGCCCGACCACCTGCGTTGCTAGTTTCGCTTCGGGCAGCATTGATGTCACCGCCAATCCAAGTTCGGGATCGACCTTCAACCAGGTGGGCGGCTGGACGGGTTGCGATTCCAATCCCAGCCAGTACGTCTGTCACATTTCGTCGCTGACTGCGAATCGAACGATTGTAGCGACGTATGGCGTCGCCTCATCAGGCCAGTTCACGCAAGCCAGCCGTCCGCCGGCCAATTACTATCCGTACCCAACCGCCAGCTCAGCGTGGACACAGCGCATTCCCACGGATGCCACGGCGCATGATCTGAACCCTGCGGCCTATGGGCTCACCGGGACTTACTCCCAGATGGTGAACTGTGCGGTCACTGGGTGTGGATACGGCGCGGGAGTAGGAACGGCCAACGGCGGTCCCATGGGAGTGCAGATCAACAGCGCTACCAACGGCGGCCAGCCTGCGACCAACGATCAGGGGCACCCGGTTTATTTCTGCGGGGCCAGCGATAACTGCCCCATCTATCACGTCACCTACAAATCTTCGGACAGTGAGTGCTATTACCAGGGCGCTTACGGTCAGACGATCAAGCCCAACTTCTACTTCCATGCTCCCAGCGCGGCGCCCTTCAGCGCGCAAGGGACCGGAAGCGACTCTTTCCTCAACGCCTATGACCAGGTATTCGGCCTATGGGTGTCCTTTGAGTCTGGGGAAGCCGCGGGCTGGCGCCATCTGCCGGCCTGCTCAGGGACCACGATTGCCACCGCTTGCGAGATTGACGCGTCCGGCGGAGTCACGCCTAGCATATGCAACTCTTCCCGGCCCGGCGTGGACAGCGACACGACCGTGGCGGAGCGGACCGTGACCATCGCGGGCACGAGCATGAATATCGGCGGCGCCGGCGACAACATTGGAATCGCTCCTCCAGGTTCGGTGGGCTATGAGAGCTTTGAAGAGCTCATGGGCGGGATCAATCACGCCATGCAGGGGAACCTGCTGTGCGTAAACCAGGGCGGGTTTATTTACCCTGCGGTATCCGGCGCCCTGCTGTGCAACGATCCCAACATCGGCAACTATGGCGGACCGCCCGCGAACGCCACGAGTTGGCCGCCAGCGGGGGCGCTGCTTTATCTTGCGCTCAGCGACGCCCAGATCGCCGCGCTGCAATTGCCGCCGCTCCAGAACAACGTCATCACGGCGCTGGCGCACTACGGCGTGTACGAGTCCGTCACGGGAGGAACCAACTCCACCAGCCCGGTTGGGGGAGATACGGTGGACAGCGAGCAGTCCTATTGCTTCCAGTTGCCGGCGGCATGCACTTCGCTGTCGAACCATCACCCCATCTTCAATTGGCTGGAGGGGCAGGCGCTGGGGTCTCCACTGTGTACCGGAGTCAGCGGCGCGCACGATACCCACGACTGTCCGGTACAAACTTCGATGACGGGGGGCAACTTTGCCTCTCCCCTGTCGCAGTATCGCTTCAACTGGTCGATGCTCTACGGCGTTCCTTACATCAGCGGGCAGCCCATCACCAGTTACTTCCACATTGCCGATCCCTGCATTGTGGCGGGGATGGTCAAGAACGCGGGCGGAAGTCCCCCGATTACCCCGTGCTATTAGGCGCGACCAACCAGCGGGGGGGCTGGAGCGCCCGAAAAAGCATGGGTCAACCCTCATGGTGGTGAGGAACACCCCTTTTGCCGGCGGGATCGGACTAAGGAGAGGTTTTCGTAATGGGTTGTGAACGGGTCAGTCGTGACCAGTGATCTTTCTCTTCTTCGGCAGTTTGGACGTGTTCTAGATTCGCGAGTTCTGGACTCGAGGCTCCGGCAGTATCCACAGGACCACGGAGCCCTTGCCATTCCCGCGGCAACGCGTGACGTACTTATCTCGCACTTATTGAAGATACGGAGCAAAACGAAGGGACTTATAACCTTTGAACTGAACCGAGCTCAGCGGGAGTATTCGAGACGCTGCAGCCGGCGAAACATCGTGTTGAAGGCCCGGCAACTCGGCATTACCAGTTACGTGGCGGCGAGATACTTCATCCAGACCATTGTCCGGCCCGGAACGATGACGGTTCAGGTAGCACACAATCAAGAGTCGGCCGAGGAGATATTCAGGATTGTGCATCGTTTTTGGGAGAACCTGCCGGAGGGGATGCGGAAGGGCGTGTTGCTGCCCTCGCACTCGAATGTACGCCAGATGGTTTTTCCAGCGATTGACAGTGAATACCGGGTCGCTACCGCAGACGACAACGCGGGACGTGGGCTCACCATACAGAATCTGCATTGTTCAGAGGTGGCCCGTTGGTCCCGCGGCGGCGTGGAGGCGTTGGCATCACTGCGAGCGGGCGTGCCGCCGGACGGAGATATTGTGTTGGAATCGACTCCGAACGGCGCGGGCGGTGTTTTTTACGAAGAGTGGCAACGAGCAGAGGAGACCGGCTATACCAAACACTTTTTCCCGTGGTGGTATGAGGAATGCTATTCCGGCGACCTCGAAAAGATCAGCCTGTATCCTCTGACGCCGCAAGAGCAGGAATTGGTGGACAGGTACGGGCTCACGGAGCGGCAGATTGCCTGGCGCAGAGTCAACCGGGCCCAGCTAAGAGGACTCGCCGCGCAGGAGTATGCGGAGGATGCTGTTTCCTGTTTTCGGGCTTCCGGCGATTGCCTGTTCGACACGGAGATGGTGGAGGAGATTCTCGAAGGGACCACCGAGCCGATCGTGGTGCGGGACAATCGACAGCTGATGGTGTGGTTTCCGGCTCGGCCTGGGCACCAGTACATTATTGGCGTCGATCCGGCTGGCGGGGGCTCGGACGGCGACTACGCCTGCGCACAGATCATCGATCGCGATACCGGGATGCATTGCGCCGAGTTGCACGGGCACTTCCCGCCCCGCGAGCTGGCATCGAAGGTGGCGGCCCTGGGGCAAGAATACAACGCGGCGTTGGTCGCGGTGGAGCGCAATAATCACGGCTACGGAGTTCTGGCAAACCTGCGTGCCGAGGACTATCCGAACATCTATTCTCAAAAGGAACAAGATGGGTGGCTGACATCCGCAGCGAGCCGGCCGGGGATGCTTGAAAACCTGGCAGCGGTGCTGGCGACGGAGCCAACACTGTTTCACAGTCCCCGTTTCCTGAACGAATGCCGGACCTTTGTGCGCCGGGCCGATGGCAGTGCCGCGGCCGCGGCAGGCGCGCACGACGACTGTGTCATGGCGATGGCGGTGGCATTTGCCGTTCGTCAGGCAGTTGCCGGAGCGAACCTGCGCTCGCCCAAATTGGAACTCGCAAGCATTGTTTTTTAGGGTGGCGCTGAGAAATAATCCACAGCCCGCTTGTGCCGGGCATCACAGAACGAGCGGATATGGGTTCCTAGAATCCAGCCTGGCGAAGCTCGCGAACGGGCGGGATTCTGTGGCGGTTGATGCCATTCAACACGTAAGAAGAATGCGGGGTGGAGCGCAAGGACATCTGATGCGCTGCTCCGACGGGCATTACTACGTGGTTAAGTTCCGGAACAATCCGCAGCATCTGCGAGTGCTGGCGAACGAGTTTCTGGCAACCAGACTGGCCGAGCGCGCCGGGTTGCCCGTGCCCGAGACCGAGGTCATCGAAGTGGGCGAGTGGTTGATTGGGCATTCCGCGGACTTGAATATTCAGCTGGCCAATGGAACCGTCCCTTGTCAAGCAGGGCTTCAGTTTGGTTCGCGATATGTTGTCAATCCGCTGGACGGACAGGTGGTTGATTATCTTCCGGTCGAGGTGCTGGATCGGGTGCGCAATCTGGAGTCGTTTGCCGGAATGCTGGCGCTCGACAAGTGGACGGGCAACGCTAATGGGAGGCAAGCGGCATTCTGGAGAAAGACGCGAGACCGAAAGTACACGGCGGCGTTCATTGATCAGGGTTATTGCTTCAATGCTGGAGAGTGGACCTTCCCGGACTATCCGCTGCGCGGGGTTTACCCTCGCAATGAAGTGTACTTAGGGGTACGGGGATGGGAGTCCTTCGAACCGTGGCTTTCGCGCATCGAAAACATGGAGGAAGATCTGCTTTGGCAAGTCGCAGGAGAAGTTCCTCCCGAGTGGTACGGTGGAGAATGGGAAGACCTGGAGAAATTGGTGTGCAGTCTGCTCGGTCGACGACAGTGCGTGCGGGAACTGATTGTGACATTCGCCGTGTCGCCCCGGAGGCCGTTTCCAAACTGGGCGCAGAATTGAGATGAGGGCCGCAGAAAAGACTTGAGCGTGACATGTCTGACCGACACCAACTCGGATTCTTCGTTCTGCGGTATGTTCCCAACCTGGTTACGGACGAGGCTGTCAACATCGGCCTGGTCCTGATCGGAAGCGGAGAAGATCGAGCATTTGCCGAGGTTCGTTTCCGGCGTGACTGGCGCGCCGTGCAGTGTATCGACCCCCAGGCGGATATCGAGATGCTGCAGGCTCTCGAACGCGAAATTCGCACGCGACTCGGCGATGAGACGGAGCGCGATGTCTTCTTGAAACGGATGCAGGATTCGTTTTCCAACGCGGTGCAGCTCTCACCTATGCAAACATGCCTGGGAGAGGCTCCCGAGCGTGAACTGGAGAACCTGGCGAAGATATATCTGGATCGAGCGACACGCGGCGGAAAGCGCTTGGCGAGCGGTCGACAGCGGATTGTAGCGGCCATGCACGGCGCGTTTGACCGAGCGGGCGTCTGGGAATCGATGATGAAGGATATCGCGGTTGAAAAGTACACATTCAAAGGCGATCCCCTGAGGATCGACTGCGCCTACCGGCCGAATGGAACCATCAAGATGTTCCACGCCGTCCCGCTGGCGACAGACATAAATGCCGCGAAGGTTCTCGCTTTCAGCTACCCACAGATTGTGGAGGGGATTGCGAGAGACGAACACGCGCACGCGGCATTGACGGCGGTGGTTGAGGACAACCTAGATCGCGGTGACGAGGCGATTCTTTTCGCACTCGCCATGATGGGCCGGAGCCAGATTGCGGTGGCCATGGTGGCCGATATGCCGCAAATTGCGGAAGCGGCAAGGCAAGAGATGCGGTTATAAGTTCAATCAGCGGCTGTCACCTTCCCGAAGAGCCGGGATCACGCCGGCAGCACCTAGGAAATCATGAAAATTAAAGAGAAGTTGCGTGGCGCAATGCGCCGCGTGGCAGGGGTTCGCCTGCTCGATGCTGGCCCAGAGGAGAAGCGGCACACCCTACCCCTTCCCTCCATTCTCAACACGTACGGCCCGCAGACCAGCCCGATGCCGAAGCCCACATCGGTCAACCTGCGGCGTTTCGCCGAAACCCCGATTGCGCGTAAAGCGATCAACACTATCAAGGACCGAATCGCGGGCATGCGATGGCAAGTCCAGACGCGCCGCGGAAGACTGCGCGAAGAAACTCCCGACGCCGCCTTGCGCGCCGGCATCCTGATGCAGAACTTTGAGGCGCCGAATCCTGACGATTCATTCCGCTCGCTCGCGGAACAGGTGCTGGAAGACATTATTGTCGGCGGGTTCGGCGCGATTGAAGTACAGAGCACTGGGTCAGCGGATCACCCTCTGGTGTTGTGGCCCGTGGATGGGGCCACGATTCGCATGAGGACGGATTGGGACGGGCGGCCGAATTCGCCGCGCTACGTTCAGGCGACCGGGCGATTCGGGGCGGAGGGCAGCATCGTTCTCAATGATGAGGAACTGATCTACATCCGGCTGAATCCACGCACTCACACCCCGTTCGGCCTAGGCCGGCTCGAGGTGGCGTTTGAAACGATCAATGCTTTCCTGGCCGCGCACAAATACGCGTCGCGCCTGGCGTCAAACTCAGTCGTGCAATATGCGCTCTGGCTAAAGGATCTGAGCCCGTCTCATCACGAGCGGCTGATTCGCTGGTGGCAGGACGAGATCGAGGGTACCGGACGAGTTCCGATTCTTTCCGTCGAGAACAAACCCGAGGTGCTCAGGTTTGGTGGAGGGACGGACGCGGACCTGCGGCTGGCGTGGCAGGAATTTCTGATTCGAGTGATTGCCGACGCTTTCGACCTTTCTCCCCAGGCGCTGGGCCTGGAGCGGGACGTGAATCGGTCCACGGCGGCCGATGCCAGCGACCAGGTATTTCGGCAAACCATCGTTCCGACGGCGAGGCTCCTCGCCGAGCACCTCACCCGCGACGCGATCGGGAAGAAACTCGGCTGGCCTGACCTGGAGTTTGTGTTCTCAGACGTTGACGCTCGCAACGAGATGGAAGACGCGCAAATTCAGGAGATCCTGTTGCGCAGCGGAGTGCTGACAGTGAATGAAGTGAGGCGCATGCGAGGGCTTGGGCCAGCAGCAGATCAGCAGTCGAGCTGACGGTCCGAGACCGCAGACGCCGGTACCCGCGCGGTCAGGGACAGATTCTAGGCTTCTCTCCAGGATGGCAAGTGATGATGAATGTCGAGTTGGAATCGATGGCGATAGAAATGCCCGTCGTCGATGGGCATCCCAATCGGGAACCGTTTCGCGGTGTGCTGACGATTGTCGATCAGCCCTCTGACAAGCCTCCGGCAGGGGCTCGCGGACACCGGGTCCTGCTGACGCGAGCCGCCGCCGAAGCGGCTTTGCCGTCGCTGCTGGGCATGGCTCTGGACTATTCGCCGTCGCTCGACCGGCACGATACGCGGCGCAAGGTTGGCGTGATCACGCGAGCTGAGATAACCGGACGCAATCTGGAACTGAGTGGATATCTTTTCGCCAAGGACTTTCCGGAGATCGTTCGCGAGATTGCTCGTTCGGGATCGGCAAATCGGGGAGAGCTCATGCTCTCGACCCTCGGCATGTCCTATGAGCTGGCGGACGCGAGCGTCGCGGACATTCGCGCGAGTGTGTGGACTCTTACCCGAGTGACCTTCACCGGCGCCGCGATCTTGCGGCGCGACAAGGCGGCGTATCGGCAAACCTGGATTGCGCTCGGGGAGTAGCCGGTCCGTCAGCCGCACTTTCAGCAAGTTCGGAGCATGCTCGTGCTCCTTTGACCGCATTTTGCAAGGAGATCCCATGAATGAAGAGATGAATCAGCAGATGACCGCAACGGCAGAACGGCTCGCAGCCGCGGCGGAAGCCCTCGACCGCGTGCTGGAACGGCTTGACGCACAACAACAGGCACTGAATGCAAAGGTCGACCGGATCGTGGCCGCGGTGGAAGAACACCTCACGCCCAGCGAGCCGGAAGCCGCGACCGCGAAGACGGGCGTCCAGCAGATGCAGGAGCGCATCGCGGAACTCGAAAAGGCGAATACGGATTTGCAGGCGCAGGCTGCGCGCCTGGCGCGCAAGACATTGCCACCGCTCGTGTCGGCTTTGCTTGCGAAAGGTGAGGAGAGCAGCGGCGAGAAACTTAATCCCGCCCTGATCGACAAGACGCTGCAGGCGCTGACGGTGGAACAGCGTATCGCGGTAAAGGCGGAAATGGCGCGCGCGGGGATGATCGAATAGCACTTCCGCGGCTCCGGCCGCGAAAAATCACGTAGGAAGGCTGAGGGCACGACAACGGTCGTGCCTTTTTTGTTTGAGCGAGCGGCGCAGCGACACCTCCACCGAACAGCGGCATTGCACTCGCTCACGTTGCACGCCAGAAATCGAAACGTACTTTTTCACTCAGGAGAAAACATGAAAGCACAGTTTATGGATCTGCACGCGGCTGCCGACTATCTCGGGCCCGGCGCAGTGGAAATTAACCGCTATCAGACTGAAATCACAGACATTGTGCGCCGGCGCGGCGTGTTTGGACAGAGAATCCGCCAGATTCCCGCCACAGGCCATCCTTCCCGATTCTTCGAGCAAACCGCCATTGTGTCGCCGGTCGCGACCGACGCGTTCGTCGATCCGCGCAACATCGTGGCCAAGGTCGGTTCGCCCTCCCGGGCAGAACGCAGCGTGCCTCTGAAGGCGCTGGTGTCACAGATCAACTACAACCTGTTCGATATCGAAGTGGGATCGCAGCAGAGCCAGTTCGCATTCCTGCAGGCGAAGGACCTCGCCGACTCGGTCGAGGGCCTGATGCGGACTCACGATGTTGCACTCTGGAACGGAAGTGACACGTCGCTGAGCGCTCCGACGACACCGCAGTACTTCGGTGTCTGCGGACAGATTGAAGCGGGCGGAAACTCCACCACCATCCACACCACCGACAGCATCGTGGATGGTCTGAAGTCCACGATTGCCCAGATGGTTTCGAACTCCTCGTTTGAGGTCCGGCCTTCCGCCATCTACGCCAATCCCGTATTGCTCGACCTGATCGACCGTGAGATGAAGACGGCCTACAACGTGGTGCTTTCGACCGTTGACATCACGGGCGGGTTGCGGGTGAAAGCGCTATCCACCCAGGCGGGAGACTTGCCCCTGATTCCCGAGTGGGCACTGGGTTACACCGGGACGCCGGGCAGCGGCACGGCGGTTCTGCCCTGCTACATCGTGAGCGAAGACATGGTCGAGTATCACTGGCTCACCGATGCCAATCCCCGCGTGTTCCAGCTCGGGCTTCCCGGCTCGCTGGCCTCTCAGATGGTCGTAGTGAAGTTTGGCGCACCGGTGGTGAAGGGCGCGTCTTACGCACACTACGAAGTCAAGGTGAATCGGTAGCCTCAGTCCGTTTGCCGCCAGTCGTTAGGACAGAACGCGTTGCTCCAAAGAGTCCAACCTCCAGGCTCTGCGGGATTCCTAACGGCTCACGGCTGCGAGAGTCAGGAATGAAGGGCACATGAACTATCTCTCAGCATCGGAATACGAAGCCTATGGGCTGGAGACGACCACGCCCCCATCATGGGTCACGACCGCCTCGGCGCTGATGGACGCGCACTGCAGACGAACCACGCTCGCCGTTGCGCAATACGTGGAACGTATCCGAATTGATCCTGGACGCAACACTCTTCGCCTCAGCTACCTTCCCTTGGCTTTGGTGGCGCCGGCTACGTCGCCGGTTGTGGCGGCTCGAGGCCGCTATGGAATTCCCCGTCGGGGCGACGACTCTGCCGGGGAGCTTGCCTTCGACGCGGCACAGGCGTTTTCGCTGCCCGGTACGTGGACCGATCTCGATCCATCGGCTATAGATTTCTTCGCCGAGACCGGGGAATTGGCGCTCCCGCTGAACCCCCTGGGTCTGTGGTACAGCGAACTGGAAGTTACCTACACTGCCGGCCTGGATGTGCTACCCGACGCCGTGAAAACCGCCTGCGCGCAAATCGTGCGCAATGCGCAAGCGACCCCGGCTTTGAATGTACGCGTCGGCCGTCTTGACCGCGTACGCCTCGATTACTTCGCCGACACCCTGTTCGACCAGAATGTCTGCGCGCTGCTGGCGCCCTACGTGGCGCAGAAGGTGGGTTAACCATGCTGGCTGTTGGAAGTGGACCCGGTATTTGCGGCATCGCGCTGGTGCGAGCCGCCGACGCGATGCTGCGCTCGCTGGGCGGTGAAGAAATCAGCTTGCTCGTTCCGGCGGCGGGAATGCCAAGCGACGCGGTCGCGCAGATTGGGCTGGTGGATCCCGGCGTGGAAGAGGTAAAGCTATCCCCCGTTGTGATACGGAATCTGCTGACCTCCAACGCGGGACCTCGGCGACGAGTCGAACTGCTCGTGCCCGCTTCCGCCGTTGCCGCAGAACTCAGCTCTCGGAACGTGGCCTCCGCCGAGGCATTTTTTGATGAGGCTTTGGGCGTCATGCACGACGGAGACCTGTTCCACATCGAAGGAATTGCAACCGAATATTTCGCCGGCACTGCATATCTGTACCGCGTTGTAGCCGTGGAGTAGGCCCGCGGTAAAAGACTGAGAATTTCAAACTATGCAATTTGCTAAAGACAGTTTTTACATGGCGCTGTATGCGCGTCTGGGAGCGTTGAACCCGGCACGCACTGTAGTTGTGAATGGCACCACCCGTCCGGCGATCCTCGTACTCGAAAATGAATTGCCCAGCTCAGGCGACATGCTGGCCGACGCCTTCTACATCGAGTGGGGTCCGGCGTCGCTGCTCGAGCATCAGGCGGGCAGCCGCACGCTGGTGAAAGTCGAGTGCGCGATCTCTTACTTCAGTTCTGGGACATGCGAAAGCACGGTGGACCGCGGACGTGTGCTGGGGGCGCTCGACACGGAACTGTTTAGCATTTGCGAGCCTCCGCGAACCGCCAAGTGTGACTTCAGCCAGTCTCCGTCGGTCGATCTTGGAACTTTCGTGTTCTGGACCAGGCCACAACTGGACGCGTGGAAGCCCGCCGCAAATCCCATGGTTTTCACTAATGCGGGTGAGACCACGGCCAATCTCCCACGGCACTTGGCGTCACTCAGCGTCTTTTTCTTCCCCGAGGTGAACCTACAGTGAGCACATCACCACTGCGCCCGGCTATGGTTCCGGTGACACGACGGGTGCGGGCCTACTTTGCGCCAGTGGATCGAAGCACGGAGTCGCCATCCGTTTTCGATCCTGCGAAACACGGTGCATTTCTGCCCGACGCGCCCCCCGCGCCATGGCGCGACTTAGGCTGGATCGATAACTTCCACCGCTACTGTGGCACTGCGACCGAAGCCCTTCGCGCGGGCGCCCGAGGAGCCCCGGTCAGCCAGTTTCGCGGCGCCCTGGACGTTCATGTGGGGTTTGACTTCCGCGAGTGGGGCAAGCTGCAAATGGCGCTCGCGGGCGGAGCGGAGCACATGAACGTCCTCGCCGCCGATCCGAACTCGGACGCGCTGCCTCTGGGCGGAACTCCGCTGGCCGCCGTCGCCACCCTGCCGGGCTCGACTGACAGTGAAATCTTTGTCGGGGAAGGAGCCATCGACGCGTTCGCGGCCGGTGACCTTGTGGCCGTGGATCTCGACTACAAACAGCAAACCGGATACGTCGGCAGCGGCCTCTCGGCGGCCTATGTGCGCGATCCCGCCGACGTGGCGCGCGATCCGAACTACGTCCGGCGGGTTACGTTCAACCTCGGGCGAGTCGCGGAGAAGACCGCAGTTTCGCTTCTCCTGTCGCAGCCGCTTCTGGGCGGAGCGCCCGGGACAGGAGCGGCCGTCCAGAAAGTCGTTGCCTTTCTTGACCGCGAGGGGGGCTCCTTCTTCCAGGAGTGGTCGGCGCTGTTCCTGTGGCAGGAAGACTCCGGAGGACGAGTGTGTTTTTACTATCCCCGGCTCAGTCATGAACTCGGAGCCAAGGCTTCGGTGCCTGTCGAGCGCGAGCAGGCCATCGACATCGTCGCTCCCCTCAGCTCGACGGCCCTCCACGCCTCTTTCCTCGCGCTTCCGTACCAGGACGAGAGCGATGGCCAATGGGTGCTGTGCTATCGGTCCTATTTTCCTGCCGATATGTCGGCACTGTACTGAGTGACCTTCGAGAGCCGATTCACCACCTGTCGACGCCGTCCCAACCATCGCACTGCCGGGAGGGCCTGCAGCGGACCTGTGGCCCTTTTTTCGAAAACGGAACACCCGAAGGTCCGTCGCCGCGCAAAGCTGCGATAACCGCATGATTTCGACCCATCATTGAATATACGAATGAAACTTACGATTGATAACAACGACGGTCGTGGGCCGTGCGACTACACCGAATCGGTGGACGCAGCGCGGGCGCCGCAAGTGGTCCGCCATTTGAACAGCGCGGCGGAGCTGCGCTTCAGCCTGGTTGCCCTGCGCCCCGACTTCATCGTTCCCGCCAACGGCGCGCGGGTCATGTTAGGCCGCTCGAACGGCAGCGACGTTTTTACCGGCTATATCACGCGGCCGCCGGACTTCGAATACCTGGGTTGGGGCGAGCAGGGGCCGATGTACCGCTACAACGTCATCGCCCAAAGCGATGAGTTCCTGCTGAATCGGAAGACCATCCCGAGCCGACCCCCTTTTGAGGTCCGGGGCGCGGGTGACGCGCTCCGGCAACTCACCGAGGAAATGCTCCCCGGCGTTTTCGACACCAGTGGCATGCAGGATGTGGACACCGTCAACTACTTTCCCTGTGACTGCCAGAAGAAATGGTCTGACCACGCCGCAACCTTGGCTCTGCTGGCAAGGGCCAGCTACCGAGCGCTGAGCGGGAAGCTGTCGTTTGCCGCTTTGGGCACAACAATCCATGCACTGAATGAGACCGACTCTAGTTTCACGCCGACGGCCCTCAAGATTCTCCGGAACGATCGTCTGGTCAATGATGTCACGACCTTCGGACTCCTGGAGCCGAGCGCCTACTGCCGGGACTACTTTGTCGGCGACGGCCTGAGCCTGAAGTTCTACCTGTCCCAAACACCGTTTACTCGTGCCAGTAAAGTCCTGATTGACGAAGAGTATGCGTCGCTCGACCCCACGCGCTGGACTGCCGTGGATCCCGCATCCGCGATCTCGGTCAGCGGCGGAAAGTTGCTCGTTTCGGGTGGCACCGGAAGCGACGGCAAAACGAGTGTTCAGTTCATCGAACAGCTTGAATTGGGCGGAGGTAACACGCTTCAACATGGAGTGGTTGCGTTCAGCGGCGCTTCCGATGGAGTCCTGGGCGGTTTGTACGCATCAGCCATCTCAGTGCCGGGCTGCCTGGCGGGCTTCAGAATTCTGCCCTCCGGAGCAGATTCCAGAATTCAGGCACTGATCGGCGGCGTGCTCAACGGGCCGGTGTTGATCACGCAGAAGAGCCACCTCTATGCGCTGACCACTCGCTTCTACGCCGCGGAAGTCTACCGCAGCCGACAGACTTTCCATTCCTCTCTCCATCCCGGCGGGGCGGGAAGAGGAGGAGACAGAATCTCGGCGGATGTCCGCGTGGTACTCGAGGTTCACGACATTGATCCGGCCAATCCCGGCTCGCAGGTCGCGCCGTCGACCGTTTTGTATGACGGAGTCATTGCCAACGCTCCCGGTTTCGTTACTTACGCTCTCGTCAATGCCGCCAATCTGCGCCTGAACATTTCCTTTACCCGGATTCTTAAGGCGGTTGACGCCGAGGTTCGTAGCGCAGTGCCCGACGCAGCTTACGTGACGCGGCTGGTCGGGTCGCTTTCGGAAGGGGCTGAATGCCACATTTCGACCGAACCCGCGCTGCAGTTCTATCCGCAATCCGTTCCGGCTGCGAATGAGCAGATCGTCGTCAGCTACCGAGGGGCTTCGCGGTCTATGGCCCGGGTCATCAATTCGGCAAGCATCTCCGAAAAAAAAGGCGGAAACGACGACGGAATTCGCGGCATCGTCCGCGCCATTGCCACGCCGAGTGCCCGCACCTCGCCCGACTGCGAGAACGCCGCCCTGGCGCTGCTCGACGAGTCGAAATGCCCGGCCTGGTCGGGAGAATACGAATGCTGGAGCGATTTCTTGCCCGGCCAGGCCGATGACGTCTTTCCCGGTGACACCCTGTCGGTCAGCGTGCCCTCCCAGGGAGCATCCTTCAACGCCATCTTGCGCGATGTCGAGATTCAGATAGCGGATCTCGACGGCGAACACTCCCGTTACACGCTGACCTTTGCCGACGACGCCACCCAATCCCCGGCGTTTGCCTTTGACTCGCGGTATGTCAGCACCGCCCTCGACACGACTCCGGTCGATAGCGTTTCGGTGGGCACGAACTACCTGCCTGACTTGACAGGCGCTACAGTCACTCAAGTGTCGTCCACCAACATCAACATCGATTGCGGAATCACTCCCGCGGCAGGCCATGGCATCGAAGTGCGAAGCACGGACTATGGCTGGGGACAAAGCAATGACCGCAATCTGGTGGGAAGGTTCACGGCCCGTGCCTTCAGCGTACCCAGATTGGCAAGAGTCCAAACCTATTACCTTCGGCAATACGACTCTTCCTCGCCCGCGAAGTATTCCCGCTATTCCGCGGCCTTGCATGTTGACTTCCCGCTATGAAAGATCAAGAGAAAATGAACGACCTCGAAGAACAACAACTTCCAATCAGAACGCCCCGTCACGTTTCCGAGAGTCCTAATGTCTATGTCCGAGTGAATGACCGCGCTTTTCAGATGGAGGTGTTGGACAAACTGGGACGCCTCGAAACCAAGGTGGACATGCTGGTGGGCAACGGACAGCCGGGCAGGGTACGCCTTATCGAGGACAAAGTCGCGGTCCTCGAACGCAGCGACGTCAAGCGCAACGTCTACGATCGCATGATGAGCGCGGCTATTGCGTTTGCTGTCAGCGCCGCAATCGCCTTGCACGACCATCTCGGGCTGCGCTGAGAAATAGCCTTCTCGCGGACAGATTTCCGGCCCTTCCCTCGCATCGTGTGAAGGACGGATGCAGGCTCGCGCTTCGGGCGCGAAACCACGATTTTCGAAGAACGCAAAATCACAAATCAATTTCAAGGAGAACCAGCAATGAATTTTCTATCTAAAATGCTGCGCGGCATCGCCTTCATCCCTGCCGTCGTGAATGGGATCGAGGGTCTGTTTGGCAACCGGTCCGGAAACGAGAAAAAGGAGGCTGCCCTGTCTTTTGTCTCGGCTGCGCTTTCGATGACAGAATCCGTCAGCAACCGGGACATCGTGGACGAAGGCAAATTTAAGGAGGGTCTGGGAAAAATTATCGATGGAACCGTCGAGTGCCTCAACGCGTCGACCTGGGCCAAGGCGAAAGCTTAACAGGGTCGCGAGCCGCAAACGCCAATGCGAACGGCAGGTTCTCCCCCTGCCGTCCATTTTTAGCCGACCTCTTCGCTCCAATTCTCGAGAGTCTTCTTCAGCAACGCCATGAATTGATCGGCCACCGCGCCGTCAATCACGCGATGATCGTATCCCAGCGTCAAGTGCACCAGGGACCGAATGGCGATGGAGTCATTCCCCTGCTCATCGGTTACCACCACCGGAGCTTTCGCAATCCCTCCCACGCCGAGGATCGCGACGTTTGGCTGGTTGATGATGGGCAAGCCAAACACGGCGCCGAATTGGCCCGGGTTGGTGATGGTGAAGGTCGAGCCCTCGACCTCCTGCGGCATCAGCTTCTTCGATCGGGCGCGCTCTCCCAGGTCGGTGATCCCCCGCTGTAGCCCCAGAAAATTCAATTCGTCCGCATTCTTGAGCACGGGAACGATCAGCCCCCAATCCAGCGCCACCGCAATGCCGACATTCACGTGCCGGTGGTAGTGAATGCTCTCGCCTTCCAGCGACGAATTGCAAATGGGAAACTGTTGCAGCGCGATGATCGCCGCCCGCACGAAGAAGGGCATGAACGTGAGCCGCACACCGTTGCGTTGCTCAAATGCATTCTTCTGTTTGTTGCGCAGGTTCACGATGCGCGTGAAGTCCACTTCGAACATGGCATGAACATGCGCGCTGGTGCGGCGGGATTCGATCATGCGTTGCGCAATAATCTTCCGCATCTGGCTCATCGGCACCAGTTCTCCCGGAACCGCAGCCGGCGGAGCAGGCGCCGCGGGCCTGGCCGGAACCGAAGCGGCAGGTGCCGGACTGGTTCCCGCCGCGGGCCGCGCCGCCACAGTCCCTTTTGCGCTCGCCTGGTTCTCGATGAACGACATCACGTCTTGTTTCGTGATTCGTCCCCCGGTGCCGCTGCCGGAGACTCTGGCCAGGTCGACATTGTGCTCTCGCGCCAATTTCCTTACCAGCGGCGACGAGCGAATATGTTCGTCGTCTTCATGCGAAGGTTCTGCCGGTTCCTCCTCGGCCCGTGCAGCCGCTGCAACCGGAGTGTCCTCCTTGCGCGCAGGCGTGGGCGGGGCGGCCGCCGGTTTTGGCGCCGCCTTACTCACTTCTCCGTCGGCCGATATCGTCCCTACCACGGTATTCACCTGGACGGTGTTGCCTTCCGTCACCTTGATCTCTTGCAGAACGCCGGAAGCGGGCGCGGGAATCTCCGCGTCTACCTTGTCGGTGGAAATTTCGAATAAAGGCTCGTCACGCTGAACCTTGTCTCCCGGCTTCTTCAGCCATTTCGTGATGGTGCCCTCAAAGATTGACTCGCCCATTT
>Ga0335081_10007146_pt1 | contig 17830 bp, 22 predicted proteins | sample Lox_Sample_35_FD_206713 | JGI IMG/M metagenome (GOLD analysis project Ga0335081, IMG submission 206713) | Soil microbial communities from Loxahatchee National Wildlife Refuge, Florida, United States - Lox_Sample_3.5 | ecosystem: Environmental > Terrestrial > Soil > Wetlands | place: USA... | reverse complement strand
CGCGCGGCCCGCTCCACCAGTCCCGCCGCATGCAGCTGCGCCTTCGTCCAGGTGTAGCCCCACCGGAAGGCCTGGTCCCGCCGCATATGCTCGTGAAAATGCTTCACGTTCCAGCCCCGATAACTGCAACCGTACAGCGCCAGCATCCGCTCGGCCTCCTCGGCCGGCACCCGCTTCGGCGACGGCTTGCCGACCCGCCGATCGCGCAGACCCTCGAGCCCCTCTTCCTCAAACCGGCCCCGGTACCGCCGGAACTGCCGTTCCGACATCCCCAGCAGCTCCCCGGCCTCCATCATCGAAAGCTCGCCCGCCTCCCAGCGGCTCAACACGTCGCGAAACTTCTGCATCCTGCGGTCCTGTAGCCACGCTGTCCGGTTCATCGGCCCTGCTCCCTGCAGGGCCAGAAAACCGGACAACTCGTGTGCTACCTAACCCGGACAACTCGTCAGCTTACGACACGAACCGGCATTTGCCTTGTAAATGCCGCCCCGGGCGGCTATAAATGGACATCGACATTTGGCCGGATTATCGGGCCGTTTCGCCTCGCCTCGCGCTGGGCAGAGGTTCACAATCTCTCCGAACATCGACAACCGGGCGACGAGCCGCGCCTCTGCGCGGCGCCCGAGCTCAAATGCAGCCAAGCCAGCGAGAGGACATCTCCATGATCAACGGCACCGTGAAGTTCTACAACAGCCAAAAAGGTTTCGGTTTCATCCAGCCGGACGGCGGCGGCAAGGACGTGTTCGTCCATGCGACGGCGCTCGAGCGCGCCGGATTGAGCGGCCTCAATGAAGGCCAGAAGGTCGCCTTCGACACCCAGGAAGACCGCAAGACCGGCAAGATCGCGGTCGGCACCATCCAGGCGCTATGATCGCCGGCGCGACCGTGCGGCCCGCGCCCGCGCGGGCCGCGCAAGCCCTCCCTGGGCGGACGGCTTCCGCGCGCGATTGGACTCAAGACGACGACATCTGCCGCAGCTGCGGCGCGTGCTGTTCCTATTCGGCCGACTGGCCGCGCTTCTCGCTCGAAAGCGACGCCCAGCTTGCGCGCATCCCGCCCGCGCTCGTCGCCGACGGCGAGGGCGGCATGCGCTGCAACGGCGCCCGCTGCGCCGCCCTGGTCGGCGTCGTCGGCCGCTCGACCTCGTGCGCGATCTACCCGGTGCGGCCCGACGTCTGCGTGGCGTGCCTGCCGGGCGATGCGGCGTGCCTGGAGGCGCGGCGCCATTACGGCTTGTGACGCCGGCGGCGCCAGCCCATTCGTTTCACCTGCTCCGGGAAAGATGGAGGTAGACATGAGCAATCAGTTTCATCCAGGCGAGACGGTGCGCCTCGTGCGCAGCTCGCTGCGCTTCGCCGCGGACGGCGACTTCAAGATCGTCCGGCCGCTGCCCGACGACGGCGGCGAGACGCAATACCGCATCAAGAGCCTGCGCGAGCCGCACGATCGCGTCGTCAAGGAAAGCGACCTGCAGAAGGGCTGAGCGGCAATAGCCGAGCGTATTGCGTCGCTCGCCCCCAGAGCACGTCCCGTCCGATGGAAGCGGAACATGCTCCGGATTCATACATTGGCGCGGCCATCCAAATCATCGCGCATGTGTCGATCAGGAACTTCATTTCGCCTGCCGGCGAATCCTGATCCGGCGATCCGTCACGGCCGCGGCGCCCTTTGGCGGCCTAGCCGCGCGCCTGGGGCGGCCACGCGGTGGTGTCGCTTGCGCGTAGGTCGACGCGAGCGCGATCTGGTCGGCATCGATGCTTGGATAGGCCGCGAGGATGCGCTCTCGCGGTATCCCGGCCGCGACCGACGCGGCCACGTCGTACACGGGCACGCGTGTGCCGCGGATCACGGGCGTACCGCCCAGCACGTCGGGCGACGCCTCGACCGCCTCCCTCGCCTGCATCAGGCGGCCCAAGCGCTCCACGGTCCGGCGCACGAAGGGGCCCAGATCGATGGCGAGGAACTCGTCCCGAAAGGTCCAACCCTCAAGGGGCACCGCCGCGAATGCGCCCTGCGTCTTCAGCCGAGCGCCGGCGCGTTCGATTGCCCACAAGCGTTCCTTCGAGGTCAGCCGCTCGGCGCTTTCAAAATAAAAAGCGATCAGCGGGCAGCCCGCTGCCGCGACGTTCCGCTCGGCTCCGGCACGGAAGAACCCGGATGGCAGAATACGCTCGTCGATCGCGCGATTGACGTCGCGAATCGACACGTGCGCCACAACCGCTGCTTCGGTCGCGGTCAAATGTTCGTCATGCAAAGACATGGCGGACCTATATCTTCCGACCGATCGGAATGTATATCCATCTAGTCCACATTTCAACCGGCCATGCGCGCCGGCGCCCCCTTCACAATCGGCCGCCTCACCCCCGCAGCCCCGGCGCCTCCTGCCCGGTGCGCGCCACGTACTCCGTGTATCCGCCGCCGTAGCGGTGGATGCCCTCAGGCGTCAGCTCCAGCACGCGATTGGACAGCGCGGCCAGGAACCGGCGGTCGTGCGAGACGAACAGCATGGCGCCCTCGTAACGCGACAGCGCCGCGATCAGCATCTCCTTGGTCGCCATGTCGAGGTGGTTGGTGGGCTCGTCGAGCACCAAAAAATTCGGCGGGTCGTAGAGCATCTGCGCCATCACGAGGCGCGCCTTCTCGCCGCCCGACAGCACCCGGCATTTCTTCTCGACGTCGTCGCCCGAGAAGCCGAAGCAGCCCGCGAGCGCGCGCAGCGAGCCCTGCCCGGCCTGCGGGAATGAATCCTCGAGCCATTGGAAGACCGTTCGCTCGCCGTCGAGCAGGTCCATGGCGTGCTGCGCGAAGTAGCCCATCTTGACGTTCGCGCCGACGCTCACGCGGCCGTCGTCCGGCTCGGTCGCGCCCGCCACCAGCTTGAGCAGCGTCGACTTGCCGGCGCCGTTGACGCCCATGACGCACCAGCGCTCCTTGCGTCGCACCTCGAAGTCGAGGCCTTCGTAGATGCTGCGGCTGCCGTAGCGCTTGTGCACGTTCCTGAGATTCGCCACGTCCTCGCCCGAGCGCGGCGCCGGCGGGAACTCGAACGCGATCGTCTGCCGGCGCCGCGGCGGCTCGACCCGCTCGATCTTGTCGAGCTTCTTCACCCGGCTCTGCACCTGCGCGGCATGCGAGGCGCGCGCCTTGAAGCGCTCGATGAACCTGATCTCCTTGGCGAGCATCGCCTGCTGGCGCTCGAACTGCGCCTGCTGCTGCGCTAGCCCAAGCGCGCGCTGCTGCTCGTAGAACTCGTAATTGCCGGAATAGGCGTTTAGTGAGCCGCCATCGATCTCGATCACCTTGCCAACGATGCGGTTCATGAACTCGCGGTCATGCGAGGTCATCAAGAGCGCGCCCTCGTAGCCCTTGAGGAATGCCTCCAGCCAGATCAGGCTCTCGAGGTCGAGATGGTTGCTCGGCTCGTCGAGCAGCATGGCGTCGGGACGCATGAGGAGAATCCGCGCGAGCGCGACACGCATCTTCCAACCGCCTGAGAGCGCGCCGACGTCGCCGTCCATCATCTCCGCGCTGAACGCGAGCCCCGCCAGCACCTCGCGCGCGCGGCCCTCGAGCGCATAGCCGTCGAGCTCCTCGAAGCGCGCCTGGGCGTCGCCGTAGCGCGCGATGATGTCGTCCATCTCGTCCGCGCGCGCCGGATCCGCCATGGCGGCCTCGAGCGTGCGCAGCTCGGCCGCGACCGCGCTCACCGGCCCGGCGCCGTCCATCACCTCGGCGACCGCGCTGCGGCCCGCCATCTCGCCCACGTCCTGGCTGAAATAGCCGATGGTCACGCCGCGATCGACCGCGACCTGCCCCTCGTCGGGCTGCTCCTCGCCGGTGATCATGCGAAAGAGCGTCGTCTTGCCCGCCCCGTTCGGGCCGACGAGGCCGACCTTCTCGCCGCGCTGGATCGCGGCCGACGCCTCGACGAAGAGCAGATGGTGGCCGTTCTGCTTGCTGACGGAATCGATGCGAATCATGCGGGCACGCGGACGGAGGACATGGCGCCCGCCCATAGCGCACCCGAACCCGCGTGCCAAATCGGCGGCACGTTCTGACGCTGCGTCATTGCTTTTGGCACGCCCCGCGCGCGGCGGACGTCAGCACTCCACCACCCGGACATGGCCCTGCTCACCGTATTCCAACAGCGCGCGGTCGCGCGTGACGAGCGTGGCGCCATAGTCGCGCGCCGTTGCCGCGATGATGCGATCGGCTGGATCACGCGGCGGCACGCCGGGAAGGAACGATGATTCGATCAACAGCTCCGGCGACATTTCGGCAAGCTGCACATTTGGTGTTTCAAGCAGACGCCGGAACCAGCGCTGAGGCGTGATCAGCAATTGCAGTCTATTGCGTGCGGCCAGGCGACCGACCTCCCAGGCGCTGATCGGCGAGATGTACGTCGTCACGTTTTCCCCGGCAGCCGCATCGAGGATATCGAGAGCAGGCCTTGCGAGCTTCTCGCCTTCCGCGATCCAGACGACCGCACAGGTGTCGAGCAGGAGCGCCTGCATCAGTCTCTCCCCCAATCCGGATCAGCGGGCTTGGTGAGGTCGGTCCCCGGCATGATCCGGACGAGCCCCTTGAGTGCGCCGAGCAGAGGATGGCGCCGATGCCCCGATGGCGGCTGCTCTGACCGGGACGTTTCCGATGGAGGCGCGACCTGCGCCTTGCTGGCACGGCGAAAGACAAGTCGGCGCGCCGCAAGGTCGACTTGCTCGCTGCGGAATCCCGCCTCGAGCCAAGCCTTGGTCATGACGTTGTTGGAAGGGTTGTTGCTCCACCACGCTCGATGATGCTGCGCCTTGGGCGGAAGCTTCGCGCCGACGATCCGCTCTATATCGGCGAAGGTCATCGCGACTTCGTTCGTCCGCTGCGTCCGCAGAAACTGTGCCAGCGGTTCATATTTTCCCATCGCACGTCCTCCGTATATTTACACACTGTGTGTGTAACACATACAAGACGCGAGTCAATTCCCGGCGCGCCTTTGCCACGCCGATCACCGGCTCGCCTACTCCGCACTCACCTGCTGAGCGACGTCCGGATTGCGGATCGATGGGCGCAAATCGCCATTCGATCAGGCCGTCGCCTTCTCCGCCTCGAACACCGCGACGTCGATCTCGAAGCTGCCGTCCGGCTCGGTCGAGAAATAGCGGGTCACGCTCGCCGACACGCCCGCCTGCAAGGCGCGGATGGCGTCGACCTGCAGCTGGGGCGTCGCCATGCGCTCGACCCAGGTCTTGAAGACGAGGCGCACGCGGGACCGCTTCGTCGTGCCGACCGTGAACCCCGCGCGCGCCAGCGCGGCCTGCCATTCGGCGGCCGAGTAGCTGCGCACGTGCGAGCAGTCGCGCAAGAGCTCGATCGCCTGGTAGAATGTGTCGAGCAGCGGCGCGCCGGGCGAGATCGAGTCGGCAAAGCCCGCGACGCCGCCGGGCTTGAGCACGCGCGCGGCCTCGCGCAGGCCGGCGTCGAAATCGCGCCAGTGATGCGCGCTGTAGCGGCTGAGCACCATGTCGAAGCTCGCGTCGGGAAACGGCAGGCTCTCGACCACGCCCTGCTGCGTCGTCACGTTGGCAAATCCCCGCTCGCGCGCGGCGCGCGCGACCGTGGCAAGCATGTCGGCCGAGAGATCGTAGGCGACCACCTCGCGCGCAAGCGGCGCCGCCGCGAAGGTGACATGGCCGCCGCCGCAGCCGAGGTCGAGCACGCGCGGCTCACGCCGCGCACGCACCAGCGCGGTGAGCGCGTCGAGGTCCTCGCCGCGCGCGTGCACCGCGCTCGCGAGATACGCCGCGGCACGCGACCCGAACTGGTCGCCCACCAGGGTTTCGTGGCTCTTCGCTTCCGACATCGTGCCTGCTCCGGGTGAGGCCCGCTCCACCCATTCTGTAGCAGACCTTTTACACCGGTTTCAGGCGCCAGTTCATACTGGTATAAACAGCACCATGACGACGCCCCACGAACAGCAGCGCGAGCTCGGCGAGTTCGTCCGTGCCCAGCGCGAAAGGCTAACGCCCACCGCGTTGGGCCTGCCGGCCGCGGCGCGCCGGCGCACGCCCGGACTGCGACGCGAGGAGGTCGCGCAGCTCTGCGGCCTGAGCGTGACCTGGTACACGTGGCTCGAGCAGGGACGCGACATGTCGCTCTCGCCCGCGGCGCTCGACCGGCTCGCCAAGGCCTTGCGGCTCGGCCGCGCCGAACGCGCCTATTTGTTCGAGCTCGCGCGCAAGCGCGACCCCGCGGCGGACAGCGGCGAGAGCGACACCATTCCGCCTGCCCTGCTCGCCGGCGTCGCGACCATCGGCTCGCCCGCCTACATTCTCGATCGCGCCTGGACGGCGCGCGGCTGGAACGCGAAGGCGGCGCGCCTGTTCGCCGGCTGGCTCGACGGCGAGCACGACCGCAACCTGCTGCGCTACATCTTCCTGTCGCCGGCCGCCCGTGCGCTGATCCGCGATCACGACGAGCGCGCCCGCCGCGTGGTCGCCGAGTTCCGCGCCGGCGTCGGCAACCATCTCGCCGATCCGGCGATCCGCGCGCTGGTCGAAGGCCTGCGCCGCCAGAGCCTCGCCTTTGCGCGCCTGTGGGACGAGCACGGCGTGCTCGGCCGCGAAGGGGGCGAGCGCACGTTCGATCACCCGCGCGACGGGTTCCTGCGTTTCGAGCAGATCACCTTCAACCTGGCGAGCCAGCCCGACCTGAAGCTGACGATCCTGGTTCCGGTGCCGGCGAAGCCGCGCCGGCGCGCGCGCGGTGCGATCGAGCGGGATACGCAACCAGGCAGACGCCTGAACGGAGGACCCACATGAACGAAGACGCGTTCAACGCCAGCATCCGCAAGTTCCTCAAGACGCTCGGCGTCACGGCCCAGCGCGAGATCGAGAAGGCGGTGCGCCAGGCGATCGCCGACGGACGCATCAAGGGCGACGAGACGTGGCCCGCCAAGGCGACGGTGTCGATCCCGGGCGTCGGATTGAGCTGGCAGGTCGACGGCGAGATCGAGCTGCAATGAGGCGCAGGCCGGGCGAGCGGCGCGGCAGCAAACGATCAGCGCCGCGCAAGGCTCGCGCGGCGCGTCACGATCGTGCCCGGCTCGGTTATTCCGAGTCGCAATAGGACTGGTTGACCTTGCAGAAGTCGCGCCGAGTCGGTCCTGCCGTGACCTGGCAGTTCTTCAGCGCGCGCTCCTCGGCGGTCTCCTTGTCCGCCGCGATCGCCCAGCCGACGCCCGGCGTGCCCGGCTTGGGGTCGAAGCTCAGCGCGTAGCACTCGTGCGAGAAGTGGAACACCACCTTGCAGATCGCCGCCATCTTCGGCGCGCCTTCGTATTTGCGGCAGGTCGTCAGCGCCTGCTGGCTCGCGTCGTCGGCGCTCGACTTGTTGATGGAAGCGCCGAACGCAAAACCGTCCTTGGCGAAGTCGCCCGACGCGCCGATCGCGATCGCGCCCTCGGCGCGCGCCGCCTGTGGCATTCCCAGCGTCAGTCCAACGGCGGCGGCCGACAAGACCGTGCCCGCCAGCAAACCGCGTACAACGTTGCTCATTCCAGTGCTCCCCATGCTTTCGTGAGCCCGCATATCGTCTCCCGTCCGGCCGCGAAACCGGCCTGCGCAGCCGCCATGGTGCACGTTTCGCGCCGCGGCGACAAGCGCGCCCGCGTCATCGGCACGTCACGTTGGCATAAAATTTTGCTGCAAATCCTGCTTCAGGCCCGCACCGGGATGACCGCCGCGCACAGCCGCGCGCCAACCGCGTCGAGCACGAGCCCGTAGGCGCGGTCGACGATGTCGTCGAGCGAGGGGGTCTTGGCGAGGGTCGCGCTCGCCTTGGCAAGAATCTGCTCGCGCGTCGGCAGCTCGGGCAAATGCAGGCCCGCCAGCACCTCGGTCGCGCGATCGCGCGCGGCCGCGAGCGTCTCCTGCAGGGCGGTGAGCTGCGAGCGTTCGAGCGCCGCCGCAACGGCGCCGGCGATCCAGTCGGAGTTGAAGCTCGCGGCGAGCTGGGCGGCGGCGCGGTTGATCACCCTGGCGCCGAGCCGCTGCTCGTTGCGCACGACCTCGCGCGGCGGCAGCTTCAGGTTCCAGATGACCCGCGCCCACGACAGCGCCTTGAGCAGATAGAAGGTCGCGTCGTACTCCCACCAGCGAAAGCCCTGGCGCACGCTGCTCTGATAGGCGTGGTGGTTGTTGTGCCAGCCCTCGCCCATGGTGAAGATCGCCAGCAGCCAGTTGTTGCGCGAGTCGTCGCCCGTGACGTAGCGCCGCCGGCCGTGCACGTGGGCGAGCGAGTTGATGCAGAAGGTCGCATGATAGACCGCGACCGTGCTCCAGAAGAATCCGACCACGAGGCCCGACCAGCCGCCGATCGCAAGGCAGATCAGCGCCAGCACGAGGGCGGGCGCGAGCTCGAACCGGTGCAGCCAGCGCAGCTCGGGATATCGCGCGAAATCCTCGACCTTGACGAAGTCGGTGGCATCGTGGCGCGGCGAGAAGATCCAGCCGACATGACTGTACAGGAAGCCGTGCTGGCGGGGCGAATGAACATCCGCCTCGGTGTCCGAGTGCAGATGGTGATGGCGGTGCTTGGCCGCCCACCACAGCACGCTCTTCTGCGCGGTCGATTGCGAGAGCAGCGCCAGCACGAACTGGAAGGCGCGGCTGGTCGCGAAGGCACGGTGCGAGAAGTAGCGGTGGTAGCCGGCGCCGATGGCGAAGATGCGCAGCCAATAAAGGGCGATGCATAGCGCGACCGCCGTCCAGGTCACCCCGGTCCAGATCGCCGCCACGCAGGCGAGATGCACCAGCACGAACGGGATCGCGGACGGATACATGATGTCATCATGATCCGCGGCAGGCCGCGCGCGGGGCGCGGTGCGATCAGCTGCGGTCGCGGTCGCCGGTACGGAATTCGAGTCTGAATTGCTCAAGGATGCAGGCGCCTCCGGGGCGCGAATGAGATCAGCTGGGGGCCTTGCGAGGTCACGACACGACATAGGCAAGCGAAGCGACGCCGTCTTTTCGAACAGCTATGGAGCCGAGGCAGTGGCGCCACCACCGGCCACCGCGTTTGCAGCTCCTCTTCGACGCGAATCATTCCCTCGTGGCGAATACCTAGGGTTTCGGCCGCCAACCGGCAAGGGCCAATCGCTGCCGTCGCGGGGAAGCCGCCGGTGCCCTGCATGAGCTTAGCAGACTAGCTGCCAAACCTTGCCGAGGTATTTCCGCGGCAGTGAAACTTCGCGCGACACGCCTAGAGCGAATAACCGCCGTCGACTACCAATGTCTGCGCCGTGATCATGCTGTTGTCGGCGCACAGGAACACAATCGCGCCGGCGATGTCCTGGGCGGTGCAGTGACGGCGCAGCAGCGTGCGCTCGATCGCGGCGGCCTTGCGCTCGGCCGGCCAGCTCTGAGTCCATTCGGTGTCGACATGGCCGGGCGCGACCGCATTGACCCGCGCCTGCGGCGCGAGCGCCCGCGCGAGGTTTTTTGTGAGGCTGATCAGCGCCGCCTTGCTCGCCCCATAGGCCATGCTGGAACCCGGCATGTTGAGGCCGGCGACCGAGGCAGTGTTGCACACCGCCCCTTGCGCGGCGCGCAGCGCGTCGGCCGCCGCATGCGTGCAGCGGAACGGCCCCAGCAGGTTGGTCGAGAGAATCTTCGCCCAGAATTCCTCGCTCAGCCGGTCGAGATCGGCCGGCGCGATCGGTTCCACGGTCGCGGGCGTGCCGGCATTATTGGCGAGATAGTCGAGCCGGCCGAGCGCTTCGATCGCGTCGCGCACCATGGCCTCGGCGGCGCCCGGCTTCGACACGTCGCCCGGCGCCGCGATCACGTCGAGGCCTTCGGCGCGCAGGCGCGCGACTGCCTGCGCGCCGCGCGCGTCATCGGGCAGATGATTGAGCGCCACCTTGGCGCCGCGCCGGGCAAACAGCTCGACGGTCGCGTAGCCGATGCCGGACGCAGCCCCGGTGACGAGCGCGGTCTTGCGGCTGAGGTCGCTCATGGGAAACCCGCCACGATGGCGCGCGACGGCCGGGCCCCGCGGCCCGGCCAACGCTTCGCCGGGACATGCGCTAACGGTGCGCTTCGCTGAACAGCACGCCGCCCTTCATCTTGTCCTGCTTTTCCGACTCGACGAGCGTCACCACGACGGCGCCGGGTTCCACCTTGTAGTTCTTCACGACCGCGTCGGTGATGTCCTTCATCAGACCGCGCTTCTGGTCGAGCGAGCGTCCGCCGAGGGCATAGACAACGACTTCAGGCATATTTCTTCTCCCTGGGTACCAATGGCGGCGCGCAGTACCGCACGCCGGAAGCCTTTGTTCAAGGGCGCTCTGGTGCCGACAAGGTCCCCCTCGTCGCGTGTGTTCCCGCACCCGTATGGGTCAGTATGGGTCAGTGTGACTGCTTGATGCGCCGCGACGCCCGGCTAGGATGCCGGCGGCTGACGGGGTGTTGAGGCTTTCCGGGAGGACCTTCCGATGGAGCTGCGCCCCGCCACGATCCTTGCTGCCATCCAGACCAGGCCGCTCATCAGCTGCGCCCAGTGCGGCACGATGATCTATGTGGCGGAATGGTCCGAGGACGTTGATGAGCGCCGCGTGCGGCACCTGTGGGAGTGCAACGCCTGCGGTTACGCGTTCGAGACGATGGCGTGCTTTCCGACGAAATAGCGGCGCGACCACACGCCGCCGCTTGCGCCGGCGTCAGGAGAACGGCCGCGGCGGCGGAGGCGGCGGGCTGACGCCGATGACGCGGCCGCCAGCCGAGATCGCCTTGCCGGGCAGATCGATCACCCAGTTGACGGTGTGGCCGGTGGCGTTGGCGGCATGGCCGACGAAGCTCGACACTGTCGAGAACACGACACCGACCGGGCCGTGTCGTTCGGCTTGCGCGGCCGGCGGCGCATTCGGTGGAGTCGCCGGCGGTTCGGCCGCCACGGAGGGCACGATCACGGTGGGGGCGTCCATGCCGCGCGCCGGCGCGGGCGGCAGACCCGGCGGCGGCGCCGGCACGTAGACGTCAGCCTGGGCATCCAGGCGCGGGGCCGTTGGCGCCGCGGTCGGGGCCGCCACATTGGGGCGATTCGCGGCGGCCGCCGGACGTGCCACCGGCTCGCGCGGAGAGATCGAATCCATGCCGACCGCAATCGCGGCGGTCAATGCCGGGCTCACCGGCGCCGGTGCAGCCGGTTGCGCCGGAACGCTCGCGGGTGCCGTGGTCGCAATCGGCCGCACTTGCGCCGGCTGCTCGGGCTTCTCGCGACGTTGCTTCAAGACCTGGCGCATGGTGGCGCGGTCTTCGCCGACCGTCGGCTGCCCGCTGATGGCGGCGACCTTTGCGGGCGGATTGGGCGGGGTGGCCGGCTCGGTCGCACGCCCGAAATGGAGCTGCGCCAGCAGGTAGCCGCCGATCACCGTCGCGGCGAGCGACGGCAGGATTTCCAGCACCAATCTGGAGCCAACGCCAAAGAGCCTCGGCAAGCGTCCCATGCCCGCACCACCCGCAATCATCCCGACCCCCTATAGGCCATCGGTTTCCGGCAACTTCGTGCCCATCCTGAGGCATGGCGGCGGAACTTTCGCCGCAAGCATTGCCAAATCGTAATTTAACGCATTCAGAAGTCTGCGTCGGCCCCTCGTCGAGGCCCCTCCACCAAGCGGCACGCCGATGCAATAATGCGGCCAGCGGGGTGTTATCCGGCTGCAAGCCGCTCGCTCAATGGGAGGAACCTGATGACTGCGCAACCGAAAATCTCCGATCTCACGTCCGATGCCATCGGCCTCATGAAGTCGCCCGACCTGTCGCGGCGCGGCTTCATGAGCGCCTCGGCGGCGGTCGCCGCCGGCTACACGCTCGCGGCCGGCCCGGTGCGGGCGGAGGCGATCAAGACCGATACCACCGGCCTCACGGCCGGCGACGCCAAGGTGGCGGTCGCGGGCGGCGACATGCCGGTCTACTACGCTCGCCCCGCCAATGTGGCGAACCCGCCCGTGATTCTGGTCGCGATGGAGATTTTCGGCCTGCACGAATGGGTGAAGGACGTCGCGCGGCGGATGGCGCATCTCGGCGCCTTCGCGGTCGCACCGGATTACTATTTCCGCTTCGGCGTCGACCTCACCAAGATCACCGAGATTCCGAAGCTCTTGCCGATCGTCAACAAGAAGCCGGACGCCGAGCTGTTTGCCGATCTCGATGCAACTGTCGCGTGGGCGAAGTCACAGGGCGGCGACACCAACCGTCTCGGCATCATGGGCTTCTGCCGCGGCGGGCGCACCGTGTGGGAATACACCTCGCACAATCCGAACCTGAAGGCTTCCGTCGCGTTCTATGGCCCGCCGGTCGATCCGCCCAATCCGCTGTGGCCGAAGAGCCCGATGCAGCTCGTCCCCGACATGAAGGCCCCGGTGCTCGGCCTCTATGGCGCCGCGGACGCCGGCATTCCGGTCGCCCAGGTCGAGGCCATGAAGGCCGCGATGGCGGCCGCCAACAAGCCGGCCGAATTCCACATCTACCCGGGCGCCCCGCACGGCTTCGAGGCCGACTACCGGGCGAGCTACCGCAAGGATGCGGCCGAGGACGCCTGGAAGCAGATGCAGGCGTGGTTCAAGAAGTACAAGGTGCTCTGAGCCGATCGCACGCCGCAGAATGCCGGACGGCTCGACGCCAGGCGTCGAGCCGTTCGTCATTTCAAAACGGGTGCAGAGATCAGAACAGGCCGCCGAACAGTCCATTCGGCGAGTTGCCGTACGGACCGGCCGGACGCGGCGTTTCGTTATGCCGGGTCAGGCGCTGCTCGCCGAACGCCAGGGCCTGATGGCGGGTGAAATCGAATTGATCGGGCCGGTCGAAGCGTTGGAACATGCCGAACGTGTCAGGCCGCACGGCAGCGACGTGGCGCCGATCGTCCGCCGTATTGCGGGCATAGACCTTCGCCTTCGCCTTGACGGCGGCGCGGCCCAGTTGAGCCTTCGCTTCGACGATGACCTTGCCGTGCCGCGCCGTCGCGACCCGCTCGGCGGCATGCCGTCGCGCATAACCTTTGGCGAAGGTCAGATCGCGCTCCGAGATCGGCGCGGGCGGCGGCGGCACGACCGCTGTTGCGGCCGGCGGCACGATCGCGGCGGCCGCCATACGTGCCGGAGCTTGTTGCGCCGCCGGCGCGGCTGCGACGGTAACGGGCTGCGCAACCCGGTTAGGCGCGGGTGCGGGCGCGTTTGCGCTCCTCGGCGCAGCCGAAGCGACGACATGGGTCACGGCGGGGGGCGTCGACGGGACTGCGGCAGCCTGCGTCACCACCACGACAGGGGCCGGCGCGGCGACCAGCTCGAGCGTCACCACGGCCCCGCTGATGGCCGAGACCGCCATGACGGTGGCGAAGACCGCCATGTTGGTCAGCGCCGCACGCCAGCCGGTCGGCCGCGCCGGCGTGAGCGAGTAGTCATAGGCATAGCGGGACAGCGAATGACGGGACGAACGATGGGACATGGGCACTCCCCAAGAATTCCTCATCCCCCGCATTTTGTTAGATAGCGACGAACGGCCCTCGGCACGACCTCAACACGACAATATGATCAAAGTTCCGTAGCGCGGATGTCGCGGCTGCCCTCCAGGCCACCAGGATGCCTACACCGCGATGTGATCCCCGCTATCCACAGTTTTTATCGCGCCTTAATGGCGCGGCGCGGCTGCCGCCACGCGCCGCCATCGATGATCCAGATCGACGAAAATTCGACTATGATTGTGTGCGGCGTCGTCACGATCGATGAAACCGGCCGCCGAGCCGAGACGTAACATCATGAGCCGCATGTCAACGCATCCGATGAGGCGCAGATGCTCACCACCCGCCGCGACGCGCTTGCCCTGTTCGCCTGCGCGCTGGCCGCACCAGCCGCCGCGCAAGCGCCCGGCATGAGCCGCCTGACCGCCTACGCGTTCACGTTCACGGCGCTCGACGGCGGCGACATCCGGCTCGCCGATTTCGCCGGCAAGCCGATCCTCGTGGTCAACACCGCCTCGCAATGCGGTTTCACGCCGCAATATGCCGGCCTGCAGCGGCTGTGGACGCGCTACCACGCGCGCGGGCTGATGATGATCGCGGTGCCGTCGAACGATTTCGGCGGCCAGGAGCCGGGCGGCGCGGCCGACATCAAAGCGACCGCGAACCATGTCTACGGCGTCACCTTTCCGATCACCGAAAAGGCCGTGGTGAAGGGCGCGAACCCGCACCCGTTCTACAAATGGGCCGCGAGCGAGCGCCCGCTCGAGACGCCGCGCTGGAATTTCCACAAATACCTGATCGGCCGCGACGGCCATATCGCGGCGGTCTTTCCGAGCGAAATCGAGCCCACCGATCCGCGCGTGATCGCCGCGATCGAGCGGGAGCTCGCGCGAGTGGAATGATCCGTCATTGCGAGGCGCATCGATCTCGGGTTTACCCGAGATCGACAGTTTTATGAGCAAGTCGGGCAGGCTCGACTTGCATGCGCGCCGAAGCAATCCTGGTCCGCAGGTGCATGAGTCAATGGAGCGAGATTGCTTCGCTTCGCTCGCAATGACGCTGAACTAGCGCAAATCCTTCGCCTCGAGCCAGAACACTTCGCCCGCGCTTTCCTCGGTGTCGAGCCAGAGGAAGCGCGTCTTTGCAAACGCGCGCTCGACCGCGCCGCGGCCGCGGCCGACCTCGCACAGGAGCCCGCCCGCCGGCGCGAGGTGCCGTGGCGCCTCCTCGATGATGCGGCGGATGAACCTCAGCCCATCGCGGCCGGCCGCAAACGCGCGGCGCGGCTCGTGCCGGCATTCGGGCGGCAGCGCCGCCATGCCGGGCGCGTCCACATAGGGCGGATTGGCGAGGATGAGGTCGTAGCGTTCCGCGCCGACCGGCGCGTAGAGATCGCCGCGCAGCAAGCGGACGCGCGATTGAAGCCCATGGTCGCGCACATTGATGCGCGCGACCGCGAGCGCGTCGCGCGAGATGTCGACCGCATCGACGGTCGCCTCGGGAAAATGCATGGCCGCGAGGATCGCCAGGCACCCGGAGCCGGTGCACAGGTCGAGCACGCGGAGGACCTTGGCGGGAGCCACCAGCCCGTCGCCAGCAAAGAGGTCGCCGGCCAGGATCTCGCCGAGGTAGGAGCGCGGCACGATCACGCGCTCGTCGACATAGAATGGCACGCCCTGGATGTAGCTCTTGCGCACCAGATAGGCCGCGGGCTTGCGGGTGCGGACGCGCCGCTCGATCAGCTTGAGCACCGCCGCGCGCTCCCTGGCGGTCACGTGCGCGCGCGAGAAGGCATCGAAGCCCTCGGGCGGCAGGTGCAGCGCCTCGCCGACCAGGAAGGCGGCCTCGGCCACCGGATCGGTGGTGCCGTGCGCGATCACCAGCTTGGCGGCGCGAAAGCGCGATACCGCGTAGCGCACGAGATCGATGATGGTCGCAAGCTCGCGCGGAGATTGCGCGCGGCGACGGGCGGGTCCGGCCACTCGGAATGCGTCCTGTTTCGCCGAATGGCGGGCCGCGAATGGCGAAGCGTGTGAGACGGTCTGCCCGTTCCGGCTACACGCCGCTCGCTCCTCGCCAACTCGCCATTCGCATCGCCGCATTATAAATGCAGGCTTGCCCCCATGATAGGATCGCGTCCATGCCCGTGCTCGCCCTCACGCAAGCCGCGCCGCTGCTGCCGGCGCGCGGCGCGCTGATCGGCCTCGATCTCGGCAGCAAGACCATCGGGGTCGCGACCAGCGATCCCGATCGCCGGCTCGCCGCCGCGGTCGAGACCATCGCGCGCAAGACTTTTTCCGCCGATGCGGCGCGCATTCTCGCGCTGGCGGCCGAGCGCAAGGCGGCCGGCTTCGTGCTCGGCCTGCCCGTCAACATGGACGGCTCGGAGGGGCCGCGCGCGCAGTCGACCCGCGCCTTCGCGCGCAATCTCGCCCGGCTGACCGAGCTGCCGATCGCGCTGTGGGACGAGCGGCTCTCGACCGCCGCGGTCGAGCGCGAGCTGATCGCGGCCGATGCGAGCCGCGCCCGGCGCAAGGCCGTGATCGACCAGCACGCCGCGGTCTTCATCCTGCAGGGCGCGCTCGATCGGCTGGCGCGGATCGCCGAACGGCCCGACGACGACCAGGGGCTATCGCGGGTGAGGTGAGCACGGCGGTTGCGCGCCCTCTCCCCCTTCAGGGGGAGAGGGTCGGGGTGAGGGGGTCTCGCCACGAGTCGCTACATTGGAGTTTGCGGAGGGGGGGGGGGGGGGGGGGGGCGCCGGCGCCCCCCGGCGGGGGGGCGGCCGCGCACGCGCGGGCCGCCGCGGGGCGGGGGGGCGGGGGGGGGGGGGGGGGGGGGCGCGGCCCCCGCGGCCGGCGCGGGCGGCGGGCGCGCCCCCCCCCCCCCCCCCCCCCCCCTCGCCACGAGTCGCTACATTGGAGTTTGCGGAGGCGCCCCCTCATCCCGACCTTCTCCCCCTGAAGGGGGAGAAGGAGCGCAGACACCGTGCTCGCCTAACATGCGATCGCCATGGGTCGCCGCCAGTTCCGCCGCGACCGGCGCAAAAACGCCCTGGGGATGGCGCGCTCCCTGCCCTTGCCGACTCCGCGCGATGCGCCTATAGGTGCCGCTTTAATGAACATCGTGCAGAAATCCTCCTTCGTCCTCAGCCGCCGGCATCTGTTGGGGATCGATGGCCTGTCGCGCGAGGAGATCGTCGGGCTGCTCGACCTGGCGGAAGAATTCGTCGAGCTCAACCGGCAGATCGAGAAGAAGCGCACCTCGCTGCGCGGCCGCACCCAGATCAACCTCTTCTTCGAGGTCTCGACCCGTACCCAGGCCTCCTTCGAGATCGCCGGCAAGCGGCTCGGCGCCGACGTGATGAACATGTCGACCGGCACCTCCTCGATGCGCAAGGGCGAGACGCTGCTCGACACCGCGATCACGCTCAACGCCATGCATCCCGACATCATCATCGTGCGCCATCACGCATCGGGCGCCGTGGAGCTGCTCGCCCGCAAGGTCGACTGCTCGGTGATCAACGCGGGCGACGGCGCGCATGAGCACCCGACCCAGGCGCTGCTCGATGCGCTCACCATCCGCCGCAACAAGGGGCGGATCGAGGGGCTCATCGTCACGATTTGCGGCGACATACTGCACTCGCGCGTCGCCCGCTCGAACATCATCCTGCTCAACAGGCTCGGCGCGCGCGTGCGCGTGGTCGCGCCCTCGACGCTCTTGCCGCCCGGCATCGAGCGCCTCGGCGTCGAGGTCTGCCGCGACATGCGCGAGGGCCTGCGCGAGGCGGATATCGTCATGATGCTGCGGCTGCAGCGCGAGCGCATGAACGGCTCGTTCGTGCCCTCGCTGCAGGAATACGCCGCCTATTTCGGCCTCGACGCCAGGAAGCTCGCCTATGCCAAGCCCGACGCCCTCGTGATGCATCCGGGCCCGATGAACCGCGGCGTCGAGATCGATTCCAGCGTCGCCGACGGCGCCCAGTCGCTGGTGCGCCAGCAGGTCGAGATGGGCGTCGCGGTGCGCATGGCGGTGCTCGAGGCGCTGTCGCGGAATCTGCCGAATGCGTGAGTGTTCCTTGATGCAGCGCGCCAGCGCTCCCCTCCCCCCGCGCGCGAAGCGCGTGGCGGGGAGGGGCCGGGGGTGGGGGGCGCCGCAAGCACTGAGCGAGCGTTTGAGCCGATCTCCAGCATGGAGCAAGCGTAGCCCCCCCACCCCGTCCGCCGTCGCGGGCGCGACGCCGGCCGACCCTCCCCGCCAACGGGCGGGAGGGTATCCGTGTGGCGGCTCATTGCCCTCATGACTGCGCCTCTGAACTCGCCGC
>Ga0335081_10007145_pt1 | contig 17831 bp, 12 predicted proteins | sample Lox_Sample_35_FD_206713 | JGI IMG/M metagenome (GOLD analysis project Ga0335081, IMG submission 206713) | Soil microbial communities from Loxahatchee National Wildlife Refuge, Florida, United States - Lox_Sample_3.5 | ecosystem: Environmental > Terrestrial > Soil > Wetlands | place: USA... | reverse complement strand
CGGCCAGAATCACGTATTTGCCCAGCTTCGTGCTGCCGGAAATGCCGACCTGCGCGACGATGATGGAGCCCTCCCCAATTTCCACGTTGTGCGCGATTTGGACGAGGTTGTCTATCTTCGTGCCCTTGCCAATGACGGTCGAACCGAGCGCGCCGCGGTCAATCATTACACCCGAGCCGATCTCCACGTCGTCACCGATGACGACGTTGCCAATCTGCGGCACCTTGCGATGCACGCCGCCATCCCGGACGTAACCGAAACCGTCGGAACCAATCACCGAACTGGCGTGAACGCGGACCCGATCGCCGATTTCTGTGCGGGGGTAAACGGTTACGTTCGGAAACAGGTTTACGTCTTCGCCGATTTCGGAATCGTCACCGACGAAGTTGCCGGCCTGCAAGACCGCGCGCGCGCCGATTTTCACGCGCTCACCGATGACGCAATGCGGTCCGAGGTGCGCGGTGGAATCAATTTGCGCGGACGCCGCCACAACTGCCGTGGGATGAACTCCGGCGGCATAAGGGCGGTCCGGGAAGAACAGGGCCATCGCCTTGGCGAAGGCGATGCGCGCGTTGGGCACCCGGATTAAAATTTTGCGGGTGGATTTGAACCGGTCATCCGCAATGACGGCAGTGGCGGCGCTCTGTTCGGCGCGGGCGAAGTAATCCTCATTTTCGGCGAACGTCAGGTCACCGATTTGGGCGGATTCGGCGGGCGCGAAGTTTTTCAGGACGGCATCTTGGTCGCCAACCACTTGGCCACCAACGTGTTTTGCAATTTCAGCGGCGGTAAAAGGCATATTCAGCTTTGAACGGTTGTCCGTTGACTTGAATGTCAAGGCTCACTATAAAGACAGACGCAAGCAGTTCAACCCCAAGTTTTATGGCCAAAACCTTGCGCGTCGGGCTGATCGGTTACCGCTTCATGGGCAGGGCGCATTCAAATGCCTGGCGGCAGGCGCCGCGATTTTTCCCGCTCAAGGCCAACATCGAACTGCACACCATTTGCGGGCGCAACGCGTCCGGGGTGCAGGCGGCGCGCGCCCATCTCGGCTGGCAACACGCCACCACTGACTGGCATGAAATCGTCGAGTCGCCGCTGATTGATATTGTGGACATCGTCACGCCGACGAATTTTCACGCGGAAATGTCGGTGGCCGCGGCAAAGAACGGGAAACATGTTTTGTGCGAGAAACCGCTCGCGATGAACGTCAAACAGGCCGAAGCGATGTTCGGCGCAGCGCAAAAGGCGAAGGTCGTCCACATGGTCTGTCATAATTACCGGCGCATTCCGGCGATCGCCTTGGCGAAACGAATGATCGGCGAGGGCGCTCTGGGGCGGATTTACCATTTCCATGCGCGTTACGCGCAGGACCGGCTGGCCGATCCGGAGTTCCCGCTCGACTGGCGTCTGCAAAAGGAAACCAGCGGCAGCGGAGTGCATAGCGACATCAACTCGCACATTATTGACCTGGGGCGGTATCTCGTGGGTGAATTCAAGGAAGTCTGCGGATTGTTGAACACATTTGTGCCGGAGCGCCCCCTCGCGGACGCGCTGGCCAGGGGCGCGCGGAAAATGGGCAAGGTCACCGTGCCGGACTCCGCCCTGTTCATCGCGCGGATGGAGAACGGCGTGCTGGCCAATCTCGAAGCGACCCGCTACGCGTTAGGCCGCAAAAATCATATCGTCGTCGAAATCAATGGCAGCAAAGGCTCGATTTATTTTGATTTCGAAGACATGAACCGGCTGAAATTTTATAACGGCGACGATCCCCGGGACCGCCGCGGGTTTCGCGACATTCTTGTGACGGAGCGCGACGGGGTACAACCCTACGTGGGCCACTGGTGGCCGCCGGGGCATGGCATCGGTTACGAACACACGTTCATACACGTGGCGGCCGATTTTGTGAACGCCTGCGTCGAAGGCAAACCGGTCCACCCGACCTTTGAGGACGGTTTGAAAAACCAGCGCGTGCTCGCGGCCGTCGAGGAATCCTCCCAAAAGGGCAAGTGGGTGAAATTGTGAAAGTTCGCGCAGGCTATCCTTTGGGCGTGAGCACCCGGTAAACGGTTTCAAGCAGGCTTTCGCTGGTAAAAGGTTTTGCGATGAAAGCGTCCGGGTTGATGTCTTTCAGGAAATGCTCCACGTCTTTCTCCGTGCCGCTGGCCGCGATGATTTTGATGTCGCGCCGGATTTTGCGCAGGGCCGAAACCACCGCCCGCCCGTCCATGAACGGCATGTCGAGGTCGGTGATGATGAGGTTTACCGCGTCGGGGTTTCGGCCAAATTGCGCGACGGCTTCCAGGCCGCCGCTGGCGGTCAAAACCTTGTAGCTGTAATTTTCCAGCGCCGAACGCATGATGGCCAGGAACGCCTCCTCGTCGTCCACGATGAGAATGCGCTCGCCGTTGCCGGGCGGCAGGGAGAGCCGTTTGAGCACGGTTTGCGCCGGCATTTCGGTGGCGGCGGGCAGGTAAATTTGGAATTCGGTCCCGCGGCCGACTTCGCTGCGCACGGTCATGAAGCCGTCGTGGTTCCGGACAATGCCGAGCGACGTGGACAGCCCCAGGCCCGTGCCTTTGCCAGGCCCCTTGGTGGTAAAGAACGGTTCGAAGATTTTTGCCAGTTGTCCGGCGGGAATGCCCGTGCCGGTATCGGCAACGCTCACACACAGATAATTTCCCGGTTCGGCTTCGGGATGCAACGCAACGTCCGTGGGTTTGATGGGCACGTTTTTTGTGGACAAGGTGAGCGTGCCGCCCTCGGGCATGGCGTCGCGGGCGTTGACACACAAGTTGAGCAACACTTGATACAACTGGGTGGGCAGGCCGGAAACCGGCCAGGCCGATTTGTCCACCTGCACGCGGCACTGGATGGATTTGGGAAAGGTTTCAGCGACGATCCGGCCCATTTCTTTCACGAGCTGGCCGGAATTGACGGAAATTTTGTTCAATTCGCCGCCCCGGGCAAAGGCCAGCATCTGTTTGACCATGTCCTTGCTGCGGCGGGCGCTGGCCTCCATGATGTTGAGAACACTTTCACTTTCCGGCGGGGGGGAATTGGCGAGCAGCAGGTTGGTGCCCATGAGGATGGGCGAGAGCGTGTTGTTCAAATCATGGGCGATGCCACTGACGAGCACGCCGAGACTCTCGAGGCGCTGGGCGCGAAGGAACTGTTCCTCGAGTTGTTTGCGTTCGGTGATGTCGGTGTTGATGACGAGCAGGGATTTCGGCCGGCCTTCCTCGTCCCGAATGATCGTGGACCGGCCCTGAACAATAACCGGTTTGCCGTCTTTGGTGAATTCGTGCAACTCGCCGGTCCATTCGCCGCGCTCGCTCACGCTCTTGATGGTTTCTTGCAGTTCAGGCGGCGGCGCTCCGTGGAAGAGCACGTCCGGAAGCTGTTTGCCCATGACTTCTGCAACGCTCCAACCGTAAATCCGCTCGGCGCTTTGATTCCAATAGAGAATCTTTGTGTCCAGGTCGGTCACGATAATGGCATCCCGCGCCTTGTCCAGGAGCGCGGCCTGTTCGCGAATCTTCTCCTCGGCTTGTTTGCGCTCGGTCATGTCAATCATGACGCCGACCATTCTTACGGGTTTGCCGTCCGGGTCATAGATGACGGAAGCGCGGTCAAAAATATTTGCGTAAGCGCCATCAGCGCGCCGGATGCGGTGTTCACTCCACCAAACGCGTCCACTGCTGACGAGCAGGGTGGAGATGCCGGAAACCACGCGTCCCCGGTCGTCGGGGTGAACGAAATCAAACCAGGACTTGAAGGAGATTCCGTTTTCGTCAACGTGCTGGCCGTAACTGGCCTTGAAATTTTCGCTGAACGTGACCTTGTCATTTTGCACCTCCCATTCCCAAACCACGTCGTTGGTGGCGTGGGCGACGATGCGGAAACGCTCTTCGCTCTGCCGCAAAGCGGTTTCGGCACGCTTGCGTTGCGCACGTTCGTGTGCCGCGCGCAAGGCCTGGCGAATGGCCGGCGCGAGCCGGGTCGGCCGTTGTTTGAGCACATAATCCGCCGCCCCCCTTTTGAGACCATCCACGGCCGCTTCCTCGCCGATGGTCCCGGAGAAAAAGACAAACGGCGTTTCCGGGCAGATTTCGCGCGCCAGGGCCAACGCACTCGCGCCATCGTAGGACGGCAAGCTGAAATCGGAGATGATGAGGTCGTAGAGGCCGCGTTGCAATGCCTGGGAAAACTCGTCCCGCGTTTTGGCCAGGGCAAATTCACAGCGCAAGCCGTCTTCCCGGAGCATTTCCGCAACGAGCAGGTGGTCATTCTCGTTGTCTTCCAGGTGCAGCACGCGCACCGGCCGATTGAGGAAGTCGGTTTTCATGATGTTAACCGGTTCGTTTCACCGATCCCGGGGGCGGCTCATTGATAACGGCCCAGAAAAATCCGATCTGCTTGATGGACTCGACAAATTGCTGGAAATCCACCGGCTTGACAACGTAGGCGTTGACGCCCAGTTGATAGCTGCGCACCAGATCCTGTTCTTCACGCGACGACGTGATCATGACTGCCGGCACGTGTTTCAAGGCGGGGTCGGCGCGCATCTGGCGCAATACTTCGAGCCCGTCCACTTTCGGCATCTTCAAATCCAGCAGCACGACGACCGGCAGCCCGTTGGCGTGGTCGGCGAACCGGCCGCGTTGATAAAGGTAATCCAAGGCCTCGGCACCGTCGCGGGCGACCACCACTTCATTGGCGAGATTGTGTTCTTCCAGCGCGGTCAGGGTCAATTCCACGTCGCGTTCACTGTCCTCGGCCAGCAAGATGCGTTTCAAGGGAGCCATAATCTTCAGCTTTCGGTTTCGGTCGGTGTTTTCGGGAGTGAAAAGAAAAACGTCGCGCCGCCATCCGGTTTTCCCTCCGCCCAGGTGCGCCCGCCATGGCGGGCAATGATGCGCCGGACGTTGGCCAGCCCGATGCCGGTGCCTTCAAATTCCTCCGCGCGATGCAAGCGCTGGAAAACGCCGAACAGTTTGTGGGCGTACTGCATGTCAAATCCCACGCCGTTGTCGCGCACGAAAAAAACGAATTCGCCGTTGGCACCGTCGGCGCAACCCACCTCGATTTCCGCCGGGTGACGCGGACGGGTGTATTTGACGGCATTGCCAACCAGGTTGATCCAGACCTGACGCAACATGGCCGGGTCGGCCTCTACTTCCGGCAGTTCGCCGATTTTCCAGGAGATTTGCCGCCCGTTGGTCTCCATTTGCAGCCCCTCGACGGCTTCGTGCACCAGCGAATTCAAGGCCACTTTTGAGCGGCGTAGCTCCGTCCGGCTCATGCGCGAGAAAACCAACAGATCGTCAATCAACGCGCCCATTTGCCGGGCGGAATCCGCAACAATGCCTAAATACCGGCGGCCGCGTTCATCCAGATTGGGACCGGATTGCTTGTCCAGGATTTTCACAAATCCATCAATATGCCGCAGCGGCGCGCGCAAATCGTGCGAGACGGAATACGAAAAAGCCTCGAGTTCCCGGTTGGCTGTTTCCAACTGTTCGGCCCGCCGCTGCAATTCATGGTTGAGCTGGAGGATTTGTTCGTTGGCCCGCTTTTGCTCCGTGATATCGCGCGCCGTGGCATACATCAATTTTTGCGGCACGGCTGCCCGCGCGCTCCACGCCAGCCAGCGGTACGATCCATCCTGGCAAACATAGCGATTCTCAAAATAAATCACCTCGCCGCCGCCCGTCAGTTTTTCCGCCTCCACCAGCGTGGCCGGGCGGTCGTCCGGGTGGACAAATTCAATGAACGGTTTCCCCAGCATTTCCTCCCGGGTAAAACCGAGCGTTCGTTCCCAAGCCGGGTTCACCGTCCGGAAACAATTGTCAAACCCGATGATACACATCAGGTCACGCGACAAATTAAAGAAGCGGTCGCGCTCTTCCTCCGCCTGTTTGCGTTCCGTGATGTCCGTGGAAACGCCGCAGATCCCGTAAATCCGGCCTGCCGTATCGCGCAAGGAAAATTTGACGGCCAGATGGGTATGCGGCCCGTCGGGATAGCGGACGGTTTCTTCAAATTCCAATGGCGCCGCCGACCGAAGTACTTTTAAATCGTGCTCCCGGGCGGCCTGAGCGATTTCCTTTTGAAAAAGTTCAAAACCGGTTTTACCGGCGACCTGGTCGAGGGAGAAACCCGTAATCTCCAGGAAACGGCGGTTAACGAACAGATAACGTCCCTCCACATCTTTGAGCAGGATGATGGCGGGACTGTTGTTCAGGATGGACTCCAGTTCCGCCCGGCTCTCCCGAACCCTGTTCTCGGCGTGCGCGCGCAGTTTGAAATCGCGGTTCACGACGATGAATGCCGCCACACTCAGCGCACACGCCAGCAGGCTGCCGACAACAATGACGCTGAGCGACCAGCGGGCGCTGTCACGGGAAAGCTGAATCCGTTGAACCAGCAGATTGTTCTCGGTGGACCGCATTTGGGCGATCAACTCCCGGATATGGTCCATGACCGCCTTGCCCCTCAGCATCGCCGTCACATCCGACGAGGCTGCGAGTCCGGATTGCTGGAAAACCGCGATTCGCTCATCCAACAGGCTCAACCCCTGCGTGATCAAAGGCTCCAACTGATCGACCTGGCGTTGCTGCGCCGGATTGTTCGTGAGGATCAGGCCAAGCCGTTTCACGTGCGCCGTCAGTTGTCGGGTGGCAGACCGGCGATCCTCCAGGAATTTCGGGCTGCCGGTGAGGATGTACCCGCGTTGCTCCGTTTCCACTTCCTCCAGACCGGCGGATACAGACTCCAGCTCCGTGATAACATCCTGGGTGTGCGACACCCAGTCCTCTGTCGCAATGAGTCTGGTGGTCGTGTGATACGACAGCCACCCGGCGCCGAGCAAGACCGCCAACCCGGCGGCCAAGCCGAGTCTGATTTTGTTTTCGACTGACATTTTCACAAACGAATCATCCCATTTGACCCATCCGGCTCATCCAAGAGAAGAAGCTTAATAAGGAACATAACAATTTCTTGTAAAAATGCAACCCGTTATTCCTTAAATGGTTATTCCGTCGGCACTTTCACCCGCACCGGGTCATGGTGTACTTTAAAGTTATCAACCCTGAAGTGCACCGTGACCGGCGAGCGCGGTCCAGCCGCGATTGTCTTGTTCAAATCGTCCGCTGTCCAGTGAATCTGGTACAGGTCAATTATATCCGTCATGAGCCGGCGCAGGCTGGCTTCGCATTCGCGCCGGACGGAGGCGGCGTGCGAGGAGTAACTGATTTCACCTTTGGCATTCCAGAGCCATACCACATTTGGTGAAAAGGCAGGGTCGCGCGCCTCTCCATTCACGTAAAGCGCGGGCGACGACTTCCTCCGAATGGTTCAGACCATAAATTGCCGCCGGGTCAATCCGGTTTATGCCCAATTCGAGCGCGCGACGAACGGCCGCGACCGACGGTGTGTCATCCTGTGCGCCCCAACCGAATTCGCAGTCGCCGCCGATGGCCCACACCCCGAAGCCGATGGGGGTGATCGCCCGGTCTGAATTTCCCGGAGTTTTTGTTTTCATGGCCCAAGCACAGCACGGAAAATGAAAAACGGGACCCGGTTTTATCCGGGCCCCGTCCTGAAATGCCTACAGCGATCAGTAGCGATTGCGATTGCCGCTGTATTCACGGCGACCTCCGCCGGCCGGGCGCTCTTCGCGCGGGCGGGCGACATTGACGGTGAGGGCGCGTCCGCCCAGTTGGGCGCCGTTCAGCGCCGCAATGGCCTTCTGCGCCTCTTCGGGCGTGCTCATGGTGACGAAGCCGAAGCCGCGCGGACGACCGCTCACGCGGTCCATCATCAGGTTCGTTTCCGTGACCGTGCCGTGCGCCGCAAAGGCGTCCTGCAGGTCGTTTTCAGTAGTTTCGAAGGATAAATTTCCTACAAACAATTTAGTGCTCATGTGATGTTTTAACTGTGAGATTAACCGTTGCTCTAGCCAGACTGTTCCCGTTAATCGGATTTCAAATCATCACTGAACCAGGTTCACTTGAAGATTCACCATGCCGTGGAAGCGATACGCTATCTAACAGACCCGGACAATATCGCTGATTCTGCCGTAATAGCAACAACAATCGGCAATTGATTTTGGAGGCGCATCAGCAGAGTCTCTACCAGCACAGCGGTCGGGAATCCGCGTTGTTCAACGAAGCTCAATGCGCCGTTGGGACAGGTTCATGCCAGGGCTTGCCGGCGCGGTAAAATTCGAGCATTTGCCCGTCTTTTGCCACCACGGCCACCTGCCCGGCGTTGGTGGCGACTTTGCTCGGCCTTACCCGCCATGCTCACAGTTACCGGGGAACGGCCGCCTTCGGCATAGGCGGCGGCAAAGTAAAAGACAGCCGACAAAACGTTCTTGCGTTCGGTGATCCAGGAAACCGATTCCACCTCGATGGGGTGGAGCGCAAAAATGGCCGCCGCCAGCCACGCCCGCGCGAATCCGCAAACACCTCAGCACCTGCCAAAGCAAAATCGCCGCGATGGCATGCAAAAGGACGTTGATCAGGTGATAGCCGGGGGGATTGAGGCCCCAGAGATGATATTCCATCCAGAAGGTGCTGAGGTCCACAGGATAATATTGCGGGTCCGCAGCCACGTCGAACCAGATGCGGTGTAGTCCGCTCAGATCCCGCATAGCAGCACTTTCCGTCACATAAGTATTATCGTCCCGGATGAACCCGTCGCGCAGCGCCGGTAGATAGGCCAGGAAGACAAGGAGCGCAATCAGGCCTCACCGTCAGACGGCCAGCATCCATCCGCGAATGGATGCTCCGTCGGGGAAGATTTTTTGTAACACACGATTTTTTTACCCGAAAAGGCCGGGCCGAGGCAAGTCCCACGGTAATCATTTGCCAGGCCGGCGGCCGCTGGATTAGCATCCCACCATGAAACGTTTCGCCGCTTTGGCCCTCTTGTTCCCGACGCTCATGCTGTCGCCGGCTCGTGCGCAGCAGGGCGCCGACGACCAATACCTCATCATCTACAGCCTGATGCAACAGGCGGACTCGTTGAGCGGCGCTGGGCGCGCCAATGAGGCGCTGGCGGACTTTGTCGAGGCGCAGGGCGAACTGCGAAAATTCCAACAAGCCAATCCGGATTGGAATCCCAAAATCGTCAATTTCCGGTTGAATTATCTCGCGGAAAAAATCGCGGAACTGACCCCGCAAATCCCCGCCACCAACCCGCCCCCGTCCGTCGCGGCAACGCCCGCCGCACCGCCGCCGGCCCCGTCAACTTCCACGGCCCCCCCCGCCACCGGCGCCGATTTTGAGGCGCGGTTGAAGGCGTTGCAGGCGCAGGTGCAGGGTTTGCAGTTGGACAACGCGACCCTCGAAGCCAGGCTCAAGGAGGCGCTCGCCGCACAACCCGCGATGGTGGACCCGCGCGAACTGGCTCAGGCCCGGGAACAAATCCGTTCGCTGATGAAAGAAAATGATTTGCTGAAAGTGAGCCTGGCGCGGGGCCAGGGTGGAGCGGTGGCTCTGCCCGGGTTGGACACCAATCTGCTGGCGCAACTGCGGCAGGCGCTCGCCGAGGCGAACAACAAGCTGGCACAGGAAGCGGCGCGCGCGGAGCGGCTGACGCAGGAGAACCAGGCGTTACAGGGACGGATACAGGCGCTGCTGGCCAGTCCCGCCGCGACAGAGGCATTGCGTGAGGAAAACGAGCTGCTTAAGAAACAGATGGCGGAGTTGCGGGCGCAGGCGACCAATGCTCCGGTGACGAGCTCGAGCGCCGAACTGGCCGATGCCCGCGCGCGCATTTCAATCCTGCAGTCAAATGCCGACGTGAACTTGCTGGAACGGGAAGCCCTGGAAAACCGCCTGCGGCAATTGGAATCAGGCGCGAAGCCGCCCGCCCCGACGCCCAGCGAGACGGAGAACGAGGCGCGCATCCGTGAGTTGACCCAGGAACGCGACGATTTGCTGGCAAAACTCGGCAAGGCGAACGAGGAACTTTACGGCCACAAAAAGCAGGACGCGGCGGCGCAAATTGCCGAGTTGACCGACGAGGTGAATGTGTTGCGTGCGCGGCTGGCCGTGGACGAAGCGCGTGCCGTGCCTTACACGCCGGAAGAACTGGCGCTGTTCAAGCAACCCGCACCCCCGACGGCCAATCCCAATGCGGAGAAAAAATCCATCAGGGAAATGCCCTTTGGCACCGCCACGCTCGTGGTTGAGGCGCAAAAATATTTCGCCGACCGGCAATACGACAAAGCCGAAACCAATTATCTGCAAATTTTGCAGCACGACGCCAACAACGGTCTGGTGCTGGCCAACCTCGCAGCCATTGAAATCCAGCAAAACAAATTGGATGACGCGGAAAAACACATCCAGGCCGCGCTCGCCCAGGCGCCGAACGACGCCTACAACCTTTCGCTCCTCGGCTACCTGAAGTTCCAGCAGGGGAAATACGACGACGCGCTCAACGCGTTGAGCCGCGCCGCCGCGCTCGACCCGCAAAATCCGGAGATCGAAAACTATCTGGGCGTGACGCTCAGCCACAAGGGCCTGCGCCAGCAGGCCGAAACGGCGCTGCGCAAGGCGATCCAGCTCGATCCAAATTATGCCGCGGCGCACAACAACCTGGCCGTCATTTACATCAGCCAGCAGCCGCCGCTGCCGGAGCTGGCGCGCTGGCACTACGAAAAGGCACTCGCCGCCGGCCAGCCGCCCAATCCGGACCTGGAGAAAATGCTGGCCGAAAAGGGAGCGCCGGTGAAACCGCAGGAAAAGTGACGAAGGGCGAAATCCGAATGACCAACCTGATTGCGCACAACGAAAGCCCAAAACGTTGTTTTGCTCCGGTAATCCTGTCACCGGCCACTCGTCACCGGTCACGCTGAGATGCTCCGCCAATCTTTCCATGAACTGACCATCGCCACGCGCGGGCGCGGGTTTTATGAATTTACGCGCGAAGTCGAAAGGTGGGTGGCCGAAAACCGATTCCGGGACGGTCTGTTGACACTGCATTTGCGGCACACTTCGGCTTCGCTGCTCATCCAGGAAAATGCCGACCCGGACGTGCGGCGCGATTTGGAGGCATTCTTCCATCGGCTCGCGCCCGACGGCGACCCGCTATTCGTCCACACCACCGAAGGCGATGACGACATGCCGGCGCACGTGCGCACGGCGCTGACCGCGGTGAATTTGAGCATTCCGGTCCGCGGCGGGCAGCCGGTGCTCGGCACCTGGCAGGGGATTTATCTGTGGGAACACCGCACGCGCCCGCATTCGCGCCGCGTCGTGCTGCATTTCGTCGGCGAATGATGGGCGAAGGTGAATTTCTGATTCACAACTTGAATCACATGCCCGCTCCCGCCCCAGCGTCGGATATCGGGGTGACCGGCTTTGCTGAGTTCAAGCAATCGGGACGGCGGATCCGCTTCGGTCCATCCACTTCCGGATGATTCGTTTCCCGCAAGCAATGCTGGGCAGCTCTCCAAACCGGTACCAGAGCCAGCCGAGCGGCATGATCGCCAGCCACGAAAGGACGCATGTCAGATACACCAGCAGGGGGCTGACGGCGCCGGAGAACCAGGAATGCAGAGGTCCCGGAATCGCCGCCATCAGCGGCTGGTGCAGCAGGTAGATGCTGTAGCTGCAAATGCCTGTGATGCGCAGATGGTCACGGCAGAACTGCGGGGCGTGAAATCGCGGCCAGGCCCCGGTCAAAATGCGGCCAAAGATTATCGCCGTCAGCACGGCAAAAAACGGGAACACGAGGGGTTCCAGAGGTTGCACGTAATAGCTCCCCGCCGCCAGCACGGCCCACAGGCCAGGGGAGAATTTAATCAGCGGCAAGGGGCGGCCTTGCAAAAAAGCGTCCGCCAACGCCGCTCCCAACGACCAACTGAACCAGAAAAACAACGGCGAACCACTGAACCAGCAGGCGGCAAACAGTCCGGGGCGAACGATGCAGGCGGCCCGCATGCCCAGTTCCAGCAAGGCGAGGCCGGACAAGGTTCGCCGCCAGCCCAGCCGGGCGACCAGCAACAGCAACAGCGGGTACAACAAATACAACTGGACCTCCACGCCGATGCTCCAAAACGCAGGATTGATTCCCGCCGAGGCGCCGGACTTCAAGTTATGGAGCAGCAACAGATGCCAGGCCAGTTGTCGCCAGCCCCGGATGATGTCAAACCGCGTCAACGGATAGATGAAGGTGAACAGCAGCACTGCAAAAAAATAGGGCGGGTAAATGCGAAAAAAACGGCGGACAAAAAAAGTTCCCCATCGCCGTCCCTGCTGCTGATAACTCATGTGGATGCAAAACCCGCTGACGACGAAGAAAATGGGGACCCCGGCTTCCGAGAAACTCCGCAACAGGACCGGAATCTGGCGGAGCAAAAATTCCGGGGTGATCGCCTGGGGAATCCCGGCGGCATTGCCGAAGGACAGGTTGAATGCGTGGAGCAGAAAGACGGCAAGAATGGCGATTCCCCGGAAATGATCGAGGAAACCAACCCGTTGCGGGGCAACGTTTGTCGTCATGTCGCCCCGCATGATGTCAGCCATGGCCGGCCGGCGCACGAAAGAATGCAAATGCGAACGCCGGCTGGGGCGCCGGGCGCCGGCGACTGCGCCCATAATCGGGAAATCCGCCAAACCGGCCTCGCAGAACGGGCCGCAACACCCCACCGGCGAATAAACTCGCCAAGCGCGGCGGCTGATGGCACGTTGCCGATGTTTTATGCAGACGATGAAATACATTTTGCCGGCGCTGGTTTTCGGTTTCGCCCTGGCCGTTCGCGGTGGAACGGCCACGAACAGCTTCGGTTTCACCGGACGGGAGATTTACCCGATTGACGACCAGATCAGCCTGCTCCACGTGGCGGACCTGGACGGGGACGGCTTGAATGACATCATCGTGGCCAATAATCGGCGCTCGAAAATCAACCTGCTTTACAACCAGACAGGCAAGACCAACCGCGCCGTGCCACCGCCGCGCAAGCTCGAAATCAACGAGCTGCCGCCCGACGCGCGCTTCCGCATTGATTCGGTCCCCGTGGCCGAGCGCATCGCCGCCCTGGCCGTGACCGACCTCAACGGCGATGGCCGGCCGGACCTCGTTTTTTACGGTGACGCCAAGGACCTTACCGTGCTTTATAACCAGGGCACGAACGGCTGGAGCGACCCGAAAACCTGGCATATCGAGGATGGCCGGATGGACCCGAACGCGCTGGTCGTCGGCGACCTGAACGGCGACGGCCGCCCCGACGTCGTTTTGCTCGGCGACAACGGGTCGCTGTATTTTCTCCCGCAATCGGCGGACCACACCCTGGGCGAACCGGAGAAAATTCCCTATTCCGGCACGCCGAACGCCGTGCAAGTCACGGACGTGAATGGCGACGGCCGGGACGATCTGCTGTTGGTGGACTGGGACAGCCCGACGCCGTTTCGATTCCGGCTGCAAATGCCGGGCGGGCAGCTCGGCCCGGAAATCTATTTCAAGACGCAGCCCATCCGCTCGTATTGCGCTGACCACCTGGAAAACAACTCGAACCTGTTTGTCGTGACCATCGCGCAAAATTCCGGGCGCGCGGAAGTCTCCCGGTTCACCCGCAAACCGGCGGAGGTTTTGTCCGGCGCGTTCCGGCGCGGGCAATTCCAGGTTCTGCCGCTGCACAAAACGGACGCGGCGCAACGCGGCGAGCTGTGGGCCGATATCAACGGCGACGGGCTTCCGGACCTGCTCGTGGCCGAACCGGAGAGCGGCCAGCTTTCGGTTTATTTGCAGGAGCCGGACGGTTCGCTGGGCGAGCCGAAAAAATTTCCCTGCCTGGCCGGCGTCAGCCAGATTGCCGTGGCGGATTGGAACCATGACCGCCATCCGGAAATCTTCCTGCTGAGCCACGATGAAAACGCCGTGGGCGTAACGCAGTTCGACAAAAAGGGGCGGCTGCCGTTCCCCACGCTGATTCCGCTCGACGGCAAACCGCTGGTGATGGCCGTCGGCCGGCTGAAACCGGACGCGAAGCCAACCCTGGCGGTGATCGTGGACAAGGACGGCCAGCGTTCGCTCATCACGCGCACGGCGGATGGCAAGACCAGCACGCAAAAGTTGAGCGACAGCTTCAAGTCGAACCCGACGACGCTCGCGATGCAGGACGTGAACCAGGACGGGCTGGCGGACCTGGTGGTGCTGATTCCGTACGAAAAAATCAAGGTGCTCATCCAGAAACGTGGCGGCGATTTCGATGAGGAGGACGTGGATCCGCCCGGCGGCGCGATCGAGCAGCCGTGGCTGGCGTCAGTGGACGTGGACGGCGACGGCAAGACGGAACTGCTGCTGCCGCAGAAGAATTTCGTGCGCGCGGTCGTGCTGGAACCGGAGGCCAAAACGCCGGGGTCAACCAACCAGCCGGAGTGGGTCTTCCGCGTGAAGGATCAAATCAACGGCGCGTCGGGCGATTCACGCATCGTGGGCGCGACGGAGGTGGCGAACCCGGCCCGGAAAGCCGGGGTGCCTTCCCTCTTCCTGCTGGACGCGGAGCACAAACAGTTGTCCTTGTGCGAACGCGACACTGCGGGCGTGTGGCAGGTGGTGCGCAATGTGGAACTGCCGGTGGCGGATTTCAGCGGCCTGCGTTCGGTGAAACTGGGTGGCGGCGACCTCCAGAGCGTGGCATTGCTGGGCCGGAACGCCATCGCCTGGCTCTCGCTGGCCGGCGAAGTCTGGGAATTTACGACCCTGGACGGTTACGACACGCCGATCAAGGACGGCTATTTGAACGACGTCGTCACGGGCGATTTGACCGGCAGTGGGCGCAAGGACCTGGTGTTCATGGAGACGGCCAAAAATTATCTGGACCTGGTCTCGTTCAATGCCCGGCACAAACTCGTGCCGGGCGACCGCTGGCAGGTCTTCGAGCAGCACACGTTCCGCGGCGCAGCCAATGCGCTGCCCGAACCGCGCGAAGCGGCCGTAGCGGACGTGACCGGTGACGGGAAAAACGATCTCATCGTGCTGGTGCACGACCGGATTCTGGTTTATCCGCAGGAGTGATTTGGAAATCCGAAGTCCGAATTCCCGAAATCCGAAAGAAACCCGAAAAAACGAAGTTCGAAGACTTCTTTCGTCGCGTTTTCGGATTTTGGTTTTCGGTCTCTCTTCGGGCTTCGGCCTTCGGATTTCGGATTTTCCTTCAGTTCATCTGCGGCGGGCGAGGGGCAAACACCTTGAATGACAGGCCGTCCGCCGTCGCGCTGCCGCCATAGACGGAAAAATAAAAGTATTTGGAAACCTGGTTGTAATCCGGCAACAGCGAAAAATCCATCCAATCGCGGAAACTTTTCGGGAAGGCCATCACGGCCGTGTCGTTGGCCGCCGATTTTTTCAACAGCGAGAAGGCCGCGCGCATGGTTTCGCGCTGGTTCTGGTAACCGAACAGGCCGTTGCCCGCGCCGCCGACGCGTTGCGCGGCCTCCGTCAGACCGGGGGTGTCGCGCAACGGCCGGGCCTGCCCCGCGTCGCTGCGCAGATACTCTTCCAGCATGGAAACATCCGACGTGAGCGCCACGTAACCGCCGCTGGCCGCGCAGTACAGCGAGCGCGAACCCGGCGCGCCGGCGCCCGGCAACCCGCGGCCGGGCAAGGGAATCGTGTAAATTTTACGGCCCAGAAAATCCCGCGGCTCAGGCGCGTCGGGCCGCCCATACATCATCGTCGCCACGTTCTTCACCGCGAGGGCGGTTTGGTCCGCGTTCGCGGCGCCGAAGAGAAAAAGAGACGGCGGGTGGTTCAAATCCGCGAGCGTATTGCCGGCAGGCACTTTCTGGTAACTGATGAAATCGTCGCCGAGATTGGCGATGAGATTTTTGCGGAGGTCGAAATCCGGGTCCTTTTTCCGGGCGAGCCCGTTGATGGTGTCAATGGTCGCATTGAGGCCGGCCAGCCCGCCGGGCCAGATCGCGTCCGTCATTTTCTGCAGTTCCGCCCAGGATTTCTGACTGTCAATGCGCCAGCGCGAAAATTTCACCACGCCGGCCGGCACGAACACCGGCGGATTCGCGTCCTTGGGCACGGCGGCAAAGATTTTCAGGATGCCCTGCCGGGCCGCTTCCGGCGCGGAGAGGTAAAGATTCAACAGCGAGCCGTCGTGCGATTCGCGGTAGGCGAGGCTCACGGACTTCAACCCCATCAGGCCCGATGCGTTCAACGTGGCGGCCGTTGACAGGGACGGGAAGATTGACGGCGCCTCCGGATTGGGTGGTTCTTGCGGAACGTGGGCCAGCACATCAAAAACGGCTTTCGTGTTGAACCAGGCGAAATACAGCGGCGCATTGCGGAATTGCGCCAATTGGTCGGCGGCAAAGACCGCGTTGTCGCGCAACGCCGGCGCCGCGCCGCCGGTCAGGTGGGCGACGACCGGTTCAACCACCTTCGTTGAGCTGCCGGCAATCAGCAGCGACTGGAACTGGCCGATGACCAGTTCGCCGGGCTTTTCCGGCTTCGGCTCCTTGCCGAGTTCCTGCACCGGCGGGCGGCGGGGAAACATGCCCGCGAGCGTGGGAATATCGTTGCTGGAAAGTGTCACCACGGAAAACGGAATGCCGCGGACGCTTTCGGTGTGGATGGATTTGCCGCTTTCCGTCCATTTTTTGCGGAGCGCGTCGAGATCGGTTTTCAGCAGGCCGCCCTTCTCCCGGGCGTCGAGCAGCAGGAGCAGGCCCGGGGGCGGGCTGTCGTCGGCGCCGTTCCAGCCATTTTGGGTGATGGCGAAGGTGAACTGGCCTTGCGGCAGGCCGGCGTAGTCATCGAACTTCACGCCGAGATCGTGTTCCAGCGGCGCGATGAACTGCGCGTTCCACTGGGCCATGAATTTGTCGTGAAACGGCTTCATCGCCGGGTCATTCCAGAACCGCCAGCCGGAGGATTGCCGGGCGGCGGCGCGCGCGGCGGCGAAATCAGGCGCGGTCACGAGCAACAGCGTGTCCCCCGGCAACAGATTTTCGGCGGGGGGGATGGCGGCGTGGAGTGAAAGGGCGGCTGCAAGAAGCGCGATGGCCAGCGCCCTCGGGCGTTTTGTGGTCATAAATCTTGTCCTCTAAAACTCGGGGTTGCAATCACACGGCGATGGCGGCGCTCAAAGGCGGAAGATCTCCTTGATTTTGCTTTTGATCTGTTGCTGGCGTTCCCAACTGACAATTCCGAGCGGTGACTGGAGCCTGTTTTTGTCCAGGAGGAACAGCAGGTCGCACTGGCATGCGGTCGGCGACTCAAAGCCATCCGCGCTGTTTAACAGAACGTCGGTCTCTTCCTTCCGGCCACGGAGCGAGTAACAGGCAAGACCGTTGATAGCGACGCGGTTTGAGTCCAACCGTTCCTGCGAGGAAATGATGATAAACCAATGCGCTTTGCTGAAACCGGCCGGCGTCGCCTTCCAAATTTCCCACTGCCGGGTTTTCATCGTTCCGGCCTTTGCTTTTGCTTCAGCATGGCTTTCTCCAATGCTTCCCGTTCCGGATTGGGGCGGTACGCGTTGGCAAAGTACCCTTCCGGCCGCGGCGCTTGAAACCGGTTGGCGACCATCGGCAGTCCGGCGCGGATGGCCATGCGCAGAATGGTGGCCTGGGGTTCGCCGACGAGGGAAGAGGTTTTCTCCACTTCACCGGCCAGTGCATCGTCAAGAATGACGCTGGTTTTCACGGAAGTAATTTGCACCTATCGGGTGGCGGACGCAATTTATTTCTCCACCGGATTGTGCCGGGTGCGGCCGGGCGGTTCCAGATAGCGATACGGATTGTTCGGGTTGTCGGTCGAATAGGCGAAGGCGTCGCGGTGGTCGAGAAAGTTCTTCACCA
>Ga0335081_10007144_pt1 | contig 17831 bp, 15 predicted proteins | sample Lox_Sample_35_FD_206713 | JGI IMG/M metagenome (GOLD analysis project Ga0335081, IMG submission 206713) | Soil microbial communities from Loxahatchee National Wildlife Refuge, Florida, United States - Lox_Sample_3.5 | ecosystem: Environmental > Terrestrial > Soil > Wetlands | place: USA... | reverse complement strand
CTCGACGTCGCGGCGCACGCGCTCGAGCACGCTAAGGGGGTCGAGCGTCGGCACCGTCCGTCTCCTTCCCGTCGGTGCGCCCGTCGTGGTGTGCCTGCTGCTCCAGGCGGAGCGCGAGCCGTCGGACCTCACGGTCCAGCGCGCCGATCTGCGTGTGGAGCCGGTCGATGTCGCTGCCCGCGGGCAGGTTCGCCAGGTGCCACACCCGCGCCGAGGCCGCGGCCACCTGCGTCCGGGCGGTGGCCTGCGCCCAGCTAGCCAATGCGGCGCCCCGGGCGAAGTGCTCGGTCCGCACCAGCGATTCCAGACGCGGCGCGACGGCGCGCTCCGCGGTGTCGTAGAGCCTGCGCCAGAGCGGCGGCTGCGTCATCACCCGACCTCGCATCCCTGCGCAAACGAGTGGCAGCAGCTTACCTATTGGACGGCGGAGGCGGCGGCGCCGGGTTCGCTGCGGCCCGCCGAAAGCGCTACCGTCGTGCCTGACACGACCCAGGGAGGCGGCGATGAGCGGGACCCAGCATGAGAAGCCCATCGGCAAGGCAGATCCGGACTGGCCCGACCGGTACGCCGCGTACATGGTGGCAGAGCAGGCCGGTACGGAGCTGCCGGCATGAGCGACTATGACGTGATCGTTCTCGGCGGCGGGGCGCCAGGCGAGCACTGTGCCGCGGCGCTGGCGGCGCGCGGGTTGCGGGTCGCGGTCGTGGAGCGGGAACTGGTCGGCGGCGAGTGCTCGTACTGGGCGTGCATTCCGTCGAAGTCGCTGCTGCGCCCGGGTGAGGCGGTGCAGGGCGCGCGCGAGGCCGCCGCGACCGCGCAGGTCGACGTGGCGGCCGCGCTGGCCTGGCGGGACTTCATGGTGTCGAACTATTCCGACGCCGGCCAGCAGCGCTGGCTGGCGAGCCGGGGCATCGACCTGCTGCGCGGCACCGGCCGGCTGGCCGGGGTCGGCGCGGTCGACGTCGGCGGCGTCCGCCACACCGCGGAGCACGTCGTGGTGGCGACCGGCTCAGATCCGATCGTGCCGCCGGTCCCGGGACTGCGTGAGCTCGAGGGTGTCTGGGGCACCCGCGAGGCGACCAGCATGAAGGCGGTCCCGCGTCGCCTGCTCATGCTGGGCGGCGGGTCCGCGGGCGTCGAGCTCGCGCAGGTCGTGCGGCGTCTGGGCGGCGAGGCGGTGCTCGTCGAGGGCGCCGACCGCGTGCTTCCCCGCGAGCCCGCGCCGCTGGGCGCCGCGCTCAGCGAGGCCCTGCGCCGGGACGGAATCGAGCTCATGCTCGGGATGCACGCGATCGCCGCGCGGCGCGAAGGTGAGGACTACGTGCTGGCCTTCGACGGCGGCACGGAGCTGCGGGGCGACCGGCTGCTGGTGGCGACCGGCCGGCGACCGCGCGTTGAGGGGATCGGCCTGGAGACGGTCGGCGTCGAGGCCAGCCCCAACGGGATCCGGGTTGACGAGTACCTGCGCGCGGGGGAGCGACTGTGGGCGATCGGCGACGTCAACGGCATCTGGCCGCTGACCCACGTCGGCGAGTACGAGGGCGACGTGGTCACCGCGAACATCACCGGTCATCCGCGTCCGGCGAACTACGAAGCCGTCCCCCGCGTCACCTATACCGATCCGCAGGCCGCGGCCGTGGGCGCGGCTGAGGCAGAGTACAGCGGCACCGCGCCGGTATCACAGGTGCCGAAGGCCGCCACCTACACCCACGCCTACGCCGAATCCAACGGGTTCCTGACCCTGCTGTCCGACGGGCAGCGGCTGACCGGCGCTTACGCGCTCGGGCCCGAGGCCGGCGAGTGGATGCAGCAGGCGACGCTGGCCATCCGCGCCCATGTCCCGCTTGAGGTGCTCAGCGACACGATCCAGCCCTTCCCGAGCTTCTCCGGGATCTACGACGCGGCCCTGACGGCGCTCCGCATGCAGATCGCGGACATGCCCCAGCCGGCCGGGCCGGTAGATGCGCAGATGGCGAACCTGCCGGAGTGAGCAGCACGGCGCTCGCCCGCGCGAGTGAGCCGGCAACGGACGGATCGGCTGATTCGCCCGGACGCCGCCAATGGATCCCCGCCTCGGTTCAGCGATCGTAATCGATGTTCGTCCGAAGGCGCCGGCGACCGCGGGCAGCGTTCGCCAAGGCCGCTGCCCCGGTGGCCGGCCCGCCGCGTCAGGCCCGGCCGGCCGCGCACCCGCCGGCTCCGCGATTCATCAGCTGGAGTGCGCTGACGCTGCTGACCGTGGGATCGGTCGGCTACCTCGGGTCGGCGTCGGCGCTGGCGGTCTACGGGCTTGCCTCGGTGTTCTTGTACGTGCTGCCCGCGTTCGTGTTCCTGGTGCCGGTGTCGCTGGTCGCCGCGGAGCTGGCCTCCGGCTGGCCGGGCGGGGTCTACAACTGGGTGCGGGAGGGCATCTCCGCCCCGATGGGGCTGCTCGCGGTGTGGTGCGAGTTCGCCCAGACGATCTTCTACTACCCCGCGTTGCTCGCCTATGTCGCTGCGACACTCGCCTACGTTTTCGATCCGGGCCTGGCCGGTAACGGTGTCTACGACGCGGTCGTCATCATCGTCCTGTTCTGGGGCGGCGTCCTGCTGTGCTCACGCGGGCAGGCGCTCGTGGCCAGGTTCGGGTCGCGCGGAACCCTGTTCGGGACGCTGATCCCGGCCGCGATCCTCGTCGCGCTCGGCGTCGCGTACCTGGTCCAGGGGCACCACCCGGCCGCGCCGATGACGGCCCGCCATCTCCTGCCGGCCTGGAGTGGGCTGGCCAGCATCGTCCTGATCGTCAACAGCTTCTTCACCTACGCCGGCGTCGAGGTCAACGCCGTCCACGTCGACGAGCTCCGGAACCCGGCCCGCGAGTATCCGAGGTCCATCTTCGTGGCCATGGCGCTGGTCCTGGCCATCTTCATCGGCCCGACGCTGGCGATCTCCTGGGTGATTCCCCCGGCTCAGATCAGCTTCACGGCCGGCGTGATGCAGGCCTTCGACCGCCTGTTCACCCACTTCGGAGCCGGGTTCGCCGTGCCGCTGATCGCGATCGCGCTGGCGGTCGGGGCGCTCGCCGGGATGATCTCCTGGCTGGACGGCCCGTCCGAGGGCCTGCTGCGGATCGGGCGCGAGCAGGGGTTCCTCCCGCCGTGCTTCCAGAAGGTCAACGGCCAGGGCATCGAGGTGCACATCCTCGCCGCGCAGGGCACCGTGATCACCCTCATCGCCCTGCTGTACGCGTTCATCCCGAGCGTCTCGCACGCCTACTGGATCTTCGCCGCGATGGCCACGCAGGTGTACCTGATCATGTACGTGCTGATGTTCATCGCGGCCATCAGGCTGCGCCGTTCGCGACCGGACCACCCGCGCGGCTACCGGGCCCCGGCGCTGGGCCTGCTGTGCCTGCTCGGCGCGGTCTCATCGGCGGCCGCGCTGGTGATCGGGTTCGTCCCTCCGTCGCAGTTCGGCCACTTGAACCCGGTCACGTACGCCGTGCTGATCCTGGCCGGGATCTTCGCCATCGGGATCGTTCCGCCGCTGCTGATGGACCGGCTCCGCAAGCCGGGGTGGAAGGCAGCGGGCGAAGGGCCAGCCCCCCAGCGGTAGCGTGGCGCGATCAACGTCGGTGTGGCCCCACTCATCGCCTGCCGGCTGTGAGGGGATCATGTCCCGGCAGCCCCAGGGAACCGCCTAAACGATATCGATGGTCCATCGATGCTGCCGGCCTCGGGCCGGTCGCTGGACTTCATCGAGGACTTCGGCCCGCGCCATCCTGACCGCGCAGCCGGCGCCTCTCGATGAGGGACCCACCGGGCTGCCACCCGAATTCGAGGCCCTGCGCTGGTTCCCGCTTCCCCCGGCATGCCTGCTGAGCCCCGGCACGGAATAAGGCCCGGCGCGGCCCGCTTGTACGGGTGGGGTATCTGACCTTATCGGCTCGCGGAGGCACGCCATGGACAGCAGCGCTCTCGGCGTCGGCGGCGCCGGCCTTCACGTCAGCTTCCGGACCATGTGCGGCCGGGAGGTCCGGGTCGGCCATCTCGTCCTCGGCGGAGGCCATCATCCGGCCCAGCGCGTCAGCCTCGACATCGGAGCTTCGTCAGACAGCGACACCGGCGTCTGGGTCGGCCTGACCGCAGGCGAGGCCCGGCGGCTGGCCGCGGCCCTGCTCATGCAGGCGGCCGCGTGTGATGCCCGCCCGCCGCGCCGCTGAGGCGGTTTCCGGCGGTCGGAAGGACGAAGCGGGGTCGCCGGGTCGCCGGAACCGGTTGCTCAGGGACAGGTACACCGCTTGGCTCATGTCACCTCGGTCTCGTGATAACATACCCCCGAGGGTATAGGCTGCGGACTTGGCCGTCATCGGGCGGGCCCGACCGAGGAGCGTGCATGGATATAGACCGCGAGACGATGGCGAGCGTGGTCAAGCGGCTGCGCCGGGCCCAGGGCCAGATCGGCGGGGTCATCAGGATGATCGAAGAGGGCCGCGACTGCGCCGACGTGGTGACCCAGCTTGCCGCGGCGGCCCGCGCCCTGGACCGGGCTGGTTTCAAGATCATCGCAACGGGCCTGGCGCAGTGCGCCGTCAGCGGCGATGGCACCGCCGAGGCCGACCGTGCCCAGCTGGAGAAGCTCTTCCTCTCGCTCGCCTGACCCCCAGTGTTCCCGAGTGGTCGCTGCCTCTGGCGGTACGAGCCAGCCTGCTCTCGATGTTCTTCAAGAAGGAGCACATCACCGAGGTCCTGAACACCGGCATGGACACTAGCCGGTCGCAAGAACTAGTCACGCACGCCGCGCAGTCGCACCCGCGGGATGGGCGAGCAAACACGCCACCCGGGTCAGGAAGTTGCGGATTGCCGCCGTGGCGCAGTCCCGCACGATCGTCCGGTCTAGCCCGGCGCCGGGTGGGCCGGGCTGCGGCCGGTACGCTCCGGCCAGGGCGAGCGCCGCGACCTGGTCCCCGGCGGGGACCAGCATCAGGTCGGCGTCCAGGGCGGTGAACAACCTGCCGTCAGCCGCGATGGCTTCCCACCGCAGCGGGATATGGGCGCAGTCGTGGGTTTCCGCCAGGTCATCCAGGTGGGCTTGGGCCAGCAGGGTCAGGCCAGCAGCCGGCCCGGCCGCCGCCACCAGGCTGGTGATGCCCTCGCCGTAAGCCACCTCGGAGGCCCACGACAGCATCCCGTCCTTGGCTAGCATCTCCAGCCGGGCCCGGGCGGTACGGAAGCTGGTATCGAGCAAGACGCGGTCGCCGATGACAATGTGGTCGCTCATGACATCAGTCCACGGATCTGACGTCGGCCGGGTAGTGGTCAAAGGTCCTGTCCGTTGGCGCCGAAGGTCAGAAGCTCAGGCGGGCAGCGTTAGCGGGAGGCGACCACGGGGTGAGACACCCGTCACATGACGTGGTGTCACGCCCAGCCGCGCACTTTGGTCATAAGGGGTGAGCGGTGCGGAAGGAGCTCGTCATGGAGATCTTGATTGTGGGCGGCGGTTACATCGGGATGTACACAGCGCGGCGGCTTGAGCGGCTGCTGCGGCGGGGCGAGGCCAGGGTGACCGTGGTCGACCCGCGCGGGTACATGACCTATCAGCCGTTCCTGGCGGAGACGGCCGGGGGCTCGGTTGAGCCGCGGCATGTGATCGCGCCGCTGCCCCGGGTGCTGCGGCACACCCGGGTGCTGACCGGGAAGATCGTCCGCATTGATCTCGCCAGCCGTCTGGCGGTGTTCGTGCCGGCGCGCGGCCCGGAGCGAGTGCTGCGCTATGACGTGCTGGTGCTGGCGGCTGGGTCGGTCTCGCGGGTGCTGCCGGTCGAGGGGCTGGCCGAATACGGTGCCGGGTTCAAGACGGTCAGCGAGGCGGTACATCTGCGCAACCACGTGCTTGGCCAGCTCGCCGCGGCGGCATCGGCCGACGATCCTGCCATCCGTGCGGCCGCCCTCACGTTCGTCGTGGTCGGCGGCGGGTTCGCCGGGGTCGAGGCGCTGGCTGAGCTGCAGGGACTTGCGGATGAGGCGGTACGGTTCTACCCGGCGCTTGACCCGGACGCGCTGCGCTGGGTGCTGGTCGAGGCGACCGGCGGGATCCTGCCCGAGCTGGATGAGCGGCTCGGCCGGTGGACGCTGCGCGCGCTGAAGCGGCGCGGCGTCGACGTACGGCTGCACACCCGGCTTGCCTCGGCCGCGCACGGCACGGTCCGGCTGGACGACGGGACCGCACTGGCCGCGGGAACCCTGGTGTGGGCGGCCGGTGTCCGGCCGAGCCCGCTGGGCGCGTCGGCCGGCCTGCCGGCCGACAAGGCCGGCCGGATTCAGGTGGGCGCGGACCTGGCCGTCACCGGGGTACCGGGCGTGTTCGCCGCCGGGGACATCGCGGCGGTGCCGGACCTGAGCCGCCCCGGTGAGTTCTGCGCGCCGAACGCGCAGCACGCGGTCCGGCAGAGCAGGGTGCTGGCCCGTAACATCGTGGCCTTCGGGCGCGGCGGCCAGCTCAAGTCGTACCGGCACGCCTACGCCGGGTCGGTCGCCGGGCTCGGCCATCACCAGGGCGTGGCGCAGGTGTACCGGATCCGGCTCACCGGCTTCGCCGGCTGGCTGGCGCATCGCGTCTACCACCTGTTCTGGGTACCGACCCTCAGCCGCAAGGCACGAGTGCTCACCGACTGGACGCTCGCCCTGTTCTTCCGCCGCGAGACCGCCCAGCTCACCTCCCTGGAGCACCCCGCCGACGACTTCCGCGACGCCCTCCGCGCCGCCTGAGCTCATGGATCACGATCTGCCGGGCAGCAGGTTCTTACGTATGATCAACCGTAGGTAACCAAAGCGAGGCGTCAAAAGCTTAGCGGTGGCAGCAGGAACCACATGTCCGCGATAAAGAAGATCCCACGGAAGATCTTTCCTATCCTGGTTGTATTGATGGCCTTTGCTGGCGCACTAGGCATTGCGGCAATATTCGGGAATTGGCCAACGAGGGCCAATGAGCCTGCGGTGACCGCAGCCGCCGAGGTGGAAACCCTTCTGAGCAAGGGCAGCGGTGACACCGCGAAGGGCTACTTCGAGGCGACCAGCCCGACCCTCGTCGCGGCAGCGGCGGGCGACTACAATCCGGAATTCTATGACCTTGGCGAATTGCTGGTCAAGGACGGTTTCGGCAATACCATTATTGACCTCGGCCGCGAGATGAACGGCGCGTGGTACGAATGGAGCGAGAACCGCGCGCCACCGTCCGAGCCAGATGCTTACATCCTCGCGTGGCGGCAGATAGTCACGGCTATGCGGTCGGTACCCGGTCAGCATTTCAAGTTCCTGTGGACCGTGTACATGACCAATACGTCAGTAGCCGAATGCTGGCCTGGTAGCGCTTACGTTGACTACATCGGAACCGATGTCTTCGACTGGTACGGCGGCGTCAACTACACGTACCCGCACACTGCATCTGGCGCGCTAGATCACAAGGAAAAGTGGCAGCAAATCCTCACCGCCGAGCCCGGCGGCTTGAACTGGATGGCAGCATTTTCACGAGCCACGGGTAAACCGGTCATCATCCCCGAGTGGGGACTCGACTTCCATACGTTCGGTGGTCAAGACGACCCGGTGTTCATCACGAACATGATGGCCTGGATGAAGGCCCATGACGCTATCGGGCTCTACTGGTCGGGACATCACGTCAGCCCGGTCCCGGCGGCTAGCGGTCGGTTGCTGGTCAACCAGGGCGCAGCGGCGGAGTTGAACACCCCTGGCGCGGTCAACGCCATGGGGGACCTGATGGGCGGGCGCTTGCAGTACGCGGGCGTTTACCTGCCTGACGGCCAGTGGCTGTCGGACAGCGTGGATCAGCCCGTGCTCACCCGCTGGGAACACGCGGGTTACCGGTTGGTCCTGAGCGTGCCGATCGTCCCGAACCCGCCGGCGATCAAGTCTTACTCCGGCCCGCCTGAGCCGGGGAAGAAAACCTACCAGCTTGCCGACTATCCAGATGCGGTAGCGGTCCTCAGGCGGGGTGCTTGACTCCTCTGCTGGCTCTCACTCCTGGACGAGGGCTACGATCCGGGTTGGGAGAGAAGAAGAGAAGATGAGCAGCAGGCGGCGTCGGCTTGACCCGGTGGGGCCGTTCGGCAATCCGGACGGGTCACGAGCCGACATCGAGGATGTGATCAGCGAGTTCGTCGACTTCGGCGGCGATCCGGTGTATGGGCACCTCGCGACCCGTGCCAACGACTCCATGGTGCGGGTCATCGTGGGAAAGCTCGGCTCCGGCAAGACCGTCTACCTGCGGCGTCTTCAGGACTTCCAAGCACATCAGGACTCGGTCTACGCCGATGTGCCGCAGCAGAGCTTGCCGAAGACCGAAGTCGTGGTGAAGGCGTGCCAGTGGTTCTCGGACCGCGTCCTGGTCGAGAAGTGGATGCAGATCTGGGAGCGCGCGATCATGCGGTCGCTGGCCTCGCACCTGCTGTGCCGTCCCGAGTTGCGCCAGCAGCTGCGCGACGAGCAGGCCGACGAGATCGAGCATGCGTACGCGCGGCTGCTCGACGACTTCCGCCGCCCGCGGTCGATCTACAGCCAGGTGCGGGACATCATCAATCAACGGCACACCGCCCACCAGCTGTCCGCGTACCTCGACGATCCGCTCTGGGACGACCTCGAGGATCTGCTCGGCGACGTTGTCGGCCAGTGCAAGCCGATCTACTTCTACCTCGACGCGCTGGACGAGGAGTTCAGCCACGCCCCGATGTACTGGCTGAAATGCCAGGAGGGCTTGTTCTACCAGGTCATGCGGCTGCTTCGCGACCACAAGCTGGGCGGCCGCCTGCATATCGTCATCTGCATCCGCGACATCGTCATGTCGTCGGTGTACCGGTCCGAACATGCGCCGCGGTACTACAACGAACCGCACATACGCGTCCTGACCTGGGACCGGAGCTCGCTGCTTTACCTGCTCCAGCGAAAACTGCAGCGGCTGCCGCCGTCGTTGCTGATGCGACGCGCCGCCAGCGGCCCTCCCACGATCGGCGACTGGCTCGGGATCAACGGCGAATGGCCGGGACCCGATGACGACGGGCCGATCGAGGACTACCTGCTCAGCCACACCAGGCTGATCCCGCGCGACATCATCTCGCTCGGCAATGACCTGAACGAGGAGGTCCTCCGGCAGAAGCAGGCTGGCCGCGAGGGCCTGCCGCCGGCGGCTCTGGCGAGGGTGGTCCAGCGCTGCGCCAAGCGGTTCGGCGACTCCCAGCTCGCCCAGTGCGCCAACCAGATCTCGTCGGACCTGATGCCGAAGAATGCCGCCCTGCATGACTACTCCGAATTGTTCACCAGCACCCAGGCCTACATCAGCGGCGTGCAAGAGGACGTCCGGTCCTTCGTCCGGATGATCGGCGTCGACCGGTTCTCGCGTGCGGATCTCGGGGCACTGCAGGAGATGGCGGATCTGCACTTCGAGAAGGCGACGGATCTCGCCTCCGTCCTGTGGCAGAACGGCCTGCTCGGCTACGTCGACGAGTCCGGCCGGCGCCGGTTCTACTCCATGGGCGACATCGAGCAGTTCCACTTCCCGCCGGAGGTAGGAACGTACGTACTGCATCCGTGCCTAGTGCACACCGTCGGGGGAATCCGGCACGTGCCCGCGGACGCCACCGCGGCCGGAGATGCGCGCCGCACCCGCCCGCTCCCCGCGGCCGAGCGCGGCGAGCTTTCCGGCGCACCCGACGCTGCGCCACCCTCACACGGCGGCCACGCGCTCCCGGAACCGGACCCGGCCGAGGTGCGGTCCTCGGCCGGCGCCACGGCTGCCGACTACGCCGTCGGCGACGTCCTCGATGGCCGCTTCCAGATTATGGACGTCATCGGGCAAGGCGGCTTCTCGAAGGTCTACCGCGTGCGCGATGACGTCGAGGGTGAGGAACGAGCGCTCAAGCTCTTCGAAACCGCCGCCGGCTACGAGGCAGTACGCCGCGAGATCGGCGCCCTGCGGCGAATCCATCATCCCAACGTGGTGGAGGTCTTCTGGGCCGGCAAGACCAGCGCCGGCGACTGGTACCTCATCACCGAGTTCATTGACGGGGAATCACTCGACGAGTTCGTCACCGGAAACAGGCACCTGCGCGACCGCGAAGCAGTAGATGTCGCACTCGACCTGCTCGGCGCGCTCGTGGCTTTCCATCCTGATTCCGCCCGCCTCAGGGAGCTCGACGCTAAACGCGAAGAAGGCGACCTGACCGAAGCCGAGTCGCGCGAGTGGACGGAACTGAAGGACAAAGGACTGGTCCACCGCGACATCAAGCCGCTCAACGTGATGCTCACCCGCACGGGAGCGAAGCTGCTTGACTTCAACATCGCCTCCCGGGTCGGTGACCCCGTGCATACCCGCTCGGGCACGCCGCCGTATCAGCCACCCGACGCCGACCGGGATCGCTGGGACGTCTCCACCGACCTGTTCGCCGTCGGCGTGCTGCTCTACCGGCTCCTCTGCAACGGCCAGCACCCGTTCCCCGATGCCATGCCCGCGGTCGGCAAACCGGTGACCAACCCGAGAACGATCCGCCCCGACCTCAACCCCGACCTGGCAATATTCCTCATCAAGGCCTGCGCGCCCGCCAAGGAGGACCGCTTCTGCACTGCCGCCGAGATGCAACTCGCCTTGAGGAACATCCGCGCCGGCCTGTGACCCGGCCTGTCAGCGTCTGGTCAGCCTGGTGGCCTGGCGCTCACGCGTCAGGCCACCGGTGCTGACGGCGTTCATGCCGGACCGCTCAACCTCGGAGGAAGGCCAGCAGGTCCGCGTTGAGCGTGTCCTTGTACGCCGTGGTATTGGCCAGGCCGTGCGGGGCGCCCGGGTAGATCTTCAAGGTGGCGTCCTTGACGATCTGGGCGGACAGCCGCCCGGAGTCATCGAGCGGGACGATCTGGTCGTCATCACCCTGGACGATCAGCATTGGCACGTCGATCTTCTTGAGGTCCTCGGTCATGTCGGTCTCGGAGAACGCCTTGACGCAGTCGTAGGCGGCCTTGAATCCGACCTGCATGCTCAGCACCCAGAACCAGTCCCGCAGGGCCTGCGATATGCCGGCGCCAGGCCGGTTGGCGCCGAAGAACGGGGCGCTCAGGTCCTGGTAGAACTGCGAGCGGTCCTTGAGCAAGCCGTCGCGGATGGCGTCGAACGTCTCGATCGGCAGCCCGCCGGGATTGGCGTCCGTCCTGAGCATCAGCGGCGGTACCGCGGCTACCAGCACGGCCTTGGCGACCCGGGCGGTGCCGTGGCGGCCGAGGTATCGGGTGACCTCCCCGCCGCCGGTGGAGTGCCCGACCAGCACCGCGTCGTGCAGGTCGAGGGCCTCGATCAGTTCCGCCAGGTCGTCGGCGTAGGTGTCCATGTCATTGCCGTCCCACGCCTGGCCGGACCGGCCGTGGCCGCGGCGGTCGTGGGCGATGGCGCGGTAGCCGTGAGAGGCGACGAAGTACGCCTGGTCGTCCCACGCGTCCGCGTTCAGCGGCCAGCCGTGGCTGAAGACCACCGGCTGCCCGGGCCCCCAGTCCTTGTAGAAGATTCCGGTGCCGTCGCGGGTAGTGATCATTCCCATAGGTTTCCCTTCGGTGTCATGCCGCCCTTCGGGTCCACTGTCACGCCCCGCTGATTCCGGTCGCATCCGCCAACCGGACAGTCCGACTGGCCGGTCACTAGTCGGCGGCGGGCGTTTACCGGCGGCTCGCCGAGACGACCAGCGCCAGCGGCACCGACTGGGTCCTGGATCCCAGGCGCGTTCGGCCGCCATGCTCAGCGCGGGGGCGCGGCCGACCGCCTGTACCGCAGGCTCGGGACTCCTGCCTGATCAGATGAAGGCGGGGATGCCGGTGATGGCCCGGCCCATGATCAGGATGTGCACCTCATCGGTGCCTTCGTAGGTGCGGACGCCCTCGAGGTTGTTGGCGTGCCGCATCGGCGAGTACTCCAGTGCGACACCGTTGCCGCCGAAGATGGTCCGGGCCTGCCGGGCGATGGCGATCGCGGTCCGGACGTTGTTGAGCTTGCCGAACGAGATCTGCTCAGGGACCAGGGTCCCGGCGTCCTTCATCCGGCCGATGTGCAGCGCGACCAGCAGGCCTTTCTGGATCTCAAGCACCATGTCGACCAGCTTTTCCTGGGTGAGCTGGAATGACGCGATCGGCTTGCCGAACTGCCTGCGGTCGAGCGCGTAGGCCAGGGCGGCCTCATAGGCGTCGCGGGCCGCGCCCATGGCACCCCAGATGATCCCGTAGCGGGCCTCGTTCAGGCAGGCGAACGGGCCGCGCAGGCCCTCGGCCCCGGGCAGGATCGCGTCCGCGGGCACCCGGACGCCGGCGAGCGTGATGTCGCACTGGATCGAGGCGCGCATGGCCAGCTTCGGCTCGATCGGGGTGGCGGTGAACCCCGCGGTGGTGGTGGGGACGAGGAAGCCGCGGATGCCGTCCTCGGTACGCGCCCAGATGACGGCGACGTCCGCGATCGACGCGAGGCCGATCCACCGCTTGGCGCCGTCGATGACCCAGCCGTCGCCGGCCCGCCGCGCCGTGGTGGTCATGCTGGCCGGGTCGCTGCCAGCTTCCGGCTCGGTCAGGCAGAAACAGCCGATCAGGTCGCCGGCCGCCATACCGGGCAGCCAGCGCTCCTTGTGCGCCTCGGTGCCGAACTTGTGGATGGCGCTCATGGCCAGCGACCCCTGCACGCTGACGAAGGTCCGCAACCCGGAATCGCCCGCCTCCAGTTCCAGCGCGGCCAGGCCGTACTCCACCGCGCTGCGGCCGGGGCAGCCGTAGCCGGACAGGTGCGCACCCAGCAGGCCGAGCCGCCCCATCTCCGGGACGATCTCGGCGGGAAAGACCGCACTCTCGTACCAGTCCGTGATGTTGGGTCGGATACGGTCGCGGACGAACGTGCGGACCGTGTCGCGCCAGGCGAGTTCCGCGGCCGACAACAGGGCATCCAGGCCAAGGTAATCAGTCGCCAGGGTCATGCTGACCTCCAGTCGTCATCAGGTCCTGCCACGCGGCTGCTGCGAATCCGCTTGCCTCGAGTCTGGCGCACTGCGAACGTCAGTGGACCCCGACCGCGTGGCCTCTGCGGGCAACAAGCGGTTGCCTGCCGCCGTTGCCCCCAGAGGCCGACGGGCGCTCAGCCCTGCTGAGTCAGTCCGACGACGTGGCCTTGCGGGTCGGCGATCAGCGCGAAGGCCACACCGGGCACGTGCTGAGGCTCCTGGACGACCTGGCCGCCGAGTTCGCCGGCCCGTTTCACGGCGCTCTCGATATCGTCCACCGCGATGAAGAAGGTGACCAGGTCCGAACCGCCTTGCAGCGGGCTGATCGCGGTGTACAGCGCGCCGGGAACGCCGGTGTCGACGAAGGTATAGCCGGGGACAGCGCCTGGGTCCGGGTAAGTCCAGCCAAGCAGGTCTGCGAAGAACCTGCGGGTCGCGTCGGGGTCCGTCGAACGGATCTCGGCGTGCACGATCGGATGCGGCATCTCTTAGCTCCCTTGCCCTGACTCGGGCACCCCGCGGGCACCCTCTGCCCTCATCACGAACGGGAGATGCACCAATCCGACATCTGGCGCACCTGGAGTTTGCAGCCACCGACGTCATCTCACATCACACGCTCGGGCCGTCCCGATAGGTTCGGTGAGGTGGAGGATGATCCATGGTGATGCCGCTGGCGGGACGCGTAGTCGCAGCCGTGGTGGGCGGCCTGCTCATACTCGCGTCGGTGTCCAGTGTGTCCGGGACCCTGATCGTATCCCGCCTGGTCCGCAGCCGACTGACACGGTGGGTCGACCGGGGTGTCGACTGGGGTTATCACCTGGCGGCGCGAGCCGTCGATTTCCGGCGGCGCGACCGGCTGCTCGCCACCCAGGCAGCAGCCATCTTGCTGATTCAGCTGGCCGCATGGCTCATCGTGGCCTACGCCGGGTTCGCCCTGCTGCTGTGGCCGTTCGCCGCCCGCGGCGTCGTCTCGGCCTTCATCGACGCCGGGTCCTCGCTGTTCACCCTGGGCTTCGCCGTGCCTACCGGGGCAGTGCCTGCGGTGATCGTGTTCCTGGCCGCGGCGGTCGGCCTGCTGATCATCACGCTCCAGATCGCCTACCTGCCGACCCTGTACGCGGCGTTCAACCGCCGGGAAACCGAGGTGGCGCTGCTGAACGCGCGGGCCGGGGTCCCGTCCTGGGGCCCGGAGCTTCTGGCCCGCACCCACTACGCGCTGGGATCGGGCACCTCGACCCTGGATACAATGCCGGACCTGTACGCCGCCTGGGAACGCTGGGCCGCCGATGTCACCGAGAGCCACACCACCTACCTGCCGCTGGTCCGGTTCCGCTCCCCCACGCCGCTGTCGTCCTGGGTTACCGCGCTGCTGGCCGTGCTTGACTCGGCCGCGCTGTTCCTGGTGCTGTCGCCCGGGGCAGCGCCGGAGGTACCGGCCCGGCTGTGCCTGCGCGGCGGGTTCTTGTGCTTCAACCGGATCGCCCGGGCGATGGGCTTCGATATTCCTGATGAAGCCGATCCGAAAGCCGGGATAAGCCTGACCTACGCCGAGTTTCTCGACGCGGTGGCCCGGATGCGCCAGGTGGGTTTCCCGATCGAGCGCACTCCCGAGGAGGCCTGGCCGGAGTTCGTCGGGTGGCGGGTCAACTACGAGCGGGCCGCCTATGCGGTGGCCGCCGCCGTCGATTCCGCGCCGGCCCTATGGTCCGGACCGCGCCGCCACACAGATGCGCCTATCGCTCCCATCCGTCCAGGACGCGGCCGGCCGCCCAAGGAGAGTAGCCGGATGCCTGGCGATTACGTCGCGATCGAGGTCAACGGCCGCGAAGCCGACCCGGCGGCGGTGTCCCTGCTGGACCACGAGGGGTGGGGCCATTTCACCGCGATGCAGGTCCGCGGGGGCGGGACGCGCGGTCTGGATTTGCACCTGGCACGGCTGGAGGCGGCCCACCGGGAGGTGTACGGGCGGGTGCTGGGCGGGCAGGAGGTCTGCGCCCGCATCCGGCATGCCCTGGGCGGGCGGCTCGATGCCAGCGTCCGGGTCTACGGCTACTGGGCCGGGCTGATCGTCACGGTTCGCGAGCCGCAGGAGATGCCGCGTCGCCCGCATTCGATGACCGCGGTGCAGTTCCAGCGGCCGCTCGCCCGGCTCAAGCACGTCGGCAGCTGGGGCCAGGGCCGGTTCGGGGAGATCGCCGCGGCGGCGGGCTTTGACGAGGGCCTGCTCGTGGACGAGACGGGCAGGATCTCGGAGGGCACCATCACCAACGTGGGGTTCTGGCGGAACGGCAGGGTGATCTGGCCCGAGGCGCCGAAACTGGACGGCATCACGATGCTCTTGCTGCGACGCCAGCTGACGGCGGCCGGCGTCGGGCAGACCGAGGAGCCGGTGCGCGTGCAGGACCTCGCCAGCTACGACGGGATGATCTTGTGCAACTCGCGCGGCTGGGCGCCGGTCGGCCGGGTCGACGACCTGATGATTCCCCAGGACGAAACATTCACCGGCGTCATTGCAGCCGCAATAGAGGCCTGCCCGTGGGACGAGATCTAGCCGCCTGCCACGCGGCGGCGAGGAGCTGGACGCCGAGCTCGTAGTTCCAGGTCCGCACGTCCCAGGGCATGAACTCGGCCAACCGGGTGCCCGGAGCCGACATCTCGCTGGCGGCCCGGCGCCCGGATCATTGGGCCAGCGTAACGAGCCGGGCCGCCGCCCCGCTTGCCGCGTGCGCAGCAGAACTGGCCGAGGTTGGCACCGGTACCGGAAGCGGTTTGCACAGCAGGTCCGGACCGTTGCCCGCCAGGCGCGCAGGAAGCTGTCCGAGCGCCAGGTAGTTGGCGATCGTATTGTCCACGCACAGGTCACCGAACAGCGAGTCGGCGTGGGTCGTACCGCCCGGCTCGGCGAGCAGGACCGCGTTCGGGAACAGGGAGCGGACCTCGAGGCTCCCCGGGAACGGCGTCGCCGCGTCCTGGGTCTCGTCGATCAGCAGGGCACTCGGCACGTTCGAGCCGTCGATCCGCAGTGGCGTGTGCGCCTTGGCCGGCCAGTACAGGCAGGGCGCGTTGAACCAGGCGTTGCCCCAGGTCTCGAACGGCGCCTTCTTGTAGACGGCCCAGTTGTCCCTAGCCCACTTCGCCCAGCTCAGCGGCCATTGCGTATCAGTGCACTGGACGGCGTTGTAGACCGCGAACCCGTTATCGTCGCCCGGAGTGTCATCGGAGTCGAACAGGCTCTTGATGGTCTTCCAGTCATTCTTGTGCACGAAGCCCGCGAACGCGCTGCCCAGCTGCAGCCAGGTCTGCTCGTAATAGCCCGCGTAAAGGAAGACATCCACCCACTCGTCGGGGCCGATCACGCCTCCGGCCGGGTGCTTGAGCAGGCGCGCCTCTTCGCGGTAGAAGAGCTTCTCCACCGACTTCTCGGTGGAGCCGAGGTGATAGACCTTGTGGTACTTAGCGACCCACGCGAACCAGATCTTGATGTTCCGGTTGAAGGCGACGTCCTGGTTGAGGTTGGCCTTGTACCAGACATCGCGCGGGTCGACATTGCTGTCCATGACCAGGCGGCGCACGTGTGACGGGAACAGGGTGCTGTAGACCTGACCCAGGTACGTCCCGTACGAGAACCCGTAGTACGTGATCTGCTTCTGGCCGAGCGCGGCGCGGATGCTATCCATGTCCCGCGCTGCGTCGATCGTGGTCATATGCGCGAGCAGCCGGCCGTTCTTCTTGCCGCACGCCGTCGCGTACGCCTTCGACCGTTTGAGCCAGGTCTGCACGAGCGCGGCGGTGGTCGGGATGTAATTCGGCCGGTCATAGCTGAAGTAGTCGGGCAGGCAGCTCAACGCCGGCCGGCTGGATCCCACACCGCGGGGGTCGAAGCCGATCCAGTCGTAATCGTTGGCGGCGGCCGGACCGTTGGTAAGACCCTCCTGCCGGAGAACAGGAACCAGAAATGCGTTCAGGTTCAGCCCTGACCCGCCGGGACCACCGGGATTCGTCAGGATGATGCCCTGGTACTGGGACGCGGGCGAGGCGTGCTTGATGCGAGAAACGGCGAGCGAGATCTTGGCGCCGTTCGGATGTCTGTAGTCCAGCGGGACCTTCAGGAAGCCGCACTGCGCGTTCGCCTTCTTGAGGTCCGGATCCGAGCATTTCCCCCAGGTGATGCGCGCGGAGGAAGAGGCCGCTGCGGAGGAGACCGCCGCGGAAGAAGAGGCCGCGGTGGCCGCCGCGGGAGGAAGGGCCAGCGCGGCCCCGCCCGCTGTTACACTCGCGGCGGCCAGGACAACGATCAGTCTGCGCACGTTCCTCCCCCTTCGCGGAGCCCTCGGGCAGGCGAATTCGGCCATAACTGGCTATATGAGGGATGTTGCGCGTTTCTGGTCGCTTAGAGAAGATCCCGATCGATACTTTGCCAAATCGTGACCATCCACGCTCTGGGCGTCCTCGCCTGGTCACACCCTGGCCTGGAACGATGCAGGTTATTTTCGCTGCACACCCCGGCTGCGTGGTTGGGGCAGCCATACAGTCAGGGCTGGCCCTGCGTAAGTAATCGGTGAACCTGTGGGCATACGTGATCAGCCGTCGGCACCGGAACGCTGAGCCGGGTGCGGCGGGATGGCTGGCCTGAGCGGGGACAGCCCGGGTTTACGGGTCGTCGGGGCCGTCGGGCCGGCGTCCTGCGGTGCGGAGGGCGCGTCCGGCGGGCGTCCAGGGCAGGTACGGGCCGAGCTGGTCACTGGTGAGGGGCTTTCCGCCGTTTTCGGCGCAGGCGGTGAGGTAGCCGGCGAGCAGGTGCAGGGGTCCGGTGTCGTTCTGGGCTGCG
>Ga0335081_10007143_pt1 | contig 17831 bp, 21 predicted proteins | sample Lox_Sample_35_FD_206713 | JGI IMG/M metagenome (GOLD analysis project Ga0335081, IMG submission 206713) | Soil microbial communities from Loxahatchee National Wildlife Refuge, Florida, United States - Lox_Sample_3.5 | ecosystem: Environmental > Terrestrial > Soil > Wetlands | place: USA... | reverse complement strand
ACTGCCGTATCTGTTGACGCGCCTGGACAGTCCGGATGTCCTGGTCAAAGCCAAGACGGAGGAATTGGTTGATTACCTCGGTACCAATGCCGTGCCTCTCCTGATTGCGGGCATTACTACGGCTAAGAATGATGAAGTCGCCCGAATGTGCTGCTATCTTCTGGCGCGGTTTGGCGATCAGATCAGTGGTGTGGGCGTTCCACCTGCGAGTTCGCAAGAAGGTAAACAGGCCAGACCTCCGTTCCACTACGATGAGGCAGTCCGGGCAGTGTTGCCACTTCTGGACCGCGAGAAGACGCGGGTCACTGCCTTTTACACGCTGGGCGATTTGCGCGCCCGAGAAGCTTTCGAACCAGCGCTGCTGGCTTTGACAGAATCCAAGGAAGGCGTTCGCTTGCGTGCGGCCCAGGCATTGGGCCGGATTTGTTCTGTGCAAGCAGCGCCCGCGTCGCGACCCCGGCAGGTCACACGCGGGAAATCTCTCCCACAATTGCAGAGAACGGCGATTCCGCACTTGCTGGCCGCGCTGGGCGACCAACTGTGGGACGTGCGTTATGCGGCCGAAGACGCTCTCGTAGCGTCCGGCAAGCCGAGTATCGGCCCGCTGCGCTCCGCATTTCCGAAAGCCGCGCCTCGCGCCCGTCCCCACATCATCGAGGCCTTGGCCCGGCTTGGGGACAATCGGGCTTTGGCCTGGGCCCGTGTGCAGTACAAAAACGACGATCCGATTTTGCGAGCCGCTGTTCAGAAGCAGGTGACAGAACTATTGACCGCAGCGAGGCACAAGCGCTGAGTCAGAGTTCGGCGGGCGCTTCTCGTGAGCGCGTGACGATGATCACCACCGCCAGAATGATGGCCGCTGCCGCCATGAGAGTCCGTCCGGTGATCGGCTCGTTCAGAAACGCCCAACCAAGGAACACGGCCACGACGGGGTTCACGTAAGCGTAGGTTGCCACGCGTGCCGGCGTGGAGACGGCGAGCAACCAGATATACGTCGTAAAGCCAACGAGCGAGCCGAAAACGGTCAGGTACGCCCACGCTGCGACCGAGTGTGGCGCGACGCGGGCGGGATCGAAACGCGTCCACTCACCCGTTGCGCCGCTGACTGCCAGCAACAACACGCCGCCAGCCAGCATTTCCATCGCCGCCGCCAATAAGCGCGAACCCGGTAATTTCGCCCGACGCGAATAGAGCGAGCCGCACGCCCAGGAAAATGAGGCCAAAAAAAGCGCCGTGGCCCCGACATAGTCGATCTGATTCCTGTTGCCAAACTTCCCCGGCGAGACGAGGAGTCCCAAACCAATAAAACCAATCACGAGTCCGGAGATGATCCCGATGGTCGGCCGTGGTCCGCTGTGCCAAAGCCACTCCAGCAAGACCATCCACAAAGGCACTGACCCGACGATGAGGGCTGCGATTCCCGACGGCACCCGTTGTTCGGACCAACCAACCATTCCGGTCCCGCCGAGCAATAACAGTCCGCCGACGAGGGTGGCACCAAGCCAATGAATGGGCTCCGGGCCTGCCGCGCCACGCCAGCGCGCCCATCCATAGAGCAAGCCACCCGCGACCAGCATCCGTATGCCGGCCATGCAAAAGGGCGGGATCGTCGCGACGGCCAGCCGAATCGCCAGGTACGTTGATCCCCAGAGCAGGTAGATCAACACAAAAGCCCCTATGATTTGCCAGCGTTCAACGGGATAGGGTCGGGACCGGGTCGTCATGTGCGACGTTATAGCAGATGCTCAGATTTGCGTGGTCGTGGCGGACCAACTAGACCGGCGAACTATGGCCGCCGGTAATGTAACGTTCGAGTTCGCGAATCGTGAACTCACGGTCGGAGATGACCGCCTTCACCACGTCACCGATGGACACGAGGCCGACGAGTTTGTCGCCCTCCAGGACCGGCAAATGACGCAGACGCTTGTCCGTCATGATAGCCATGCAATTCTCAATGCTGTCGTCGGGACTGACGTACAAGACGTCCACGCTCTCCAGTTCGCCGACGGTCGTGGTTTTGGACGAACGACCGTGAAGCACCACTTTGCGAGCGTAATCGCGTTCGGTGAAAATGCCAACGACCTTGTTGTTCTCGATGACCAGCAGCGCGCCGATGTTTTTGTCGGCCATCAACTGCAAGGCATCATAGACGCTGGCCTGCGGTGCAATCGACCAAACTTGATTTCCCTTTTCCTGCAACAGATGTCTGACTGTGTACATGCACGTTCCTCCGTTGCCCGTTGCGGAATATTCTACTCACGCGTGGCCCAGAAGGGCAAGCGAAAGCATCGAGAAATTGGTCGGGGCGGCCGGATTTGAACCGGCGACCCCCTGCGCCCAAGGCAGGTGCGCTAATCCAGGCTGCGCTACGCCCCGACTTCCTCTAAGATGCTACTGCTGTAACCGAAACACAACGAGTTTTCCAGCCCGCAGTATTCCGATTGGCGCGTCACTTCGCACTGTAGAGATCTCGTAGTTGAAATTCTTTCCTTCGCACAACATGGCATACTCTCCGGCGACCGAAAGTATGGCGTTAGGATCGGTGACAGGTCTTCCATCCAGCTTGATGGCCCCCTGTTCAAACAACGTCCGAATATGGCCACGGCTCTTAAACTTGTTCGTCTCCCAAAGAAGATCCAAAAGACGTACTGACTTTCGATTCTTCATTGAAAGCGGCTCCGCTGCTTCGCTGTAATCTTTCTTCGAGAACTGTTTCTCAAAGTCTTCGCGGGCATGGTCAGCGGCAGGCTTGCCGTGATATCGCTCGACAATGGCGTGGGCCAGGGCTTTTTTGGCCTCCATCGGATGACCCTCGGGTTTGCTCCCGAGCAGCAGTTCGTACCAACGTGCCATCAATTCGTCGCCGATGCTCATCGTTTTGCCAAACATGTCTTTGGGACTGTCGTTGATGCCGATGTAATTGCCTTTGCTCTTGGACATCTTTTCGGTGCCGTCGAGCCCTTCAAGAATTGGCAGAATCATTACGACCTGCGGTTCCTGCCCCGCGCCGCGCTGCAGGTCTCTCCCAACCAAATTGTTGAAGAGTTGGTCCGTGCCGCCGAGTTCGACGTCGGCCTTGATCATCACCGAATCGTGACCCTGCATCAGCGGATACAGAAACTCGTGGACGCCGATTGGCACGGCAGCTTTGTATCGGATCTCGAACGTGTCGCGTTCCAGCATCCGGGCCACGGTCATCTGGCTCGCCAACCGCAATGTATCCGCGAGGTTCATCTTGCCGAGCCATTCGCTGTTGCGATGGATTTCAAGTTTATCAGGCGCGGTATCCAAGATCTTACCGGCTTGGTCGAAGTAGGTCTTGGCATTGCGTTCGATATCGGCGTCGCTGAGCATCGGCCGGGTCTTGTTCTGCCCGGTCGGATCGCCGATCAACGCCGTGTAATCGCCAATGATCAGGACCGCCTTGTGGCCGAGGTCCTGAAATTGCCGCAACTTTCTCAAGACAACACTGTGACCGAGATGGAGGTCGGGAGCCGTAGGGTCACAGCCGAGTTTGATGCGGAGCGGACGGTTCTGCTCCAACTTCTTCTTCAATTCGTCGCGCGTGACCAGTTTCTCGACGCCCTGTTCCAGCAGCTTCAGTTGTTCATCAACGGATTTCATCGGCAAGCCAGTTGTAGCCGCGCGAAGGGGGGAGGGGCAAGAGGAAACAACCGGGTAAAGCATTTGAACAAAAGGCAACAAAGAGAACGAAGGGTAGTATCCTGATTTTGGAGGTGGCTGCGGGGAGCCCATAACCGCTCTCCTCGCCGCCTGATGAATAACTCTGGACCGACTATAAGGGCCACGCTCCGTCGTGGCCATTCGGAAAACGCGGCCACGATCCCGCCGGGGGGATGGCCCTCCAAATCAGGACACTACCAGATCCCTTGAAGCTACAAAAGCGCTTGATCGCAGTGTTCGAGATGATACGATGGTGAGTAATGGGACTGAGCGGCTCGCGAAGGTCGTGGGGCGTCGGTCATCTGGGAAATATCGGTTTTGAATTTCTTGTCAACTTTCGGAGGGCTCTCTTGAATTCGCCTACTACTCTTTGCAGACGCGCCATGCTCAACGCCCCTTGCGTCCTCGTGCTTGCCATCGGGCTTTTGGCCTTGCCCCTGCAGGCCGCGACCGCTCCGGTCCGCATCCACGACATCCAGGGCCACACACGAATCTCCCCGCTGGACGGCCAGACCGTCAGCGACGTGCCCGGCATCGTCACCGGGGTGCGCAGTTGGGGCTCATCCACAGGCTTCTGGCTTCAGGATTCGCAGCCAGACAAAGACCCGGCCACCAGCGAGGGGGTCTTTGTTTCCACCGAATCTGCGCCCAAAGTCGCAGTCGGCGACAGCGTGGTCGTGGACGGTCTGGTCACCGAGTACTACCCGGGTGGTTCACAATCCGGCGTGCAGTCCGTCACCAGAATCACCGAACCCAAGATCACCTTGCTTTCCTCCGGCAACCCGCTGCCGGCCCCCGTCGTGTTGCACGACCGCGACGTCCCCCAAGCCTACGCGCCCACCGGACCCGCCAGCGCCGGCGGGAACATCGAGTCGCTGCCGCTGGAACCGAGGAAGTACGCTCTCGATCTGTACGAATCGCTCGAAGGCATGAGGGTCGAAGTCGATGACGCCCACATCGTCGGCCCGACGACGAAGTACCACGAAATCTGGGTAACAGCCAAGCCCTCCCAGAATCCGACGCCACGCGGCGGCACGATTTACACCGGCTACGACGCACCCAACTCTGGCCGGCTCAAGGTGCAGTCGCTCATCCCGTTTTCCGAACACCCATTTCCCGAGGCCAACACCGGTGACAAACTCGTCGGCGCCACCGTCGGCCCACTGGATTACGACCGATACGGCGGCTACACCATCGAAGCGACTGCCTTGGGCGCGCTAAAGTTTGGCGGCATCAGGGCCGAGATCACCCGCAAGCCGCACACGAACGAACTTGCGTTGGCGACGTACAACGTCGAAAACCTCGCGCCGGGTGACAGCGACACCAAGTTCGCCCGGCTCGCCACAGGAATCGTCGTCAACCTCGCCTCGCCCGATATCGTCGCGCTGGAAGAGATCCAGGACAACGACGGCGCCGTGGACGATGGCGTGGTGGCCGCAGACAAGACGGTTCAGAGATTCATCGATGCCATCAAAGCCGCAGGCGGCCCGACGTACGACTGGCGCTCGATCACCCCGCAGAACGACGCCGACGGCGGCCAGCCCGGCGGCAACATCCGCCAGGTCCTGCTCTTCAATCCCGCCCGGGTTGCGTTCACCGACATCCCCGGCGGCGATGCGACGGCCGCCGATGGCCTGACCACGGTGAAAGGCAAAGAGCGGCTGACATCTTCACCCGGCCGCATCGCCCCGCAGGATCCAGCCTGGAAGGAGAGCCGTAAACCGCTGGTCAGTCAGTTCTCTTTCCAGGGCCGGACGGTCTTCGTGATCGCCAACCATTTCGACGCCAAACTGGGCGACCAGGGTTTGGAGAGCCGTTTCCAGCCGCCCGCGCGCTCCAGCGAAGTGCAGCGGCTTGCGCAGGCACGGGTCGAGAACGAGTTCGTCAAGAAACTGTTGGCGGCTGACGAGCATGCCGAGGTGGTGGCGCTGGGCGATCTCAACGATTACCAGTTCTCCGCCGCGGTGCAGGCCCTCATGGCCGGTGGCCTGCTGCGGGATTTGGTCGATACGCTGCCGGCCAACGAACGGTATTCATACGTTTACAACGGTAATTCCCAAGCGCTCGATCACATCCTGGTCAGTCCCGCGATTCGCCAGGCCGACTACGACATCGTCCACATCAACGCTGAGTTCGCCCAGCAGACCAGCGATCACGATCCTCAAGTGGTGCGCATCGAACCGTAGGGCCCCTGACAAAACGGTAGTCGTCGGCTTTACGCCTGCGTACGGCTCCCCGCGCAGCCATAAAGGCTGCGGCTACGCAAAGCGTCCGCCCGCGCAATCCGTAAGCCGAAAACCGCAACGGCGGTTTGAGGCGCCGCGAGGGTGTTTTTCACGGCAACCCTGCGGCTGCATTTTACCGGGGATAAGTCGTATGTAGTCGCACCCTTTACGGGCGCGCGGGTCAGACGCAGGCGTAAAGCCTGCGGCTACAGTTTACCAAGGGCAAGTCGTATGTAGTCGCACCCTTTATGGGTGCGTCTTCCTCGCGCGGGCTGAAGCCCCGGTCGCCTACGGCGCTGCCACAGGCAGGTAAACCTGCGACTACAGTTTTGTTGGCGGCTCGACGTCGGCGATGGGCAGAGAAAATCCTTGAACTGGCGCAAAGGCTTGCGATATAGTGTTTGTGCTGACGGAGAGTGGGGAACATGGCAGTTTTTGCAAATCGATACCTCGACAACGTCGCTGGCCGGTTCTACGTGGACGACCAGTGCATTGATTGCGATCTGTGCCGTGAAACGGCACCGAATAATTTCACACGCAACGAAGACGGCGGTTACAGCTACGTTTTCAAGCAGCCAGGATCGCCGGACGAGGAGGCCCTCTGCAAAGAGGCGATGGAAGGTTGCCCGGTCGAAGCGATCGGCAGCGATGGCGAAGAGGCCGGCGAGAACGCCAACATTTCGGAAGCTACCCCAGCGCAACCCTCTCGTCAGCCGCAGGCGTAATGACGCCCGCTCTCCGTCGCCAGGTCCTGCACGAATGGCAACCACTTTCTTCTGACGTTTGGGCATCGTTTCCGGCCAGGTCCACCGATCAACTCGTGCCGCGGGTCATGAAGAAGCTCGGCCTCGAACAGCGGCTCCAACAATCGCAGGTGTTCTATCTCTGGCCGTCCATCGTGGGCAGCGACATTGCCCGCCACGCGCAGCCGGTCAGTCTGAAGAATCGCCTTTTGATTGTTGCCGTCGATCATCCGGTCTGGTTGCAGGAGCTTTCCCGGTATCACAAGCCGCTGATCCTGCAGCGCGTTCAGGAACGCGTCGGCCCAAAAACCGTCCGCGACATCGTCTTCCGTATCGGCTGACATGCGTTCTGCTGTTTTCTTTCTTCTGCTCTTACTCTTCCGCGCCGGCGCGGCGACGGCCGCGCCGCTCAACGTTCCTTTCATTGCGCAAAAAGCGAATTACTGCGGACCGGCTGCGCTGGCCATGCTCGCCAATTACTACGGTCATCCTGTGTCCCAGGACGACATCGCCAACGCCATTTATCTGCCCGATATCGGCGGAACGCTCACCATCGAACTGGCCGATTACGCGCGACGCTACCATCTCTGGGTCCGCCAATATCGCGGCTCGGTGGATGACGTGCACCAGAAGCTCAACGCCGGCGTGCCGCTTCTCGTCCTCGGCCGGTTCGGCGCACAGCCCCATTACTTCGTCGTCCTTGGCTGGGATGACTTCCGTCAAGTCGTCACCGTCCACTCGGATACGCGGGCTCGCTACGAAATGCGGGCGGAAGATTTCCTGCGGCACTGGGACCGCGCCGGCCGCTGGACCTTGTTGGTCTGTCCGCCCGAAAAAGCCACCTGGCGCCTTTCGGCGGACGAACATAACGATCTCGGCGTGTTCTTCGAGCGCGGCGGCCTGCTCGGACAGGCGACGCAGCATTACCTCGCCGCCACCCAGTTGCGGCCCGAGAACTCCTATTTTCGCATGAATCTCGGCAACGCCCTGCTCAAGCAGCGTCGGCTCCATGAAGCCGCCGACACATTTGCGCGGGCCGTCGAACTGGATTCGGAAAACGCCGATGCGATGAACAATCTCGCCTATACGTACCTCGAAATGGGGCGCAACCTCGACGACGCCATCGGGCTGTGTCGAAAAGCCATGGCCTTGCGTCCCTCGCGCAACGCGTATTATCTCGACACGCTCGGTGCGATCTATCTCAAACAGGGAAAACCGAAGGAGGCGGTCGCGACGTTCGAAGCGGCCCTGGCAGCCGTCACCGACCGGCAGGAGTCACTGCGTCCCGACATCGAGCAGCGTCTGGCCGCGGCGCGGGCGATGCTTTCGCAAAAGCCGCTCGTTGAAGAATAGATATTGCTGCGCCCAGCCAGCGTACGGTCCGAAGTGCGAACGCGCAAACTCGCGTAACTGTCGCGCGGTCACCTTCTTCTTGCCGGCGAAATAAATCCGCCGCAACGCCCGCTCGATCCATACGTCGACGGGAAACGCCTCATCAAATCCGCAGGCAAACAGCAATGTGCAATTCGCAATCTTTTCGCCGACGCCCGGCAACTTCATCAGCTCCGCCAACGCCGTCTCATAATCCATCGGGGAACGGGCGTCTTGCCCGTTTTGCCCATCCGTAATCTTCGCCCAGTCGATCTTGCCGCTGTCAATTGTCCGCGCCGCCGCGAGCAGGTTCTTTGCGCGAAAACCCAGCTTGCAGTTCCATAACTGATCGTGCGTCGCCCGAGCAATGGCTTCGATGGTGGGAAAAGTGTGGTACCACTCGGTGCCCTTACCGAGCGGCCAGTCTTGGGCGCGCCGGCTCCCGCCCGCCCTGGCGTCGGCAGGCGCAATCGGTTCTCCAAAACGCCGCGCCAGCAATTCGACGATCTGTCTGATTTGTACGATTTGTTTCGTCGAACTGGCAATAAACGACGCGAGGCATTCCCATGGTTCCTGCCGCAGCACCCGCAGGCCCCAATGCCTTCTCACCGCCGCGTGGAGTGCCTGATCGTCCGCGGGAAACGTGGCGACGATTTGCGGGAGAGAACGATCGAGGGAGAGATACCGGGACATCAGTGTAGCGGTCGCCGTCCCCGGTGGCAAAGTCTTCTTCCCGCAGCCGCCAGGGACGACCGCCTCTACAACCGAATCGCTTGTTTGCCTCAGCCGCCACACTGCCTTGCCCACCACGCCTTCGTGCCAACCGTTCTCACCGCAGCGGGACCAACGAAATGCCTGGCCGCATTCCAGCGTTGCAGTCAGATCGAAATCAAAGACGTTGATTAAATCCGGCATTTCTGATATGCAGCTTTTTGTTGTAGGCCGCTTCTGCGAAGTGGCGATCAATCAGCGCCGACTCTACAGTTTGTGGGGAACGTAGTAATGTTGAACGAGGAGGTCAATAGCATCCATTTCGTCGGGATCTGCGGTACCGCGATGGCGTCCGTCGCCGTGATGTGCCGCGATCTCGGCCACGTCATCACCGGCAGCGACGAAAACGTCTATCCGCCGATGTCCACCTTCCTCGAATCGCGGTCCATCCGCATTACTTCGGGCTTCCGCGAGTCCAATCTCGATCATGGCCCCGATCTCATCGTGATTGGCAACGCCATGAAACGTGGGAATCCCGAGGTGGAGCGCGCACTCGACCAGCGTCTCAACGTCTGTTCGCTGCCAGAACTGGTTCGCGAATTTTTCATTCGCGGCCAGCATTCTATCGTCGTGGCCGGGACGCACGGGAAAACCACCACGACCTCGCTGCTCGCCTGGATTATGGAATCGGCCGGCTTCTCGCCGGGGTTTCTCATCGGTGGCATCCCGAACAATTTCGGCTACGGCGGCCGCCCGGCAACGCAGCCGGGCAAGGGTAGCGTAGGCGTCCCTGCCTGCGGGCGTTTCTTCCTCACCGAAGGCGACGAGTACGACACCGCGTTCTTCGACAAACGCAGCAAATTCGTCCATTACCTGCCCGACACGGTGATTCTCAACAACATTGAATTCGATCATGCCGACATTTTCCCCGACCTGGCCGCGGTCAAACGCGCGTTCCGTCAACTGGTCACCATCGTGCCGCGCCGCGGGTTGATCATTGCCAATGGCGAAGACAACAATGTGCGGGACGTGGTCGCCGGGGCGCAGAGCCGAGTCCGCTTCTTTACAAAAGCCGATGCCGACGGATTTACCTTGCCGCTGCCCGGCGAACACAACCAACACAACGCAGCGGCGGTTGTCGTCTGTGCGGCAGAACTCGGGCTGTCCCGTGAGCAGATCCAGCGTGGTTTCTCCACCTTCACCGGCGTCAAACGCCGCATGGAAGTGCGCGGCGAAGCAGCAGGCGTGACCGTGCTCGACGATTTCGCGCATCATCCAACCGCGATTGCCGAAACGATTCGCGCCATTCGCCAACGGTATCCGCAGCGCCGCTTGTGGGCGTTGTTCGAGCCGCGCAGCAATACGACCCGCCGCAACGTGTTCCAGCGTGAACTCACGGCGTCGCTGGCGTTGGCGGACGGAGTTTACATTGCGCGCGTCGATCGCTTGCAGGAATTGCAGGAAAACGAACGGCTCAATCCCGAGGCCATCGTCGAACAGTTGCAGAAATCAGGGAAAACCGCCGAATACTCCGCCTGCGCCGACGAGATCATCGACCGCCTCGCACCGCGTCTCCAAACCAACGACGTCGTCGCCGTGTTCTCGAATGGCAAGTTCGACGGCATCCACGACAAACTGCTGACCCGGCTGCGCGGAGCAGCCCGCTGAGCCCGATTCTTGTAGGGCGCGATGCCTGTCGTTTAGGGATCGCGCCGCGCCGTTGTTGTAGAGGCCGCTGTCCCCAGCGGCCAACGGCAACCCGGCGCGATACCTCGAAACGACCCGAGGCATCGCGCCCTACAAACGACGGTGACGGTGGCAGCGCTCAGGTGCTCCCTGCAGTCCCTTCTTCGCACCAAACCGCTTGATTCCGGCTGTTGCTTCTGTATGCTCGCCGTAGTTTACGGTTCACCGTTCACGGTTTACTGGTCACTGATTCCGTCTGGCCCCATCGTCTAGAGGCCCAGGACACGAGATTCTCAATCTCGGTACACGGGTTCGAATCCCGTTGGGGCCGCCATTCTTGTCAGGCTTTGTACCAGCGCTCTCTGCGCACCGAATCAACTCGATGGAGAATCTCGGCGGTCATACTCGACGCCGGGGAGAGGCCGAGGGGTTACGGGCGGCCAACCGTCGCCCGGTCCGCCGCCAATTCGCTGACCCGCAATCAATCACGCCGTTCAAACGAGTTTCGCGGAGGCCTCGATTTAGGAATCCAGTGAAGCGAGGAATGAGACTGCCCGCCGGGGGAGCGTCGGACAGCCAACCGATGCGAAAATCAGCAACGCAGTCAAAGAGGATTCCGATATCGTCGCGTTTATCAGGCTTGGCAGTCGAGATGGTCGCGAGCCGGACTTTTCTACGAACGAGGCAGACTGCTGGCGCAGCGCCGTCGAGAGAGACATTCGCGCTCTGTCCTACATGGCTGATTATCATTGGCTTCCGGGTCAGTGCTGCACAGATTTATGAGCCAGCCGGGGCTGGGGAGAACCGCAGTCCGATCAGGGCTGTAGGGTGCGGCGCGGAGACGGCATCGGGTGGGCAACCTAGGCGAGAATCAGGGAGGCACCCGATTGCGTCCGGAGGCCGTCTTCCTATAGCGTCGGGGCGTTTGATAAAGGCGAGTAAACGTTAACATAACCAGCCCTCACTAAAGTCTCACGGCTTCTACGTGAGGGCAAAAGAGAGAGAGGCAAAGGTAGGTATGAAAAACACATCAGTAGTCCTTGCGATCCTTTTGGCTGCCGGTTTATCGACGAGGATTTTCGCTTCGGTCGTGGTTTTGGGATCCAGTGAGGCGGCCAACGGCCCCCTGCTCAACGGCAGTGCCTCCATTGATACCACGTCCAGTCAGGCCATGATCGGCACAGGAGCGTGGCAAGCCAACGGGACCGCAGCATCTCAGTACTATCTGTATGCCAATGCCAACGGTTCTACCGAACAGGGTCTTGGTCAGCTCACGATCAACGACCTGAGCTCGCTCAGTTTCTCCACTTATAAGACCACGGCCGGTGCGCTGCCCGACTGGTATCTTATCATCTACACTACGCCTTACGTTGGTGGCGAAGCATCGTGGTATGGCAATCGTCTGATACTGGAACCTTACGTGGGGAACAATCTCAGCCCGGCGAGCACAGCGGCCAACCAGTGGGATACATTTTCCACCGCTGCCGGCGTTAATCAACTGACCATCGATGATAGCGCTCTGGCAGGAAACGATGGTTTCTATGGTCAGCCGACGTTGGCAAACATCCAAAGCGGCCCGATTACCTGGAGTGCTTATACCGCCGGCGGGAGTTCTACGCCGATCAGTTACGGGAGCCAGAACATCCTGGGCATTGTATTATCAACGGGGTCCGGGTGGGCTGCCGGGTTCACTGGCTTGGTTGACGACGTGAACATTAACTCTGGCCCGGGAAATGTGCAATTCGATCTCGAAGCGGTTCCCGAGCCCAGCACCCTGGCTCTGATTGGCGTTGGGTTGCTCGGCCTTGTCTGGTTGCAGCGGCGCAAAATCTCGGGCTAAACCCGACCTAGGACGACGCCGGAGCCCGGCTGACTACAACAGAAATGTGAAGTGCGTTTTCGAGAGCCACTCTTCGGAGTGGCTCTCTTTTTCAAGACCACCACCTACTGGCGTCGAAGACAAGGCGGGTTCCCGCCTGAACAACTGTAATCCATTACTGTTCGGACTCGGGAACGGTACGTAGCCGCGGCCTGCCAGGGGCGATTCGTTTCCGATTGGAAATCACCAGCGCCGCCAGTTTCCGGTTGTGTGGCGGCACTCGACTCGTCACGTTTCACGTGATGAGCGTCGGTTTCGGCGAAAGTTCCGGTGAGAAGCCGTTGAGAAGCGACTGGTTTCCATTCGTGAAACTCTAAGCCCCCCAGTCCGGCTTGCGTTTCAGATGGGGACGTTGGGGCTGACCGATACTTTGCGATATAACTCGCTATTTCCGGATTCGGGCTTAGGTTGGTGTCGGTTTCAGCGAGCTGTCTTCCACTGACCAAAAACCTGCAGCGATGCGACACAACAAGGCAGTAAAACTCAGCCTCAACCGTCGCTGCCGAGGAAGGATCATGGCAATCAACAATGTGGACAGAACGAAATTCATCCGCCTTTTATCGCTGCAAAGCGATCTGGAGTCTTTTGTCGGCAAGGAGTTTGAATGGTTCTCCAACACGGGGGGAAACGTCATCGGCACCATTGCACTGGAGACTGGGAACAAGGGCTGGAATTACGTCGTTTTGAAACGGAAAGAGATGGGCGAGTTCCGCGCCTGCGAAGTAGCGTGCAACTTTTACAACCAAGCAGCGGCAAGGGTTGATTGTATGTTTGCGATGGCCGCGGCGGGTTGAAATCGTCTTTGTGGAGACGCTCTGCTCGATTCGGGTAGGAGCCGGGAATATGCTTAATCTCTTCTTCAAGTGCCGTTCATGCGGTCGGTGTCTCATTACTGATGAAGCCCAGGCGGGCTCCTCGGTCGACTGCCCCGACTGCCAGGTTCGCGCGATCATCCCGACGACGATCATTGTTCAAGAATGTCCCGGCTGCAAGCAGCCTCTCAAGGCGGCCCCGGAGATGAACGGGGAAGTGGTGAATTGTCCCTATTGCAACGCCGAAGTTCGTTGTCCCCATTGGCAGGACAATGAAATTGTCTTTATTTGCCGACGATGCAGTGAATCGGTCTCTGTTCCGCTACTGAACGCCGGCCAGTTAATCTGCTGCCCAAAGTGTCACAGTTGGATCCGGGCACCGGAATTTATCGAGGAAGTCGGAGACGCCGCCGCCGAGACGCGTCGGGACGCTCGGCAGGCAAAATCATGGCCGTCCCCAAAAGAAATCAATGTCTAAACCGCCACATCTGTTTTCCCTCTTTGGTTTCCTGCCGAGGCTCCTGATCGGGACACGCCCTTGACCGGAGGAACGCAGTAGATCAGTTTGAAGAAACGCGGTAAGAAAGGAACCAAACATGGCACTCCAACTAAAGGGGGCAGTCTTCGCCAAGCGAGAGGGAGACTCAATCCAGTACAGATATATGTGCGACAAATGCGGTTATATTGAAGGTGCGATCCGGTCCGCCACCCCAGGGGGCAAAGGCTGCATTTCCTTCACGTCTTTCCGATGCTACAAGTGTGACCATCTGCAGCAGGTCGAGATCCGAGAGTAGCGTGCACTGAAAGCAGGTAATCCTGGCAATCCAAAGCATATCCCGAAAAGATATTGACCGGTTTCTCCCCCATCGGTCCAGCATCGATAGGTTCATTGGCTCAGAAGTGGAATGGTTCGCGGATCAGGTGGGGAACATCATCGGCACAATTGCCGAAGGAACGACGAACATGAACTGGGGTTACGTCGTATTGAGACGGGATGAAGACGGCCAATATCTATTCTGGGATCTGGAAACGAAAATTGAAAGCCGCGATGCGGCCCGGATCCAGATTGTCGGGGTGATGGAAGCAACCCAAAAGGACGGCCAGGCCTGCTCCCCTGTGCTGGGTTGAGACTCCGGCGTGAGAACCCGTGCAAATCAAAAGCATAGGCCGACCGGAATTTGACCGACTCCTTCCATTACATGCCCTTCTGGAAACCTCCATCGGCGAGGAGGTCGACTGGTTCCGTGACGCCGTGGAGAATACGATTGGCACGCTCGCCTTCAGTCCGGGCAACAGCGGCTGGAGCTACGCCGTTCTGAGACGGGATTGGGCGGGCGGCTTCCAGGTGTGCGACTTGAGAACGAACTTGTGCAGCCTCGATGCAGCAAGAATTGACTTTCGGTTGGCGATGGCAGCGGCGGAAAGAAACGAACATTCAATCTTTCATTTCGGCTCAGAATAAGAGGTCGTCGACTGAAAGAGTGCTGAATAGACTTTGCGAAACCAGGATGGCGGCGACGTTACACAGGGTAGAGTGCTGATGAGGAAGAAAGTCATAATTTTCGGACAAGCGGCAGATGTGACGCCCGATGATTACGATGGCAAAAAGTATAGGTTCCCCTTCGCGGTTGTTGAACCGACATTCTCTGGGTCGTTTACCAATGAAGCGGCGATTAGTGAGCATTTTATGGTTGTCGAGGTCACGGGAGCAGTAAGGGATACATGGAAACTGACCGACGATGAATTGAAGAAAGTGATGTTTGCATTAGGCGTGGACCGTTTGCTTCCGAAGGTCAAAAATGAAGCCTTGGCCGAAGAAGAGACGTTTGCTTTCTATTCAACGTCCGGACCTGGCAGCCAGAGACCGTACGATCCATCACAAATCGGTGATCCCGAAGGCGCAGTTATCGCCGTTGAGATGGAAAGACCGTCTGTTGGATTCTGAAATCCTCCGGAACGTTTCTTTCACCCGCTTTGGTCGCCAGGCTCTCACGGTGGTTGCAGAATGCCGGCGGGTGGACGGTGTGCGGGTCGCAGGCGTATGCCAACCCTTTCCCGTGAAGAAGCTGATTTACTGCGCCAGAGGGACGGCCGCTGCACCCGCCTCGCCCGGCGACACAAATGCCTCCCCACCATGGCGCCGGTTGACGTTTGCTTTGCTGCCTTGCCGTAGGCTCAAACCCGATTGTTTCACCGATTATCTTTCTTACCGGATGCCCGCAAACCACGGCGCCGCTGTTCGATTGTTACATACAGTGAGCCTTTTTCGTGGTATGTTGTACGGTAACCCAGTAAACAGAATCGCAATTATGTACCAACAAACAGCGGGTGCCCGTTTTGAATATCGTGAACAGGAAAGCGAGCGGGTGAAAAATTCCCTCACCCTCTCTGACAAATTTCGGCAGTTGAAGTCTCTGACTGTCGGCCTCGGTTTCTATAACTCCGAAGGTGTCACCAAGAACAGTCAGATCAAATACGAGCCCAATCTTGCCAAGGCCAAATCCGTGTTCCGCTTCGATTGTCCCAACAAGGGGTGCATTCGCGGCGATTTTGATCTGACCGAGGAACTCGCCACCGCCGTTGCCGAGCATCGCACGCACGTGACGGGCGAACTCCAGTGCCAGGGTTGGCAAAGCAAGACGACGATTGACACGGTCCATTGCCACAACATCCTGCGCTACACCCTCAGTCTTGCTTATTTTGATTGCGCAGAGGTCGCCGTCGCGGGGGGCTAGGATGTGCAACTGCACGCGGGCAAGACTTATCGCGTCAAAGCTGGCGACGCATTCAAGATTCGCCGGCCCTCTGCGCACCGGGACTGGACTGACGATCCCGCGTATCTTAAGCCCGGCGACCTCGTGCGTATCGAGAGCATTCGACGCACGACGAATGGCTACTCCTATCTCGTAACAGCACGCAACGAGTCCGGCGTGCTGCATTACGATTGCGGCGTCAACCTATCTGAGTTAATGGAGTTGGTGGATTAGAAGCACGTGGCTGCTCCCGTTCCACCCGCCACCCAATCACCGGTTGCTATTCCCAGGATTGCGCGTACGCTGTGTTGGAGAGTCGAGGCACAGAATTGGGCAGGTCGAAACTCGACTCTCTTTTATCACCCCGAATCGGCCCACCAGCATTCTAAACAGAACGGAGACGAAGAGATGAACAAACAGGCAGCAGAGATGGCGAACCGCATGCAACGTGCAGTCAAATCAGGCAAGCTGACCTTCGATGGCAGTTACCCAATTCCAATGTTGGCGGCCATCATCGGGACGACGCGCGGGCAATTGTGTCAGGCCGTCAATCGGGAGTTCGGATCGGTTGCGAGCTTCTGCGCGCACCTCGGATTTGGTCTCAAGAAGGCGGCGGCCAGCGCACCGACCCGGTAGCGGGTCGGTCGCGACAGAGACCATTCTCGATCGGAATCGCCAGTTCGCGCTGGTGGGGCTGCTTCCCTGCAGGAATGGTTCCTATTGCCGGAAGAACGACAAAGCGTCCGTTGCCGACCACATCTGAGAACGCCCGCGTCGTCGGCAACTGGTCTCACGGGATCCACGCGAGGGACGCAAACCTTGATCGCCACGATCCTCCGCCGCTTGACGGAAAGGTTTCACCGGCCCGGGCTGGGACCTTTCTGTAAAGAGCACACACTTTCCGTCCCGTCCGAAAATCCATCCCTCATACAACCATCCCAGAAACTTACCGCCGTAGGTATAGACTCCCCCCTCCCACAGCCATCCCACGGGCGTGCCGTCCCGCATGTAGATGGACTCCTTATCGTCATCGACGTAGGCAACCGCCCGACCGTGTTTGTCCCAAAGATCAGTAATCATAGGCCAGCCTCGGTATTGATCCGCTCGCGTTTCAATAGCCAAGCCTCAGCTTGTAGCGCAGAACACTGTGGCAATGAATCGAGTCGATCGCCTCCTTGTTTTTCCAGCCCTGGCAGGACAGTTCGCCCGTGACGACCGTGCGACGTTTGGCAACCGCGCTGGCAAGTTCCTCGGTCAGATCAAAATCGCCGCGAATGCACTCCTCGTTGGGACATCGGAAGCGGAACACAGACCGGGCGTTATGGAGGTTCACCACATATTTGAGAGCGCTATTGGAGTTGGCGCCGTTGGCATCGTAGTACCCGACGTTCACGATCAGCGACTTCAATTTTCGAAACTTGTCGGCCAGGCAAGGTGAGGCCTTGACTCGCTGGGCTTCCTGGTCGCGGTATTCGGCTCGGAGACCGATTCTGGGTCGATACATAATGGCATCTTTCTGGACCGGGTTTGGTGTCGGTTGAACTTCGCCAACCAAATGGAGAGCCGAAGGACAAGCAGGGCGACATCGCCCGAACACGTTGGATGGTTCATCTTACGCCCGATTGGCGGAATAGCAACTAATCGTTGTGCGGGCTTGCCTGTCGCCGCCGGCGCTGTTTGCCCCCTCGTGGCTGTTATGGGAACGAAGATCGCCAATTCAGTTCCACAAATGATCAAAGAGCGGGAAACAAGGGTCCGATTCCCTGGTCAGGATACTTTGCGATATCCCTCGCTATTCCGGGGATCGGGCTTATGTTGATAGCGGTTTCGGCGAAAGGACTCGCTCCGCCGAAAGCCGCAGCGATGCTGGCCGCCAAGGCGACCCAACCAGACGTAACACTGGCGCTGCTGGGGAAGGGATGTGTGTTGATCGATCGCGAAATGATTCAGGCAGTTTGGGAGAAAGA
>Ga0335081_10007142_pt1 | contig 17832 bp, 14 predicted proteins | sample Lox_Sample_35_FD_206713 | JGI IMG/M metagenome (GOLD analysis project Ga0335081, IMG submission 206713) | Soil microbial communities from Loxahatchee National Wildlife Refuge, Florida, United States - Lox_Sample_3.5 | ecosystem: Environmental > Terrestrial > Soil > Wetlands | place: USA... | reverse complement strand
ACACGCTGAATCGAGGCCACCATCTGGTCGATGGAAGCCGAGGTTTCGCTGACACTGGAGGCCTGCACCTGCGTGCTCTTCACCATGTTCTGCACGTTGACGCTCATCTCGTGCATGGTGCTGGTGACTTCGTCGATCGCCGAAGAAGCTTGCAGACCGATCTTGGCGGAATCGTCAGAGGCGTTGGCCACCTGACCGGAGGCGCTGGCCACCTGCGAGGAAGCGTCGCGCACGCTGCGCACCAGCCTCCCCAGACCCTCGACCATGCGCGCGAACGCGTTACCCAGCGTGTCGTGCGAGGAACGCGGCTTCACCTCCACCGTCAGATCGCCACCCGCGATCGACTCAGAAACGCCCGCCATTTCCTTCAGGTAGTTGACCATCTTGGCGAAGGTGCGGGCCAGTTCGCCGATCTCATCCTTGCGCGTGACATCGATGCTGTGTTCCAGGTCGCCGGTATCGCCGATCTGCCGCGATACATTCATCAAATTGGTCAGCGGTTCGGTGATGGACCTTGCCGTGCGGAAAGCGATGACCAGGCCCAGTCCAAGCGCGAACAGGGTGCTGATCGCGGAAAACAGGATGGTAAGCGTGCCCGCAGTCTCATCCGATTTTCGCCGCAATTCGACCAGATCGTTATTTTCCTTATCGGCCACGTCGAGCGCGTCGCTCGAGTTCTTTACCCACGAGGAAGCATCCTTCTGCAGGTAATAAATCTGGAGTTCGGCCACAGTGGCGTTGCCCGAGTCGACGTCGCGGCGCTTATCGATCAGCGGCTGCGCGAATTCCTTGTCCCAGGACTGCTCGAGCTGTTGCACGTGGGTCAGAGCGGTTTTTTCCTGCTCGGAGTTGCCCAGCTTCATGCCCTTCTGCAGTTCTTCGTTGAGGGTGCGGAGGCCGTCATTCATGTGGTCGACCTCGCGGGTATCGCCGCTGAGCAGGTAGTTGCTGAGGTAGAGACGGTTCAGCATCATCTGGGAACGCACCGCATTCGTGGCATCCTTCAGTTCTAACGACGCCGCTGCGGCCGCCTTGGCCGCATGTTCGCGCTGCACCGCCAGCAAGTCGACGAAGAACAGCACCACCACCATGCTGAGGATGATTCCGAAATTCATGTACAGCTTCTTGCCGATCGTCATGCTTGCGCTCCTCACCGAATGTTCCCGCGCGGTGTCCCTCGCCACTACTGGGGTTCGAACTTGATTTCCACCACACCGCTGCTTTCGGCAGACGCGGGTTCAAATTTCCACTTCTTTACTGCATCGAGCGCGGCAGTCGCCAGCAGGGGGTGTCCGCCGATCACTTTGGCGTCTTTCACACTTCCGTTGGGCGCCACCACTACCTGCACTTTGACTGTCCCAGTTATGTTCATTTTTCTGGCCAGCTCGGGATACACGGGAGCCACTTTGATCTTGGCCCGGCGCACGATGTCGTTGGGAGTGGCCTGTTGTGCGCATATTCCAACCCCTGAACCAGCTACCGCCAATACTGCAAACAACACCGCTGTCTTACGAACGTACACAACTCCTCCTTACGCACAATTCGGGCGATCTCACTAGAGCAAGGGCTGGGCCACGTGTCACTTCCTTCGAAAACGAAGGTCACATCCTCCATGTTCCTGATCAGCAAGCAGTTAGAATGGACTGGAAGCCAATGCTCGACAACGAAACCAATCGTGATCGTCTCAGCCGAACTTATTCTTCACAAAGATTCTCAACATGAGACGCTGAAATCTCGTTGCTGACAGGGGTTTCCGCCTTTGGCACCCAACTCTCCATTTCTCTTGACTCAATTTGAGATGGCAGGATAGTTTTCCAATAGATTCAAGCACTTGGACGTTGTCGACATCCAGTCCATTTTGCCTGGGGCGGTGTTTCTGGACATGTTCGGAGGGAAATCGATGTTGTCGCCCGCGGGTAGTTCGATCCCGGGCTCTGACGAGGCGTTCCAAAATCTGCTTTTGCGGATCGCTGCCAAAGCTGCGGAGCGTCCGGATGCGGCTGCCCTGATCCGGTTGTTTTGCCGGGCAGCCCGCGAGTTCTTTCAGGTCAGCGGAGTCTATTTTTGGCGCAGCCAGCCCGAGGACCAACTACTGGGCGAGGAAGCCGACGGAAAGATGGCCCAGCGTTTTCGGGGCCTGCAGCTCCGGGCGGACGAGAGCGCGGTCACGGCAGAAGCCGTCCGCCAGCGTCGCGCCATCTTCGTGAACCGGGTTGATTCCACTCGTTATCCTGCCGCGGCCGAATTCCAGGCTCGGTCGCTGATGGCCGTGCCTCTGGTTGTTTTCAATGAATTGATCGGCGCAGTCACCTTCCTGCACGATGCCGAGACAGAATTCTTCAATGATGATCTCGCTGCGAAGGCCACGATCCTGGCAGGACAACTGGGTAGCCTGCTGGAAGCCACGCGGGTAAGCGAAGCTGCGCGCGAGGAGCGCCGCCGGGCCGAGATTCTCGCCGGTGCCGCCCAGGCTCTGCACGCAACGCCCGATGTCTCCGCGGTTATCGAAGCTCTGGCGGACCGAATCCGCTTGCTTTTGCGTTCCCGGCTGGTTTGCGTTCTCTTGCGCCGCGACGGACCTTTCGAACTGCGGGCGGTTTCGGCGGAAACTCCCCAGCTCGCCAACTCGGTGCGTGCGCGCCACGACCGCCAGACCGTGCGCTTTGCCGCCGACCTTGCCCAACGCGCAGTTTCGGCCGGCGAGGCCATCTCGATCTCGATCAGCGACGATCTGCACTCGCTGGAGAATCTGGTTTTCCCCGGGCAATTGATTGCTGCTCCTTTTCGCACGGCGCGGACCCAAGGGGCGATTCTGGTTTATCCCCGTCCCGAAGAACCGTTCAGCGACGATGAGAAGTCGCTGGTTACCGCGCTGGCCGGATTTGGCGCGGTGGCCGTGGCCCATGCCGAACTCTCGGCCACGGCGCAGGCCCAGGCTCACGAACTTCATCAGTTGCTGGAAATCACTTCTGACCTGAGCTCCGGTGGCAATCTCGAGCAGTTTCTACAGGCGTTTGTGACGCGGGCGGCGGATTTTCTCGGCTTCGGACGCAGCTTTATCGCGTTGCTGGAAGACGATCAGTTTCGCGTGCGCTATGGCGTCGAACGCGGCCAGCCGCGCCGCGTGGAATTGGTTTTTCCGGAAGGAATTGCCACCCGCACCCTGCGGGCCAAAGAAGTCTTCTGGACCGACGACGCCAGTCGGATGCCTGGTAGCAATCTGGCCGCGATCCGCGAGTATCAGATCCAACAAATCCTGGCGGTTCCCCTTCTGGCCCCCAGCGGCCGCCTGTTAGGCATGTTTTCGGTTCTCGACCGTCTCGATCGCACCGGTGTTTCTCAAGAAGACATTCGTCGTGCCCGGGCTCTGGCAGCACAGGTTGCCGTGGTGCTGGAAGTGGCGCGTAATCTCCATCAGTCCGAGGAGCATCGCCGGCGTTCCGAGATTCTCATTCAACTCGCACGCGAAATCGATAGCCTCCTGCACCTTCCTGACTTTTCACGGAAGTTTCTGGAACGGGCGATCGAATTAACCGGCTCGCGTTCCGGCGCCTTTGCCTTGTTTCAGGATGGGAAGTTCCAGGGACTCACACTGCATCCCACGGCCGGGACTGCCGGGCATGTAGCGATGGCCGAGGAGCATTCCGAACCGGAAAACCGCGAGCCGGAACCTGGCCAGCGCCATCTTCCGACAGTTCGCTCCGCAGGAGAGATGGACGCCGCGGATCGTGTGTTTCAGCGGCGATTCGGCCGTATTCTTTCCGACCTCGTGATCCGGCAATCAGAGGCAATTTTTTCGGGCACCGCCGCCGATCTGCTGGGGGCAGAAATGACAGCGACGCTGGGCTGGAACGATTGCACGGTGGTTCGCCTGCCTGGAGCCAACGGCGATCTCGCCGGCCTTCTGTGTCTTTCCGGTCGAACGCAGCCGCTGGCTGAGGAAGACCGCCACCTGCTGGAAGCCGTCGCCGGTCACGCCGCCATGGGCCTGGAAAACGCCCGGCTGTTTACGCGTATCGAGCGGGCGAACCGCCACTGGCTGGAGATCTTTGATGCCATCACTGACTTCATCGTCGTGCACGACGAGGGTGACAAAGTCCTGCGCGTCAATCGCTCGCTTGCCGCGATGATCGGAGTTGCTCCGAACGACCTGATTGGGGTCGATATGCGCGCGCTCCTGACTCTTACCAGTGAGCCGGCCAGCTATTCGTGCCCGTTCTGCCGATCAATGAGCGAAGGCGCGGACGAATTCGTCCACCCCGCGCTGGATCGAACTTATCTGGTTTCGACGTCGCGCGTTCCCGGAGCGTCGGGGGAAGGTCTGCAAACCATTCACGTGCTCAAAGACATCACCGATCGCCGCGAGGCCGAGCGCCGTTATCGGGAATTGTTCGACAACATCCAGGAGGGCCTTTTCTTCAGCACGCCGGAAGGCCGCTTCATTGAAGTGAATGATGCGTTGGTGCACATGCTGGGCTATTCCAGCCGCGAGGAGTTGCTGCAGATCGACATCTCGACCCAGCTTTATTTTTCTTCCGAACAGCGCCGTCGTCACACCCAGGTCATGGAAGAGCAGGGCCACATGCGCAACTTCGAGGCCACGCTGAAGCGCAAAGACGGGTCACCCGTCTACGTGCTGATCAATGCCTTTGGGCTGTACGACCACCTGGGTAACCTGCTGCAGATTCGCGGCCTGATGCTCGATGTCACGGGCCTGCACACCTACCAATCAGAACTGCAGCGCGAGCGCGACTTCTCAGGCAAGATCCTGAGCAACACACAAAGCCTGATTCTGGTTTCGGATACGGCGGGCCTCATCAGCTATGCCAACCGCCGGTGGCATGAGGCGGGTTTCGAGCAACGCCAGTTGCTGGGACGCCCGCTGCTGGAATTGGCCGCGCCAGGTTGCGTGCGACCGCTGGCGGATGCGCTGCAAGCGACCTTGCGCGGCGGCCAGGTGGACAATCTTGAACTTCAAGTCCTGCGCGCCGGCGGCGGCTCCGGTCAGTTTTCCGTCAATCTGAGCCCCATGCGCGACGAGCAGGGGAACATTAACAGCATTGTTGTAGTGATGACCGACATCACGGACTCGGCCGTTCTGCGCGACCAACTCATGCACGCCGAAAAAATGGCCGCTGTCGGACAACTTGTTTCCGGCGTGGCCCACGAAGTCAACAATCCGCTGACCGCGATTCTCGGCTTTGCCGATCTGCTGCTGGAGAATCCCGACCTTCCCGATGCCGCGCGCAAAGACCTGCGGGTCATCCTGCAGGAAGCGCAGCGGACCAAGCAGATCGTGCAGAACCTGCTTAGCTTCGCGCGGCAGATGCCGCCGCAGCGCAATCCGGTGCAGTTGAATGTCATCCTCCGCCGTACCATCCAGCTCCGTTCCTATGATTTCGCCAGCCACGGCGTCGAGGTCGTTGAACATCTCGATGAACAACTGCCGGAGGTGATCGGCGATGCCCACCAGTTGCAGCAAGTGTTCCTCAACATTCTGAACAACGCCTACGACGCGGTGCACGAGGTAGGCCGCTCCGCACGCATCGAGATCATGACCGCCAAGACGGGCGCCGCGGTGGAAGTTTCCTTCCGGGATAACGGCCAGGGCATTTCTCAGCCGGACCGCATCTTCGATCCCTTCTTTACCACCAAGGAAATCGGCAAAGGGACCGGCCTCGGACTCAGCATCTGCTATGGCATCGTGAAAGAACACGGCGGCGAAATTCTTTGTCACAACAATACCGACGGCCCGGGAGCCACGTTCGTTGTGCGCTTGCCGTCAGCATCCCGCACTGCTTCTCTGGGTGTGGCTGCAGGAGTAATACAACCATGAGCACCTCCGCGATCCAGAACGTTCTGCTGCCTGTGCTGCTGATCGAGGACGAACCTGCCGTTATGGCATACGTGCAGGCTGCGCTCGAGCGCAGCGGCTATCCGGTGGTTTGCTGCGAGTCTGGCGTCGATGCCCTCCGGCTGCTGGAAAGGGGCCAATTTCTCGGCATCGTCTCCGACATGCGGACACCCGGCGGAGTCGATGGCGCCCAGGTCCACGCCTGGATTTCGCGTCACCGCCCCGACCTGGCCTGCAAGCTTGTATTCATCACCGGGGATATCGCCAACGAGGAAACCGTCGCCACTTTGCGCGAAACTGGCGCTCCCTGTGTGGAGAAGCCCTTCCGCGTGCAACAGTTCATTGATGTTGTCGCCAAGACCATGGGGAAAGCCCAGTGACCAACGGCCTGACCAAGGAAGACCTTCGCATCCGCTTGTTGATCGTCGACGATGAGCAGAGCATCCGCAAGCTCTGCGCCACCGTGGGTGAAGCCCTGGGGTTCGTCTGCCTCGAAGCCGATAGCGGCGAGACCGCCCTGGCGCTGCTGGAAGAGCAGCCCGTGCATATGGTTCTCTCCGACATGGTGATGCCGCACATGTCGGGGCTGGAATTTCTGGAGAAGGTGAAAAAGCTCCTTCCACGAACCGAAGTTGCTCTCATGACCGGGCACGGTTCCATCGAAACTGCGGTTCAGGCGATGAAGCTGGGCGCTTATGACTACATCACCAAGCCATTTTCTCCGCTGGAGGAGCTGCGGCTCTTTCTGCGCCGCATGGCGGAAAAGGTTCGTTTGGTTGAGGAGAACGAATTTCTCCGCCAGCGCATGGACTCGGAAACCGCAGTCCATGGCATCGTCGGTTCGTCGGCCAAAATTCAGGAAGTCCTGCGCATGGTAGCTCGCCTCAAGGATACTCGTACGCCAGTGCTGATCTCGGGGGAGAGCGGAACCGGAAAGGAACTCGTCGCTCGCGCCATCCATTTCCGGGGAGCCTTCGCTGCCCGGCCCTTTGTCGCTGTCGATTGTGGTTCGCTGGTTCCGACTCTGATCGAGAGCGAACTTTTTGGTTACGAAAAAGGCGCGTTCACCGGCGCTTTGAAATCCAAACAGGGATTGTTTCAGACGGCTGACGGCGGCGCGATTTTTCTCGATGAGGTCGGAGAGCTGCCGATCGAGCTGCAAGCCAAGCTGCTGCGGGTGCTGCAGGAGAAAGAGGTTCGCCCGGTGGGCTCGAACCAGCGCGTAAAAGTCGACGTGCGAGTCATCGCCGCGACCAATCGTGATCTTGAAGCCGCATACAAAGCCGGCACGTTCCGCAAGGATCTTTATTTCCGGCTCAATGTGGTCACCGTGCACGTGCCCGCGCTGCGCGAGCGCCGCAGCGACATTCCGATGCTCGTCAACTGGTTCTGCGAACGCTACGCCCCCGGCTCCAATCTCCATGTCAGCGGCTCCGCCATGAAAGCCCTGATGCAATACGATTGGCCGGGAAACGTGCGTGAGCTCGAAAACTGCGTGGAACGCGCCGTCGCCCTGGGCAATGGACAGATCATCGATGTGGGTGACCTTCCGCCCACCATCGCCGGCTCGGGGTCGTCTGCGCCTCCATTCACAGCGGAGACATCGGCGTCGGGGCTGGTCTCCGAAATGGGCGCGACCTCAGCGGCTGGCACTCCTGCTGCCCCGCCTTCCACTACCGACCTTGAAGATATCGAGCGCGCCACCATTCAGCGAGTCTTCGAGCAGGTCAAGGGCGATAAGGCCCTGGCAGGCCGGATGCTTGGCATCAGCCGCGCCACACTGTACCGCAAGCTCAAGCGCTACAACATCACCGTGTCAGCGCAAGAGTCCTCCAGCCACACGCTGCAGTAAGGCGCAGGGCGCAACAGGTTCCTGTCATTTCGGCTGGCAATCGCTAAGAGAATCGGCGGAAACCCGCCTCGAGTTGCAATTTTCTATCACTCTTTGGCCTGAGAAAATGTTTACAGGCTCTTGACTTACGTGTGACATGCAGCCATATTCTGAGGCTGCATCGTAACCGAAAGCCGCGCGGGACAAGGGATCCCGCCTCTCGGCCCAACAGGAGCATAAGCCTTGACAGAGCCAGGTCGTTTCCCAGATTCTTTCGCCGAAGGCCCCGCGGCGAGAACTGCAGTTGCATATGAGATGTCGTTCCGCAGGGGTTGCGTAATCCCCTTCCGCAATCTTCATGGTCATGCAGATTTGGAACAGACTCGAAGGAGCGCGTCGCCTCAAACCTTAACCCGATGGCGGAAATCGCCGATAGTTTCGAGACAGGTGACTCGAATGAAAAGGACGCTCCACCTTTGCTGCTGCGTGAGTCTTTTATTGGTTTTTAATTTTGTTTTTGCTACGGCAAAGGCCTCGGCCCAAGGTCCGCTCCCGGTGGGTTCGGTAAGCGGGATTCGGTCGGTACCTTGTTTGGCCGGATTTCTTTCCGGCGCCAGCTGCTTTGAGGCCACGGTAAGCTGCCCCGACACGCTCGATATCCGGGTCGACTATGGAGTTAGCAGCCCCTCCGGCGTTCCACGCGGGACCGTGGCTTTCTTCGGCGGGGTGGGAGGTACGGATCCTTACGGCGGGGCCGGCACGGGCAGGAATTATGCGGCCACCTACCTGCACCAGGGCTACCAGATCGTGCAGTCGGCCTGGGAAACTGATTGGGAGGATACGGGCATCACTGTCGGCAAAAACGTAAGGACCGCCGCTTGCCGTCCGGCCACGCTTCTCAGTTTCTTCCATCAGGATTTCTATGATGGCAACGGGGGCATGTGCGCCCAGGGTATTAGCGCCGGTTCGGCCGCCATCGCCTATACCTTAAGCTGGTATGGCGGCGCAGATTATCTTGACAAGGTGGAGTTGCTTTCCGGACCCGTGTTTAGCGATATCGAAGAGGGTTGTGCCGTGCCAAGAAATCCCCCGGTCGCGGTCTGCTCCCTTGGTCAGTTTGGTTGTGTAGGCTTGCCATGGAGCGACCGGCCGCAATATGTTCAAGGCCAGCAGAATGCCGTCAGCCAGTGGACGGGACATCAATGCCTGCAGGGTGTTCCGACGCAGGTCGCGACCGATGCCAGCTGGAAGGCGATGAGCATCGTGAACGGAAGCAATGATCCCAGCTTTTTCTTTCCTCAGACGGCTATGGCCGGGTGGCTGTGCAGCAACGGGCTGAACAACTCCGCCGCCGAGGGCGAGATCTACTACCGCCAATTTGCCAACCGATCGCAGGTCGCGGACTATTCTGTGACCCGTGTCGATAATTGCGCCGGATCGGAGGGGGTCGATTCCGGCACCACTCCAACTGGCAAGATCGGGTTCATCGCCATCGTCTCGGATATGCTCGATCCCGTGGCGGGTTGCATCAAGCGCCACTGAGACAAAGGCGTCTCCGGAGTTGGCCTCCTGGGGAAGACCAATCGGCGGGTGCCGCACGACTAGAAAGCAGCGTCCGGCGTAATTCCTATGGAGCGGACGGGTCTCTCAGACTGGGAAAGCCAGGGAAGGTGTCGCTACTGACCCATACCCGCGTGCCGGGCAGCGTCTTCCATCATCGACAGCCTTCGTTTCTGCTGATCCAACATCTGCTGGAGCATTGCCAGACGCTCCGATTGAATCGCTTGATCACGATTGACCGGAGTGTCGTACTGAGCAGTGCCGACCGAAGTATGGATTGATGCATTCACCCGGTCGATGCGCGCCTGCAGGTCTGCGATCCGGCTCTCCTGCTCCTGGATTCGCTGTTTCCATTGTTGTCCCGCGCGCTGCTCAGCAAGCAATCGATGGCTGAGCTGTCGATCGGCATAACTATCGGGTTTCTTTACGCCGGATACCATGGTCATCGGCTCGGACGCGCTTGATTCCGGCGATTCTGCAGGCCCGGCAGGAAGATCCTGATTTGTAATCACCTTGGGCATTGTCCCGGCCGCTTGCTGAGCCTTTTGCTGCGCACGGTTGATGCGCGCCACGTTGCCCAGCGACTCCTCTGACTGAGATTGCGCGAAAATAACTCCGCTTAGCAGCATTACGATGATCAAAGTCCTCGATGACAGTCGGTGCATGGTCCCTCCCGTACCTGCGTCCACAAAAACATCGCATCCGCGTACCCGTGCGACGGGACTCCTTTTAGGAAACCCCGAGAGACGCCATGCTGTCGCGTCCCAAAGGTGTAATTCGTGGCAAACGAAAGGCACCTCGACTCGGTGACCAATTGGAAGGGCGTGAGAACAAATCCTCGCGGACTTCATGAGACGCTTGTCGCATTATGAGACGCATGGTTTGACGGCGGTTGTAGCTAGCTGAGCTAACCCATTGAAAACACGATCTCCTCAGGGCTAGTCCTTCGGTGTGGAACAGTGGTGCCTGCCGTGCTCTCTTTCCAACCCGAACTAGCGGTCGCGTGGCTCCCCAATGCTCTTCCTAACCGGGAAGAGGGGAGCCCGGCCGCACCTCGGCGTCTCCGGAAACCGGCTTTGAGGGGTCTCGTTTGATGCAGGAAGGCACAGCCACAGCACGAGCGGGGCAATCGAGTTCGGTTGCGGAGCTGGCGCGCTTCTTTCCTGAAGCGACACCGGTCCGCATTCCTGTGGAGTTGGTCCGCTCCGGGGGCGGGCAGGGGAGGGCGTTAAGCGAGAGCACGATTATCGAGTTCGGCACCGCGCACGAAGTGCTGTTTGCCTGCTCCGCGCCGGTTGAGTTTGCCGATGTGTTGCGCCTCCGCAACGCCGATGGCTCCCTCGATGCTGAAGCTTCCGTCGTTGCCGTGCAATATCACCCGGGGAAAACAGTGATCGCCGCTCGTTTTCTGCGGGAAGTTCCCAACTGGATCGTGAAATCATGACGCCAACGCCGCAATCGACCGCGCAAGCGCAGGATCTCGCCACTATCTGGGCCACGGCCCGCAAGCTCCATCCCATTTATGCCGAGTTGGCGCGCGAGTTTGTCATCGAAGCGCCGACTTGCGCCGATCTCGAAGCCGCGGTGGAAACGCCCGGCCGCGACTCGGTGGAGCAGGCCCAGCAATGGTTCAACGATATGGACGAGCGCATTCAGGTCCACCAGCTCCGCCAGTTCTTGCAAACCACTTCCATAGTGGATCAGGCCGGGATCATCACGCTCGTGCAGCACTTGCTGAGCAAAACCGTCAAAACCGATGCCATCCGCGACAAACTCGACTTCCTCCTGGTGCAGTATTTCAGCCAGGCCGCGCCCACGCAACTGGACGACAACGACGTGGACCTTACCTACGTGGCCCAGGAACTCGAACCGATTCTCGGCAAAGTGGAACTCAAGACTCCGGTATGGCTCAACGCGTTGGATCGTGTGCTCGATTCGGCGCGCCGCAGCCACTCGCTGGATGAGCTGCTTCACGGGGGCATTCTCGAACAAGGACGCAAGGCCAAAAGCCAGGCGGGCGATCTGTTTTATCTTCCGGTAGCGCTGGTTGCCTTTACCCGTTTTGGCTATCTTATGCGGCGCGTCTTCTTCCGCCTCATGCTAGGGGATCTCAACCGCATTCTCGACGGCCTGAACGAGCTGGAGGAAAAGGGGATCGAGACCATCGACTGCCGTCGCGCCCAGTTTTCGGCGCAGGAGCCGGTCATCCGGCTGCGCATGATCTGCCAGTCGTGGAAAGTCATGTTTCAGGCCGAGTATTCCTCCGGTCAGCCGCTGCGCATGCTGGTCGATCTGCGGGCTTCGGTTGAGCAGGCCCTGGGAGGCGGCCCGGCTGGCGAGCCAGAAGGCAAGAGTTCATCCGGGACGGCACATCGGCCTGGAACGGCTAAAAGCTCGAAGGCGGAGTCTGCTCCCGCAAGAAAGGGCGCCACTCTCAAAGCTGCAGCTGCGGCCGCCGGCGCCGCTGCGGCCGCGGGGCCTTCCGCATCGCACCAATCCAGTTCCGCTGCATCCGATGCTCCCGAATTTGAAGTTTCCGGACCGTCGGAATGGGACTCGGATGGCTCGCAGCCCGGCCACAAGAAGTGAAGGAAGGGAAATCATTTGTGGGTTCTCCGACCGTACTCATCATCTCCGACGACGCGGAGTTTTCAAGGCGCCTGACCGCACGCTGGCAAATGGAGCGCAATGTCCCTGCTTTCACGCTCCTGAGCGGCGCCTTGTGGCCGCGTTCGGTGGAATCCTTCGATGTCGCCATCGTCGGCACGTTGCGGCGAGAGCTCCTTTCCGTCGTGCTTGAGCCGCTGCATTCGACCGCCCAGCCGGTGTTCTGCGTCTGCGATGATTCCGCTACGGTGCAGCTGGTGCGTGAGCGCTGGCCCCGGGTTTGCGCTGTGCGGCACGATGAGTATTGGCTCGAGATCCTGGTACTGGCCGCGCAGCAGGCCGTTCACCGTGCCCGAGCGGAGGCCCGGGCGCGCCTTGCCGAGCAGGATTGCCTCACTCTGGAACGCCAGGCCACGCTGGGCCGCTACATGCTCGAAATGCGGCACGGCCTGAACAATGCCCTAACCTCAGTGCTGGGTAATTCCGATTTGCTTCTGCTGGAGCCGGGCAGCCTGTCGGCGCCGACACGGGCGCAGATCGAAACCATTCGCAACATGGCGCTGCGCATTCATGAGGTTTTGCAACGTTTCTCATCGCTCGAAAAGGAGATGAACGTGGTTGCCCTGCAAGCCGAGCGGGACTCGGGCAGGTCCTACTCTGCAGCGGCCGCAGCCGGCGACTAGAGCCACCGAACAAGACGGAATGGAGAACCGATCCATCCTCCCCTGGGCAAGCCGTGCATGCTGCTTTGCCGGCAGTTCGAGAATTCAGGCGTAGGGAGGGGCCAATGCACAAGATGACGGCGACGAGCACCATTCTCGAACACGAACTTTCCGAAGTGCGTTTGCTCGTCGAACGCCAGACCGGTGTAGTTCTCGACTGCCCCAACAGCGCCCTGGCCGCTCATGTTGCGGAGTCGGTCGAGAGCCATGGCCTGGGCTCGGCCGGGGCGTGGTTGGAGCGTCTGCGCTCCACTGAACAGGATCCCGCAAACCTGCCGCGCTTGCTGGATGGCTTGATCAACACCAGGAGCGGTTTTTTTCGCCACCCTACCGCAATGAATGCCCTGGCGCGACAGGTTCTGCCGCAACTGCAGGCGCGCAAGTCGGCCGACGGCACATGTCCGCTTCGCATCTGGAGCGCCGGCTGTTCCACCGGTGAGGAGGCTTACTCCGTAGCTATGGCCGTCTGCGATGCGGCCAACGCTAACGGCGCAAATGGTCTGCCGACCAGTGGCAGAGTCGCAACCGGCAATGGAGTCGCCAGTGCAAGCCCCAGTGCGAAGGAAAAAAATGGCAACAGTCGCAACGGCGGGGTCGCTGAGACTCCGTTGCCCGGCTTATTGCAGGGCGGACCCAACCTGGCGGGGGGATGCGGAGTTCATATCGTCGGCAGCGATTTGCTTCCCTCCAATATCGAAGCCGCAGAACGAGGGATTTATCCGCAGTCGGCGCTGGCCGGATTGCCGCCGGCGACCATCCGCGCCTACTTTTCGAAGATTGGCTCGCCCAATGTGGTCACGGCGGCAAACAACGGCAGTGCGGACGGAGCTGAGAGCCCGGCAAACGGATCGGGCGGTGGAACGCAGAGCACTTCCGTATCGAACCTGCATCTGCTGGTGAAGCCGCGCCTGCGCAGCCTGATTACATTCAATTGTATGAACCTCGCGCGTCCGGGCTATATTGGCCGCTTCGACTGCATCTTCTGCATGGACGTGCTGCCTCACTTTTCCCGCGCTCAGCGCATCGCGGTTATGGAGCGTCTGCATCTTTATCTGGAGCCCGGCGGCTATCTTTTTCTCAGCCAGACCGAGAAGCTTTGCGCCCCCAACCTGAACTTTCGCCCCGAAACCTTCGACGGCTACACCTACTACCGGAAGCCTGTCGCCGCAAGCGCGGCGTACGGAAGATAACCCAATCTATATCTTGTGTTTGACTGTCGTATTCATGTAGACTAAACCAATTGGATTTAGTTTATAAAAATATGAAGATGGTGAACATCCACGAGGCCAAAACCCAACTTTCCAGGCTGGTTGAGGAGGCCACCAAGGGTGAGCCTTTTGTCATCGCGAAGGCTGGCAAACCTATGGTCAAGGTCACCGCCCTGGACGCTCCGGTTGGAGCAAGAGTCCGACGGCTCGGTTTTATGGCCGGGCAGATTTCTGTGCCAGAAGACTTTGACCGCATGGGCGAAGCGGAAATTGTGCGCATGTTTACGGGCGGAAAATGAAATTTCTGCTTGATACCCACCTGCTGCTATGGGCTGCTGGACAGCCGGATCGCCTGTCCGCAAATGCGTTGCGATGGATCGACAACACCAGCAGCGAACTGTTATTCAGCGCCGCCAGCATGTGGGAGGTGGCGATCAAGCGCGGGCTTGGGCGAAGTGACTTTCAGGCCGATCCACGGCTTCTTCGCCGCGGTTTGCTCGACAATGGATACGGCGAGCTGCCGATTCTCAGCGATCACGTGGTTGCCCTTGAAAGCTTGCCGCCTCTCCACAAAGACCCCTTCGACCGACTCCTGGTGGCGCAGGCCACGATGGAGGGGATCACGCTTCTGACCGCCGACTCGGTGGTGGGGCAATACCCCGGACCCGTGCGGATGGTGTAAGCGGGTTCATAAGGGTCCTCACGCGAACAAGAACTCCTTCGTCCTCAGTTCTTTGATCGTATCTCTTAGCTTGGCCGCCTTCTCGAACTCGAATCGCTTTGCGGCCTCGCGCATGTCGCTTTCCAGCTTCGCGATGTAGGCATCGACTTCTTCCTGCGACCTGAATTCGGGCATGCCCTCGCTTTCGGCCGCGGTGAGGTCGGTGTAATCGGCCTCGACGATGGCCGCCAGCGTCATATCCAGCGGGCGAACGATCGACTCGGGCGTAATCCCATGGGCTTCGTTGTATGCGGTCTGAATCGCGCGGCGGCGCGAAGTTTCGTCCATCGCATGCTTCATGGAATCTGTCATGCGGTCGGCGTACAAGATCGCGCGGCCGTTGAGATGACGGGCGCAGCGGCCAATGGTTTGAATCAGAGATCCCTGGGAGCGGAGAAAACCTTCTTTGTCGGCGTCGAGCACCGCAACCAGGGAAACTTCCGGCAAATCCAGCCCTTCGCGCAACAGATTGATGCCGATCAATACATCGAACTCTCCCTTGCGCAAATCGCGAAGAATTTTCACCCGCTCCAGGGTTTCGATCTCCGAGTGCATGTAGCGGCACTTGACGCCCACTTCGGCATAATATTCGGCCAGGTCTTCCGCCATGCGCTTGGTGAGGGTGGTGACCAGCACGCGCTCGCCTTTCTCCACGCGGGCGCGAATCTCATGTAAGAGATCGTCGATCTGGCCCTTCACCGGGCGAACCTCAACCTCGGGATCGATCAAGCCGGTCGGGCGGATGATCTGCTCGATGACCACGCCGGCGGATTTTGTCAATTCATATGGACCGGGCGTCGCGGAAACGTAGATAAGCTGATTCGTGCGATGCTCCCACTCCTCGAACGTCAGGGGTCGGTTATCCAGAGCCGAGGGCATGCGAAATCCATACTCCACCAGCACTTCTTTTCGTGAACGATCGCCATGATACATGCCGCGCAGCTGGGGAACTGTCTGGTGCGATTCATCGATGAACATCAGGTAGTCGCGCGGGAAATAATCCAAAAGGTTGGGCGGAGGCTCGCCCGGCATGCGTCCGGTGAAATGCCGCGAATAATTTTCGATGCCGTGGCAGTAACCCATGGCCTTGATCATTTCCAGATCGAACATGGTGCGCTGGTGAATGCGCTGCGACTCGACCAAGCGTCCTTGCTTTTCCAACTCCACTTCCCACCACGCCAGTTCTTTCTTGATCGACTCCACCGCCGAGGCGCGCGTTTCATCTTTCATGACGTAATGGGTCTTGGGATAAATCGGCAGCCGAACATACTTTTGCTTGACCGTGCCGAATAGGGGGTCGATCTGGCTGAGTGCGCTGACTTCGTCGCCCCAGAGTTCGATGCGATACGCCATATCGTCATAGGTTGGGAAGACTTCGATTACATCGCCGCGGACGCGAAACGTGCCGCGACGAAACTCGCCGTTGGTTCGCTCATAGAGGATGTCGACCAGTTTGCGCGTGATGTCCTCGCGCTTCACTTTCTGGCCGCGCTCGAGAAACAGCATCATGCCGTAATAGGCTTCGGGTGATCCCAGGCCGTAGATGCAGCTCACCGAAGAAACGATGAGCGTGTCGCGCCGCTCGAACAGCGACCGGGTGGCTGAGAGGCGCAGCTTGTCGAGTTCATCATTGATGGTGGCTTCTTTTTCGATGTAAAGATCGGCGGCGGGAACGTAGGCTTCCGGCTGATAGTAGTCGTAATAAGAAACGAAGTACTCCACGGCATTATGCGGGAAAAAACTCTTGAACTCGTGATAAAGCTGGGCAGCCAGAGTCTTGTTGTGCGCCATCACCAGCGTGGGACGGTTCACTGCCTCAATCACCTTGGCCATGGTGAACGTCTTGCCTGAGCCGGTGACGCCGAGCAGAACCTGGTGCATCTCCCGGTCGAAGACCCCGCGGGTGAGGGCTTCGATGGCGGATGTTTGATCGCCTTGCGGCTTGTAGTCGGAGACGAGTTTGAAATCCATAAGAGCAGTTGTCGGCCTTCAGGTTTCAGCCAAGACACCTCAATGACAGCGGAACAGCCTGTCATTTGGGCGAAACGAGGGATCGGCTTCTTCGCCGCCCTCACAGGACACAATTCGGGCGACCGGCAATCTTTTTATTATAACGCCCATAAAGCAGCGTCGAACTCAGGCCACTTCGTGGGTAGCCGGTTACTTTCTCATTGCGAGGGAAGCGGGCCTGGGTTCTTGTCAATGCCTCTAAGATCCAGGCCCTTGCCTCGTTCGGGAAGACAAAAGGGCGGAAGTGTCCCACTGGTCACTTCGGGCTTTGCACTTTGCCCACACTGATGATCTTCGCCGAGGTGCGGAATTTTTTGTAGTCGCTGTAGGTCTGGTCGAGATCGACGTTATCGTTTTTCAGCAGCACGAGACGCACGCCGATCTCGGCGGTGACGTGCCGGGGCAGCCAGACTTCGTTATTGACCCGCGTCTGCTCCAGCATAAAGCGCGAACCTTTATGAAAGCGGGCGAGAAACAGTCCCCAGGAGACCGTATCGAGACATTCCACATCCATCTTTGCCAATTGCAGGTCGTCTTTGTCGATCCAGACGCGTCCATGAAATTTTGGCAGGATGTTGGCATATTTCATCTGCGGATCGAATCCTGGACGAGGTTCGCCGTCAATCACCCAGGCCTCGCGGCCATCCAAAGATTCGGTCCCCACCAGCTTGAAGTTATAGGCGTCGGCGATCTCGGTCACGAATCTGCGGTCATTCTCCCGTTCTTTTTCTTCTTTTGCTTCCCGCTTCTTGCGATCCTCGGGGGATTCGTTTTTGCGCTTGTCGATGAGCTTCTGAATCTTCGCATCTTCTTTGGCGGCATCTTTGGCCGAGAGTGGCTTGTCATCTTTCGTGATCAGCCGCTGTACCTGCTCGCCATACAACTCCATCACATCGTAAGTCCTGGTCTCTGTCGACTTTACTTCGCCCTGGCTGTTTAGTTTGTTCTCCACATCGCGCTCGGTGTAGGTGTAGTCGCGCAGGAGTCTGTCGTTGCGCATGTCGTTCTCGGTTACGACGCGAAACAGTTGCCGCATTTGCTCCTGAGAAAGGTTGCCATTGGCGTCAGGGGTCAAATCCGGCCGGGCGGAACCGACCTTGTCGGATGCAGTCGATGAAGGGGACGCGGCTCGGCCTGCAGGAGAAGTCGGCTGATTCGCCTGTGCAAGACCCTGCCCGATAACAATCCCAGCGAGCAGAAGAGCGAGACCCAGACTTCTCATAACTTCCTTTACGCCTTACCGATGGTCAAAGTTCCCTGGAGAAGCACCGCCCTGAGGCCGGAGCAGCCTAATCGCTCTCCTTTAGCGCCTTCCCCAG
>Ga0335081_10007141_pt1 | contig 17832 bp, 17 predicted proteins | sample Lox_Sample_35_FD_206713 | JGI IMG/M metagenome (GOLD analysis project Ga0335081, IMG submission 206713) | Soil microbial communities from Loxahatchee National Wildlife Refuge, Florida, United States - Lox_Sample_3.5 | ecosystem: Environmental > Terrestrial > Soil > Wetlands | place: USA... | reverse complement strand
AATTCCTGGGCAGGCCTTCTCCAGAGCTGGAATAAGCTCGGCCACGGACCTCAGGTCTAGCCGGATCTGGGCCCGGTTGGCGTTGTACTGGCGCAGTGGCGTCGCCAGAAATATGGTGGACATGATTCTAGTCTCCTTTGTGTTGATGGTCCGGAAGGCCACCGCAAACGGGGCAGTCGGACTTTCGATTGACGCGGAAGCGTCTTGAATCGTTTGTCTCCAGATCGAAGAACCAGAGAACGTTTTTCAGCGGCGTGCCAAAGCCGGTCAGCAGCTTGATCGCTTCCATGGCCGCCATCGTGCCGACGATGACCGCACTCGGACCGATCACCGGAAACACGTGGTGGTTGGTCCAGTAATCAGGCTTTTCAGGATAGATGCAGCCAAGGCAGGGAGTCTCGCCCGGCACGATCGCCGTGACGTAGCCCTCCATGCCGAACAGGGCGCCCATGCACAGCGGTTTGTGCTGCGCCACGGCTTCCCGATTCATCAAATAACGCTCCTCGAACAGCGGAGCGCCGTCGACGATCAGGTCCGCCTGTGCCACCAGTCCGGCGACATTGGATTCATTGACGCTGTCTCGCACCGTTACGATTTCGACATCGGGATTGATGCTCTTCAACCGCTCGGCCCAGACGTCGACGAAGGAGCGCCCGAGATCGGCGGGGAACAGCAACTGGCAACGGTTAAGAAAGTCGGGCTCGACGCGGCCCGGATGTGCCAATACCAGCTTGCCGATTCCGGCGCGGACGAGGTTCATTGCGGCCGTTCCGCCGACCCCGCCAACGCGAGAGACGAAGACGGAGGAAGACTTGAGACGGCGCTGCGCCTCCTTCCCAAACCCTTGAAGGCGGATCTGTCGCTCGTAGCGGTGCAGATCGAATTCGGTGAGTTCCGACTTGTTTGGAACCGCGTCCATGACATCCTGTAGTGCAACTCTCGGCCAGCTTGCGCCGACCCATCGATGGTGTAACCGGGAGAATTTGACCTTCCCCCGAATTTGTGCTCAACGGATCAAGCGGCTAGGCGCTCTGCCTACCCTGGGGTGATGTACCCGAGGGCGCAATGGATCCGCAGGCAATTGTAGCATCCTTCGATGTAGGCGAACAAGTCGTGCCGGTCAGCATCCCGAGTTGGGCAGCAAACTTGGTGCACGAGTTCGGTTTTGATCATGCCGAAGCAGCTTTGGTCTTTGCCCGATTGCAACCACAGTCAATGTCTCTCATTCATTGCGACGACTCCGACGTTCCAAACTGGAGAAGATTGGCTTTATCTGGCTGTCGTGCTCGATCTTTTCACGAGGAAGATCGTTGCTGGGCGATGCGCGATCACATGCGGGCGGACTTGACCATCGCAGCCCTAACCATGGCCATCCAGCGGCAAAAACCACCACGAGGGCTCATTCATCACTCCGATCGCAGAAGCCAATATGCTGCCGCTGATTACCGCAAGGTCCTCAAGGCGGCCGGGATGATTCAATCCATGAGCCGGAAGGGAAATTGCTGGGACAATGCACCGATGGAAACCGTCCTGCTGGATCAGCTTTTAGCGTTGACCCCGCATTGTGAGTGTGGAGTCCGCCCCCTCACAGCAACCAAAATTTCACGCCCGGCGAGACGGTGGAGCGATGAGTGAGTCTGGCGTCACTGTCCATGCCCATGGCATGCATTGTCATGGCTGCGAGCACATCATCGAAACTTCCGTGCGCAAGCTTCCCGGGATACGAAGCGTCAAGGCCTATTACCCCACCGAGACGGTCACGGTCGCGTTCGATCCGGCCGCGACGAACCTCGACAAAATTCGCGCGACGATCGAGCAGGCGGGCTATCGCACCTATGAGCTCGACGATCCCAAGCGGCGACGCAGCACGGTGGCGAAACTCGTCGGACTGATCCTCGGGGTCGCCGGCATCCTGCTCATCATTTTTTTCGACACGGAGTGGATCAGCCAAGGCGGCGAGCCCGACATCAGCCAACATATGAGCCTGGGCCTGATCTTCCTGCTTGGTCTGCTGACGGGTTTTCATTGCGTTGGCATGTGCGGCGGTTTCGTTCTCAGCTACACGGCGGACGACGCAGGCGCCGGGCGACCGTCTTATTTGTCGCACCTGCTCTATGGCGCGGGAAAAACGCTTTCATACACGCTGATCGGAGCGACGTTCGGGCTGCTCGGGGCATTCGTGGCTTTCACGCCCATGCTGCGCGGCGTCGCCGGCATGTTGGCCGGCGCCTTCCTGATCGTCTTCGGCTTAAACATGCTGTACCTGTTCGCGCCACTGCGTCGATTTCGGCTCGGGCTCCCCGTCCCGCTCCAGACCTTCATCTATGAAAAGCAAGCTCGTTCGCGCCATCGCCCCTTCGTCATCGGCCTGTTGAACGGGTTGATGCTTGCTTGTGGCCCGCTACAAGCGATGTATGTCATGGCCGCGGGGACGGGCAGCGCCCTCGAGGGCGCGAAGATGCTGTTCGCGTTCGGCGTCGGAACACTGCCGGTCCTATTGAGTTTCGGCGTCTTGACGACGTTTATCTCCGGCGCGTTGACCCATCGATTGCTGAGAGCGTCCGGCGTGATCGTTGTCGTCCTCGGCGCCGTGATGATCAATCGTGGACTGATCCTGACGGGCTCGGGCTACGACCTTCATTCCACCATCAGCTCGGTGTCGAGAATGGTTAGGACCTTGTCTCCGCCCTCGTTCGAAGCGCCGTCGCCGCCGCCCGCCTCTTTGCGACAAGGGCAGGCGCCAACCGCGCCGGCGCTAGAAGCCCAGCATGCGCCGACAACGCCAGCGCAGCCCGCGCCACAGTCTCGCCCGGCGTCTCAAACTATCGAGATGGATGTGATCACCTCCGGCTTTTCGCCAAACCACTTCGTTCTGAGCAGAGGGCTTCCCGTCAAATGGATCATCAACGGCAAGCAGGTCACCAGTTGCAATCATCGCATCATCGTGCCGAGCTTGAACCTCGAATTCGACGTCAAGAAGGGTCTTCAGACCATCGAATTCACGCCGACGAAAACGGGAGTTATTCCTTGGAGTTGCTGGATGGGCATGCTGCACGGCGATTTCGAGGTGATCGAACCGCCGCCAGCCGCGGCGGCGCAGCCTGAGATCGCGACTAACGCACCGGCACCACCCGAGATCGCGGCTAACCCGCCGGCGGAATCTGCTAAAGGGATCGCGCCGCCGAATGCTGTCGCCACTTCCGCGCCTGCGGCCGCAACCTCCTACACCATTGTGTCTGGCGATACTCTGCGCGGCGTCGCCGTCAAGCTCTTCCATGACGCACGGCGATGGCGTGAAATCTCGGCGATCAATCCCGGCCTCGATGCTCGCCGGCTGCGCCCCGGTCAGGTGATCAAGCTCCCTCAGCCCGCAAATGAAGGCAGCCAGGGCCGATGACAATCTGACCATGAGCTTGCCTCTGAATAACGTCTCCAAAGGCTGCTTGCCGAGGCTCCTGTCCTCTCGCGAGCCAATGATGGGTTCGCCATTTGCATGCTTCCCATTCAATAAATCCACATGTCCGGATCGACGCTTGCAGCCCAGGCCCGCAACCCGCCCTTGAGAAGCTTCGGATTGGAAAAGCCTACCGCCTGCAGACGTTCGACCACGTTCCGGCTGCGCGCCCCAGTCAGGCAATAAACGATTGTTTCGGCTTTCGGATCGAGCTCAGCGAGCCGGCGATCGAGTTCTGCGAATGGAATGTGCTTGGCGCCGTCGATGCGGCAGATCTCCCATTCGGGATCTTCGCGCACATCGAGGAACACGGGTCCTGGCTGTCCACGGTCGTATAGTTCAAAAGCGTCGCGGGGCTCAATTTCGTTCACCTTCGCAGGGCTACTGACGCTTGAGCAAAACCGTTCTGAATCTTCCATCGTGTGTATGGACGGCGAATGCCCGCAGACCAGACACTCCGGATCCTTGTGAACGTGCATTTCACGCATGCGCATTTCCAGCGCATCGAAAGTTAACAGCCGGCCGATCAGAGGATCGCCGATCCCGAGGAGAAGTTTCATTACCTCGGTGGCCTGGATGAGGCCTAGGAATCCCGGCACGATGCCCAGGATGCCCAGCTCAGCGCCGCCGGGCACCTCATGCGGCGCTGGCGGTTCGGGATAGAGGCAGCGGTAGCACGGACCCTTCTTCGCGTCGAAGACCGAGGCTTGGCCTTCGAAGCGGAAAACGCTGGCATACACCACCGGCTTTCCCAACAGCACGCCGGCGTCATTCGTGATATAGCGGGTGGCGAAGTTGTCCGATGCATCGACGATCACGTCGTATTGCGCGCAGATCTCGATTGCGTTTTTCGCGGTGAGCATCGTGTCATAGCAGAGGACGTCGACCATAGGATTCAGCGCATGCAACTTAGCGGCTGCGGATTTCACCTTTCTCGTTCCCACATCCGGCGTGAAGTGAATCACCTGGCGCTGCAGATTGCTGAAATCGACGTCGTCGGTATCTACGATCCCGATGTGACCGACGCCGGCAGCCGCCAGATAAAGGCCGAGCGGGGAGCCAACTCCGCCAGTGCCGACACACAAGACGCGCCCGCGCAGCAGTTTCTGTTGGCCGGCAAACCCAAGTTCTGGCAAGACGAGCTGCCGACAATAGCGCGCGACTTGCTCGCGCGACAGCGCCGGAGCAGAAGCTACTGATTGAGATTTGAGCAGTTCGAAATTCGTGGGCGAGTCGTGTGAAGCGATGGCCGCGTCTGACATTGGCGAGATCCCCGTGCCGCTCGCGCGATTGGAATGCATTGGCGCCACACAACGCTTTGGTCCGCGCAGATCGTCTTAACCGTTAGTTCAGAATCTGCGTGAGCAGTTAAGCTAGTTTACGATCCGCAACCTGTCATTGACATAAATCAAACGGAAGTTGTTCCTGCTCCAAACTCAAAACCCGGCAACATCGCTGATGTAATCCGCCGAGAACGGGGCTGACGTCATGCGGCCGCGGGCAGTTAGCCCGAAAAATTCATAGCGGGTTGAAGGGAGTGGTACATCGCTTTGATTTGGCGTAGAGTTCGGTTGCTGAAGCCAAAACCCGCCAATTCTCGGTGAGGGCAATGGGGCCAAGAACATGGCCGTGGTGCGCCGCTTCTCCCTCAACCTCATCCGAGCCAACAACGCCAAGGGAAGCATCAAGACCAAGCGCAAAGTCGCAGGCTGGGATACCGGCTTCCTCCTTGAAATCCTGCAACAGAAATGACCGTTAACCTGGATTCCGTGCCGTATAGCCGCAAACCGTCCCCAACCGGGATATGGCCTCCGCAAAGGTGATTGAGCACCGCCTGCACCAAAGCCCCGCTCGTCGCCTCGACAGGTCGGGGCGTTCGATCGTCGTGATCTGCCGGATTGGAGTTATCTAAGATTTGTGGGATGGTATTGGCTTCTCGTACAGGGGAATGCCAGGGGAGCCGCGATTGAGGGAAGGCCGCGCAGCCGGGCCTTTCGAAAGAAAATGCTGGAGAGCATCCATGAGCATCAAGAGCGTCGTCACAACAGGAATTTTCGCCGGGGTCCTTTTCACGGGGGGCGCGCTTGCACAGACGTGGACTCCACCAGCGGAAATCGCGCCTAAATCGTCGACTCCATCAGCAGCCGCGCCGGCCAACGCAGCCGCGCCGGCAAAGCCAGCTGCGAGCGCTGACGACGCACGAAAGACCAAGGAAAAAGCCTGCTGTGAGCGCTGACGACGGCCAAAGGCTCAGGCCTCCATCCGCTTCGACGGCCACATTGTCCGCGCGGGCCTGAACTATCACTTCAACTGGGGCGCTCCAGCCCCGGTCGTCGCCAAGTATTGATCGCCCGCGGTAGAGTTCCTGCCTCCGCCGTGGAACTGATCGAGAAGGAGCCCGGCCCTTGTGGCCGGGCTTTTTTGCGGGGGCGCTCCGATGCGCATTGCCGCGCCGCCGTGACGGAAGCGGAGATCGAGATGGCGATAGCTGACGACCCCAACGAGGGGGCGACATTGATGGCGCGGCAGGAGCCGCGCGTTTATTCGAGAAAGCCGCTTGCTATTGGTATTTTCATGGCGCTACAGGCCCGGATCGAGGCCGGTCATGCCACCCTCGAGGAACGAGAATTGGCGCTGCGCGCCAAGGCGCTTTACCGCACGAGATACCGGCAGGGAAATTTCTCGCCACTGACCGCCCTTCGTTTGGGCTTGATCGACGCCAAAGGGAATGAATTGGCCTGAATTCATTATCGGCAAAGAAAATTCGTATATTCGAACTTCCGGCCATTGCCGAGGAGAGTCAAGCTGGCCGTTGCGACGATGCGCCACCCGAGCCTCTGCTTGTAACGCCCACGAGAGAGACTATCTTCTCTTAATCCTCGGTAACCCGAAGGATTGTTCTAAAAAATGGGGAGACACAACATGGAACGTCGCGAATTCATCGCCGCGGTCGGCGCGGTGGCCGCCGCCGTATCGGCTTCTTCGGCTTTCGCGGAAGAAGCGGGCGGTGCCGTCCACCATATGCATCCGCCGAAGTACAAGGGACTCTCCGATGCCGCGGCCAAATGCGTGTTGGACGGCAATAGTTGTTTACGCCACTGCTTCGGCATGTTGTCGATGAACGACAGCAGCATGGCGGAATGCACCAAGGCGTCCTTCGACGTGATCGCGGCCTGCGGTGCGCTTGAAACATTGGCCTCGGTCAATTCGACCTATACGCCGGCCCTCGCCAAGGTCGTCGCGGATGCCTGCCTCGCCTGCAAGAAGGAATGCGATAAGTTCCCGCAATACAGCGAGTGCGTGGACATGGGCGCTTCGTGCAAGGCGTGCGCCGAGGAGTGCAAGAAGATCGCGGCCTAACGAAAAGCCCGTCGCGGCCATGGGGGCTCGAAGAACGGGCGCTGCATGGCGGGCAAGTTCATTAACGCGAGATCGTTCACCGTGGGCATGTCGTGCCGGAAAACGTCTCGGCACTGCAGTCGGCGTGTTGGTGTCCGTCAAGAAAAATGGACAGGTGTGAGCGCCGCGAGACTCGCGCTTTTGAGGAAACAGACGAAGCGCCGCGCAATTGCGCGGCGCTCTCGCTCAAGGTGATGAGGGTGGCGTGCTTGCCGACGCGCCTTAACTCCACAAATCATTCCCGGGATGCGACAAATGGCGACCGCCTCTTGGACAGACCAACCGTCATCAGGCCCGTTGCGCCGTCTGATCAAGCCATTGATACACTTCCCACGATTTGCCGCACTGAAGGGCGCACTGTCGGCACTGTTCCAGGCTAAGTTTGGAGACCTTGCCCTTGCGCACCCAGTGCTCAAGCAGTGCGCGCGCTGTCTCCCGAGAAATATCAAAATGCGCGGCGACATCGCCGACGGACGCCTCCTTCCGCGATGCCAGGTAGTCCTTGAGCTCCATGAGCATCAGACTTTAGCTCCCGTCCCGCTGTTCTTCCCGCTCCTCACGCGGCGTTTCCCGTCCCTGTCCCGCTGCTTGACCGGCGTTTCCAACCTTGATCAGCCACCACAGCACGAGCCGGTCGACGATTCGTCGGAAGTCGCAGGGATATTCCTCGGCCGCGGCCCGACGTAGAAGCTCGCCGCGCCTAGAACAACAAAGTAAGCCACGACGCCCACGATCCATGCGGCCGATGAGTGCGGGTGCAACGCGAAAGTTCCAATCTGGTAGAATAGGACGGCGGCGCCGTAGCCGAGGCTGATCGTCCAAAATACCATGAAACTTGTCCATCGTTGGTTGGTCTCGCGCGCGGTCGCAGCCGTGGTCGCTATGCACGGGTAGCACAGCAACAAGATGAGATAAGCGAGCGCTCCGACTTTGCCATCGAACTTAGTGGCCAGGGCGGGGGCGAGACCGGCGCCTGCGCCATGTAGGCGCGCCGGCGAGCCGATTCCCACCAGTGCTTTGAGATTTTGCGGAACAGTCATGGCCGCCTGATCTAACCTTTCCAGCAGATTGAAGCCCTGCCCACCGTTGCGCGGCGCGTGCTGCGAGCCTCCGCTCAGATGGCCGTCCTGCTGCATGTGGTGCCTCGGCGCTTCACCGCTATGCTCGGCGACCCTTGGCGGGGCGTGCGTGGACTCAGCCGGCGGCACGCGCTCCATCGTCGTCGGCTTTTGCTCTCTAACATGCTCGGCGTCAGGGGCCCGCTCCGCCGCAGTCGGCGGAACGCGCGCGGCCGCCGTCCGTGCCTGTTCCGCAACGATGGCGGCCCGCACTTTCGCCTGCGCATCGCTGACGCTGGGCAAGTTCGCAGGGTCGAGCCGGGCCATGCGCTTGCGGATATCCTTTGCGCTGACGCCTTCAATGCTACGATCAAGCGGTTGTGCGCCGCCGTTAGGGTCGATCAAAACAAAGTCCCGCCGGTCGCCTCGGGCAAGAATCCATTTGGCGTCCGTGATAGCGGCGGCAAACGCCTGCGCCGTGCTCGTGCTCCGCCATAAAGCAGTGATCCTCGATTTCGCCTCTTTCTGGCTGACCGCGCCGCCGTTGCTCTGTTCGACCTCCCGCTGCGTCGCCTTGGCCAGCTGCTTCGCGGCGCTTGGCGTAGCGATCTCCGCTGGACCAGCGTCGACCCGGTCACGCTGCTGAAAATCATGGCTCGGAGTTTCGCCTGATTGTTCGCGGCCCGCCGCCTTCCTGGTCTCCAAGTTGCCGACGACGACGCCGCCGCTTTGCAGGTCCTCATGGCTTTGGCTGGGAGCGGCTTCTGGCGCCCTTCCTTCGACCGTTTTCGGTTCCGGCGCATTGACGCCTGGGGCGGCGGCGCCATGCTGAGTTTCATCAGCGGCTTGCGGCCCTTCCGACGGCTCCACCCCGACCGGCGCCATGTGTCGGGCCTGCTCTGCATAGATCGAGCTGAGCGTGGTCACGATTACGACCTTGTGCAAAACCCCCGTAAAGAGCGCCATAGTGGCCGGCCAGTTATCTTCCTTGACGCCCATCGGAGCCAGAATTGGAGTGATGGCGCGTCCTCCCGCCGCCAGCATCGATTGCTCGATGGACTCTCGATTGAATGAACCGTCGGTTCCCCATGCGCTTAGAATCTTCACTAGAAAGACCAATGGGATGATGAATTTGCCGACCCGAAAGATGAACATCTTCAGGCGTATCCAAGCATTGATCAGCACGTTGCCGAGCTTGGGCCAGTGATAGGATGGCAACGTCAGCACATGCAGCGAGCGCTCTTCCGGCAACAAACTGAATTTCATGAGCAGGGATGTGATCATCGCGAAGATGATGCCGAGAAGATAAAAGCCGAAGATCACGTATTGGCCGCGTTCCGGAAAAAAGGCGGCGGCGAAGACCGTGTACACCGCCAAACGCCCGCCGCAGCTCATGAACGGGCTCATAAGCACCGCCACGATTCGATCCCGCGGGCGCTCCATTGTGCGCGTCGCCATGATTGCGGGCACGTTGCACCCGAACCCAACTACCATGGGGATGAACGCATTCCCCGGCAAACCCAGCGACTTCATGAGCCGATCCATGACGAAATTGGCGCGCGCCATGTAGCCCGACTCCTCCAACGCCGAAACGAAGACATAAAGGAAGCCGATAATCGGAATGAAGGTCACGACCTGGAGAAGACCGTTCCCAAGTCCATCCGCCAGCACGGCAGTAAGCCATTCTGGGGCGCTGACCGAGTTGAGAACATGTTTGGGACCCTCGACAAAAAGAGCGTCAGAAGCCATCATGAAGAACGGCCTGAACGCCCGGCTGAGCTGAATGGTGAACCAGAATAGGCAGTACATGACTCCAAGGAAAATCGGAATGCCGAGAAAGCGGTTCAGCACCACGCGATCGATCCGGTCCGACGCGCTGGAACCAGTTAAGGCGCGTTTGGGCAGCGCCTCCCCGGCAATGATATGAGCAACCTGATAACGGCTATTGGCGATGATCGTGTCGGCCTCATCGCCCATCTCATGCAGAATTCCGCTGGCCAGCCGCGCATACGCCTGATTCACCGCCGGCGTGACGCGACGAGTTGCGAAACCGTCGCCTTCTAACAGGCGCAAAGCCAACCAACGGTCGTCCAGACCGCTTGTCGTCGACGTTTCCCGGATCAACAAAGTCAGCTCCGAGATCGCTTTTTCGATCAATGGCGGATAATCGATGGAGAAGCGTGAGAAGGTTCGCTCCTGGACCCATTGCTGAACGTCCGCTTTGAGGCTTTCTATTTGTTTGCGCCTCGTCGCGACGATCGCTGCCACCGGGCAACCTATTCGACGCTGGACGGCGTCGACATCAAGCCGCGCCTCGCGGCCCTCGACGTCGTCCATTATGTTAAGGACGACCGCCACCGGAGCCGACATTTCCAGCAACTGCGTCGTCAGATAGAGGCTGTGCTCGAGATGGGAGGCGTCGATGATATTGATAATCAGGTCGGCTTCACCGGAGAGCACATAATCTCGTGCGATCCTCTCGTCGATGGACGTCGCTTCGTCATAGGTGTCCAGGGAATGGATCCCTGGCATATCCACGACGCGGAAGCGCTGATCCGCAAATTCGAACTCGCCCACCTTCTTCTCGACCGTGACGCCTCCCCAGTTTCCAACGCGTTGATGGGTCCCGGTCAAACCATTGAACAGCGTGGTCTTGCCGCAGTTCGGGTTGCCGGCGATGGCGATCGTAATCGTATCTTTCCGGTCGACCTTCGCTTCGCCAGCGATGCGCTCGATCAATAAGTCCGACGCTTCGTCGCCGCGCAGGCTGAGATCGGCCCCGCGCACCCGCACCTCGACCGGATCGCCGAGCGGGGCGACCCGCATAACGGTGAACTCGGCGCCTGGCGTGAGCCCCATGGACAGCAATTTTTGCCGATAAGCCGTGTCGCCGGGGCCAAAGCCCGTCACCTGGCCCCGTTCTCCGACTTTCAGATCGCCTAACTTGATGTTCATTGTTGGCGCCTCGCGATGTTGAAGCGGCGCGTGAAGGCGACATGGCGCTTGGACGCGGCCTCACTAATTTCAATTTCGCCCAATCCCGAGGCTCTTTGCCTCAGGGCCAGGACCCTCAGAGCCGCCTACTCAGGCGACATCGTCAAGACTGCCGCAGCTAGCGTTCCTGACTCGCATAGCGGGCCCTTGTTAAAATCCGAAGCCTATCGCTGTGTTCAGTTCCCAGGATTCGCTTATCTGGGGGTCCGTTTCAAGCGCTGGTAGATGGGCGCCGCCGCCTCGACGGCGAACCGGATCGGCTTGAAATTCTGGATCTTCAGCAGGTGTTCCAAGCCGCCGAGACGTGTGACGCGTTCGCCGCCCTGATAATACGGGATAGTGCCCTGCTGCGCGACCATGATCTGGTTGTCCTGTCCGTAGATGAGGTCCCCTATCGAGGCCGCCACGCGTCCTGTCGCGCTGAGACCCGGTAATACCTCGTAGCCTCCCCAGGAGGATATCTTGTTCCGAGAACCCCAGAGGTAGCCCGCGTAATTGACGCCGAATACTACGCGCCCCTTTTAGGTCAGGCCCCACGACCAAGCATTCAGTTTACCCGTAGAGGTCAGTTTACCTGTGTAGGTGAGACCAAACAACCCATCATATGTTCCTGTGCCGAGTTGCAGTCCCTAATAATCTCGCTTTGGCGGAAATTGTCCCGAAGGATGCGTAACTGGCAGTTTGATCATTTGCCCCACGCGCAACCGCCGAGGATCAAGGCCAGGATTCGCTTCCGCGATGTCACGCCAGCGCTGCGCATCGCCATACAGCCGGCTGGCGAGGCGTTTAAGAGTATCGCCGGAGCATACGGTGTACGTATTTGCGAGCGCAGACGCCCCGGCAGCCTTCGTCGGCTCGGGCTCTCGATTTGCGGTCTCCGCCGGCTTCTCGACCGCCGAACCAGTTTCTTTTGGGAGGCTTGGCGAAAGTGACGGTGTAGGCGCAGCTTGTTGCACTGGCGCGGTCTGCGCTTTCCCTGCTGCTGTCTGTTTTGTTTCTTGTCGGCTAGGAAGTCTCGGCGCATAGCCGATGAGGATCGCGCCGAACGCGATCGTCAAGAAGACCGCAGCTGTGGTCCAAGCAACGCCTTTTTGACTATGAACGAAGGGGCGCGGCGCCGGCTGCTCACGCGAAATTGCCGGCGCCGCCTTGCCAACCGCCGGAGGCGCCGCTTGCAAGGCTCCCGGTAGCATATCCGCCATTAGCTTCGACACGATCCGCAGCTTTATTTGGTCGAGTAACAGCGCGAAGCCGCTCGCGGCCGCAAGGAGCCCCACGACGACGCGCCACGGCAAAGGCTCCATCAATATGCCACTGCATGCGAGCACAGAGACGATCACGACGTTTGAGGCCGAGGCGGCCAGCACCCAGCCGCTCGGTTTGGAGGCCCACATGGGTCCCCGTTCTCGCACGACATACAAGACGGCCTGAGCGCCGAACACGAGAGTGACGAACGCCAGCGTTTGCAGCTCTGCAGGCGTAAGTTGCAGCCAGCATCCTAATGCCAGCGCAGCCGTTGAAAAACCGAGCTTGCATACGCCCAGCGCTACGCCAGTCTCAGCGATTTTGTTCATGCGCCATCGGCAGGGCGCGGCAGAGGCGCTCGCCCGATCGGTCGTGAGTGACATGGCAAGAAAGTCGTTCGTCACGAACATCAAGACCATAAGCGCCGGCGTCATCACTGCGTGTCGCGTCAGGGCGAGTCCGATGGCCAAGAAGAGAACGATCTCGACCTTTTTGAGCACCATGTTGAGCGTAAAGGTCAGGAGGCGCCCGAACGCGATCCGGCCCTCTTGGATGGCGAAAACGATCCCGCCAAGCCCTGGCTCGGTCATGACCAGGCCAGCCGCCGCCTTTGCGACATCCGTCGCGGTCGAGACGGCGATGCCGACGTGGGCCTGCCGAAGGGCCGGCGCGTCGTTCGTTCCGTCGCCAGACATGCCGACCACATGACCCTGGCTCTGCAAGGTGGTGACTATCCGATACTTCTGTTCAGGGGCGACGCGCGCAAAGACGCCGAATTCATCCTTGCTGAAGTCGTCGGAAAGGCATCCGGGCGGGCAAACGGGTCCCGTTATTCCAACTTGGCGAGCAATGGCGGCGGCAGTTACGGCGGAGTCCCCGGTGACCATGACCGTGCGAACGCCCATGCTCCTCAGCTCGGCGACGAGACTCGCGGAATCCTCGCGCGGGGGGTCGTTGATGGCGATGAAACCGGCTAGGCGCAATGCGTCGCGAGGGCCCGCGGCGACCGCGATGACGCGCTTGCCTTGCTGTTCCAGATCGTCTTTGAGGCGCCGAGCGTCCGGCGGCGCCTCCATGCTGCCGTCCATGACCTCTAACGCGCCTTTTACAATTCGCAGTTCATTGCCATCGCCATCGACGGCAAAGGCCTCCGATTTCTTGGTTCGGGGGTCGAAGGGCACGAAGCGCACAAGCCGTTCGGTCTTGACGCCATCGGCGGCGCGGGCCGCCGCCCGGACTGCGGCGTCGATGGGGTCTTGATCCGCCTCCGAACTGGCGAGCGCCGCCAACGCCAGGACTTGTTGGCGATCGAACCCCGGCATGGCGGAAACTTCGGCGACCTCGAGGACGTTTCGCGTCAAGGTCCCGGTCTTGTCAGAACAGAGCACATCTATTGCGGCGGTTTCGTGCGCCGCCGAAAGGCGGGTCAACAAGACCCCGCGTTCGGCAAACTTGCGGGCGCCTAGCGCGGCAGAGAGCGTGAACGTTGCCGGAAGCGCAACTGGGATCGAGGCCAGCAACGCTGTCAGAGCTAAGCGGACCAGGTTGGTCACCGGCATTGCGAGGGCAAACGCATAGCCGACGATGCCGGAGGCGATCACGCCGTTTATAATTACCAAGTTCCGCGTCGCGCTAAAGATTGCCGCCTGTACCGTGCTTGCCGCGCGGGCGATGCGCACCAGTTCCGCAGCGCGGCCGAAGTAGGTTTTCGATCCCGTCGCCGTAACGCGGGCAATTGCTTGCCCGCGGCGCACAAGCGAACCTGCAAAGAGCTGGGCGCCTGAGCTCGCATCGACCGGCACGGATTCCCCAGTCAGCGTCGACTGATCAACCAGCACACATCCCGATACGATGGTCGCGTCGGCGGGGACCAAAGCCCCTAGGGACAAGCCGATCACGTCTTCGGGCACAAGCTCGGATGCTGGCAGTCGGACCCAGGCACCGTCGCGGCAGACCCGCGCCGTCGGGGCAAGCCGTATTTTCAGCGCCGCAAGAGCCGCTCCTGCGCGACTCTCCTGGACGAACCCCAAGACCGCATTGAAGAGCAGAAGAACCGCAACAATCGCACCCTCAGTGTACTCGCCTAATCCAATCTGTAAAAGGATGGCGGCTTCAAGCATCCATGCGACGGGCGACCAAAACTTGGTAAGGAAGAGTTTCCACCGCGGCCGCGTTTCCTCGACGACCGCGTTTGGGCCAAATTCACTCAATCGCTGACGAGCCTCAGTGGTCGTCAGACCCGTGGCAACTGGATGTTCCTGTCCCGCCTGATGCCCTGCACTGTCAAGCGCACGGAGCCTAGCCATGCGGAAAACTCCAGCCTCTCCTGCCGGGAAGGACGAACCCGAGCGCGCGCGGACGTCGATACGCGATAGGGCTATAGTTAAGAGTTAAGACGCAAACCGGGATTCGCCGGATGGCCCCCGGTCCGGAAGCCATAGTCCCTCTTTTGGAGTTTTTGACAAGGCCGGGCGGTCGCTGAGAGCGCCGCCGGAGTGCAGCATGGTGGACGAACAGCTAGAGCCGTCGTTCCGACTGACAAAGGAAGTGGTGAAATTGCATGTCATCTGGACCCGCCTCTCCCTTCGTTTGGTTCGAACTCCTGACACGCAAATGCCAACCCGTTGCCGCGCTGTCCGCCCGGTGTTGTTCGAGGCTGCGCCTTCCAACCGGCGATCGCATCCGGCGTGAACCACATTGTCAGGCTCCCGCGATTACGCAGGGATGCATCATATTCGCGCCAATTCGTGACCCGATGACGCTGGCGGGGAATGTGGCGTCTGCCCTTCGAATGAAACTTGAAAGGCATGATCCGCTCCTGACATGAAAACTCGGAAGCCTTTTACGCCGACATTCCTTAAAATCCAGACTCCCACCCTCCGTGCAACAAGGCTCATATGTTTCATACATGATGCGACAAGATGCCGCGCGGCAATAAATTGCACCTTGCTTGACCGAAAACATCCTCCCTCGTAGCCTTAATTAATGTAGTGTAGGTAGTGTAGAGTATGCTGCTTTGAAAAACATCTCTCGCAGATTTTGGACACCTGATCAATCGGCTATCGCTCTGGCTGCGGTGCTGCTATTTTTCTTGCAAATTGGTTCTCTCGGCTTTGGGTCGGGGGGAATGGTTGCTGTGAATGGCGCAGGATTTTTCAGCGCGATTTGCGCGAGCGATAACGTGCCCCCGGCAGATTCCGATTCTTCGGCGCCAGTTCGGCATCACGCTGACGTTTGTTGCATTCTCCATAGCAGCGCCGCCGTCGAGGCCGAAGTTCAGCGCGCCCCCCCGGAAATCCTCCGTAAGGAATCACCCCCGGTTCTTCCGGCGCCTGCATTCGTGATCGACGCAGTGAGCGCCGACCCAGAACTGCGCCCATTGTCTCCACGCGCTCCTCCCGCACCCTCCGTCTGATCCCAATCCATCGTCGTAATGTGCTGGCGGCGCCGTTCGCTTGAACGACCGAACAGCGGGATTCACTCGGATTCAACCCGATAATGATCGGGCGCGTTCAGGAGAACATCATGAACCTCATCGCATCTCGCGCCATCAGCATTGCGCTGTTTGGCGGGTTGGTCGCTTTCCTTTCCCTTGGGCCGGCGGCGGGATACGGACCGCAAATATTAGCCGTCTTCATCGCTTGGGCGAGTTACTATCACTTCAACGGCAAATTGGAGGGCTTGAAAAAATCTCTGATAACCAATCTATTTGGCGCCGCGTGGGGAGCGGTAGCGGTGGCTTTCTTGTCTCAGCAAGAGCGTTTTGGCGCTGGCGTCCACTTTCCGGCTTGGGCGGCAATCGGCGTCGTGATTACCCTTGCCGCGCTCGTCCTGGCGACCAGACTGTCGCTATTTGACGACATTGCGGGATTACTCCTGGGCTATGTCGCCATGGCGGGGACAGCGCTTCAAAGCGCCAAGCTCGACATCATATTGTCTCCTTCGCTCGAAAATCCCGTTATCAGCGTTGCTCTGTCGTTGATCGTCGGCGCGGCTCTAGCCTATGTCGCGGACATGATCGCCGAGGCGTTGGCCAAATTTGCTTCTACGCGGGGATCGCGGGCCAAGCCGGCGATAGGCGCATAGAGCTCGCCGCATATTTGTCAAATCTCGACGCGGAGTCTCTCCGTCTGTTTGATGACGCGGAGGAGTTTCCGTGAAGTTGGAAGATGACCGCCGATAGGCGCATTCCGGTTTATATGCCGAGTTCGTGTCTTCGGCTCGTAAGTTTATGCGTGGCGAGGGTTCGCTGGGCCAAGAATTGCCGTTCGAAATGGCGAAAGCCTCTCGTCCCCAGTCCATGACCGATGTCAACAGAAAGGAAAATTCCGTGACTCAGCCCCACTACCAGATTCCCAATGAAATGCGAGAGTTTGCCGAAAAGGGCATCCAGCAAGCGCGCAATGCTTTCGAAACGTTCGCCGGAGCGGCGCAAAAGGCGATCAGCTCCGTCGAGCCGGTGCTTCCAAGCGGGGTGAAGGAAGTCAGCGGGAAAGCTTTTTCCTACTCCGAAGCCAATATGAACGCGACTTTCGCTTTCGCGCAGAAACTCGTTCACGCTAACGGCTTCCAAGAGGCTCTGAATCTGCAGACCGACTTCTTGAAGGCGCAAACGGAAGCTTTTCAGGAGCAAGCTAAAGAGCTGACTGCCGTGCTCCAAAAGACGACGACTGGCGGGAAGCCCTACGACATTTCATAAATCGACAGGCGGCGCGGTCATGGAGAGCCCTCCCGCAAGATCGGCGAGGCTTGCTCATTTCGCGCTCCCGACAAGGCGCGCGCGATGCCGACCGCGCGCGCCTTTGCTTCGCCGCCTAGCCGTCCAATCTCCGGTTGCCCGGGGAAATGGTTTAGCATCGTATTCTGCCCTCAACCCGCGGGAGCTAAAATCGCCCATGTCCATCGATACGACTGCTGGGAACGGTGAGACGCACATGCGCGCCGACGTGACGCGGCTCGCGTTTGGAGTGCGGGGCATGACTTGCGCCTCCTGCGTGTCGCATGTCGAAAGCGCGCTCACGGGCGTGGAAGGCGTGACGGAAGCGAGCGTCAATCTGGCCACCGAACGCGCGGAGGTCGGGCTGACGCCGGATACGAACGCCGCCGCCATCGCCAAGGCCGTGGAAGACGCCGGCTATGAGCCGGCGGTCGAGACCATCGAACTCGGCATCGGTGGCATGACCTGCGCATCCTGCGTCACCCATGTCGAGAAGGCCCTGCGCGCTGTTCCCGGTGTCTTGGAGGCGAATGTCAATCTCGCCACCGAGAGGGCGTCGGTTCGCGCGCTCGTTGGTCCGGAGCTGATGAACAATCTGCACCGCGCCGTGACCGAGGCCGGCTATGCGCCGCGGCGGATCGAGACGGGCGCGGGCGCGGCGGATCGCGAGCGCGCCGCGCGCGAGTTGGAGAGGCGCGCCCTGTCGCACAAGCTAACGCTCGCCGCGCTGCTGACGACGCCGGTCTTTGTTCTCGAAATGGGGGCGCATTCCATTCCGGGCCTCGGCGATTGGATCATGAAGCAGCTTGGGCATGAGCCGCCGCTGTATTTGTCTTTCGTGCTCTCGACGCTCTTGCTCGCTGGGCCGGGACGCGACTTCTACGCGAAAGGCTTTCCAGCGCTTTGGCGAGGTCGGCCGGACATGAACTCCCTGGTCGCGACCGGCACAATGAGCGCTTATCTCT
>Ga0335081_10007139_pt1 | contig 17834 bp, 14 predicted proteins | sample Lox_Sample_35_FD_206713 | JGI IMG/M metagenome (GOLD analysis project Ga0335081, IMG submission 206713) | Soil microbial communities from Loxahatchee National Wildlife Refuge, Florida, United States - Lox_Sample_3.5 | ecosystem: Environmental > Terrestrial > Soil > Wetlands | place: USA... | reverse complement strand
AACCCGCCAACGATGCGATCGCCGCCTTTCCAACGTTGGCTTGAAACGGGACGCCATAAATCTTCGATATGTCGGCGAGCATCTTCAGTTGCAGACCGGACACCGCGGCCCAGTCGACGAGACTGATTGGGATCAGACCAGCCCCGCCGGACAACCACATATAGTATTTGACTGTTTTCAATGCCTTACCTTGTTTTTCGGTCATGGCTGTTCGTTCCCTTTCTTTGGCGTGCGCAGACAAATTGAGTTGGTGGGAGAACATGACCTTTTATCTCAGGGTTTGCGGTTTTTCTTGGATGGCGCCCGGCGCGGGTGGGATGATGCCGGCCGGCTATTGCCAGCCGCCGCCCAGAGCGCGATATAAGGTGACGATGTTGGTCAATTCCTGGCGGCGGACCTGAACCAACAGCAGTTGCTCGTCCAGCAACTGGCGTTCGGAATCCAGATATTCGAGGTAGCTGACAACCCCACCTTTATAGGCAAGATCAGCCAGTTCCACGCCCTTCCGCAGGCTCTCAACCAGATCCTTCTGTTGAGCCCGCAGTTCGGCCAGCTTGCGATAGGCGGCTAGCGAGTCCGCCACTTCGCCGAAGGCCTGTTGCACGGTTTTCTGATAGACAAGTAAAGACTGCTGGCGCCGCGCCTCGGCGCTGCGCACGCCGGCTCGGATGGCGCCGGCGTTGAACACCGGCAGACTCGCGGCCGGGCCGAAAAACCATGTGCCGCTGGAGGCTTTGAGTAGCTCCAGCAGAGCCGAGCTAGCGAACCCGGCCGAAGCGGTCAGCGAAATCGTGGGGAAAAACGCCGCTTTGGCCGCGGCTACCAGGTAATGGTCAGCGATCAGTTGCTCCTCTGCCTCGCGGATGTCCGGCCGCCGGTCGAGTAAAGTCGATGGCAGGCCCGGCGGAAGGCTGGGAGCCATTTCCTGTTCAGCTAGTGAACGGCCGCGCACGATCGGCCCGGGATTTCGGCCCAGCAGAATAGCCAGCTGGTTTTCGGTCTGCTCGATCTGTAACTCCAAACCGGTGAGCGACGTACGGGCTCCTTTTACCAGCACTTCGGCCTGTGCCAGCTCGATCTCGGATGAGTAGCCGTTCTCCACACGCAGCTTCACGAGATCAAGGGAATCTTCGCGCAGCTGAAGAGCTTGGCGGGTTATTTCCAGTTCCAGATCCAGGTCCCGCAGCAGAAAGTAGGCATTCGCCACATCGCTCACTAGTGTCTGCAGCACTACCCGCCTGGCCTGCTCGCTGGCGAGCAGGTCGGCCCTGGCGGCCATGCTCGCGTTCCGAATCTTTCCCCAGAGATCCAGCTCCCAGCCCAGGCTGGGTGAGAGGCTTGTGGAGCTTGTGTCGAGTCCGACGGACCGAAGATTGCTGTAGCCTACCTGCGCGTCAACCAACGGAAAGAGTGCCGCCCGCGCCATTGTAAGTTGAGCCCTTGCCTCCAGCACCCGCGCAGCGGCCATCTGCACGTCGAAGTTGTGGGCTAGTGCCTCCTGGATGAGCTTGGACAATTCCTCGTCGTGCACCAACTCCTGCCAGCGGAGCTCGCCGAGACTCCGAGATTCGGCGCTTTTGGCCGCGGGAGGCGGCGCCGCATCGCCGCGATAGCTCGGAGGAACCGGCACTTCTGGCCGCGTGTACCGGGGACTGGCACAACTTCCCAGTAGCAGTGCCACGCCGACCGCCACCGCCGGGATTGCCTGTCGGCGTCTGGGGTGGCGGGGCATCATTGTCCGGTGCCAGGTTCAGCCGCGCGAGGGCTAACCGCCTGGCCAGGATGCAACTGCGAGATTCCCGTCACCACCACAGTTTCGCCAGCTCTGAGCCCGGAAGTGACGATTCTCTTGCCCTGGTAACTACTGTCGGTCGCGATTCTGCGGATGGCGGTCTTGTTCTCCGGAGTGACGATGTACACGGCCTTCGACCCCGGAACGTCAAACACCGCCTGGTCGGGAACCAATATGGCATCTGGCCGGTTGCCCACCGTTAGCCGCGTTCGCCCCGTCATCCCCGGCAGCAGAATGCCTTTCGGGTTTGGAAACTGCGCCACAATCAGCAGGGTTCCGGTCTTGTCGTCCACCGCCCGTCCGATGTTCGTGTACCGCCCCAAAGAAGCGTAGACGCTGTTATCGCAGAGTATCAATTGGATGCGATTCAGAGCGGCGCGGTCGATCTTGTTCACCGTTTGTAAGTACAGCGTTTCGGAAATGCCGAAGACCACGTTGATCGGGTCGATTTGGGAAATGGTCGCCAGGCGGCTCAATTCTCCACGCCCTACGTAGTTACCCACCGACACCTCCGCCCGGCCTATCAGCCCGGCGATGGGAGCGCGAATGTTCGTCTCGGCACGGTCCAGTTTGGCCATCTCGAACGCCGCCTTGGCCACCGTCAGGTTGGCCTGTGCCTGCCGGAGGCCCATGCGGTCGCTGACACGGGTGGTGCGCACCGTCGCCCGCGCATCCTCCACGGCGGCAGCCGCCGAGGACTGTGCCGCGATGGCTGTATCCAGATCCCGTGCCGGCACGGCTCTGCGTGCTGCCAGTGGTTTCAACCGTTCCACGTCCTGGTTGACTCGCAGCAGATTCGCCTCGGCCTGCCGCAGCGAAGATTCGGCGTTCACCAGATGCTGTTGTTCTTGCGTCATTTCCAGGTCCGCTCCGGCTTTTTCCACGGCTGCGGCGGCCGCCTGCACCGCAGCCTCGTAGTGGCGCGGATCGATGCGAAACAGAGGCTGCCCCTTCCGCACCATGTTTCCTTCCTTAAAGCACATTTCGATCAACCGGCCTTCCACGTTGGCGCGGATTTCTACGTTGGCAGCTGCCTCCATTCGGGCTGCCAGTTCCGCAATGATCGGAACGTCGCGACGCTCTGTGGTCTGGACCGTCACCGGCGTGGCGAGGGGTTGGGCGGCGCTTCGTGGCCCCAGATTGCCGCATCCGGCAGTAACACACATCCACATGGCCGCGACCGAAACCCCGGCCGCGCCGAGCAAATGGAATGTTTTCATAGCCTTTTCTTCAGCCGGGCGCGATGTCCAACGGCGGGATCGTGAGCTTTGCACAGCTGCTGTCAATATCGGCAGCAATCCTGTTTCACATGAAATTCAGCGTAGGTATATGCCTGGGGGTATTTGGTGGGCGGGTATCAAATAGTAAGTTGCTGCTAAATAAATATGTGATTCCCGGGCGCAATCCACGACTATATTCGCGCACGTAAAATGCCTCGAATCTGGGCCGTCGCTAGCCGAGCCCAGTGATTCCACGGACTTCCACGAAAAGGAGCCATTGATGAGTACACCCTCGTCCTTATGCGCCATCGTTGACCCTATTATTTCCCTGGTGCCTCACGCGGAACTCCGCGATAGCCTGCGAAGAACTTTCTCTGAAGAGCAGGTGGCAGTGAGGAGTATCGAAGCGTTCTTCACGCTGTTTCCGCAGGCGGCATGGTCGAATGACTTGCTGCGCACGTTCGCGGGCTCCTGGAAAGCGACTCACCTGAAGATGCTGGCAATCTATGGTCTGTCCTGCCGGCTACAACGAATGGCCGACAACGCGGCGGAACCGGATCGCTGGAACTTCTATCTTGCCGCGGCGCGGAATGCGGAGACTAGTTACGAGGACCTCGGCCTGGACTATGACGGCCAGACACATGCAGACCTGTTCAACGAATTCGCGGGAACCCTGACGGGCGATGACTGCTGGCAATTAAAAAGATACCGTCTTGCGGAAGCCGATCGGTTCGGGCGATGGGTCTACGGCAACATGGTGGTAGAGGCCATCCCCGATGGCCTGCTCACCAACATGTTCTCGGAGATCTACAATCACGGCGAGTATTCGATCGCTCTGCCGGCGGCTGACGCCTATTTCCAGCTGCACACTCGTCTCCCGGCAGAGGAACGCAGCAGAGCCATGGCCTATATCGCAGTCCATGTTGAAGACGACACCGAGGCCGATCACTTCCTGGTGGTCGTGGACGCCTTAGACCGCTACCGCGCGGCCACCCGGACGCAATTCGACGCCGGGCGCGCCGGTTCCCTGTTCCGCAGCTATCTCCGAAACCTTGCGCCAGTGATGCAGCGATTGACCGAGATGATGGAACACGAGCTGACTTCTCAAACAGCGGCTAGGCTGTCGGCCGCCGGCGGAGACGCGTAATGGCTGCCCTGCTCACGGCCGAGGCATCGCTGGCATTCCATCAGGTCCCTGTGCGGCGATTCGAGCGATACGAAGTCGCGATCGAGGCGATGGCGGACTACGAAACGGAGTTGTGCCGAAGCGCCTCGCAAAAACGAGCGCGATGCTTGCGTGTCACCGATCAGGATCAGCCGGAAGAGGCGTTTTGCCTTTTCCCGCCGGGTTCGAACAAGCCGCCGCTGGCGATTGTCGGAGGCATGGGACCACTGGCCGGCGCAATGGCGTTCCGTCAGGCATGCGCGCGATTCGGGAACTCGCGGGCGGTCCTGCTCTATCAAGCCTGCTCCGTGCCTGACCGCTCGACAGTTATCTTGAGCGGCAACGGCCGGGAGTCCTTATTGTGCCGTGGACTGGCTTCACGACTGGCCGGTGCGGTCCGATTGAGCGTGTCCTTCGTGTCGTCGGCCGTCCGTCCGGTTCGTTGCATCCTGGCGTGTAATTCCGCTCACTACTTTTGGCGCATACTCCAAGATGAACTTAACCCGGACGAGGCGCAAATGGTGTCGCTGGTGGAGTCCTCGGTGGAGGCCCTCCGCTTCCGGCCCTGCCAAAGGGTGCTGCTGCTGACAACCGAGGGCGCCCGCGCGGGCAAAGTATTCTCCACGCCTTTGAGCGATGCCGGCATCGCCTTCGCCGAGCCGCCGCATGCGCAGAACCTTTTGTTGATGCGCGCCATTTTCGAAGGGATCAAGTCGCTCGACTACCGCCGAGCGGTGGAACTTGGTAACCAGTTCTTCGAAAACATCCTCGAAGCAGACGAAGACTACGATGGCATCCTGGCAGGCTGTACGGAAATCCCTTTGATCATCGACCTCCTCAAACTTCACGGGAGCCGCCAGGTGGCGGCTTTTCTCTCGCGCGCGAAGATCGTGGACCCGCTAATGGAAGCCCTTTGCCGAGCCTGACGGAAGACTCTACCAATGGCCACGCCGGAACAGACGGTCAAAACTGGCCGGAACCCTTTTGTTCCTTTTTCGGATGAGGCTATAGAAGAATGCATCCCGGCGCGGTTTGAGTATCAAGCGCGCCTGCATCCCGAGCAGATTGCCATAGAGGATTCTGAATCGGCCATCACCTATCGCGACCTGAACCGTCTGGCCAATCGCATTGCCCATCGAGTTCTGTCCGTATGCAACGCCGGATCCGAACCCGTGGCTCTGCTGGTGGGAAATGGCGCCCCGGTGGTCGCAGCCATGCTTGGAGTGCTAAAAGCTGGCAAGTTCTATGTCACGCTGGATGCCTCGCAGCCGGCGGCGAGGACCGGGCGGATCCTTGCAGAAATCCGCCCGGCGCTGGTGATCACGGATACCGAACAGGCGGAACTCACCGGGACTCTGTGCCGGGCGCTAGATCTCTCCGGCGTGCCGCTGCTGAATCTCGACGCACTGGAGCCTGGCATTTCCGAGGAGAATCCGGAGTTGGCAATCTACCCCACCGACCTTGCGTACGTGGTCTTCACTTCGGGCTCTACGGGACAACCCAAGGGAGCGATGCAAGACCATCGCTACGTGGTGCATCTGACCAAGGTCTATACCGACAGCGGACGGATGTCGCCGGTGGATCGTCTGGCGCTGTTGTACTCGCCGAGTTTCGCCGGCGCGGTTCGGGACATTTTCTGTGCCCTTCTCAACGGCGCCACCCTGATCCCCTTCGATGTGAAGCGCGAAGGACTCGCGCGCCTGGCAAGCTGGCTGCGGCAGAAGCAGATTTCTGCCTTCTTCGCAGTGGCCACCATGTTCCGCCACTTCTGCCGCCTGCTCACGCCAGAGGATCGGTTTCCGGCCGTGCGGCTGATAGAACTGGGCAGCGAAACGGTCTATGCCGGTGAGGTTCACCTTTTCCGGCGGCATTTTGCTACGGATTGCCGGTTGATTGTGAATTTGGGCGGTTCAGAGATCAGTCCTATCAGCCAGTTTGAGGTCGGCGCCGCCACCCGGCTCGAGGGGAGCACGGTGCCGGCGGGCTACGTGACCGCCGGTGTCGAGGTGCTGCTATGGGACAGTGAAGGGAGGCCGGTCGAAGCCGGCTCGCCCGGGGAAATCGTGGTGCGCAGCCGGTACCTTTCCCGCGGTTATTGGAGGCAAGCGCAGCTGACAGCAGCGGCGTTTCTCCCAGACCCGGAGGGCGGCGACCGGCGTCTGTTTCGCACCGGCGATCTGGGCCGGCGTTTGCCGGATGGTTGTTTGCTGCACCTGGGGCGTCGCGATTTTCAAGTCAAGATTCGGGGCTACCGCGTGGAGACGGCCGAAGTGGAAGCTTTCTTCACCGGCACGGGGCGAATCCGCGACGCGGCCGTGACCGCATGGGAAGATGCGAGCGGCGAACGGAATCTGGCCGCCTGGCTGGTTCCGGCGCGAGGCGAGGCACCGCCCTCCGCGACCGAACTGCGGACTCTGGCCCAGGCGGCGCTTCCCGACTACATGGTGCCCGCGAAATTCATCCTCATGGACTCACTGCCGACAACGGAAAACGGCAAGCTGGACCGGCGCGCGCTGCCCGACCCGCGCCTCGCGGAGAGCGACACGGAAACGGCTTACCACGCTCCGCGCACCGCGGTCGAACTGCGTCTACAGGAAATCTGGTCGGAGCTTCTTGGCAGGGAACGGATCGGGATTCACGACAACTTTTTTGACTTGGGCGGCCATTCCCTGTTGGCCATGCAGGCGGTGGCACGCATTGCCCGGAGCTTTCGCGTGACGGTGCAGCCCAACTGCCTGTTCGACGCGCCCACACTGGCACAACTGGCGGTAGTCGTAGAAGAAGCGCGCGCCATAGAAGCAGACGAGCTGATTCGGCCGGCGCCCCGACACATGGAGATACCGCTATCACTGGCGCAGCAGCGGCTCTGGATCCTGGATCAGATGGATGGCCCCAGCGAGATTTTCAATATGGTGCGCGTGTTTCGCCTGGAAGGCCCTTTGAAATTGCCGGCGCTTCAAGAAGCGCTGGAGGAGATCAGCCGCCGCCACCACAACCTGCGCGCCTCATTTCCGATTTCGCACAGCGGCCCGGTGCAGTCCATCGCGTCCGAGTACACGAATGTGCTCTCCTTCGAAGATCTGGGAGATGTGCCGAACGACGGCCGCGAAGCGGCGCTGGATACGTGTCTTCGAGAGGCTGATGCCCAATGCTTCGACCTCGCCAGCTGCCCGCTCTGGGGTGTGCGAGTCATTCGTCTGGCCGAGAACAGCTACGTTCTGCGCCTGATGATGCACCATATGATCAGCGACGACTGGTCGATTCAGATTCTGCTGCGGGAACTTTCGGCGCGCTACAGCGGTCTTGTCACTGGACGGCAAGATCCGGTTGCGGATCTCGCAGTGCAATACGCGGATTACGCGAGCTGGCAACGGCGTTGGCTGGCAGGCGAGCGCCTGGCACAGCAGCTTAACTACTGGCGAGAGCATCTGCTGGGCGCGCCACCGCTCATCGCGTTGCCGCTCGACCGCGCGCGTCGGGACACCGGCGAATTCCACGCCGGCAAGGTTCGCTTGCGGCTGGATGCCGAACTCGTCGCGGGGTTGCGCCGCCTCGGCCGGGAATCGGAGACCACCCTCTTCGTTACCCTTCTGGCGGCACACGCGATTCTGTTGTCGCGGCACGGCAACCCGCGAGATGTAGTGATCGGGGCCCCTGTAGCCAACCGCTATCCGGTGGAAACCGAGGCGCTCATCGGCTTTTTCGTGAACACGCTGGCCCTGCGCCTGCGGTGGCCCGAGGGGGCTACATTTCGAGAAATTCAAGCGTGCGCTCACCGTGCCACAATGGGCGGCTATGCCCACGCCGACGTGCCTTTCGACCAGGTTGTGGACGCACTGCAACTCGAACGAAGCGCCCGCTACAGCCCTGTCTTCCAGACTCTCTTCGTGCTACAGAACGTGCCCAAACAGGAGCTCGCTTTGCATGGGTTGGTAGCGACGGCCGTGGAGCTGGAACGACCCACTGCGGGGGCTGCGTTCGACCTTACGCTCTCCTTGAAGGAAGCACGCGGCCGGCTCGACGGGGCGCTGGAATTCAACTCGGCCCTGTTTGACAGCCGCACGATCGAGTGCATGGCCGCGGATTTCCGGACCCTGCTGGCAGGAGTCGTCCGCAACCCGGACGCACCCCTCTCCGCGCGCTGGCAATGAGCCGGACAAGCGGCCCCCAAAATTTCCCAAGCTGGACGTCGCGAGCTCGAAGCCTGTCTGGGTACCAATGCAAGCCTGAAAGGGTGACATTCAAGCGATTACCTGACCGCATCCGTTTACTCCCACTCGTTTGCGGCCGACGAGCTCGCAGCGGAAGCGTGAAATACGGCGATGAAAAACGCTGTTGAAGGGACTCCATCTGAACGCGCCAACAGTGAAGTCGTAGCCTGTTGGCGTAGAGCCCGTAGAGCCGGATTTTTTGGTGGTCACCCGTGGTCACCCACGGCCCGTAACTCTATGAAAACTTGGTAGCGCTAACGGGAATCGAACGTGCCAAGAGCCAGTTCAGTTCAGTCCAGTTGGGTCTAAGTGTTTCATTCTACGTCGAGCTGGTACGCGGCGGATGGCGCAGAATGCGCTACAAAGTGCCGACGTGGCTGCGCGGTGGCTGCGCACGGCCAAAAAAGAGGCGGTGCGCCGATGACAGCGACACCCTCGCAAATCCAACTTTGGCCCATCGACCGTCTGGTCTTTTACGCCCGCAACCCACGCAAGAACGACGGCGTAGTCGACCGCATGTGCGCGTCGATTCGCGAGTTCGGTTTCAAGATCCCGGTCCTGGCCCGCAGCAATGGCGAGGTCGTTGATGGTCACCTGCGGTTGAAAGCCGCCCGCAAGCTCGGGATCACCGAGATACCGGTGATCTTGTGCGATGAGTGGACTCCAGCGCAGGTGAAGGCCTTCCGGTTGTTGGTGAACCGGTCGGTGACCTGGGCCGAGTGGGACACGGAGTTGCTTCCGCTAGAGTTGCAGGATCTGAAGGAGGCCGACTTCGATCTCAGCCTCACAGGCTTCGATCCACCTGAACTTGATGATCTGTTGTTAACCCCGAATGAGGACGAGAAAGCGAATGCCGCACCACCTCTGCCCGATAACCCGGTCTCCCGCGCTGGCGATTTGTGGCTATGTGGACGGCACCGTGTGTTATGCGGGGACGCGACGAGTGCGGAAGCGGTGGCGCGTCTACTCGGTGAGCGCAAACCGCTGCTCATGATCACTGACCCGCCCTATGGCGTCGAACTGGATTCGGAATGGCGTGATCGGGCTGGTCGGAACGGCTGCGGCCCCGCCGAGCCGAGCTACATGAAGCACCGGACCAAGGGGCACACTGAAACCACGATCTCGGGTGACACACGAGCCGACTGGTCCGAGGCCTTTGAGCTGGTGCCCAGCGTCCAGATCGCCTACGTCTGGCATGCTTCCGTGTTCACTCGCGAAGTTCTCGATGGGCTGCTACGAATCGGCTTCTTGTATCCCCAACAGATCATCTGGAACAAGGGCCGTACCGTGCTCACCCGGACGCACTATTGGTACCAACATGAGCCCTGCTGGTATGTGCGCAAGAAGAACGCTCCGTGGTATGGGAAGGCCGGCGAGAACTCGACCATCTGGGACTCGCCATCGCCCAAGTTCATCATGGGCGGATCCGATGAAGAGAAATTTGATCATCCCACACAGAAACCTGTGGAGCTGATGCGGCGCCCGATTCTGAACCACACCAAGCGCGGCCAGTTGGTTTATGAGCCGTTTCTTGGATCGGGGACGACACTGGCAGCGGCCGAACTAACCGAGCGGGTTTGCTTCGGAATCGAACTCGATCCGAAGTACGTGGATGTAGTTGTGCAGCGCTGGGAGCAACTGAGCGGGAAGAAAGCGACGCTTGAAGGTGACGGACGGACTTTCATTGAGGTGTCGCAGGAACGTATGAAGGAGACTGCGTGAATCGCTCAACAATAGGACGTGGCCCAACGAAAAAGCCCGCCACGGCCGGAGCCGGGCGGGCGAAAGACTGCTTTCGAGCGGATGCTACTTTGCAAGGGTGTAAACCCGGCCACCTTCCTCGCTCTTCGCCGACTCGATTTTGAGGCCCATCTTCTTGCCGAGCGTGCCGGAAATGAAGCCGCGCACACTGTGAGGCTGCCAATCGGTAGCTTTCATAATCTCCTTCAAAGTAGCGCCACCAGTTCGCTGCAACAGCTCCAGGATTTTGGCAGTTTTGCTGCCCTGACGGGCGCCAGACTGCGGTTTGCCACCTTTGGCGCCCCTAGCGCCCCTGTTCCCCTTCTTCTTCGAGGTGGCCTTCTTCCCCGACTTGCCCTTGGTGGGCGCAACGTGTGGCCTCCGTGGCGCAACGTGCGGCTTTTTGGGTGGTTCCGGCTTCTCGCTGGCCGTGGCCTGCGGTGCTTCCTGCTTCTCTGTGGTCGATGTCGTCATTTTCGTTCTCCTGTGGCGGTAGTGACCGCGTCACGACATGGATCACTCTGTTCCGCGACACAAGCAAGCAAATTGTGAAGGAAATCGACGGAGGCGATGGACAGGCGATGAATGCAATTACCAAAGGAGGCGTATGCCAGGCGGAGTGCGGCCCAGAGCGGGTCGCAAGGCAGTAAAGATCGATCTTACGGAAGTCGAGAAGCTGTGTGCCTTGCAGTGCACCGATGAGGAGGTCGCTGCTTTCTTCAGCGTCAGCGTGCGCACGATTGAGCGTCGGCGCAACAAGCCCGCGTTTGCCGAAGCCATGGAGCGGGGCCGGGCGCGAGGGCGCGTCTCAGTGCGGCGCAACCTGTGGGCTCTGGCAGCCAAAGGGAATCCTGCCGCCAACATCTTTCTCGCCAAGAATCTGCTCGGTTACCGGGATGTGGTGAATAACGAGCACAGCGGGCCGGGTGGAGGGCCCATCGCCATCGACACACACCCGGATTTCTCCAGGCTCTCGGATGAGGATCTCGAACAACTGCAGATGCTGAGGGACAAGGCCACGCGGAGCGTTAATCCATGAGCCGGCGAGTATCCAATGCGCAGCTCGGGCTGCTGCTCAATCGTCAGCTGATCGAGGCTGAAAAGCAACGCCGGCGATCCCCGTTTGTGACGCTGTTTCCAGATACAGGTCCTTTCAGCCGCGAGCACTACCCCAAGCACATGGACTTCTTCGCGGCCGGCGCCGAGTACAAAGAGCGGCTGTTCATGGCAGCGAATCGTGTGGGAAAGACAGTAGCGGGTGCGTATGAAACGACCTGTCATCTGACTGGCCGGTATCCGGACTGGTGGCAGGGGAAGCTGTTCGAGCATGCACCCGATGGTTGGGCCTGCGGTACCAATAGCCAGACTACACGCGATGTGGTGCAGGGGGTGCTGCTGGGCAAGTCTACCGGCCAGGGAATGATTCCTGTCGAGGCTATCGTGGACACCGTGGCGGGGCGTGGCATCGCGGGTTCGATCGAAACCGTTTGGGTGCGGCACCGCTCTGGCGGAATTGCCAAGCTGGGTTTCAAGACCTACGAGCAAGGCCGGCGCTCGTTTGAAGGCGAGGCCAAGGACTTCATCTGGTGTGACGAGGAACCACCCATGGACATATATACAGAGATGCTGTACCGCCTGCTGACCACCAAAGGCCTGGCCTGGACCACGTTCACGCCCTTGCAGGGCAGGAGCGAGGTGGTAAACAGCTTTTTGGAGCCAGAGACAGAAGCGGCGCCGCCTTCTAAATATGTTGTGCAGGCGGGTTGGCAGGACGTTCCGCACCTGGACGAAGAGGAAAAGCGGAAGCTGACCGCCAATACACCTCCCTATCAGATCAAAGCACGCACCGAGGGGGAACCGGCGCTGGGAGCCGGCGCTATCTATCCCATAGACGAATCGGAAATCACGGTGCCTGACCGGCCCATCCCGGACACGTGGCCGCGGGCCTTTGGCATGGATGTGGGCTGGAACCGCACGGCGGTGGTGTGGGGTGCGCGCGACCCGGGGAGCGGAGTCATCTACCTATATAGTGAGCATTACCAGGGACAAGGGGAACCGGCCTCGCATGCTCAGGCGATTCGCAGCCGGGGCGAGTGGATTCCGGGAGTCATCGATCCATCGTGCTTGGGCAGCTCCCAGATCGACGGGCGGACTTTAATGAATCTCTACTCGGAGCTAGGCTTGCAGCTATCCCCAGCCGTGAATGCGGTGGAAGCGGGGACTACTGAAGTATGGAATCTGCTGGTATCGGGTCGGCTAAAGGTCATGGCCAGCCTGTCGAACTGGTTCCGGGAATTTCGCAAGTATCACCGGGATGACAAGGGATCGGGCAAGATCGTGAAGCGGGACGATCACCTCATGGATGCCACGCGGTATCTGATCGTGAGCGGGCGCCTGCGGATGACCACCGAGCCGCGATACAAGCCGTATACTCCGCAGCCCATCGGAGGGCCAGACGCGTGGATGGCGTGAGGTCGGCGTCACGGGGTGTGGCCGCGAGCGTACTCTCTCACCACCATGACCACGAAGAAGACGCGACATCTGTCCCAGCCGCCAAGCCAGCACACGCGCCAGCCGTCAATGCGATCGTCTAACGATGCGGGCCTGCGCAGCCAAAGGAACTTGGTCTGAATCTGCATGGGTCGCGTCCAGACACATGCATGGCTCCGAAGCCGGGAAACCGCAAGGGATTCTGCGTCCAGATCGGAGATAAATTGCGGGTCTTCGACTTGACTTGTGCGCGGTTGTGAGCGCCGCGTGCACGCCCACAAGCGCCACTCCGGAGCTGATACTCCAGAACCCTGCAAGGCTGTTAACCAAATTTGATGTTTTCCGAGTCAACGATGGGGAGGCATTGTTCCGCTACGAACTCGCGTCTTGAAATGGCGGTTTGCGGCTTCATCCATTCGGCGCGAGGTTGGTATACCAAGCGATTGCCGATACGAGAAGTCGTAACCCCCATGGCGTTCCCGCCCACGGCAGTCAGGCGTTCAGGCGTTCCTCCGGAGGCCGGGATCATCCAGAGATCCGTCGTGCCGAATTGCACTGATGCATACACGATTCCCCAGCCGTCCGCAGTCCAGTCGCTACCGAAAATCGCTCGTTCATCGAAAGTCAGGCGTCGTGGTTCGCCCCGGAGCTTTCCACCGGAAGCTTCTGCAATTGGTGCTCGGCCTCGCGCTGCAAACGTCGGTGCGCGCTCAGGCGCCACGAATCCTGTATATCTCTAGCGAGTTTTGGAAGCCGGGTCATGAGGCATCGCTGAACCGAATCGAAGCCGAAGCGGCGCGTATGTGCATTGGCCTCGGGGTCCCGCATCCGTACTTGGGTATCGAGTCCCGACCGGTTCGAAAGAAGTCTGGTACATCAATGGATTCGCCTCGACCGAGGAATTGGCGCAGGTCACGTTGAGGATCCACCCATGTAGTTGTCGGTAGGCATGGAAGCTACTGAGCGACTTGGTCGGGTAACCGGCTGGGTCGAAGCCTCAGGACAAAAGTCCGCTTTAGGCGGGCAAGCGATTCTGCAGGCCGTAACGCGAGTGAAGCTTGAGCAGGCCTCGAAAGTGAAGTCGTGGATGCCGACCCGCCTGTTAACCGGGGAAGGCTGCACGGATAGGGAAGAAACCGACAAGCACCTGTTCGGTCCACCGGGGTACTAAGCACGGCATGTAGGAAAAGTGATCTTCGCAAATTCGGGAGACCCGGCGCTGGCGGAGGCCTACCTCCAACATCATCTATAAGGATGATGGCTAGCCCTGGGAGTCGGAGAGGGTCGTATGACCGTGGAAGCCGGGTAACGCCGGTGGAGGAAAGGGCCCTCACTTCAGATGTGCTTTGGAAGAAGGAGAGGAGGGGTGATTGGCGATGAGCCTGGAAACACCGATTAAGATCCGGATGCTTCAGAGAAAGCTGTACCAAAAGGCGAAGGAAGAGCCGAGCTACCGTTTCTATCTGCTCTACGACAAGATGAACCGGGAAGACGTGCTGGCCCATGCCTACGCCCTGGTGAAGTCCAATCAGGGCGCACCGGGTGTGGACGGCCAGAGCTTCTGGGGAATCGAGTCGCAAGGTTTGGAGGAATGGCTGCGCGGCATCAGGGATGACCTTCGCGTCAAGACGTATCGACCACAGGCCGTGCGGCGGGTGATGATCCCGAAGCCCGGCGGCGGCGAACGGCCGCTCGGTATCCCGACGATACGGGACCGGGTGGTGCAGACAGCCGCCAAGCTGTTGCTGGAACCAATCTTTGAGGCGGACTTCGATCCAAATGCCTATGGCTATCGGCCGAAGCGAAGCGCGCAAGACGGCATCCAGAAAGTGCATAAGCTACTCTGTGCAGGCTACACCGATGTGGTGGACGCCGATCTGTCAAAGTACTTCGATACCATTCCACACGATGGTTTTGCGGCCGGCGACTTCAACCGAGATGGAGTTATGGATTTTGCCGCGACTGACCTTACGGGAGGTGGGGTGCTTTTTCTGCTTTTTACCCGCCCCGGATTGAAGCCCGATCCTTTCTGATACGTCCACTATAGCTCTGGTGTCAAGCTGGCGTCTAGCAAGATTCCACAGTTGTAATTCTCAATGAGGCTTATCCATATGTTTACTGTTTGCATTCAGGCTTTCGTGCTACAACTAAGTCCTGAATGCCATCGGGGACAACTGTGTAACGCACATCACTGAACAGCTCGCCAAGCCGCGCGACTATGTAGGTTTGCGAATGCCACGAAGTATTGTACCAATCAGGGACGATGCCAGAGAGTTTTCGGCTTCGATGATGCAAGAAGCCGACGCTTTTCAATATTCCAGCCGCTTGTTCGTTCAAGGTGGCTGCTGCCTGCTCACCATGGACTGTCAGGATCACGATTCCCCTCGGTTTCAGAATGCGCTTAATCTCTATAAGCCACATGTCCTGCATCCGTTCATCGAGGTGCGTGAATACCGAAAAACAGTAGACTACGTCGAAATAGCCGGACTTAAAGGGCAGTGGGGGCTCCGGCCTGCTATTGACGAACTTGCCATTATAAAGATTCTGGACGCACCATTCGATCGCGTCCGCATCAACGTCCGCTCCAAAAAAGTGTGTTGCTGGATAGCTCTCCATTAACCACCGGAGTGTGCGTCCGCACCCACAACCGAAATCAAGGACACGTTCAACATCGCCGAGGCACGTTCCCATAGTTCGAACCTGCTCGTCAATGTGTCTGGCGCAAGCTTTACCAACGCGCAGAAACATTTCAGCCGACAGTGATTCGCTGACTCGGTATCGCAGTAACGCCGGTGGCAGAGGCCGATCTGTCTGCGGCAAGATCTTTTCGAGGATATGGTCAGTCAACCACACGCGCACCTGAAGTTGAGACCGAAAAGCGCGATGATATAGCGGCCGAAGCAGCGCTTTCAGAATGTTGAGTTTCACAACGAATAGCCATTCTGACGCACACCCCTACTCTGCGGCAACAAGCGGCTTTGGCCGCAGCCTCCATCGCGCTTCGCGCGGCGCTGTTTCTATGTGCTGAGGTGGGAGCAGGACATGCCGTCCTTTCCCCATCCCTTTTCTCGGTCGCAGTGTTCTTCCTCCTTCCTCCGCTGTCGCTGCAATCTGCTCTTGACGAATCCGATCACTTCTTCCACAATCAGAGGACCAGCGTCGCTTCGCTCCGACGGCTGACCGGAATCATCGCAGAATAATGACCGGGTTCCCGTCGGAAATCGGCGATCACCTTCGGTGGAATGTCCACTCTCTCATTGGTCAGAAGCGTTTAACTCGCTGAGCAACGCTAAGAGACTCTGCGCAATTTTTCTTCTCTTAGCGCCCTTCGCGGCGGGCCGACGCTCACCGTAAAGGTAGTCCGTTTTGCGCCAGTGGCGATTAAAGAATATTGTACAAGTTCGAAACCTCAGAGGCGGTCAGCGCTTGGTTGAAGATTTGAACGTCATCGAGCATTCCGCTAAATGGCATAAAAGCTGAGTTCTCCATGCCGAGCTTCACCGGCACAGCAGCCTGACAGAGGGCTGGCGAAGACGCTGCATAGGAACTATCCAGCGCGCCGTTCAGATAGAGCGTCTCCGTCGTGCCATCGTATGTGAATGCCACGTGGTTCCAGGCATTGAGCGTAAGTTGCCCCGTACTGGTTGCTGCGAGTTTGGTCGCACAATCAGATTTCCAGGCTGAATAACGTACTTGCATCGAACTTGGGTAGATATACAAGCCATAATTCCGGTTATTGCCTGCAGAATCCTCTTTAACCACGAGCGGCTGATAATTTGTTTGTTCTTCGGTTGGATAGACCCAGAGTGCGATCGTGAACTGGTTGAGTCGCAAAGAGGGCGAGTCCGGAACAGTGATTTGGTTGGTGGTGCCATTAAACCTAGCAGCCGTTCCGACCTTCCCGGCGACTCCCATCGTCGGACAGCCTGAGCCTGAGCAGGTGCCGGTATTGCCATTGCCCGAGCTATCGGCGAACGACGTTGCGCCAGCGGGCTCATCCAAGTTCCAGTAGGCGGCACTACCAAACTGCGTAAATGTGACCTGGCTCACTGAGAATCTGTCGGCACCCGCTTTGTACGCAGCATTAAAATTACAATTTGCCGATTCAGCATCATCGTAGTAGACATACGTCGTCCACGTGTTCGGTCCTGTGTTGGTTAGGTCTAGATAGCCATACTGGTTCCGAGCGAATCTTGGAGCAAATCCTCGTTGACCATTGCCATCACTCGATACGGAATTAATCGCGTACGAAATGCCGATTCCATTTTCAGCCGTGCCTCCAGCAGGTGGAACGATGTTTGGATAGAACGCGAGACTGTTCATGTAATAGTAGTTTTGACCGGAGCTACATACATCGCCGATACCCAAGCCGAAGTTAGTGCCGGAGCTTGAGCCAAAAGGGGTATCCAAAATCACGTCCGGATCAAGATCTCTAGTCCCCGCCGGGAATTGGGAGTTCGGGGGGAGGATCTGGTAGAAATAGTTGTATTCTGTGAAATTTGTGAGATAGCTAAAAACCTCTATACCCTGCTGGTATGCCCAATTGTTGTAAAGCAGCATGTAGGGAGTCGATCCATGTGCTCCGTACGGACCGGTGTTAAACCACTGCTGCCCCTCTCCGATACCTGGGCCAGAAGTACAATTGCATTGTATGATCTCGGTAGCGTTATTCGTCCCTGGATCCAAAACCCAGGACAGTTGCGTGAGCGTCGGCCCACTTGCCTCTACAACGAAGGCAGCCACGTCCGCGCACGTGCTGCCGGACCATCCGACCGCCTGCACGTACACATGCCAATTCGCGCCGTCCCACATCGGACGCGCATCGGCCATATCGCATACGTTCGCCGGCGTGTTCTGGAGAATTATTTGAGGAGTCCCGCTCGGCGTAGTTCCGTTGCTAGAGGTCACCATATATATCGCCTCCGCTGTCGGAAACGTCTCTTGCAGGTTTGTGTTAAAAAGCATGACCCACTCGTTATTTGTCGCCGGGGAGGGCGTGATCATTGACGGCTCGTAGAGCCAATGGGGCACTCCGCCAGGTATTTGGCTACTTGAAAGGAAAACACCAACGGCCCTGCTGGTAACATTATAAATTTGCCCTCGGTGAGCAAAGGGTGGCGCAACGGCTTGTCCGTGCAAAACGAGCGTACATAGGCCGAAAAGACACAGTGATCGCAGCATGATTAAATCCTCCAGTTATTTGGTAGATCGTTATC
>Ga0335081_10007138_pt1 | contig 17835 bp, 15 predicted proteins | sample Lox_Sample_35_FD_206713 | JGI IMG/M metagenome (GOLD analysis project Ga0335081, IMG submission 206713) | Soil microbial communities from Loxahatchee National Wildlife Refuge, Florida, United States - Lox_Sample_3.5 | ecosystem: Environmental > Terrestrial > Soil > Wetlands | place: USA... | reverse complement strand
CAACGGCCCAATCGTCCGAAACGTAATGAACCGAGCCGATAAAGTAATCCCACGGATACCGCGCCGCGAGCCCGCGAATCCAATCGTCGTACCCTGGCAGATAATCCACTTCCAATGCGAGGCGGATGGTGAGCTGCGGGAAATCTTTTTGTGCTTTCCGCACTTTCTCCACGTATTCATCCAGTTTGTCGGCATTCATGCGCCAGGTATCGAAATCGTCCTGCGGCATGGGCGCATGATCGGAAAAGCCGATTTCGGTCAAACCGATTTCCAGCGCGCACCGGGCGTACTCGGACGGTTCGCCGGTTGCATGGAGGCAAAGCGGTGTGTGCATGTGATAATCCGGCGGCAAACTCATGGATGGAGTGTTGAAGGTCGACGTTCGAGTGTCGAATAAAAAACGTATCAAGGGCGCCGCTTCGCCGGCAGAGACTGCTTTCCGGTGTGCTGCCGCGTGAACGCAATGCTCCAAAGCCAAACGGGCGGAACCCTTGATGTTCCGCCCGCGCCTCATTGGTTGCGCGATTTAACGCGTGGGTCAGATCCCGCCATCCACCTGCCACCGGCCCGCCACGTTGTCCTTCCTCAATGCCAGATTCCACTTTTTGGTCTGGGACATGCGGCACTTCACAAACCAGGCGGACTGTTCCGGTGACCAAGTGGCTTCGCCGACTTCCACCACGGGAACAAGCTTGTGGACATCCGTGCCGCTTTTTGCCGCCATCTCGAATTGCTTTTTGTCGTGTTCCACATCGTAGTCGGGGTCGAATTTCGCCATTTCGTTCCAGTCCAATTTTGCGAAGGCATCGAAGTAGCCTTTCACAGCCTGGGCGGGCGATAGCTTGGCGTAAGCGTCGTTGTCGGCCAGGACATCAGGCCCGTTTGTCCATTGCAGGTCCTGCTGAAGCTTGAGTTTGCCGTCGAACACGCCAGTGATGACATATCTTTTTGCCGGGTTGGCGTTGGATACGCGCACGTTGAATTCCTGCGGCGAAAGCTGGATTTCGTAAGGCACAAACCGGCCCGGATAACCCTTGGGCGCCATCCCGCCAGGATATTTTTCCGCGGTGAACGATTCGCCTACACTGACGATTTTCAAGCCGCCAAGATATTCCTTCAGGCGTTCGTTGAGATACGGCATGAATTTTCCGGCTTCATCCCAATCCTTGCGGCTGCAGGCCTCGAAAAATGCGCGCGCGGTCTGTTCCGCCGTCAGGGCGGCGTATTTTTCGTTGTCCGGCAAAACTTTGACTGCGTTTTGGCCCAAACTGACGCCGCCGGTAATGTTCCAACGGTCGGGATGCGCCTCGTCGTCGCCGGGCCGGACATAAGGGCTGGGCTCGGCAACAGATTTGTGGCCGTCGGGTTGGATGATTTCCAACTTGCACGGGACGCGGAAACCGCGCTTCACCCAGTTCGTCTGTGCCTCCGCCGGGCCGACGGAAATGATTCTGGCAACCGTGAGCGAGCCAAATTGCTTTTTGAAGTATGATTCGAGTTCACCGCCGTAAATCGAACCTGCTTTTTTGTAGTCCTTGTCCACCAGTGCCTGAAAAAACTGGCGAACCGTTTCCTCCGCCGCCTGTTCGTCTGTCATGTTCCCCTGCGGCACCCCGATCACCTGAGTAAGCTGGTCGGCCACGCTGACGTCCTCCGGCAATTGGTCCTGCAACTCGAACATTTTATCGTCAATCGGTACGTTGTAATCGGAGAACTCCGTCCGCGTCCGCAAAACTTCGTGGTCTCCTTGCACGAGATACCATTTCACCGACGTAATCAGGTCGGTTTTCTTGTCTATGGTAATCACCTGCTTCTGGCCGCTGCTGTTCGTTGCCACGATTACCTGGCTGTCGCCCTGTTCCTGGATTTGCAATTCGACTTTGCCGGCCTTTTGCTGTTCCAACAGCCCTTTCAGGTACAGTTGGGGTTGGCTTTGTTCCAACAGGCTTTGCATCTGGGGCGCGATTCTTTTGGTTTGTAAAATCAGAAAGCCATGTTTGCTTTGGAACCAGACTTCAGCCTTTTCGGGCGTCCAGGTGATGAGTTTCACGCCATCCTCGGTTACCGGCAGGTAATACCGGGCTTTTTCCACACGGCCCTGCTCGTCGGCTTTGATCCAGAATTCGTTCGGCGTCTCTTGATCGCCGGGATAAGTTTTAACGTGCAAAAAGCGGATGTGGTTGTATGCCTCAATGACCTGCTCGAGGCCGAATGCCCTGGGCGACATGGCAATAATAATCGCGATGACGACCGCGGCGGCGCTCGCGGCGGCGCCCAAACCGAATCCCCAACGATGTTTTAAAATTCTGCTCATAATGCTTTCTCCTTCCGGTTCGCTTTGTTTTTGGAGAACGCGCCGCATGACCGGTGCGACCATGGCGACCTCGGCGGCAGCTTGGCCGCGAGCGACCAGCCGTTGTTGCAGGGCGGTGATGGCCTGACATTCAGCCCGGCAACCGGCACAAGCTTCCAGGTGGGCCTGGCATTCGAGCAAAGTCTCGCGGTCCAGCAACCCTTCCGCGCAGGCGACCAGATTGTCCCGGCATTCAGCGCAGTTCATAATGATTGCGTTTGGTTGACTGTTGGTTGCGCGCCTTCGCGGGCCGCCAGTTCCTGACGGAGCAGGGCGTAGGCGCGCGAAAGCGTTTTGGTGACCGTGCCCAGCGGCATATCGAGGCGTGTCGCCACTTCCTGGCAGGAGAGCCGCTCGTAATACCGCAGCAGAATCACCTGACGATGGGATTCGGGCAGGGCGGCAATGGCTTCTTCCAAAGGATACGGTTCATCACTTTCAGCCGCGTTCGTCATCATGGTCTCGGCGGCTTCGCGGTCGCGTTGCCGATGCGCGGTGGCGCGGAACTGTTCCTTGGCAACCCGCCCCGCGATGCCCAACAGCCAGGAATAAAACGATTCCGGCTTCCGCAGCTTATTCAATGACAGAAAGGCTCTCACAAACGATTCCTGCGCCGCTTCCTCGGCCTGCCCGCTGTCTCCGACCCAGCCGGCCAGCCAGGCGAACAGCGGCTTTTGGTAACGCTCCACCAGCAGACCGAAGTCTTCCGGGTGACCGTCACGGCAGTGCTCGACGTATTCTTTGTCGGTTAAGTCCATGCCATTCCTGATCAAACGAACTCCACCGTCATTTGATAGTGCCGTGCGGAATGATTTTGCGACAAATGGATGAGAAAATTCATTCAATTGTAGGAGACAAGGTAACGAGTCTCAAATTTCCCTGGATTTTGCAAGGTTTGTCAGAATCTCCTTCCGTCGTCTCGTACCCCTTTAACTTGAACTTAAACTGCCTCGGCAACAAATTGCAGGCCGATGGCCGACGATAGTCCAACCGAGAAACTCCGGTTGTTTGTGGCGATTCCTATGCTGGAAGCGGTCCGAAATGAAGTCATCCGCGTCCGGCAGGAAATGCAGCGACTAGTCTCGCCTGATGCGGTTCGCTGGACGAAACCGGAGCAATTCCATCTCACGCTCCGGTTTCTTGGCGATGTCCCGGTTGAGCGCGTCCCAGCTTTGCAGGAAACCGTCAACGCGGTTTGCGCGGGCGTATCGGCATTATGCTTGCGCGCGCAGGGTATCGGCTTCTTCCCGAACGCGCGTTCGCCGCGCGTTATTTGGGTTGGCGTCAACGACGGCGAAGGCCGGTTGGTGGATTTGCAGAAGAAGATCGAGGGCGCGGTCCAGCCGTTTACGCAGGAAACGGGGTCGGGAAAATTTGTGGGCCATGTGACACTGGGCCGGGTCAAATTTCTGAAGCGACCTGAAATTGAAAAGCTGGCCGCGCAGGCGCGATCCGTCCAGGACCGGTCGTTCGGCGAATGGACGGCGAATGAAATTGAAATCATCCAAAGCCGGTTATCGTCGGCGGGCGCTGAGCATTCCCTGCTCGTGTCCGTTCAGTTGGTGGTACGGTAGGGCGCGTCACTCCGTGCGCGCCGCGATTTTAGTGCAAACCAACGGCGGGCAGGGGACTGCCCGCCCTACCGGGACTTGCCCTGGTGGTTGTTTGCAGATGACATCACAAATTACCAATCACGAATCACGTTTTCCACATTACTCCCCGTGAAACCTTTTCAGTCTCGCTAACGTCTTCCAAAATGTATGCTTAAGTCGCTTTCAGCCGATCGCTGGAATTACGTGACGGCGGCGCATCTGTTGAACCGGGCTGGATTCGGCGGGCCGCCGGCCGCCATCCAGAAATTGGCCGACCTTAGCCTGGACAAGGCGGTTTCCTCATTGCTCGATTACGAGAACATCCCCGACCGCACCGCTGACCCGGTCTGGGCAATCCCCGATCCGCAGGGAAATAAAAGTATGCGGGACGCCATCCAAAAGGCGACGCCGGAGCAGCGCCGGCAAATCCAACAACAGCAACAACGGCTCCAAGCGAATCGCCTGATGGAGCTGCGCGGCTGGTGGCTCAATCGCATGGCCAAAGGACCGCGGCCATTTCAGGAAAAAATGGTGCTGTTCTGGCACGGCCATTTTGCGACGAGCTTCGAGAAAGTGCACAATGCCTATTACATGTGGCGGCAAAACGAGTTATTCCGCCGGCTCGCCACCAGCAACTGGCTGGAATTACTCACCTTTGCCGCCCAGGACCCGGCCATGTTGATCTGGCTGGACCAGGCGGAAAGCCGCAAAGAGCATCCGAACGAAAATTTTGCGCGCGAGGTCATGGAACTGTTTGCGCTCGGCGAAGGCCACTACACGGAGAAAGACGTCACCGAAGGCGCTCGCGCCCTGACCGGGTGGTCGCTGGATCGCCAAAACGAAAAATTCATTTACCGCCCGTTCTTCCATGACAACGGCAGCAAGACATTCCTCGGTCGCACGGGCAATCTCAACGGCGATGATGTGCTGGCGCAAATCGTCGCTCAACCGCAGGCGGCGCGGTTCATCACGGCCAAAATCTGGAATTATTTCGCCGGCCAGCCGCCGGCGGACAGTTTGAACGATGGCCTCGCCGCGGTGTTCCGCGAGAACGGGAACGATTTCAAACCATTTCTGCGGGTCATGTTCCGCAGCGAGGAATTTTACGCTCCTGCCATCATTCGTAATGAAGTCAAAAGCCCGGTGCAATGGCTGGTGGGCACCGTCCGGATGCTCGAATGCGATTTACCCCCGACGCCAATCTGCGAGGCCGTCCTGCGCAGTCTCGGCCAGGACCTGTTCGCGCCGCCTAACGTCAAGGGCTGGGACGGCGGTATCACCTGGATTACCACCAACACTTTGCTGGCTCGTTACAACGACGCGGCAACGCTCATTCAAGGCGCGTTCCCGCCGCTGGCGCCTTCCGATTTCGCACGCAAACCGGGCGGGCAGGGCGGCGCCATGGCCGAACGTCGGGCGCAACGCCTCCGCATCGGTGGCGTGAATGTGGACAAAATTGTTTCTCCGGAAGAACTCGCGGACAAGGAACTGTTGGTTAAGTCGTTGGAAAAAAGGCTCTTGCAAACGTCGCTGCGAGATGAACAGCAAGACGCGCTCCGCGATTTTCTCGATACCAAGACGAAATTGGATGACGCCGATGTCCAGACGGCCATCCGGCTGGTCATGGCCACACCGCAATATCAAGTGACATGAAAACAATTCGTCCTCGTTCCCCTTCTCGTTCTCGTCTTGGGATTTTGGCGTTCGATTACGAGGACGAGGACGACGACGAGAACGATTCTAATTTATGAAAAACGAAATTTCTCTCCAGACGCGCCGCCAGTTTTTGCGCACGACCGTGCTCGGCAGTGCGTTGTCATGGACGGTGCCGGCGTTTCTCGCCAACACCTTCTCCGCACTGCACAGCGAGGCGGCGGATTCCGCCACACAGATCACCACCGGCAAGGACGCCTCCATCCTCGTCGTGCTGCAAATGGCCGGCGGCAACGACGGCATCAATACCGTCGTGCCGTTTGCGAGCGATTTTTATCACCGGGCACGTCCCAAACTCGGGCTGACCGCGGAACAGGTTTTGAAATTGAACGGTGAGATCGGCTTGCACGGCGCGATGACCGGATTCAAGGACTTGTTCGATTCCGGGAACCTGGCCGTGGTGCAGGGCGTCGGTTATCCGAACCCGAACCGCTCGCACTTCCGCTCGACGGAAATTTGGCAGACGGGCAGCGACTCGGACAAGATTGAGAAATACGGCTGGCTCGGACGTTACTTCGACAACTGCTGCGCCGGGGCCGACCCGACGGTGGGCGTGACCATCGGCAGCCAGTTGCCGGAGGCATTTTTCGCAAAAACACCCACAGGCATCTGCTTCAGCAATCCGCAGAATTATCGGTTCATGGCCAATGGCCGGCGCGCTCCGGGTGGCGAGGACCTGACCGAACAGGCATACGAAAAAATGAATGAGGCGGACACTTCCAGCACCGCACCCGAAGACAATTCCGGCGGCACCATCGGCGCACTGGCGGCCGGGATGCCGATGCAGGGCGGCAAAGCGGTGGACTTCATCGAACGGATGGCGCTTGACGCGCAAGTCAGTTCCGATGAAGTGCGCAAGATTGCCGACCGTGTCCAGAATCAGGCGACCTATCCGGCGTCGCAACTCGGCAATTCGCTCAAACTGGTCGCCAAACTCATCGGCGGCGGCCTGCCGACGCGGATTTATTACGTCTCGCAGGGCGGTTACGACACGCACGTGAACCAGATTCCCACGCAGCAACGCCTGCTCAAGGACCTGGGCGATTCAACGAAAGCGTTTGTGGACGATTTAAAGGCGCAGGGCAATCTGCCTCGGGTGTTGGTGATGACGTTCAGTGAATTTGGCCGGCGCGTTACCGAGAACGCCAACGGCGGCACCGACCACGGCGCCGCGGCGCCGATGTTCATTGTGGGCAACAAGGTGAAGGCCGGGTTGCTGGGGACTTATCCGAGTCTGGCGCCGCAGGATTTGTTCGAAGGCGACATCAAATACAACGTGGATTTCCGGAACGTGTATGCCGGCATTTTGGAAAGCTGGTTGAAGGTGAAGAGCGCGCCGATTCTCGGTCGCCAATTCGAGGCGATGCAGCTGGTTTAAAGTCCCGTTCGATTCACTTCTCGATCCCGAGCAATTCCACTTCAAAAATCAGCACGCTGTTGGGAGGAATCGCCGCGGTCGGGCTCTGGTCGCCATAGGCAAGATTGGCCGGGATGAATAACTGCCATTTGTCGCCGACTTTCATCAGTTGCAAGGCCTCAGTCCATCCCGGAACAACGCCGTTGACTGGAAAGGTGGCTGGCCCACCATGCTGCATCGAACTGTCGAACACCGTTCCGTCAATCAATGTGCCCTGGTAATTCACCTTGACCGTATCCGTCAGCCTGGGGGACTCGCCCGTGCCGGACTTGATGATCTTGTATTGCAGCCCGCTGGCGGTGGTGATGACACCTTCCTTTTTGGCGTTTTCCGCCAGAAACGTTGCGCCGGGACCGGTTTGAACGGCCGCTCGGTCTTTTTTGCCACTACACCCCGCGAACAGGCCAAGCGCGAGCGCCAGGATAAAAAATGATTTCATGTTTTGCCTTACCGCAGGTGTTGATCTGCGTGCGCGGAGAATCTGCAAACCGTGGGGCTACGTCAAGCCACTACGCCGGTTTTGTCTCCGCGCTGGCTTTTGGCGGGGCGGTGCTTTTACGCTCGATGAATTCGGCGGTCAAGCGTTTGACTTCCGGACGCTGGCCTTTCAACAGTTGCATCATCGCGTCCACGGCGGCCACGCCCAGCCGGAACTTCGGCTGGCGAATCGTCGTCATCGGCACACGGAAATGTTCGGCGACCATGATATTGCCGAACCCGGCGATGGAAATATCCTCGGGTATCCGCAGACCCTGCGCCAGCAATTGTTCAGCGCAGCCGACGGCGACCATGTCGTTCACCGCCTGGACGGCGGTGGCGTTGCACGATTCGTTGAGCATTTGCAGTGTGGCTTTCGTGCCGTCTTCAATCGTGCTGCCGGCCTGGAAGATGAGGCGATCATCCACTTCCAGGTTCGCTTCGCGCAACGCGCGGCGATAGCCTTCGAGGCGTTCCTGCGCCCACGGCGCGACGGTCGCGCCGGTAAGATAAGCGATGCGTTTGTGGCCGAGTTTCAGGAGATGCTGCGTGACGGTGTAGCTGGCGACCAATTCCTCGATTTCAACGCTCACGAACGATTTACAGAACGGCGCGGGCGGGCCCAGCAGGACGGTCGGCGTCTGGCGCGCGAGCAATTCCTGGTAGATGCGGGCCTCCGGTTCCAGCCGGTAAACCGGCGAAATGAACAAACCGTCCACGCGGCGTGAAAGCAATCGTCGGAGACAAAACTCTTCGCGGTCCGGCAGGTTCTGCGTGTGCGCCAGCAGGAGGTCATACCCCAGGTCGTGCGCCCGCTCTTCAATGGCGAAAAACACCCGCGCGTAAATCGGGTTGGTGATCGTCGGGATGGCGACGCCGAGCAGCTTGGTGGTGCGCGAACGCAATCCTTGCGCGGTGGTATCGGGAACGTAACCCATTTGTTGCGCGAGGTGCTTGATGCGCGACCGCGTCGCCGCCGATACGTCGGGTTCGTCACGCAGCGCCTTGGAGACCGTCATGACGGAGACGCCGATTTTTTGGGCAATGTCTTTGAGGCGAACCATGCTTAGAAAAGGTCGAGGGCCGAAGGTCGAAGGTCGAGGGACTGGACCAGGGTTGTTTTATACCCTCGGCTCTCGACGCTCGGCGCTCGGCGGTTTGGTTTCATGTTACAAATAGGCTCCACGCCAGTGCAATTTGCGGCGCAGGGCTTCCAGAAACGAACTGTCCGCCAGGTGCATCAGGCGAACACTGCGGCGGCTGCGGCGGATCGTCACCACGTCGCCGGCTTCAAGTTTCCCGGCCAACTGGCCGTCCGCGCTCAGGATGGTCGCGGGCGCCGGGCTGATGGCCTTGATGCCGATGGTCGAGGACAGCGGCAGAATCAGCGGGCGATTCGACATGGCGTGCGGGCAAATAGGCACCAGCGCGAGCACGTCGGCCGTCGGAAAAATCACCGCGCCACCCGCCGCCAGGGAATACGCCGTCGAACCGGTCGGCGAACTGACAATCAAGCCGTCGCAGCGGTAGCGCGTAATCCATTCGCCGTTCACGCTCACATCCAGGCCAATCAACCGGGAGACGACGCCGCGGCTGACGACGATGTCGTTGAGCGCGTTTTCGCGGACGGTCTGGCCGTGGCAGGTCCCGCTGGCTTCCAGCAGGACGCGGGATTCGTATTGAAATTCGCCTTTCCAGATGTGATTCAGCGCGCGGGCCAGCCCGTCGGAGGGAACGGCCGTCAGGAAACCGAGGCCGCCGATGTTGATGCCGAGCATGGGGGTGGTGGAGCCGGCGATTTCGCGGGCGACATGCAGCATGGTGCCGTCGCCGCCGAAAACGAGCAGCAGGTCCGCCTCGCGCGCCAGCGCTGCGGTGTCGGCACTGTAGAGCGCCTTGCGTCCGGCGCGCTGGATGAGCCGGGCGGCCTTGCGCAGGATGCCGGCGCAGTCGGCTTTCTCGGCATTGCCGATGAGGCCGACGCGTTTGATCTGGTCAGCGGCTTTTTTCAATCAGCACCAAAAATTCTTTGTTGCCGGCGGGGCCAAGCAGGGGAGATTCAATCACATTCCGCCAGCAAAGGCCAGACTGCTCGGCGACAAATTTTTGCAATTCCATCAGGACGCGCTCGTGGACGGCGGCATCGCGAATCACCCCGCGGCCTTTATCGGCCTCGGCCTTGCCGGCTTCGAATTGCGGTTTGACGAGCGCAACGATGCATCCGTCCGGTTTCAACAACGGAACGGCCGCAGGCAGGATTTTGTGCAATGAAATGAACGAGCAATCAATCACCGCCAGGTCCACCGGCGCGAACGGTTGGGGAAATCTGGCGGCGGTCAACAGGCGGGCATTGGTTTTTTCCATCACCACCACGCGCGGGTCCTGGCGGAGCTTCCAGGCAAGCTGTCCCCGGCCGACGTCCACGGCATAAACCTTCGCCGCCCCGCGTTGGAGCAGGCAATCGGTAAACCCGCCGGTGGACGCGCCGAGATCGAGCGCCACCCGGCCGGTCACATCGAGTTGAAACTGTTTGAGGGCGTGTTCGAGCTTGTGGCCGCCGCGGCTTACATATTTTTCCCCGGCCTCGAGCGTGAGGGCGTCGCCGGGCCGGACGGAGTCACCGGGTTTGCGGGCGGATTGGGCGTTGACGCGGACGAGGCCGGCGAGGACGGCGCGTTTGGCGTGTTCGCGGCTGTCGCAGAGGCCGCGTTCCACCAACGCTTGATCGAGGCGGGTCATGAGTGACCGGCAAAGAATTTATCAAAAACTGCGCCCGCTACGAGCTGCCGTTGCTGGTGTAAACCCGTTGCTGGACGTCGCGGAAACTGTGCAGAAAAATGTCGTTGTCGGCAACCGCCTTTTCCACGAGTTGCCGGAGCAGGAACATTTCGGAACTGTTGACGACGGCGTGGACGCTTTGTTTGAAAGCTTCCATGGGGACAAATGTCTGGAACGAGTCACCGAGCAGGATGATCGTGGCATGGCGGCGCTGGCTGACGGGCATTTGTTGAATCGCCTTCAGCGTGAGGTTTTCTTCCAGACTGTTCGCGCCGAACAGTTCCTCGATGATGACGACGTGATAACGCACCTGGCCGAAGCGCACGAGGAAATCGGTGTGGGTGGCCGCGGTGTGCACTTTGTAGCCCAGTTCCACCAGGGCGCCTTTCGCGGTTTCCAGCCACTCCGGAGTGGAAAACGCAATCAAGGCCGGCCGGTCCGCGGTGCTGACGAAATCAAATGTGGGATTCATGGCGATTTAATTACTTGAATTTAAGGACAGGCGGGGCTTCGTTCGGCGCTGTCTTCATCCGCAACGAGCCGGCAGTGGTGATGATTTCACCGCGGCCCTTCTTGGTGTTGTCAAGACCGCGCGACACGACGCTCCGTTTGGTGCAATAAAGCATGGCGGTTTCCTCAGTAATGAGACCTTGCTCGTAGGCTTCGAGGCAGGCGTGATCGAACGTGCGCCAGCCGAACGGATGGCTGGCCTCGATGATTTCGTAGAACGTTTTGCCTTCGCTTTCGCCGAGGCGCATGGTTTCCTGGGTGCGCAGGTTGGAACCCATGATTTCCAGCAAGGCCAGGCGTCCGCCGCTGATTTTGGGTACCAGCCGCTGGCTCACCACCCAGCGCAGCGAATCGGCCAACCGGATCCGAATTTGTTCCTGCTCTTCCGGATCGAACATACCGAGGATGCGGTTGATGGTTTCGCCCGCGTTGATGGTGTGGAGCGTGCTCAACACCAGATGCCCGGTTTCCGCTGCGCTCAACGCGATGCGCACCGTTTCGCGGTCGCGCATTTCGCCGACCAGAATCACTTTCGGGGCCTGGCGCAACGCGGCGCGCAGACCGTTGAGATAGGAGTCAAAATCAATGCCCAACTCGCGCTGGTTGAACGTGGCCTGGTCGTGCGTGTGCACGTATTCAATCGGGTCTTCCAGCGTGACAATGTGGACGGGTTTGGTCCGGTTGATCTCATTGAGAATGGCGGCCAGCGAGGTGGACTTGCCGGAGCCGGTCGCGCCGGTCACGAGGATCAACCCGGTTTTTTCCTTCGGGATTTCCTTGAAGATTTCCGGGAACTTCAATTTTTCCAGGGTCGGGATGGTCGAATTCAACTGGCGGCAAACGATGGAATTGTTGCCGCGCTGGGCGAAAACGTTGACGCGGAAGCGAGCTTTGTCCGTCAGTCCATAGGAGGCGTCGCAAGAACCGTGGCGCAGCAAATCTTCGATCTGCCAGTGATTGTCGCCGATGATGTTCAGCGCGATGGTTTCGGTCTGATACGGCGTGAGGCTGGCAATGGGTGGCTCGAGGACGACGGGTTTAAGTTCACCGTAAGCTTCAACCTGCGGCGGGCGGCCGACGGTGAACAAAACGTCGGAAACCTCCGGTTGCGAGGCGAGCATCGCCGTCAAAATCTGGTCCAACTCGGGTCGTCGCATAATCAGGTGACATCTTCTTCCTCCGGCGGATGGGGCAGGAGCGAACGGAATTTTTTCCGGTCCAGCGCCTTGTCATAGGCCTCTTCCGCGGAAATGCGCTTCATCCGCACGTGCTCCATGATGTGGTCGTCAAGCGGCTGGTTGCCCGTCTTCTTGCCGACCTGGATCATGCCGGGGATTTGATGTGTTTTGCCTTCGCGCACGAGGTTGGCGACGGCGGTGTTAAAGACGAGGATTTCAAACGCCGCCACGCGACCCTTTTTGTCGGTGCGTTTGAACAACGTCTGGGCCACGACGCCTTTCAGTGCCTCGGAAAGCGTCTGGCGGATTTTGTTTTGCTGATCGGCGGGGAAAACGTCAATGATACGATCCACCGTTTTGGAGGCGCTCTGCGTGTGCAGGGTGCCGAAGACCAGGTGCCCGGTCGCGGCCGCCGTGATCGCCAGTTCGATGGTCTCCAGGTCGCGCATTTCGCCGACGAGGACGATGTCGGGGTCTTCGCGCAACGCGCCGCGCAGGCCCGAGGCAAAGGACTTGGTGTGCACGCCAACTTCGCGGTGACACACCAGGCAGCTTTTGCTTTCGTGGACGAATTCAATCGGGTCTTCGAGGGTGATGATGTGGTCTTTGCGGTTCCGGTTGGCGTAATCAATCATGGCCGCCAGGGTGGTGGACTTGCCGGAACCGGTCGGGCCGGTCACGACGATCAGGCCGCGATTGAGCATGCAGAATTTCTTCAATACCGGAGGCAGGGGCACGTCGAGTTTCTCAAAATCTTCAAACGTCAGCACGCGGCTGGGAATCTGCCGGAACGCCGCGCCGATGCCGTTCTTCTCGTTGTAAAAGTTGACACGGAAACGCGAGATGTTGGGAATTTCGTAACCGAAGTCCACGTCCCCGGTTTCCTCGAATTGTTTGATCTTGTAGTCCGGCGCGATCTCGTAAAGCATGGTCTTGAGCGAATCGTTTTCGAGCGGTGGATAGTCCACGCGCTGAAGCTCGCCGTTGATGCGCAACATGGGCGGGTTGCCGCAAGCCATGTGCAGGTCGGACGCCTTTTGCTCAAACATCAGGTTGAAAAACGCATCTATCTTGGCCATAACTCTTTTCTGTTGTCTGAACACTAGCTAGACCCGCGCCACATCGCAAGCGATGAGCCCGCTCGCTGAAATCATCCGCCGCAAAATTGCCGAACACGGCGGTTTGTCGTTCGCGCGCTTCATGGAGCTGGCGCTTTACTGTCCCAATTCTGGATATTACGAAGTGAAAAAAGACAGCGCGGGCCGCCACGGTGATTTTTACACCAGCGTCAGCGTCGGTGAAGTCTTCGGCCAGCTCTTGGCGTTCCAATTTGCCGAGTGGCTGGAGCACCCGTCATCCTCCTCTCCTCACGGGTCACCGCGCCTGATCGAAGCCGGCGCGCACGACGGACAACTGGCCAGGGACATATTGGCCCGGCTGCAATTGCTGCACCCGAAACTGTTCGAGCGACTGGAATACGACATCATCGAACCCTCCGCACGCCGCCAGGAATGGCAGAGGGAAACCTTGACACCTTTTGCCGCCCGCGTTCGCTGGTTTTCGAACTTCTCAGAGTTGGTGGGGCGAAACTCCGTCGAGCCGTCACTTCACGGCGTCATTTTCAGCAACGAACTCCTCGATGCCATGCCCGTCCGCCGGTTTGGTTGGGACGCAAAAGCTAAAGTGTGGTTCGAGTGGGGTGTTACGTTCGCAGACGGGAAATTTGTCTGGGCGCGTGGTTCCGACTCGCTCGGCCCGCAAGGCGGGGCAAGGGACGCGCTTGAGAATTCCCCGTATTCCATCTTCCAGCTTCCGTCTTCGCTTTTGGATGTTCTTCCCGACGGCTACATCATTGAGACCTGTCCTGCCGCCGAAGACTGGTGGCGGGAAGCGGCGAGTGCGCTGGGTCGGGGCAAGCTGATGGCGATTGACTACGGTTTGACCAGCGACGAATTATTTTTGCCGGGCCGGACCGGTGGCACGCTCCGCGCGTACTTTCGCCATCACGCCACGGACGACCTTTTGGCCAATCCCGGCGAACAGGACCTCACTGCACATGTCAATTTTTCCACGATTCAATCAGTCGGCGAGGCGTCTGGTTTGAAAACGGAAGCAGTTTCAACTCAGGCGCAATTTCTAACGCGGATTGCGGAGAAGATTTTCAAGGACCCGGAGTCGTTTGGCGAGTGGGGTGCAAAACAGTCGCGCGAATTTCAAACCCTGACGCACCCGGAACACCTGGGCCGCGCTTTCCGGGTTTTGATACAATCCAGGTAAAGGTGACGTGTCCGACTGGTCGCCTGAGCGTTAATGTTTTGCGGCTGTCGGCAATGAGGAAAACAGGTAATTTTTTCAGATGCGGAATGGAAAGTCAGATGCGGTGACTGCGAGCGTGCCTGAAGGCAATACCCGGTGGGCGAGCCACGCCGTCTTTGGCATCGTTTGCGCCCTGGTCATTGGAGTATTCGCCTGGTTTGCTGAACCGGAAGCCCACCTGGGGCTTAAAAATCCGCCTGCGAAGGATTCCGCTTATAATTTGTTGGTGCAAGGATTTCGTGCCGGGCAACTCAACCTGAAAGTAGAACCGCCGCCCGGATTTGCCCGGCTCGCCGATCCCTACCATCTCGCCCCCGATTCGGCCTATATGAAGGAACTCACGGACATGAGTTATCACCAAGGCAAATTGTACCTGTATTTTGGAGTTACGCCCGTTTTGGTCCTCTTCTGGCCCTATGCGGTCTTGACCGGCCACTATCTGCCAGACACCGATGCGGTGGTGATTTTTTTTGGATGGGGCCTGATCGTCGCTGCAGGTTTGATGCATGCGGTTTGGCGACGTTACTTCCCTGAGGTCAATATCCTGGTGGCTACGGTCTGCCTGCTCGGCTTTGCTTTAGGCACGCAAAAAGTTTTATCGATTTGGTGCAGCGTTTATGAAGTCGCCATAGTTTGTGGATTCGCCTTCACGATGCTGGCGATAGCGGCGATCTGGCGCGCCTTACATGAGCCTGAGCGGCGAGTCAGGTGGTTGTTGCTGGCAAGTCTGGCTTATGGATTGGCGGTCGGGTCGCGACCATCCTTGTTGTTTGGGCTGATCATTCTGTTGTTGCCCGTGGCGCAGACGTGGCGTGCGGCAACTGCAGAACGTTCAGGTCGGCGGATCGGGTTGTTATTGGCGGCGGCGATCGGGCCGGTGATGCTGATTGGATTTGGTCTGATGCTCTACAACTTCCTGCGCTTCGGCAGCCCGTTCGAGTTTGGCTGGCACTACCAGTTAAATGACGCCTACCAGATTACTGCTCAACAGTTCAGCCCGCGTTTTCTCTGGTTCAACTTCCGGTTCTATTTTCTGGAACCGACACACTGGAGCAGCCATTACCCGTTCATAAAGGCGGTCCCGCTGCTGCCATTGCCATCGGGTCATTATGATGTAGGTGGCGTTTACGGAGGGGCACTCACCAATTATCCACTGTTGTGGCTGGCTCTGGCTGCGCCCCTGGCGTGGCAAGGCCGGCCATGGGAAGCGGTCTCCGGCTTGCGCTGGTTTGTGGCGGCTGCGTTTTTGCTTTTTGTGACTTGCGCTTTGACCCTTTGCCTGTTTCACACGGCGTCCAACCGCTATGATTTTGATTTTCTCCCGGCTCTGATGTTGCTGGCGGTCACCGGCGTTTTTGGTTTGGAGCGTGCATTAGTGGCGCGGCCAGTCTGGCGGCGCGTCGCCCGCTGGAGTTGGTGCCTGCTGCTGGCCTATTCGGTTGTATTCAACCTGTTGGCGGGTGTGCAAGCCTATGCGGAAGCCAGGCGCCTTATCGGCAACGCGCTGCTCAACCAGGGACGGGTGGACGAGGCAATTATGCAATACCAAAAGACCCTGGCACTTTGGCCTGAATCCGCGATTGCCCGCGCCGGGCTGGGCAATGCGTTCATGAAAAAACAGCAGTTGGATGAAGCAATTATTCAATTCCAGAAAGCGCTTAAGCTCCAACCTGAACTGCCGGACGCCCACGTGTATCTTGGCGATGCCTTCCTCCAAAAGGGGCTGGTAAACGAAGCAATTACTCAATTCCAAAAGGCGTTGAACCTCAAGCCGGACTTTGCCGAGGCTCATAACTTGCTCGGATACAGTCTTCTCCGGGTCGGGCGGGTGAGCGACGCGATCCCTCAATTCCAACTGGCCTTGGAGATCAAGCCCGACTTTGCCGCCGCCCGTAACAATCTGGGCGGCTCTCTGCTCCAGATCGGGCAGGCGGACGCGGCAATTGCCCAGTTCCAAAGAGCGCTGGACGATGAACAAAATTACTCGGTCTATTACAACCTCGGCCGGGCTTTTTATTTGAAGAGGATGACCACCGAAGCACTAGCGAATTACCAGAAGGCGATTGGACTTCAACCCTTGTTTATTCCCGCCCAAAGAGACCTGGCCTGGATGCTCGCGACCTGGCCGGAGCCGTCGGTTCGGAATGGGGATAAGGCCGTCGCATTGGCTGTGCAGGCCAATCAACTTTCTGAAGGCAAAGACCCGCGCGTGCTCCGCGCACTGGCGGCCGCGTATGCGGAGACGGGGCGATTTCCTCAAGCCTTGGCAACGGCAAGGCAAGCCTTGGAATTGGAGCAGGCCCGGTCCCCGTCGACGTTGACAAATGAACTGCAGTCGGAAATTGAACTCTATCAAAACAATTCCCCTTGCCGTTCCACCAACAATTAAGTGGCCTCAGTTTTCCTGATTGCGCGTCGAAATGAACCTCACTGATTGAACTCGTAATTCAAAATCGAGAGGCAATAAATCGCCGCGGTCTCGACGCGGAGAGTCAACCTGCCCAATGAAATCGGCAACGCGCCGCTGGCTTCAATCGTTTTCAGTTCGTCGGTTGTGAAGTCACTTTCCGGGCCGATCCAGACCGCCACGGATTTTGGCGGGCCTCCGTTCGCTTTATTAAATTCGCGGAATATTTCGCGTGGGTGCCTTCGTTCGCTTTGGAGGGAGCCGACAAGGGACAAATCAAAGGCTGAAGGCAAAAAATCGGTGCCCGATTCGTTTCGCGTCTCTGGCTTCCGATGCAGAACCTTCGCGATGGTCGTTGGCGCTTCAATTTCCGGCAGCCAGGTCGCACCGCATTGTTTGATGGCTTCGACGGCCACCTGTTGCCATTTCTCCCGTTTGTGGTCTGCGCTCCGGTCATCGAGGCGCGTCATGACGCGTTCGGTCAACAAGGGCACGATGCGATATGCGGCCAGCTCCACGGCTTTCTGGATGATGCTTTCAAAGATTTTTCCTTTGGGCAGTGCCTGGAACAACGTGGTTTGGAAGGGCAAGGGAGGATCGGAATTCTTTTGGGTCACGCGTAATTCCACCGTGTCGCGCGAACCGCTTGCGACCTCGCAAACAAATTCATTTCCTGCGCCGTCGAGCACGATTACCGGTTCTCCAGGTTCGAGTCGCAGGACGTGCAAAGCGTGATGCGCTTCGCGTCCGTCGAGGCGCAGCGCGTTTCCCGCGCAGCGGTCGGGTGGAAGGTAGAAGCGGTGCATGGTAGGAAATGTTGGCAGGGATGCGCGGCCCGCGCGTCCGGACGGACGGCTCGGCGAGCCGTCCCTACCTGTCTTCACCGGAAGAATTTTTTCGCCTTTTCAAAGAAGCTTTGCGCCAGCGGGGCTTCCTGGCCGTCGCAAAGCGCCGCGAATTCCTGTAATTTGGCCTTTTGTTCCGGAGTCAGGCGCGAGGGCACTTCCACCTGAATGCGGACGTGCAAATCGCCGTGACCGTAACCTTGGAGATTTTTCACACCCCGGCCCTTGACTCGAAAAGTCGCGCCCGAT
>Ga0335081_10007137_pt1 | contig 17835 bp, 15 predicted proteins | sample Lox_Sample_35_FD_206713 | JGI IMG/M metagenome (GOLD analysis project Ga0335081, IMG submission 206713) | Soil microbial communities from Loxahatchee National Wildlife Refuge, Florida, United States - Lox_Sample_3.5 | ecosystem: Environmental > Terrestrial > Soil > Wetlands | place: USA... | reverse complement strand
GCCAGGCTCCCCCACGCGCTGGCCGCCGGCCTGCACGCGCAGGGGGTCCCGCAGGCGACCGCGGACCAGGTCAGCCACTTGCCGCCGGTGAGCACGGTGTTCGCGGCCCTGCTCGGCTTCAACCCGGTGCAGCACCTGCTGGCCCCGTCCGGCGTGCTCGCCACCCTCCCGGCGCACAACGTCGCCGTGCTGACCGGGACCCAGTTCTTCCCCCATCTCATCGCCGGGCCGTTCCATCACGGCCTGATCATCGTGTTCAGCGCGGCCGCCGCGATGTCGCTGGTGGGCGCCACGGTGTCGCTGCTGCGCGGGGGCCAGTTCTACTACGACGCACCGGACGGGGCCGGCCTCCCCGCTGCCCGCCCGGCGCCCCCGCAACCCATCCAGGCGCCCAACGGATCTGCCCCGCGCTCCCCTGCCCACGGCGGGTCCCCGCCGCCCGGTGAGCCGGTACACCCGGGCCCGCCACCGCCCGGCGCCCCGGCGCAGCCCGGCGCCCCGGCGCAGCCCGGCGCCCCGCGCTGATCCCGCGGGTGGGCTGGGCCGCCGCCCGCGCGCCGGATGCCCGTGCGTCCAATGCCCGCGCGCCGGATGCCCGCGCGTTCACCGGCTGTGCGTCCACCGGCTGTGCCCTGCGCCCGCTGGCCCGTGCCGCGTACCTGGCATAAGCTTTCTGCCGTGCCACGCTATGACTACCGCTGCCGGGCCTGCGGCGACACCTTCGAGGTCAGCCGCCCGATGGCGGAGGCGTCCGCCCCCTGCACCTGCCCGCAGGGCCATGACGACACCGTGAAGCTGCTCTCCACGGTCTCCGTAGGCGGCAGGTCCGGCGCGCGGGCCAGTGCCGCCCCCGGCCCGTCGGGCGGCGGCTGCTGCGGCGGCGCCTGCGGCTGCGGCTGACCCGGACCGCCACCGAACCGGCTCGCCGGAGGGCTCACCGATGTCCGCGATCAGCACCGACCGGCTCTATGGCGAGATCACCGGCAGCGCCGCGACCCTGGCCGGCCTCGTGGACGGCGCCGGCCTGGCCCGCCCGGTGCCCACATGTCCCGGGTGGACGATGCGGCAGCTGATCACCCATGTCGGCCGCGCTCACCGGTGGGCGGCCGCGATCGTGACCACCCGCTCCGCCGAGCCCATCCCGTTCCGGGAGATACCGGACGGCAAGCTTCCCGGTGACCAGCAGGCGCAGGCAAGCTGGCTCCGCGCCGGGGCGGCCGGGCTGGTGGACGCGGTCCGCGCGGCACCCGGCGAGCAGGTGTGGACGCACCTGGGCCCCGGGCCGGCCCGGTACTGGGCGCGCCGGATGGCCCACGAGACGGCCGTCCACCGCGCGGACGGGCAGATCGCCGTTGGCCAGCGGCCGCAGATCGACCCGGTGACCGCGGCCGATGGCATCGATGAATGGCTCGGCTTCCTGGCCTCGCCGGCCGACGGCGAGGACCGGCCGTCCCCCGCCAGCCTGCACGGCAAGGTGCTGCACCTGCACGTCACCGGCGCGGAGACGGGCACCGGCGAGTGGATGATCCGGCCCGCCGCCGACGGCGTCATGGTGGAGCCGGGCCACGGCAAGGGGGACGTCGCGGTCCGCGGCCCCGCCTCGGACATGCTGCTGCTGCTCATGCGCCGGCTCCCGGCCGCCGATCCCGCGGTCGAGGTATTCGGCGACGCGGCGGTGCTGGACACGCTGCTGGCCGCGGCCGCGTTCTGAGCCCGCGCCATCCGCGCTCCGGGACCGCTCCGCACCGCGGGACGGGCGGGCCCGGAGCGGGGCGGCGATCCCGCGCGGCCGGGCCGCCTACCCGTCTCTGGCGGGCTCCCCGTGAGAGGCGTTCGCCCGCCCCCGTCCCCAGTAGGCCTTGGGTGAGATCTGCTCCGGCGCCAGCCCGCGCGCGGCCAGCGCCTCCCGCAGCCGGAGCACGGCCGTGGCCTCACCGGCGAGGTAGGCGTGGCCCCGGCCCGGCGGCAGCGCCACCGCTGCGGCGGCCCCGGCCAGCGCCGCGGGATCCCCGGCAGGCCTGCCGTCCCGGTGCAGCCAGGTCACCTCGGCGTCCGCGGCGGTCACCAGGTCCTGCTCGCCGCCGGGGCCTGGCACCTCCAGGATCACCAGCGCCCGGGCACCGGATGGAAGCGCGCCGGCCATCGCGAGGAAGGCGGGCAGCGCCGAGTCGTCCCCGATGAACAGGTGCCAGTCCGCGTCCTCAGCCAGGAAGATCTTCCCGCGCGGCCCGATGCCCTCGATCCGGTCGCCGGGCCTGGCGGCCGCGACCCAGCGCTCCCCCGGGCCGCCGGCGTGGCGGACCACATCGAGGGTGAGCAGCCGCCGCGCGCGGTCGAGCGCCCGGATCGTGTAGCGCCGGCGCACCGGGCGGTCGCCGTCCACGGCCACCATCAGCATCATGTCCTGGCCGGGACGGTAGTTCAGCCCGGCCAGTTCTGGCGCGGTCAGCACCAGCCGCTGCATGCCGGGGGTGAGCGGGGCGGACTCGACCACCTCCAGCTGCATCCGGGTCGTGGCGGCGAGCGGCCCGGCCAGCACAGCGAACGGGTCGTTGAGGGTGACGCCAGCGGCGGGCACGGATTCGGTCATCGGGTGGTCAGCCTTCCTGTTCTTCCTGGTCGCGGCCGGAGCCGCGGATGCGCGGCCAGCTACTGGTCAACGCCGCCCGCCCGCTGGGCCTTCCCGGCGTGCCAGCGCCGCGGCGGCCGTCCCGTCCTTACAGCCAGCCGACGCGCGCGCTGGCCAGCTCCCCGCCTGGCCCGGCTCCAGCCGGTGGCCTGGCCAGCTCGCCGCGCCAGACCCGCTCCAGCAGGCGGCTGATCGTGTCCATGATCTCCGCGACGCAGGAGCGCAGCGCCTCGGCGTCCCCGGCGTCGGCAGCATCGGCGTCGACCCCGGCCTCGGCCAGCAGCGTTTCCAGGCTGGCCAGCCTCGCGCCCACCCACTCGACCGGGTGCGCCGACAGGTCACGGTCGAAGACCCGGCGGCCAGGCTCCCAGCCCTGCAGATCCGGGTGGTAATGGGTGCGGTCGAAGCTCCCCGGCGGGCCGTCCACCGTCTCCAGCAGGTCGGCCCGCCAGACCGGCCGCCCTACCTGTATCGGCTGCGAGGAATTGACCGACCCGGGCAACGGGGGGCGCTCGAGCAGCCGGACCTCCAGCCGTACTCCCCGTTCGGCGCCTTCCTGGCCGGGACCGGGGTCCGGATCGAGGTGGTACAGGTCGCCCACGGCCACGCCGGTCCGCTCGAAACCGAACACGTACAGCACGCCGGCCTCCTCACATCGGTGTCACGTGCGCCGACAGCGGCACCACCTCAGTCTGCGTCACCCCGGCGGCCGGAGCCAGGCGGCCCGCGCCCGGCCCGGCACCGGAACCGGATATCCCCCGGGTCAGCACCGTTATCCCGGGAGGCTGATTCGCCTAAAATCGAGTAGATTTCTTTCTTCTGCTTGTTGGCATGTCCTTTCCTTCGAGACGGAGCCAGGGGCTCTAGTGGTTGAGTCGTTCCCGCACGACTTCGTGCTCGCCAGCGAAGACCGGGCCCCGGTGGACGTGGCGCGGGCGGCGCTCGCGCCACGGTTCAAGGTCGCACCGGCCGGGCGGCCCCGCACGGTGCGCCTGACGTGGCTGGACACCTTCGACTGGCGACTGCACCAGGCCGGGCTCACGCTGCAGCACAGCGCCGGCTCCCGGGCCGGCGACTACACGCTGACCACGGACGACGGTGAGCAGGTGACGGCGGCGGCCAAGGGGCTCCGCTGGCCAGCGCTGGCCAGCGCGCTGCCGCCGGGGCCGCTGCACGACCGGCTGCAGCCGGTCACCGAGATGAGGGCGCTGATGCCCACCGCCCGGGCCTCCGCCACGGTCCGGCAGTTGCGGGTGCTGAACGCCGACGACAAGACGGTCGCCTGGCTGACGGTCACCGGCATGTCCCTGGCCGGCAAGGACGGCACCGTCCTGGCCCCCCGGCTGTCGGTGACCGCTGTCCGCGGCTACCAGGTGCAGGCCGACCGGATCGCCCAGTCCCTGAACGCGGCCGCCGGCGTGACACCGGCGGTCGCCTCACCGCTCGACGATGTCCTGGCCGCCGCCGGCCGCCACCCGGGTGACTACTCCAGCAAGATCGACGTCAAGCTGACCGCGGACATGCCGGCCCGTTGCGCGCTGGAGGAGGTGCTGCTGTGGCTGCTCGGCACCCTCGAGGCGAACGTGCCGGGCACGATCAGGGACACCGACACCGAGTTCCTGCACGACCTGCGCGTCGCCGTCCGGCGCACCCGGTCGGCGGTCAAGCTGTGCGGCGATGTGCTGGCGGCCGGGGTGCCCGAGGCGTTCAGCGGCGAGTTCAAGTGGCTGGGCGACGTCACCACCCCGATCCGCGACCTCGACGTCTACCTGCTCGGCTACGACGAGATGGCCGCCGGGCTGCTGGCCGCCACGCCGGCCGAGCTGGAGCCGTTCCACCGCTATCTCGTCCAGCGCCGCCAGATCGAGGAGCGGGAACTGGCGCGGGCGCTGCGCTCCCGCCGCTTCCTGGACCTGACCAGGGCCTGGCGCAAGGCGCTCGCCGCCCCGGCGCCCCGGCGGGGCATCACCGCCGGGGCCCTGGCCGCCGACCGCATCAGCCGGGCACACGCCAAGGTGCTGAAGCGGGGGGCGGCGATCACCCCGGACTCACCGCCGGAGAGCCTGCACGACCTGCGCAAGCGATGCAAGGAGCTGCGTTACCTGCTGGAGTTCTTCGCCTCGCTGTACGATCCGGCAATTCACCAGCAGGCCGTACGGGATCTCAAAGGCCTGCAAGACTGTCTCGGTGAATACCAGGACTGCCAGGTACAGCAGCATGAGATACGGATGTTCGCCGCACAGATGATGACGCAGCGGGACGTCCCCGCCACCGCGCTGCTCGCGATGGGTGAGCTCGCCAGCAAGATCGCGCGCCGCGAGCGCCGGGCCCGGCGCGAGTTCGCCAGCCGGTTCGCGGACTTCTCCGCCAGCGCCAGCCAGCACCGGTTCCGTGCCCTGACCTCGGACGCGGGCCGATGAGGATTCTTGCCACCTACAACATCAAGGGCGGGGTCGGCAAGACGTCGACGGCGGTCAACATCGGCCACCTCGCGGCGCGTGACGGCATGCGGGTGCTGCTGTGGGACCTGGACCCGCAGGGAGCCACGAGCTTCCTGCTGCGGGTCCGGCCCCGGGTCAAGGGCGGCGGCAAGGCGCTCATCAAGGGCCGCCGGGAGCTCGACGCGGCGATCAAGGGCACCGACTTCGACCGGCTCGACCTGCTGCCGGCCGACTTCACCTACCGGAACATGGACCTGATCCTGGATTCCACCAAGAAGCCCACCGAGCGGCTGGACCGCCTGCTCCGGCCGCTGGCCGACGAGTACGACCTCATCGTGCTGGACTGCCCGCCCGGCATCTCGCTGCTGTCGGAAAGCGTGCTGCACGCGGCCGACGTCCTGCTCGTGCCGCTCATCCCGACCACGCTGTCGGTGCGGACGCTCGACCAGCTCTCCGACTTCATCGCGGGCTTCGACGGGCACAAGCCGACGGTTGTGGCGTTCTGCTCCATGATCGATCGCCGCAAGCGGCTGCACCGTGAGATCGCCGAGCAGCTGCCGGAGGAACGCTCCGATGTCGTGCGCACCGTCATCCCGGCCCTGTCGCTCATCGAGCGGATGTCGGTGGAGCGCGCCCCGGTGACCGCCTTCGCGCCGCGCAGCGCGGCGGCGCGCCAGTACGCGGCCCTGTGGGCCGAGGTGGCCGAGCGCGGCCTGTAGCGCCGGCCAGCGGCGGGCGGCCGGCCAGCCGCGACGAGGCACCGGGCACCGGGCAGATCCGGGCAAAAACACCGGGTTTGTACCTTTGTTCAGTGATTCCCGGACGTCAGCTGTTCCTCGGAGCATCCTGTTATCAGGGGACCCGGACTTGAATAAGGGGGACACGTGAGCCGCAGGCTGATCCGGCTGGACATTCCGGTGTTCCCGGACCGGCGGATGTTCCGGGTGCACGACGCGACGGTCGATCCGGATGCGCCGGGTGGGCCCCTTGCGCCCCTGGGGGCGCTCATCAGCGTGAACCGCGAGCAGATCTGGGTGGGCAGCCTGCAGGAGCACATCGGCGCCCGGCTGTTCCTGGAGGAGTGGGACATCGCGCCGCCTCCCTACGGCGACGAGTGGGAGGACGAGGCCAAGGCGGTGATCTACTTCCGCGGCGCGCTGAGCGTGGACATGGGATCCGCCGGCCGCGCGGTGGACCGGCTCCAGCTGGCCGGCGGGGTCGGCGACTACGTGGTCCGGGTGTTCGCCCGCAACCGCCGCGAGGTCAACCGGCTCTACAACGAGCTGTTCGAGCGGGGCGTGGACCCCTTGAGCGACGAGTTCCAGCAAGCACGCGACGCCCTCGAAGGCCACGAGCAGTACCTGATGCAGCTATGGCGCGAGGGCTGACGGCCCGCTGAGCGCTACTTCGCCGGCGCCGCCAGGGACGGGCCGGGCTGGCCCTTCAGCACGGACTGCTGCTGCGGCGCGGTCATCGTCGGCTGCCTCGGGGCCGCGCTCGCCCGCCCGCTGCCGCCGCGGTCCGGCATCGCGCGCAGTGGCAGCAGCGCGTACACGATCAGCGACAGGACCGTCACCGCCACCAGCGTCAGGCACGACGCCACGACCCGCACCCGGGGCGAGCGCCAGACCCTGACCGCGCCGGGGCCGTCGAGCGACGCCAGCCGGGCCGCGAGCGCTGGCTCGGTCTTGGCCAGGTGCTGCTCGATCTCGGCGAGTTTGCGCTGCTCGTCCATGGAAAGCGCCACGACGCCACCTCCGCCCGCGCCCGCCGAGGAGTGAATGCCTCTACTATCCCCTGCCGGAAGATTTTTAGCCCTCTTTACCGGCTTCCGGGTGACCAGAATCACCACCGGCCCCAGCTGCGGGCCGCCACCCGCCGACCCGTTGCGACTCTTTCGAACAGGTGTTTGACTCGGGGGAACGGGTGTTCTAGTTTGCTGCTTGTGCGCTGGGATGCCATGCGGATCTCCGGTGGCGGGCCAGGCGCGCCTGCGCTGTTCGAGCGGGACGCGGTGGCCCGCACGTTCGACACGCCCGGCTTCCGTGGCATGACGTTCTTCGAGGTGCACGCGCGCTCGGTGATCAACCGGGTGCCCGAGGCCTCCCGCATGCCGTTCCGCTGGACCATCAACCCCTACCGCGGATGCTCTCATGCCTGTGGTTACTGCGTAGCTGGAGAGACGCCGATCTTGATGGCCGACGGCCGCACCCGGCCGCTGGCCGATGTCCGGCCCGGCGACGCCATCTACGGCACTGTCCGGCAAGGCTCCTACCGCCGCTACGTGCCGACCAGGGTGCGGGCCTGGTGGCAGACGGTGAAGCCCGCCTACCTGACCACGCTGGAGGACGGCACGGAACTGATCACCAGTGGCGATCACCGCTTCCTCAGCGACCGGGGCTGGAAGTACGTCACCGGCGCCATGACCGGGCCGCTGCAGCGGCCGTACCTGACGACCGGCAACAAGCTGATGGGGGTCGGCGCCTTCGCGGACCAGCCGAAGGACTCCCGGGATTACCAGCAGGGATACCTGTGCGGGATGATCCGCGGTGACGGACATCTTGAAACCTGCCCCGATGCCCACGGCGGGAGGCATCGTTTCCGGCTCGCGCTCGTCGACACCGAGGCGCTCGACCGGACCCGTGACTATCTCGCCAGCGCGTGCATCACCACGACCACGTTCACGTTCGCCAAGGCCACCGAGTCCCGGCGCAAGATGATGGCCATCCGCACCGGCATGCGCGATCAGGTGCGGTTCATCGACTGGCTCATCCGCTGGCCGGCCTCGCCGAGCCTGGACTGGCAGCAGGGCTTCCTGGCCGGGATCTTCGACGCCGAGGGCTGCTACAGCCAAGGCGCCCTGCGGATCAGCAACACCGACCGGGCGATCATCGGCTGGACCATCGCCTGCATGTACGCGCTGGGCTTCAAGGTGGTAGTGGAGCCCGCCCGGCATGAGAACGGCCTGCGGGTCATCCGGCTCCTGGGCGGGCTGCGGGAGGCGCTGCGGTTCTTCCACACCACCGACCCGGCGATCACCCGCAAGCGCTCGATCGAGGGCCGGGCGATCAAGAGCGACGCGCCGCTGGGCGTGGTGTCGGTGAAGCCGCTCGGGCTGGACGTGCCCATGTACGACATCACCACCGGGACCGGCGACTTCATCGCCGACGGCGTGGTGAGCCACAACTGCTACGCGCGGCAGTCGCACACCTATCTGGACTTCGACGCCGGTCACGACTTCGACTCCAAGATCGTGGTCAAGGTCAACGCCCCGGAGCGGGTCCGGGCCGAGCTCGCGGCGCCGCGCTGGCGCGGCGAGCACGTCGCGATGGGCACCAACGTCGACTGCTACCAGCGGGCCGAGGGGCGCTACCGGCTGATGCCGGGCATCCTGGCCGCCCTGCGCGACGCGGCCAACCCGTTCTCGATCCTGACCAAGGGCACCCTGATCCTGCGCGACGCCGACCTGCTGGCGGAGGCGGCCGAGGTCACCGACGTGGGGCTGGCGGTCTCCGTCGGGTGCACCGACGAGGACCTGTGCCGGCTGCTGGAACCAGGCGCTCCCAGCCCGCGGCGGCGGCTGGAGGTGTGCGCCGCGTTCAGCGGCCGCGGGCTGGGCTGCGCGGTGCTGATGGGCCCGGTCGTGCCGTTCCTGTCCGACTCCCCCGCCCAGCTGGCCGCCACCGTGCGCCAGGCCGCGGAGGCCGGTGCGTCATCGGTCACCCCCATCGTGCTCCACCTGCGCCCCGGCGCGCGGGAATGGTTCTTCGGCTGGCTCGGCGAGCACCACCCCGAGCTGGTCGCCCGCTACCGCGGCCTGTACGGGCGCGGCGCGTACGCGCCCAGGGCCTACCAGCAGCAGGTGGGCGAGCAGGTCCGGGCGCTGGCCCGCCGGTACCGGGTCGGCCAGCACGGGACCGGCCAGCACGGGACCGGCCAGCAGCGGGATGGCCAGGCCGGGCCGCGTGGGGCGGCGCGCCGCGGCGGCCCGGCTGCCACGCACCGGGGCGGCACGGGTGCTCAGGTGCGCAGCGGCCAGGCCGCGACCCAGCTCACCCTGCTGTGACGGCCCCCGGCGCCGCGGCAGGCTGGCATGGCAGGCCGGCCGCTGCCCACGCCAGGAACCCCCCGGCCAGGTCGGTGGCGTTGACCAGGCCCAGTTCCTGCAGGGAGGCCGCTGCCAGGCTGGACGCGTACCCCTGTGAGCACATGATGATCACGCGCTGGTCGTAGCCGGTGGCCTGCGGCAGCCTGGCATCGCTGGCGGGGTCGAACCGCCATTCCAGCACGTTGCGCTCCACGTGCAGCGCGCCGGGCACGAGGCCTTCCGCGGCCCGCTGGGCATGCGGGCGGATGTCGACGAGCAGCGCCCCGCCGTGGACGGCCTCCAGCGTCTCGGCCGGCCCGAGCCGGTGCAGGCGCTGGCGCGCGTGGTCCACGATGGCGCCGATCGGGCGCCCCGCTGGCCGGCCGCCGGGGCTCACCACTGCCCCGCCGTCTCCGCCGCCGCGGGGACCAGCCGCCCGGCGCTGACGTCGAACCGCTGCATGGTGGTGAGCGGCGGTGAATACGCGTGAATGCTGATGGCGGGCCGGGCCGAGGCGTTCGTCACGTCGTGGATGTACCACGGGCCGAACGACCTGGCCGATCCCTCCGGCAGCGCTGCGCCGGCCGGCTCGGGCCGGCCCCGGGGCGCGGTCCGCTCGCGCAGACAGCCCTGCACGACCGTGAACGCGCCAGCGGACCTGCCGTGGTCGTGGAAGCCGGTGCGCTGCCCGGGAAGCCAGGTCAGCAGCCAGAGCTCGCGGTCCTCCTCCGCCAGCAGGCGCTGGTACCAGCGGCGGGCAGGGTCATATCTCACCAGGTGGAGCCAGGTCTGCGGGCTGGCTGCGGCCTCGAGGACGAGCTGGCGCAGGCGGCCGCCGCTGGCTGCGGGCCGGGTACCGAGTAGGATCATCCTTCTATTCCGATCGTGTTTATAGGAATAACAAGATCCGGAGACTGTAGCACGGCGGCGGCCCGCGCGCCCGCAGGCCTGCCCCGGCCGCGCCGCAGGGCCGGAGTGCCGTCACCACCGGGTGGCCGCGGAGCGCGGCCCCTCATCACCGGAACTCCGTCACCGTCCGGACGCGGCGCGCTACCGGACCGTGCCGGTACGCTCCCCGGGACCGGCACAGCGGTGGCCGCCACGTAAAGTTGACAGGCGTGAAATCCGGCCGCTCCCGTGGTGGCCAGCCGGCGCCGGACCGGCTGGCGGTGCGTACCGTCCCCGTTGCCGATCCGTTAAACCTGGTGAGCAGCCTTCCCGAGCCCGCCGCGCTGGCCTGGGTCCGCCACGGCGAAGGGCTGGCCGGCTGGGGCGAGGCGGCCCGGATCACGCTGCCCGCGGGCGAGGACAGGTTCACGGCCGGTGAGAAGTGGCTGCGCGAACTGTGTGACCGCGCCACGATCGAGGACCAGGTGGGCCTGCCCGGCTCCGGGCTGGTCGCCTTCGGCAGCTTCACGTTCGATCCCACCAGCGACGGCTCGGTCCTGGTCGTCCCCGGCGCGGTGCTCGGCCGCCGGTCCGGGCAGGCCTGGCTTACCACGATCGGTGACCCGGCCGACTCGGCCCGCCCGGCCTCTCCGCTCACCTCACCGTCCGAGGTGCGCTGGCATGACGGCAGCCTGCCCGCGCCGGACTGGGAGCGGGCCGTCGCCACGGCGGTCAGCCGGATCCGGGGCGGCGGTCTCGGCAAGGTGGTCCTCGCCCGCGACCTGTACGCCACCGCGTCGGCGGACATCGACGTGCGGGTGCTGCTCCAGCGGCTGGCCGACCGCTACCCCGACTGCTACACCTTCGCCTGCGCCGGGCTCGTCGGGGCCACACCCGAGTTGCTGATCCGGCGGCAGGACGACGACATCAGCTCACTGGTGCTGGCCGGCACCATCCCGCGCGGCCGGGACGCCGAGGAGGACAGGGCCCTCGGGGCCAGCCTGCTCGCATCGGCGAAGGAAACCGAGGAGCACGAGTATGCGGTCGCCGGCGTGCGCGCCACGCTCGCGCCGCTCTGCGACGAGCTGAGCGTGGACAGCCGGCCGTCGGTGCTGCGCCTGGCGAACGTGCAGCACCTCGCCACCGCGATCAGCGGCAGGCTCGCCCGGGCCGGGCGGGGGACCGATCATTCCGTGCTGGCGCTGGTCGCCGCGCTGCACCCCACCGGGGCCGTGTGCGGCACCCCGACCGAGGTGGCGATGGACCTCATCCGTGAGCTCGAGGGGATGGACCGCGGCCGCTACGCGGGCCCGGTCGGGTGGGTGGACGCGCGCGGCAACGGCGAATGGGGCATCGCGCTGCGGTGCGCCGAGGTCGACGGCCCGCGGGCCCGGCTGTTCGCTGGCTGCGGCATCGTCAGCGGCTCGGACCCGGTGGCCGAGCTGGCCGAGACCCAGGCCAAGTTCCGCCCCATGCAGTTCGCGCTGGAGGCCTGACGGCGGCCCCGCCGAGGGCACGGGCGGCGGCGGTCAGCGTACCGGGCCGTGGTGCCGCACCGGGCGGGCTGGACGCGCCTGGGCGGCCCGCGCGGCCGCTGCCGTGCAGGCGGCCTGCAGCCGCCCGCGCAGCGCCGTCCCCGCCACCCGGCTGCTGCGCACCTCCACCACCCGGATCCCGCCCGCTGGCAGTGGGCCTTCCCCGCGCAGCGCGCTCGCCAGGCCGGATGCCCGGTCCAGCGTCATCGCGGGCAGCCCGGCCGCGGCCGCGACCTGGCCGGGCGATGCGCCGTGCGGGGTGCCGAACACCCGCTCGAAGGACGCCGGGAACGCGGCCTGCTCCAGCAGCGAGAAGATGCCGCCCCCGTCGTTGCTGGCCACGACCAGCACCAGATCGGGGCGCGGCTCATCCGGGCCGGCGAACAGGCCGGGCGCGTCGTGCAGGAACGCCAGGTCGCCGAGCAGCGCGGCGGCGGGGCCACCGCCGGCCCGCTGGTGGGCGAGCGCCGCCCCGCAGGCGGAGGAGACCAGGCCGTCGATGCCGCTCGCACCCCGGCTGGCCAGCACCGTGATCCCCGCCCGTGGCGCCATCTGCTGGTCGAGATCGCGGATGGGGAGACTGGAGGCGGCCCACAGCAACGCGCCGTCCGGCAGCGCCGCAGCCAAATCGCGGGCGAGCCTGGGCTCGCTGGGGCTGTCATCGGCGCCGAGGATGGCGGCGGCGGCGGCGCTGGCTGCCTGGTCCGCGGCCAGCCACGACGCCAGCCACCCGGTGCCGGCCGGGGGCGGCCCCGCCAGCCGGACCGCGGCGGCGACGTCGGTGGCGGTGCGGGCGGGATCCGCCCAGCGCCCGGGACCCTGCGCCACCACCACGTGCCGCGGGGCGGCACCGGACGGCGCGGCGGTCTTGAGGTAGGCGAGCTGGGCGCGGGACAGCCCGGGCCGGCCGGCCGAGACGATCAGGTCAGGCCGGTGACCGGCGGCGAACTCGGCCGAGCCGAGCAGGTACGGGTACGCGGCCAGGGCGCAGGGCCCGGCCCGCGCGCCCGACGACGGCTCGGCGAGCACCGGCCAGCCGGCCTGCTCGGCCAGCCGCAGCAGCCCGGCAGGGTCGGCGCAGCCATCACCGCAGATGACCACCCCGCGCTCGGTCCAGGGCAGTTCCAGGGCGGGGAGCGGGGCGGTTCCGCCGGCCGCCGTCCAGGGCGCCCCGCCGGGCCGGCCGGCCAGCGGCTCCGGCCAGCCGCTGCCCGTGTTCAGGCTCTCCGCGTTCGGGCCCCCCGCGCCCGGATCCCCCGCGCCCAGATCCGCCGCGTTCAGGTCCGCCGGATCGGGAACCAGCGGCTCGCGCAGGGACAGGTTCAGGTGGACGGGCCCGGGCAGGGTGCCCGCCGTCCCGGCGGCGGACGCCCAGGCGCGGCAGGCCAGGGAGCGCCAGTAGGCGTTCATGCCCGGCCGCGCCTCCGGCACGCCGACCTCGCAGAACCAGCGCACCGCGGACCCGTACAGCTTCAGCTGGTCGATCGTCTGGTTCGCGCCGGTGCCGCGCAGCTCCGGGGGGCGGTCGGCGGTGAGCACGAGCAGCGGCACGGCCGCCTCGTCGGCCTCGATCACCGCCGCGTGGAAGTGCGCCGCCGCAGTGCCCGAGGTGCAGACCACCGCGACCGGCCGGCGGCTCGCCTTCGCCAGGCCCAGCGCGAGGAACGCGGCCGACCGCTCGTCGATCCGCACATGCAGCCGCAGCGCCGGCCCGGGACGGCCACCCGGGGTGCGCGGCGCGCCCGGGCCGCGTGCGGCGCGCTCCCACAGCGCCATCGCCAGCGGTGCGCTGCGCGATCCCGGGGCGATGACCGCCTCGGCGAGCCCGCACCGGGCCAGCTCGTCGACCAGCGCCGTGGCGAGCGCGGTGGACGGATTCACCGCGGGCCCAGGTGCTCGGCGGCAGCCAGCAGCCGCGCCCGCCAGGGCGCCGGGTCGGCCTGGAACGCCGCCAGCCGCCCGGCGTCGACGGCGGGCCGCAGGACCGGCAGGACCCCGGCCTGCTCAGCCAGTGGCGAGCCGGTGACGTCGCCGGTGAGCAGGCTCATCGTGGCCAGGCCGCAGGCGTAGGGAAGCTCGGGCAGCGCGGCGGCGAGCGCCACGCCGGCCGCCAGCCCCACCGAGGTCTCGACCGCGCTGGAGACCACCACCGGCAGCCCGCAGGCCTCGGCCACCCGCAGCGCCGCCCGCACCCCGCCCAGCGGCTGCGCCTTGAGCACCACGATGTCGGCGGCGCCCGCCGCCCGGACGGCCAGCGGGTCCTCGGCCCGGCGGATGGATTCGTCCGCCGCCACCAGCACGTCCACCCGGCGCCGCAGCTCGGCCAGCTCCTCCAGGGTGGCGCACGGCTGCTCGGCGTATTCCAGGCCGAAGCTGCCGAGCGCGGCCAGGGCGCGCTGTGCCTGGCCCACGTCCCAGGCGCCGTTGGCGTCGACCCGGATCCGCCCGCCACGGCCGAGCGCGTCCCGGACCGCCTCCACCCGGGCGACATCCGCCGCCAGCGGCTGGCCACGCTCGGCCACCTTGACCTTGGCCGTGCGGCAGCCCGATCCGGCCACGATGGCATGCGCCTGCTCCGGGCCGACCGCGGGCACGGTGACGTTCACCGGGACCTCGGCCCGGACCGGGGACGGCCAGCCGGACGTGGCGGCCTCCAGCGCGGCGGCGAGCCAGCGGGCGCATTCCCGCGGCCCGTACCCGGGGAACGGTGAGAACTCACCCCAGCCGGCCGGCCCTTCGATCAGCGCGCCTTCCCGGACGGTGATGCCGCGGAAGCGGGTCCGCATCGGGATCGCGAACGCCCGCATGCCCGGCAGCAGATCCGCCACCAGGCTGCCAGCACCGCTGGCCGGCACGGCCCCGCCGGGCCGGTCCCCGGTCATGGCCCCTCCGCAACCGGCGACCGGGTCACGGGCGGCGGGGGAACCGGGCGAAGTCGGGGCGGCGCTTCTCCTTGAACGCGTCGCGCCCTTCCTGTGCCTCCTCGCTCATGTAGTACAGCAGCGTGGCGTCCCCGGCGAACTGCTGCATCCCGGCGGCGCCGTCGCTGACCGCGTTCAGCGCGCCCTTGAGCATGCGCAGCGCGAGCGGCGAGCGCTCCAGCAGCTCCCGCGCCCAGGCGACGGTCTCTTCCTCCAGCCGCTCAAGCGGCACCACCGCGTTCACCAGGCCCATGTCCAGCGCCTGCTGGGCGCTGTACTGGCGGCACAGGTACCAGATCTCCCTGGCCTTCTTCAGCCCGACGGTCTGCGCGAGCAGCCACGAGCCGTACCCGCCGTCGAACGACCCGACCTTCGGGCCGGTCTGCCCGAAGACCGCGTTGTCGGCCGCGATGGTCAGGTCACAGCACACGTGCAGCACATGCCCGCCGCCGATCGCGTACCCGGCCACCATGGCGATCACCGGCTTGGGCGTGCGCCGGATCTGCACCTGCAGGTCGAGGACGTTGAGCCTGCCGACGCCGTGGGAGTCGAGGTACCCGTCGTCACCGCGGATCTTCTGGTCGCCGCCGGAGCAGAACGCCTGCGTGCCGGCCCCGGTCAGGATGATGACCCCGATGCCCGGATCGTCACGGGCGGCATTGAACGCGTGCGAGAGCTCGAACAGGGTGGCCGGCCGGAACGCGTTGCGCACCTCGGGCCGGTTGATCGTGATCTTGGCGATGCCGTCGGCCGTCTCGTACACGATGTCGGCGTATTCCTGGCCCCCTTGCGGTGACTCCCGCTTCCACTCGGTCACGTCAGGCCCTCCTGGTTTGTCCTGTTGCGCCCGTTAACCTTACGACGGTGAACGGCCGGCCCCTGCACGCGCTCCTGCTCCCCCCGGCCGCCTCCACCGGGCGGCTGATGGACGCGCTGGCGGCGGCGCTGGACGGCAGCGGCCCGGCGATCCTGCCGCTCGACCCGCACCTGCCGCGGGCGCGGGTCACGGCGCTGCTGGAAGCGTTCGCGCCCGCTGCCGTGGAGACCCCAGCGGGAACCAGCCGCTGGCGGCCCGCTGCCGCCGCCAGCGCGGGCCCCGGCGGGGTGCCTGCCGGGGTGGCGGTGGTGATCGCGACCTCCGGCTCGACCGGCGAGCCCAAGGGCGTGCAGCTGTCCGCCGACGCGCTGCTGCATTCGGCCCGCGCCAGCCTGGACCGGATCGGTGCCCGGGCCGGCGGGCGCTGGCTGTGCCCGCTGCCGGTCAGCCACGTCGCCGGGCTCGGGATCCTGGTGCGGTCGCTGGCCGGTGGCACCACCCCGGTGGTGGTGGAGCGGCTGGACGGCGGAGCGGGCCTGGCCGGGTCCGGCTGCGCCTTCGTCTCGCTGGTGCCGACCCAGCTGCGCCGGCTGCTGGCGGCCCGGGCTGACCTGGCAGCCTTCGGCGCGATCCTGCTGGGCGGGGCGGCGGCGCCGGCCGGGCTGCTCGCCGCGGCCCGCGCGGCCGGCGCCCGGGTGATCACGACCTACGGGATGAGCGAGACCTGCGGCGGGTGCGTCTACGACGGCGTGCCGCTGGCGGGCGTGTCGCTGCGCACCGGCGCCGGCGGCAGGATCGAGATCACCGGCCCGGTCCTGTTCTCCGGCTACCGGCTCCGGCCCGACCTGACCGGGCAGGCCATGGCCGATGGCTGGTTCGTCACCTCCGACATCGGCGCCGTGGCGGCGGGCCGCCTGTCCGTCCGCGGGCGGGCCGACGAGATGATCAACACCGGGGGCGAGAAGGTGGCTCCCGGCGAGGTCGCGGCGGCGCTGGAGCTGTGCCCGGGGGTCCGGGAGGCGGTGGTGATCGGCCTGCCGGACCCGGAGTGGGGACAGCGGGTCACAGCCGTGGTGGTGCCCGGCGATCCCGCTCACCCGCCCACCCTGCAGGCGCTGCGCGCCGCCGTCGCGCAGCGCTTGCCGCACTATGCCGCGCCGCGGGCGCTGGTGCTGGTGGCGGAGGTGCCGCTGCTCGCGTCGGGCAAGCCCGACCTCGCCGCCCTGCGCGGGCTCAGCCACGATTGACGCCCGCCCGGTCACCACAGCCGCCGGTGGAGAACCGGGTGACCTGGGGCGTGAAGAAATGGCACGGGAACAATCGCGCCCGTACAGCGTTCTAGATAGTGCCCGCGCCTCACAGTACCAAGTGAAGCCGGAGATCGCCGCCAGCCGATGCCGCGAAGTTTGCGGTGACCGGCCGGTCACGCGCTGCGGGCGGCGCGTACCCAGGAAGGGAGGTGCCTCGTGCCGAGGAGCACGACCGCGGAACGCCCCGCAAGGGCCGTCTCGCCGAACGTGGACGAGCTTATCCAGCTCGGGCGCGAGCGCGGGCACCTGTCCCGGCCCGAGCTTCGCTCCGCCTTCGCTGCGGCCGGCCTTTCCCCCGCGCAGGGCCAGGCGATCATGAGAGACCTGGCCGAAGCCGGGATTGACCTGGGCAACGGGCAAGCAGGAACCCCGAGCGGGGTACGAACGGGCAAGGATGACATGCAGACTGCGCAGACCGCAGAACCCACCCCCGACGAGACCGCCGAGGTCATCGGGCTCGATGGCCTGGACTCCGCCGAGGCGGAGGCCGCTGCCCTGAGTGAGGCCGCGCTGACCGAGGCCGCCAGCCCGGCCGGTGGCGCGGAGGTCGACCTGGACGACCAGACCTCGACCATGGGGGATTCTGTCCACACCTACCTCAAGTCCATCGGCCGCACCAGCCTGCTCACGGCGGAGCAGGAGGTGAACCTCGCCAAGCGGATCGAGGCGGGGCTGTTCGCGGAGCACAAGCTCGACACCGAGCCTGACCTGCCCGATGAGTACCGCCGGGAGCTGGAGCTGGTGGCCGAGGACGGGCGGCGCGCCAAGGCCCACATGCTGGAGGCCAACCTCCGGCTGGTGGTGTCGGTGGCCAAGAAGTACAGCGACCGCGGGCTCTCGCTCCTTGACGTGGTGCAGGAAGGCAACCTGGGCCTGATCCGGGCGGTGGAGAAGTTCGACTACACCAAGGGCTACAAGTTCTCCACCTACGCGATGTGGTGGATCCGCCAGGCGATCCAGCGTGGCTTCGCCGATTCGGCCCGCACTATCCGGCTGCCGGTGCATGTGCTGGAGATGCTGAGCAAGCTGAGCCGGGTGGAACGGGACATGCATCAGCGGCTCGGCCGGGAGCCGACCCCCGAGGAGCTGGCGGTGGAGCTGGACCGGACCCCGGACCAGATCGAGGAGCTGCTGCGGACCAGCCGGCAGCCGATCAGCCTGGACTCCACCATCGGTGAGGACGGCGAGACCAGCATCGGCGACCTGA
>Ga0335081_10007136_pt1 | contig 17836 bp, 19 predicted proteins | sample Lox_Sample_35_FD_206713 | JGI IMG/M metagenome (GOLD analysis project Ga0335081, IMG submission 206713) | Soil microbial communities from Loxahatchee National Wildlife Refuge, Florida, United States - Lox_Sample_3.5 | ecosystem: Environmental > Terrestrial > Soil > Wetlands | place: USA... | reverse complement strand
CTGCTGAAGGAAATCCAGAACTCCTATAACGACTCGGTGCGCGCGACCGAGTTGGAAGTGCTTCGCCCGGTTTTTGAAACTGAAGTCCTGGTGCTGGATGAATTGGGCGCAGTGAAACCAACGGAATGGGTGTGGGACACGGTAAGCCTGATTCTCAATAGCCGCTACAACGACAGCCGCACCACCATCATCACGACCAATTTCCCGGATGAGCCTGGGCAGGATCCTTATGCCAATCCGGCTTCGGAGTTCGCCCGCGCGCAAAGGTCAATGCGAAGGGAAACGCTCGGCGACCGCATCGGCGAGCGCATGCGATCGAGGCTGCACGAAATGTGCCGCATCATCCGCATGGACGGCGAAGACTTCCGCCAGAAATTCCGCAGCGCCAGCTTCCGGTGAAGTTAACCACGTAGCGGCAAACGCCCTCTTCCGTCCGGACCATCCCCCGGACGGCGGCGTCCGGGGCTACGTGGTTCGTTTCCCAACTCATCCGAACGTGCAGGGGCCTGACGCCCTCGTCCGCCCAAGAAAGTCCCTTAGAATGATCTCGTGCTGACCACGCGGCTCGATTTCATCCCGTCGCAAGATGAGGAGGTCTTTTCAGTCGTTCCTGTTGCGCCGGCGGTTTTTCTGCTTCGCGGTGAAGATCCGCAATCTGAACCTTACGTCAGCAAAACCGCCAATCTGCGCCGTCGATTGCAGCGCCTGATCGGCCTACCAACCGAGCGAAGCAAGCGGCTTAATCTGCGCGACCGCGTGCGCTGGATTGAATTCACGCCGACTGGATCGGATTTCGAGTCTGGATTTCGTCTGTATCGGCTGCTCCGACTGGTCTTTCCGAATACCTACTCATCCCGTCTTCGCCTGCGCTTTGCGCCGCTGATCAAGCTGCATCTCGAAAACGAATATCCGCGCGCTTCGCTGACCGCGCGTCTGGGACGGTTAAACGGGCGCAATCTCTACTACGGGCCGTTCGCCTCCCGTGCCGCAGCAGAGAAATTCATGAACGATTCACTCGACTTCTTCAAGATGCGCCGCTGCGTTGACGATCTGCATCCTGATCCGGCATTTCCCGGCTGCATTTATTCGGAGATGAAAATGTGCCTGGCGCCCTGCTTCAAGGGTTGCACGGACGCCGAATATCACTCCGAGGTTGCGCGTGTGCAGGCTTACTTCGGCAGCGGCGGCGACTCGCTGGTAAGGGAAATCTCGGCGCAACGCGATCAGGCTTCTGTCGATCTGCGCTTCGAAGATGCCTCCGCAGTTCACGCCCGCCTGGAAAAGCTCAAGCCTGTGCTCGGCCAGTTGCCCGACATCGTGCGCGAAATCAATCAGCTATCGGGACTGGTCGTGCAACCCAGCGCAGCCGCCGGATCGGTTGCATTGTTCCGTATTGATGCAGGACGAATCTCGGGACCTGGCACTTTTTTCATCCAATCCCCGGAGCACAGCAAATCGCAGTCGATGGAGTCGCGAGTCGAAGAGGCCGTCGCGGCAATCGCTCTAGCTGAATCAAGAACATCTCTCGAAACCATGGAGCATCTGGCGATTCTGAAACGCTGGTATTATCGCAGCAGCCGCGTGGGTGAGATTTTCCTGGCCGATGGCAAAGGCGAACTCCCGATGCGGCGCGTGGTGCGCGGCATTGCTCGCGTGTATCGCGGGGAAAAACAGCAAACGGCGGTCCCGGAGCTAAATGAAAACCAATTTCGATAAATCTCTTCGCGATCATGTGCTGTACGTGCTCCAGGGCGGAGGCGCGCATCTCAAATTCGATGAGGCCGTCGCGGACATTCCATCAGAACTGCGCGGCAAAAAGCCAAAAGGCTTGCCTCATTCCTGCTGGATGCTGCTCGAGCACATGCGCCTGGCGCAACGGGACATTCTCGAATTCAGCCGTGACGCGAAGCACGTTTCACCGGATTGGCCGTCGGGATACTGGCCTGAGTCCGAAGCGCCGCAGAGCGATACCGCGTGGAATGCCAGTGTTCGCAGCTTCCGCAAAGACTTGAAAGCCATGCAGGACCTGGTTGCTGATCCGAAAACAGATTTGTTCGCGAAAATTCCTTGGGGCGATGGCCAGACCGTTCTGCGCGAAGCGCTGCTTGTCGCCGACCATAACGCTTATCACGTTGCCCAGTTGGTCGATGTGCGGCGTTTGCTTGGAGCGTGGCCCGCCGACTGATCGAGGCTTGATCACGCCTGCATTGTGGCGTTCTTTACCCGGCAATTGCCCAAATTCAGTTTTCGACTTACCATCCAACCAGTGGCCACGCTCAGGAACACTCCCACGCTCAATGAGCCGAACAAAGACCGCCTCGTTTCTGCGGCGCCGGTAGAAGACGACTCTTCATTTGAATTAAAGCTACGGCCACAGCGGCTAGCGGAATTCATCGGACAGCCGAAGGTGAAAGAAAATCTTGCGGTCGCGATCGAAGCGGCGCGCTCGCGCGGAGATGCCCTCGATCATGTGCTTCTGTATGGTCCTCCGGGTTTGGGCAAAACCACCCTGGCAACCATCATCGCCAACGAACTCGGCGTTCCCTTCCAACAGACTTCCGGGCCGACGCTGCAAATCAAAGGCGACCTCACCGCCATTCTGACCAATCTCCGCGACCGGCAGGTTTTATTCATCGATGAAGTGCATCGCCTGCAACCGGCGCTGGAGGAAATTCTCTACTCGGCGCTCGAAGACTACAAGCTGGACATTCTCATCGGGCAAGGCCCCGCCGCCCGCACGCACACGATGGACGTAAAGCCCTTCACTTTTATCGGCGCGACCACGCGCGCCGGATTGCTTTCTTCGCCTCTGCGATCGCGCTTCGGTATCGTCTTGCGGCTGGAGTTTTACAGCGACGAAGACCTGAGGATTATCGTGGAGCGTTCCTCGGAAATACTCGCCGTAGAAATTGACCGCGAAGGAGCGCTGGAAATCGCCAGCCGTTCGCGAGGGACGCCTCGAATTGCCAACCGGCTGTTGCGCCGGGTGCGCGATTACGCGCAGGTGCGCGGATCGGGAAAAATTGATTTGGCCACCTCGCAGGCTGCCTTGCAGATGCTTGAGGTCGACCGTCATGGCTTTGACGAGATCGACCGCAAACTGCTGCTGACCATCATCGAAAAATATCAGGGTGGGCCTGTAGGAGTGAATACGCTGGGCGCTGCGCTGGCGGAAGAACCCGATGCGATTGAAGAAGTGTACGAGCCTTTCCTGATTCAAATCGGCTTCTTGAACCGCACCCCGCGCGGGCGCGTTGCAACGCAGTTGGCGTACGAACACTTTGGAATCGTGCCCAATCGGAAGCAGAGTTCGCTGTTTTGAATTGCCCAGCGGCGCTGGGCCGCACGGGCGAGACGCCCGTGCCCACATGGTCATTATTCAGCGGCATGATTGCTCATCTGCGTGGAAAATTGCTCGCCAAGCATCCCAACCAGGCCATTGTTGAGGCCGGCGGCGTCGGCTATGACGTGAACATCAGCGTTCCCACATTCTCCGATCTGCCCGCATCAGGAAGCGACGTCTCACTCTACATTTACACTCACGTCCGCGAGGACCAGATCGCGCTTTATGGATTTCGCCACTCCGCGGAAAAACAATTGTTCGAGAAGCTGATCACCGTGAGCGGGATCGGACCGAAGCTCGCAATCACCATTCTAAGTGGCATGCCCGCTGATGAAATGATCGCTGCCATTCGCGGCAACGACCTCGCGCGGTTGACCAAAATTCCCGGCGTCGGCAAGAAAACCGCGGAACGCATGGTGCTGGAGTTGCGTGATAAGCTACCGGCCGAAAAAGGCCAAGAGCAGGCGGCGCCTACAGCCTTGAGCGCCACAGAACAGGATGTCCTTTCGGCGCTGATAAACCTGGGATATCAGCGGACAGTTGCTGAGAAAGCTGTGTCATCAATCCGCAACAATGGATCTTTCGAGGCTCTTTTCCGCGAAGCCCTGGCTCAACTTTCCCGGTAATGGCAAATACGCGCCGGCTTTGAATCCACTTATCTCACGTTCCCGTCACGGAACACATACATAAGGCCGATATCCGCTTCGGCTCCCGGATGGTAGTGCGAATCGCCACCATATGGGTTGCGAAAGGCAAAAGCCGCGATGCGCTCTCGAAAATAGAATCCATCCGCGATGTGAAAACGCATTTCACACAATGGGCCAGTCGAGTTGTAGTCCGGATCGCTCCCCGGCAGAAGGTACTTGAAGGTACCGCGGAACCAACCGCTTTCGTACATCGCAGCTATGACGGGCCAGCGGTTGTGCTTGATATATTTCGACGTGGCCAGTTCGCTGTAGTGAATGCCTCCGCCAAAGCGCCAGCTGGGCGTAGCCTGGAACATGACGAGCGTGTGGGCGCGCAATGTGTAGCCAGTCCTGATTTGCTGATCGTCGGCGGAATCGACTCCAACTTCCGCCTGCGTAAACCAGCGTCGCAACGCAAGGTCATCTCCAAATTCAATGTGATACAGCGGCGAGTTGAAACCGGCGGGAGCGAGTCCGATACCTCCTCCGAAGTACGGCTGCACTATTTGAGCGTGACAAATTGGAACGACGAAGATGCCCAGAAATATCGGAAGAAACTGCTTTCGCAACATTTGCTGCAGGCGACCACTGGCCGCCGTCTGGGGTGGATTATGCGCAGTTACTGACGAAAGACGATCGAAAAAGTAGGACTGCGATCAACCCTTATGGTCGTGGCTTTCCCGTATCGACCGCGAACCAAGTTCATTTTCCGATGCAGAAAGTGCTGAAAATCAGGTTGAGGATGTCGTCGGTGGTGGTTGCGCCGGTGATTTCATCAAGCGGCCGGAGCGCGCTGTAAAGATCGAGCAGCAACATTTCATGAGGAACGCGATTGCTCACAGCGCCTTCCGCGGCCGCGAGCGCAGTGAGTGAATCCTGCACCAGGCTTCGATGACGCAAATTGGTGAGGAAGCCGGTTTCGACCTGTGCGCTAGCTTCGCCGCCCACATGGCGCAGAATCTGCGCGCGCAATTCAGAAATGCCTTCTCCTGTAATCGCAGAAGTACGCACTTGTGGCAACCGGGAACTTGGACCCGCAAACCGGGAACTGGCGATATCAGCTTTATTTTCAACCAGAATCGCGGGCTGTTGCGACACCCGTTCGAGCAATCGAATATCTTCGTCTTCGACAGGCTGAGAGGAATCCAAGACCACTAAGACTAAATCCGATTCAGCCACAGCTTCTATCGATTTGCGCACGCCGATGCTCTCCGCTTCATCGAGAGTGTGGCGAATGCCGGCGGTATCGACGAGCTCCACCGGAATGCCGCCAAGAGAAACCGTTTCGCTTACCAGATCACGCGTCGTTCCAGGCGAGGCGGTGACGATGGCGCGCTCGCGTTCGACCAGGCGGTTGAACAAACTCGATTTCCCGACGTTGGGCCGGCCGACGATGGCCAGTGTCAAGCCTTCACGCACGATTTTGCCGTACGCGAAAGACGAAGCCAGTCGTTCGAGCGGCGAGTGGATTTCACGCACGTGCTCAAGAATCTTTTCGCCCCGGAGAATGGCTACATCATCTTCGGCAAAATCAATTCCAGCTTCGAGCAGAGCGATTAATTCAACTAGCCTTTGTTTGATCGGCTGAAGCCGTCGCGAGAGCGCGCCTTCCAGTTGCCGCGCTGCGACTTTGGCCTGAAAAAGCGTCTGCGCTTCAATCAGATCGCGGACAGCCTCCGCCTGAGTGAGATCGATGCGGCCATTCAGAAAGGCCCGCATCGTGAATTCGCCAGGTTCGGCAAGTCGCGCGCCACTGGCCAATGCGAGCTCAACGACATGCCGTAAAACAACCGGCGAACCGTGCGCGGAGATTTCGATAATATCGTCGGTTGTGTACGAGTGAGGCTTGGCGAAATAAGTCACGACGACTTCGTCGATTCTGCGCGAAGCCGAGCTGTGCTCGGCCGGACGGCCGGGGGCGGCCGTCCCCACACAGCCATCTTGATCTTCCGGTTCGATCAGTTCGCCGAAAATGGCGTGGCCTGGGTCAAGCTCATGCTTGAGGCGAAGCATCGGCATCGCGATAGCACGTGCCTCCGAGCCAGCCAGGCGAACTACGCCGATCCCACCGCGACCCGGGGGAGTCGCGATGGCGACGATGGTGTCGTCGAGGTTCACGGAGGAATTGTAATGCTCTCTCGTACCTTGCTGGCCTGCGTGATAAGCTTTGTCGCGTGATGCTGAGGTCAAAGCTGGCCGCTATGGCTGTCGTGCTTATGACGGTCTTGAATGTTGCGGCAAACGACGCGGACGGGTCTAAATCGGCCGATCCAGGTTATGAAACGCTGGCGAATAAATTGAAAAGTGGCGATCGTTCGGTCGATTTCAAAGCGCTGCGTCTAGCCTATGCTGATTCATCCGCGAGTAGGACGGGCCCAGATACCGATCCAGACAAAAAGGCCATGTACGCAGCTCTCAATGAGAAGGACTTCCAATCGGCCGTAAAGCACGCCGATAACGTACTCGCCGCGGATTACGTGGACATGGACGCACACTTCGTCGAATACATTGCGAATCGTGAATTGAGAGTGGCAGACAAGGCCGACTTCCATAAGTTCGTTGTGCAAGGATTGCTGAAGTCGATTACTGATTCGGGAGATGGGAAGTCGCCCGAGACAGCCTACCAGGTCATTGAAGTCCATGAGGAATACGTAGTGCTGCGTTTTATGGGCGTGGGTCTGCCCAAATCACAATCCTACCTTCACAAGAATGGACATGCGTATGATGAGATAAAGTTCAAGGATCCGCACTCCGGGCAGGAAGCCACCATATACTTCAATGTCGATATCCCAGCCAAGCGAGGTCTCTGACCTGCATCAGGGAACACTTCTTCGCGCGGGCCTGCCTGCGGCCTTGTAATCCTTGGGATAAACCACGACGAACCGGCGCAAGCCTTCGCCTTCGCTCTCGGTGTGCAGGTCCTCGAAGTCGCGCAAAGCAAGATGAACAATGCGCCGCTCGCGCGACGACATGGGCGCAAACTCGTACGGCGCGCCCGTCTTACGCACCTTTTCCGCAGCTACGGAGGCCGCCGAACGCAGTTCTTCCAGTCGCATGCTGCGATGATTCATACAATCAAAGCAGACCTTCTCATGCTCATTGCCGGGCAGCCGGAGCGTTTCCAGGGCAAGCAGTTCAAGTGCGCGCAAAAGCTCCGCGCTGCGCTCTAACAGTATTGGCGAATCCGGCCCGGCGAATTCCACCAGGATTTCCGGGCGCTCCCAGTCGCGTTCTTCCGGCAATGGCGGATCGACAGTGATCCGATACTTCAGGCGAAGTCCGCCTTTGCTTACCACTACGGTCAGGAATTCATTGATCTTATTTGCCGCCGCTATTTTGTCAGGGATTGCCATAGAAGAATTCTTGTCGAAGATCTTTCATTTATCTTTTTTTCGCGCCCGCTTCTCCGCCAGTTCACGCATCTCGCGGCCCAGCCTCGTGCGGTTCATGATCACCTGCTGCGCAATGCCGATGAGGTTGCTCTCCAGCCAGTAAAGGCAAAGCCCCGAGGCCACATTCCAACTGAGAAACCCGAACATGATGGGCATCGTGATGTTCATCATCTTCTGCTGCGCCGGATCCATGCCCGCCTGCGGGGTCATGCGCTGCATAATCAACATCGCAATGATGATCAAAACGGGCAGCACGCGTATGGTGTACGGCTCGGGGGAAGACAAATCATGGATCCAGAGCCAATGTGCCTGCCGCAGATCAATGGCCGCGCCCAGCATGCTGTAATACGCGATCAGGAACGGCATCTGGATCAGCATGGGCAGGCAGCCGCCCCACATGTTGACGCCCTCCCGCTGCTGTAGCTCCCAAATCTCCTTGTTCATGTCCTGGCGCCGCGGGTCGCGCATGCCGTACTTCTTGTATTTTTCCTGGATGGCTTTCATCTGCGGCTGGATTTTCTGCATCTTCAGGGCAGACTTCATGCCGGTGATACGCAGCGGCAGCAGGGCGACGTTAATGATGAAAGTCTGGATCACGATCGCCCAGCCCCAGTTGGGCACCATTTTCTCGTAAGTCCAACGCAGCCATATAAAGAGCGGACGGGCGATCCATCCCCAGAAGCCGAAATTCACCAGCGCGCGCAAGTCCCGCGGCGCGCCGTGAATGGTCGGAACCGAGACCGATTCCAGGACCGCCAGCGATTTCGGGCCAACGTATAATTTGCCGGCGGAGGCTCCGTGAAGGTTGCCCACAGCCACACCCAGCAGGCTATAGGGGCGTTTGGATTCCTGAGGATTCTCGATTGAGTTGTGTAGCGTCAGCAAAGCCGCGCCTTGAGGATCGTCAGGGATAAAGACCGCAGCGAAATACTGGTCCACTACTCCCGCCCAGTCGAGCGGTCCCTTGATGGTGTTTTCACCGCTGACTTTCTTAACGGCCAGGCGTTCGATGTTGCCATCGAACTGATAATCGATGCGGGCGGAAGCGTAGGCAGCCGGAGTGGTTTGATCGCCGAATCCTGCCGGCCACATGGGAAATGCAGTGACCGGATTACCCTTGGCGGTTACGACCACCTCAACACCGACGGTGTAGCTATTGTCGAAATGAAAGGTTTTGCGCACCGTAACGTCGGAGTCTGAATATTCAAAAGTGATTTGGCTGGGAAGAGGCGGTGCGCTCGCGGGCGAAACTACATAAAGAGCGGAATTTAGTTTGTTGCGTTGGGTTTCGTCATAAGTCCAAATTGAGAGCGGATAGCCGAACTTCCCGGCTGTGCTGTTTTGAACCAGGTCCAGAGGCTTGCCTTGTTCATCTGCGTACTTTTTGAGAATCCAGGATTTGACCTGTGCCCCGCGGTTGGTGAATGTGATTCGATAGAAGTCGTTCTCGATCACAGTTTCGGTTTCGGCGCTGGCGTGCTCCGCGGCTCGCGTTGTTTCGGGTGCAGGCGCTGGTGCCGCCGGCGCGGATTGCGTGTTGCTTGCAGTCGTCTGCGTTTGGGGTTGGTTCTGCGCCGGCGGGGACGCCGGTTGCGGCAAATATTTCCGGAACAGCGTCTGGGAAAGCAGGATGACCAGGAAGGTCAGGCCAAAGACCAGAAGCAACCGGCGCTCCATGCCGGGGTCTTGTTGAGGATTTTGAAAGTCTGGCAAATTTCTTACTCAGTGCCTGCATGATTCCATGGCGGAATGGCGCCCCGCTGTGGAATTAGAATTTTCGGGTTTTACCACCGGGTCATAACCGCGGCCACCAAGCGGATGACAGCGCAATATCCGTTTTGCGGCCAATACTCCGCCTCGTAGAGTTCCGAACCTTTCGATCGCCTCCATGGCGTATTCCGAACAAGTCGGCACGTAACGGCATGCGGGCAGGAACATGGGCGACACCGCCCATTTGTAAGCTCGCAGCAGAACCAGCACGCAATTTCTTAATTTCAGATCCATCGCTTTTAGGGCCGGGCTTTCGCACCGCCCATATCTTTCTCAATCACATCAAACGCGCGCGCGATCTGATTTTGTACTTGCAAAAAGTCTACCTTCAACAGCGTCGCCTTTGGGTTGATCACGACATCCACCGGAGCCTCGATCACGCGATTCAACCGGACCGCCTCGCGCAAGCGGCGCTTCATGCGGTTTCTTTGGACCGCTCCGCCCAGCCCGCGCGCTACCGTGAACCCCACCCGCATGCCCATGCCGGGGGGACGCCGGAGATAGAACACCGTCATGCACGCTGCAAAGTGGCGTTTGCCCTGACGGTAGACAGCATCAAAATCGGCGTGCCGCAAGAGCCGCCTGCCCCGTGAAAAACGGGCCGGCTTCGCCGCCAAAGCCCGGTCTTCGCTGCTCCCGCGATCCACAACTCAACTCGCAGGGCGGAGACCCGCCGATCTACCAAGCAAGAAGGAGACTCTATTCACGGAAACCGGGTTTTACCGAGACTCGCTTGCGGCCCTTGGCGCGCCGGCGCGAAATTACGGCCCGGCCGCTCTTGGTTTTCATGCGCGTGCGAAATCCGTGGGTCTTTGAGCGGTGGCGCCGGTTAGGTTGGAACGTGCGCTTGGGCATGAAAAAATTAGCTGCTCCTGATTCATTCAGTCGATCATCGGGCGAAGCGTAAGTATAAATGAGCCAGGGCATGAGCGTAAACCACAGGGCAAATGCTGCGCAACGTTTCTGCACAGTGGGCGCGGCAGTTATAACTTCAATACTTGACAGAATGCTTTTTTGCGTTCTGAATCGTGCCAAGGCAGAAAAAAATCTTTAGCCAGATTTCCTCAGAAGGAAAAAATTTGTGCTAGTATGCCGGACGGTCCCAGCTTACTGAAGTTCCGGCCCGGTTCCCCAGCCCGCCCAGCCGTGGCTCTTGGGGCTTGTTTGGACGCGAGCTTTTCTACACCGATTTGATGAACGGCGCTGACCATTGTGCAGCGGCCTGCAAAAAGATTTCACTATGTCAGTTCCGACTCCGAGCCTCTCCCCCAATCCGTGGGTGCGCATTTTGGACGCACTCGAAAAGAAGATCAACCGCCACTCCTACGACACCTGGCTGAAGCCCACGCGATACAGCCATTCCAGCGGCGGGGTTTTGTTCGTGCGCGTGCCGACGGCCGAATTCCGCCACGTGGGCGACAAATACGCCGACCTGATCCAGGAAGCGGTGGACAACCTGGGCATGGAATTTCAGGAGGTGAAATTTGTCACTCCGGAGGACGATCCCGCGGCAACGCCCCTGCGCCACGATGGGGGGCTTTCGCCACGCCCGGTCGCCGGTTTTCCCTCTCAATCCCGGTTTGATTGGGATGGCGCGGCGCAGCTGAACCCCCGCTACACCTTTGACGCCTTTGTCATCGGCAGCGGCAATCAGTTTGCCCATGCGGCGTGTCAGGCGGTGGCGGAGCGTCCCTCCAAGGCCTACAACCCACTTTTCCTCTATGGCGGGGTGGGTATGGGGAAAACTCATCTCATGCAGGCCATTGGCCACGAGATCAAACGGCGGCAGCCGCAATCGGCCATTTCTTACGTCAGCAGCGAGAAGTTCACCAACGAAATGATCAACTCGCTGCGTTACGACAAGATGACCACCTTTCGCGATAAGTTCCGTAACGTGGACGTGCTGCTCGTCGACGACATCCAGTTCCTGGCGCAAAAAGAGCGGACGCAGGAAGAGTTTTTTCATACCTTCAACGCGTTGCACGAGTCGTTAAAGCAGATCGTGATTGCCAGTGACCGGCCTCCGAAGGAATTGGCGGAGATCGAAGACCGCCTGCGCAGCCGCTTCGAGTGGGGCTTGATTGCTGATATTCAACCACCGGATCTCGAGACAAAGGTGGCGATCCTTCAGAAAAAGGCCGAGCAGGAAAAAGTGACCCTGCCGACCGACGTAGCCTTGTATATCGCCTCAAACATCCGCTCCAATGTTCGCGAGTTGGAGGGGGCGCTGATCCGCCTGGTAGCGCATTCTTCGCTGATTGGCGCAGAAATTACTCTCCCTTACGCCCAGCAGGTGCTTAAGAATTTTATCGACTCGCAGGCCCGCAAGGTCACAATTGAGTCGATCCAGAAAGCCGTCGCGGAACAATTTGGCTTGCGGTTGATTGAGATCAAAGCCAAGAACAATTCCCGCGCTATCGTGTATCCCCGGCAAATTGCCATGTATCTGGCCAAGCAATTGACCGAGGCATCTTTGCCCGAGATTGGTCGCCAGTTCGGTGGCAAGCATCACACCACGGTTCTACACTCGGTCGAGAAGATCGACCTGAACCGGAAAAATGACAAGGATTTGAACAGGCTCCTTAATAAACTGACGGAGCAATTGGGCGCATAGTCGCGGATGGGCAAGGATTTCCACCCATCGGACGGAGCTTGCCAATTGCTCCTTGTGAAATGACTGTGGAAGTTGTGCAGGAAGAGCAATGTATGAGTGGCTACGGCCAGAAGATACCTTCACTCCCGGAGGAATGCGGCTTAATTTTGAACATGTGGTCAGCGGGAAAGAGAGTAGTGGTATTGGGGTTTTGAATTAGTTTTCCACTTTCCCGGTGCGCCTACTGTTACTACTAGGTTTGATTGGGTTTCTTTGTATATTAAAGAAGTAAATCGAAGTCACGTGGTCTGATGGGGGATGAGTTTTATGCCGGCTGAGGCTGTGGCATCGGTGCCTGGGACATCCACGATGGAGATTACAGTCAGCAAATTTGAATTGCTGCGCGAATTGACAGCAACCCAGGGAGTGGTCGAGCGCAAGACAACCATTCCCATTTTGTCGAACTATCTGTTTGAAGCTGCCGGCGACAAGCTCTTTTTGACAGCGACGGATTTGGACCTCAGCCTTCGTACTTCCTGCAATGCCAAGGTAAAAAAGGAAGGCTCCTGCACTATTCCGGCGCGAAAACTGCACGATTACGTGAAACTGCTGCCCGACGCGGACATCACCATCAGATTACTGGAAAATCATTGGGTCAGTATTCGCTGCGGCCGTTCGAACACGAAGATGGTTGGTATGGCGCGGTCAAATTTCCCGACGCTGCCCAATTTCCCATCGGCTGGCGCGGTGACGATTCCGTCTGCGGTTCTGCGAAATATGATCGCAAAGACGGGCTTCTCGATTGCCAGCGAGGAATCACGCTACACGCTAAACGGGGCTTTGATGGTCCTGAAGCCGGAATCCATCACCATGGTGGCAACCGATGGCCATCGCCTGGCCCATATCGAGCGGGCGGGCGAGAAGTTTGAAGGCATTTCCGGCGAGATGAAGACCCTCGTTCCGAAAAAGGCCATGGACGAACTCAGATCGCTACTTGATTCAAGTGACGCTGAGACCATTGAGTTTGCCAAGGACGAATCGACACTTTACTTCCGCATCGGGCCGCGCCTTCTGACTTCGCGGCAGCTAACAGGCCAATTCCCTAATTACGAAGCTGTTCTTCCGAAAGACAACAACAGGTCTGTAACCGTTTCCGCCGATGAACTCAGCGCAGCCGTTGCCCGCGTAGAGCAGTTTGCTGATGAGCGCTCGCGCGCCGTCCGCTTGCGCCTGGAAAAAGACGAACTGAAGATTTCCGCCTCGTCCGCCGAAACCGGCGAGTCCGAGGATTCAATTGAGGCCACCTACAATGGCGACCCGCTCACCATCGGCTTCAACGCGAAATATCTGATCGACTTTCTCAAAGCCGTTGGCTCTGGTGACGTGAAGCTGGAGCTAAAGGACCCGCAGTCCGCTGGACAGCTCCGCCCCGCCGAAGGCGAAGACTACAAATACCGCTACATCGTCATGCCGATGCGGATCTGACAGACCAACTCGGTAACCCTTGGCAAAACCTCTTGACGCAGCCTTCCGCCGCGAACTAAATTGGGCCCTCGGTTGAGGAGGTTCCTATGCTCAGCGGCTTCAAGCGATTCATTCTGCGCGGCAATGTCGTCGATATGGCAGTCGGCGTGGTGATCGGCGCCGCTTTCGGCGCCGTCGTCACTGCTCTGACCAAAGACCTGCTCACGCCCCTGATCGCTGCCGTCGTGGGCAAACCCGATTTTTCCTCTCTCGCCTTCACCATCAACGGCACGGCGTTTCCCGTGGGAGACTTTATCAACGCCGCGGTTTCGTTTTTCCTGATCGCCGTGGCCATCTATTTCTTCGTCGTGGTGCCGGTGAATGCGCTCGTCTCGCGCATGAGCAAAGCTCCGGCTCCAGCCGATCCGACGACCAAAAAATGTCCCGAGTGCCTCAGCGAGATTCCCGTCGACGCCAGGCGCTGTGCGCACTGCACGCAGCCACTACCGATGGGGATGGCGGCGGACTGAGTTCAGTAGACTGAGTTTTTCCGGCCGGAAGTTGTGACGGCGGAATCGGCTAGCGGAACAGAAGAATCGTCGAAGTTTGATTCATGTGGCCCAGGTATTCTTCGCCGTATGTGCTGAAACCGACGGCCGGAATGTCCGAAAAGATCGCTCCGTACTCATCGCAACGCTTCTCGTTGCGCAGCTCGAGAGTTCGCAGAATGCAGTTGAAGTCAATCAGCCCTGCGATATGCCCTAGGGCAGATTTTTTTGCGGCCATGGCCACGCGAGTGTCCTCCACGATATCTGTATTCTTGAGCACTTCCAGCTGCGCCCTCTTTAATCTGGCAATAGAAGATAATGCTCTGGCCGTCCACGCGCTGCGGACTGCGCACAAACGGCTCACCATTGACCATCAAGCCGAGCGGATTTTTCATGAAACGCTCGGAGACCTGCTCCGGCCGCACACCAATGGCCTCGGCATAGACTTCTACGGCAGGCCTGTTGTCGAACTGAACCACCTTGCGCTCGGACTGTACCACCTCCGTCGCGGTCAGCTGCCGGCACTAAGCTGGAAGCTCTGGGTTTTGAGTATCTCGTAGCCGTTCTTAAGTCGCAGAAGCACAAGCACGGCAGCGTCGCTATAGGCTTTGCCGTCGCAATAAACGTGAGTCTTGCAGAATTTCAAGTCGTCCCCAGCCGCTCCACCGACGAACAGAATGTCGCTGTAGTCGCCGATTTTTTCCATGAGGCGTTCTTCAGCTCCACTTAAACCGTCCACGAGCACCAAACCAACGTGCTGGCCGAGACTCAGTGACGAGGCCGGCTGCCCATAATGGCGCTCGAATTCAGCAAAAACTTCGCGGACGTGCACTTCGGAGTGCAGGTCTTTGACAACTGCAGCCGACGCATCCTCGACAGCATCTGCCGGGAAAAACATCGCCACCAGCGCTCCCGTCATCATCTTGGCCGACGCAATCTCCCCGGCACTGGAGCAACCCACGATACAAGTGCCCGGAAAAGCTGCCCAAAGCTGTTCGCTCAGTGACCGTGGCTCGTATTTAGTCGACGCGAAGAACAGGATAAACTTCGGTTTGCAATCTCCGCATTGTGCCTGAAGGTCTCGTACGGCCTCGGGCAACGAAAGGATCGAATGGGCAGTTGTGATTGGCACAGATGCTCCTAGCTGGGATCGAGAGAAACCCCCAGTTCAGCGGCAATCGCCCGAATCTTTTCCTCAAGTAACGGATCGTCCGATGACGTGGAAGTGAACGCCTCTGGATGCACTCCCTTGAAAATGAGTTTCGCCCTGGTCGTCTCGATAAGGAGAGGATTGCCCTTAGCCCGCCGTTCCACAATCAGGTTAATCATATGCTTGATACGTCCGGCCATTGGCTAACCTGGATTCGGGTTTGCAGTCGAATCCCACGAAGATAATCGGCGACAAAGGAGCACTCTTTAGCCCTAGCGGAGATCCGTGGTACTGTCGGGAAGGAATAACCGGAGTCTCTATCAACCTGAATGCGGATCACTTTCCGGGCGTTTAATTACTGCCTTCTCGGGTTGGCGGGCATTCTGCCTCCGTCTGGTCGGCTCCCTGCTCAACAAGCGGCCACCATGGCCCAGCCGACGCGCCGGGAGGGCGCCCAGCCAACAGGCGAAGTCCTCAACGGCGTGTACCGTAACTCTTCGTTCGGTTTCTCCTGCAAGGTCCCCTTTGGCTGGGTCGACCGTACCGAGGAAATGCGCGTGGACGACGCGCCTCAGCAGAACGAACCGGTCAAATCGTTAGTGCTCCTGGCAGTCTTCGAGCGGCCGCCGGAGGCAACCGGAAGCACGATCAACTCTGCCATCGTAATCGCTGCAGAAAAGGTTTCTCAGTACTCAGGGCTTAAGACTGCTGCCGACTACCTTGGGCCCATCACGGAACTGGCCACGGCCCGGGGATCCACCATTGTGAACGAGCCCTATGAGTTTTCGGTGGGCGGGAAGCACCTTATGCGCGGCGACTTCAGCAAACCTCGTGGCTCTCTGACCATGGTCCAAAGTTCTCTCGTGATGCTTGAGAAGGGATATGCAGTTTCGTTCACTTTTATCGCCGGCAGTGAAGACGAAGTAAACAGCCTGATTGAGAATCTGAGCTTCACAGCCCAGAAGGCATCAAGCTCGACCCACAAATAGCATTTCTACTTTACGGGCGCGGCCTCCGGCCTGGGATCAACCGCGGTGGCATAGGGAACGTCGCGGCCGCCGTAACGCCGCACCCGGATGTTCGCCTGCTCGGTGTGCGCAAAAAACCCTTCCAGCACGCCCAACCGCGAGCAGTACTCGCCGATCATGGCGGACGCCTGGTCGGTCAAAACTTTCTGGTAGGTGCAGGTCTTGATAAATTTCCCAACCCAGAGCCCGCCCGTGTATCGCGCCGCCTTTCCCGTGGGCAGCGTATGGTTGGTGCCGATCACCTTGTCTCCATACGCGACGTTTGTGCGCGGGCCCAGAAACAGAGCGCCATAATTCTTCATGTTCTTGAGGAAGTAATCCGGGTTGCGTGTCATCACTTGCACGTGCTCGGAAGCGATGCGGTCCGCTTCCCGTACCATCTCTTCATCAGAAGCGCAGACGATCACTTCGCCGTAATCCCGCCAGGAAACCGAAGCCAGCTGCGCCGTCGGCAAGATGGCAAGCAGCCGGTCAACTTCCGCCATTGTCGCGCGGGCAAGTTTCTCGGAAGTTGTGAGGAGAATCGCCGGAGTATTCACGCCGTGCTCGGCCTGGCCCAGCAAATCCGTCGCGCAAAGCTCGCCGTCCACCGTGTCGTCCGCGATGACCAGTACCTCAGTGGGGCCGGCGATCAAATCAATTCCCACGCGCCCGAAGAGCTGGCGCTTGGCTTCAGCGACGTAGGCGTTGCCCGGCCCGACGATCATCGAAACCGGCGCAATGCCCTTGGTGCCGATCGCCATCGCGGCGATCGCCTGCACTCCGCCCATGCAGTAAATCTCGTCAGCTCCGCCAAAATGCATGGCCGCAACTACCGCTGCCGCCGGCTTGCCGTGATACGGCGGCGACGCCGCAATGATGCGCGACACACCCGCAACCTTCGCCGTCACCACGCTCATGTGCGCAGATGCGACCAAGGGATATTTGCCGCCGGGAACGTAGCATCCAACCGATTCGACAGGAATATTTTTGTGGCCGAGAACAATTCCCGGCAAAGTTTCGACTTCAAGGTCTTTCAACGCTCCGCGCTGCGCCTGGGCAAAATTCCTCACCTGAGCCTGCGCAAACTTGATGTCTTCGATGTTCTGCTTCGAAAGCTGCGAGATGCAGTCTTCGATCTCCCGCTCGGAAAGCCGGAACGACAGCGGATTCCATTTGTCAAACTTCTCGGAAATCTCGCGCAGCGCCGTTTCGCCACGCGCTTCGATGTCTTCGAGAATTCCTGTAACGATGTCGCGGACTTTCTTCGCGTCGGCCGTAGCCTGCTCAACCGTGCGCCCCGTTTTCAGATGACGTGGCATGAATGTTCTCCTTGCTCGTGTAGCGCGGGCGCCCTGGCCCGCGGGGTTCGAAGCTCCGGGACCCGCACTACCCCGTCGCCGAGACTGGCTCAACCAACTCAACGTCAGTCGTTGCCCCGGTATGCTGTTCTGCCGCGTAGCCCGCTTTGTAATCGGCTTTCACCGCGTCGGAAGCCGTCGGCAGCACCGGGAAATCCCACCACCCGACAACTTCCGCTGCCGCCACTGAAACATCGCGCGTGATCGGCACTTCCACCAGCGCGGGTGACTTCGAATCGAGCGCCTGCTGAATCGTCGACCCGATCCCATCGGCCGTCTGCACTTTCGCCGCGAAATCAAAACCAAACGACTTTGCCAGCGCCGCAAAATCCACCGAGTACGGCTGCCCGTTGCCGGCATGATTGTTGAACTCCGATCCAATCTGCCGCCCGATCAGATAATTCTGCCCGTCGCGGATCGAAATGTATCCTGAGTTGTTCAAAATCAAAAACACCACCGGGATGTCGTACATGGCGCAAACCGCCAGCTCCTGCACGCACATCAAGAAGTCGCCGTCGCCAA
>Ga0335081_10007135_pt1 | contig 17836 bp, 25 predicted proteins | sample Lox_Sample_35_FD_206713 | JGI IMG/M metagenome (GOLD analysis project Ga0335081, IMG submission 206713) | Soil microbial communities from Loxahatchee National Wildlife Refuge, Florida, United States - Lox_Sample_3.5 | ecosystem: Environmental > Terrestrial > Soil > Wetlands | place: USA... | reverse complement strand
ACCATGCCTCTGGTTTGCAAGAGTCAGTTTTTACCGCATTTCACCGTACTATCTTCTTGGGACCTTGGACAGATCCAAGAAATATGGCGGAAGCGTGTGGGAGTCGAAAGTGCGATGATCCTACAAATCGCCAGTGTTTATGCTGCGTTGCCGCTCACACGCTCCGGCCAATCCCTACGTTATAATGCGTAACCGGTCCATCCTTCCTAGTCCTAAATTCCTATCCTAAATCGGTTGTCCATCGAACCGATTAGACCAGAAGCTCATCGTAGGAGGATATATCAGATGAGCAAGGCACTTTTGACGCAAGGGCAAGTGGACGAGATCGTTCGGCAGTACAAGGGCAAGCGCGCTGTCGAAAAACAACTCCTGTCGCAGTCCGGCAAGCACGGCCACTATCAACGATTTCTGCTCGATGACGGCACGATCTTTCACGTGAATTCGCAGAACGGCAAGTTGACGGTGACTCCACCAGTCAAAAAGTAACCATAAGCACGAAGGACGTACATGGGCCGGAGCCTCTGGGATCCGGCCTTTTCTTTTTGCCAGAAATCATGTAATCGAGCAGATGACACCGCCACAATCAATGGTGAAACATGCAAACGTCGTTAGTACGGCATATAATCTGTATTGTGTAAGAGCGTAGTACTCGTGATACATTTGGCAGATACAGTGGAGGTGGAGGAATGGCTTTTGAGCGATTTACAGATGTCGGAAGAGTCTTCAGGCCTAGGGCATCCATTCGGTCAAACGGACAAATAGGATTCAACCACGGCTCGGTCAAGCGTTTTGAGCTGCAAAAATCGGCTTACGTAGTGCTCTTCTATGATAAGGAAAACAAAAAAGTTGGTATAAGGCTGACGAACGACAAGACAGAGCCAGGAGCAAGTACTCTAATCACCAGAAATGGCAACGGAACCGTATCGGCCAGATCGTTTCTAGAGTATTATCAGCTTCTTCCAAAGGATACCATGCAGCATGATATTGAATGGGATGAAGAAAATAAAATGCTTGTAATAGACATGGGGAAGGGCACCCAGAGAACGCGGAAAACAAATTGACATTAAGCGCTCAGTGTGACATAAGAAAAATGGGGCCAGGCCGCGCTAACGGCCCAACCCCGATGTGAGCAAGGAACGGGCGAGCCCGTCATGGACCCAGCTCAGCAGAGGTGGAAGTTTTATTCCAGCTCTCCTGATTTGTCAATACTGGATTTGCCCAAATTCCTCCCTTGCTCCTTAACTCTAAGGAGTGTTTAGTATGCCAACAGAAACGATGAATACAATAGCAGGTGAAATCGAAGCACACATGAACAGGTCGGGAATAGCGAAAAACCGTTGGTACGTCGGTATAACTTCCGACGTTGAAAAACGGTTGTTCGGCGATCACAGTGTTCCAAGGAAGGACCATTGGTACATTTCTCGACCTTGCGCAACTGCGAGTGACGCCCGAACGATTGAGGCGGCATTTCACAAGGCTGGATGCAAAGGAGATGGAGGCGGAGGCGACCGTTCCTCTTCAATCGTCTATGCTTACGTAATAACTCAGAAGACAAAGGAGTAGTTGGGCGAAGCACGGCAAGGGCCGGTCTTCCAGTCCGGCCTAAGCCTTCTTTAGGTTAGGTAGAATCCTGAAAAGGAGGAAGTACTCAAATGTCTATGACTCCAGAGCAGGTCGTTGAAATGGGAAAGATTACTCAGGCTCTTAAATTGTGCGAAGACAGTGGCCGAATCAAAGAAGACAAAATCACAGAGTGGGCCTTGCTCAAAATGGTAGAGAAGCTGAACTCCATTGATTTTTGGATGGACAAGATAGCTAAGCCTGCTCCCAGACCCGGCCGTCGAGGATAGTCCTGACTCTCCTGGATGGCGCCAGGAGCATTGGTCTACATGCATGTGCTTTGCGCCCTAGTCGGGTTATGATCACTGGTATCATCTAGTGTAAAGACACTTTCTATTTTAAGAGATTTGCATGTCACAAGAGTCATGGCTCTTTTTGTTCGCTCTCTTCGCTGCGCTGGGAGGCATCGCTGCCTTCATCGAACTGATCTCTAAGCTGGCGACCACCAAATCAAACTCAGGGTCAATTACGATTTCGCGAGCTCGCGGTTGGTTCATTTCTGCGCTATTGCTTGGCAGCTTGATCTTGAGCATCTTGGGGTTTTGGACGATCTACAGCAGAAACCAACGCGAGATGATTCCAAGAACAGTCCAGTGGGCCGCGCTGGCCGATGCTTCTGGGAAAGTAATCGGCTGTCAAGTGGTTGTGGATACTTCTCTTATAATCTCTTTGGCTGATAAATACGACGTAGTTCTCGTCTGCGGAATTCCCGACCCGTCAATTGACGAGCTAGAGGACTCTCGAATTGCCGTGGGCAGGCCGTTCAATATATCTGGCGGGCTTCAACACATGGCCGATGTATTCACCAACCCCGAGTTGGTCTCCGCAGTAAGTTCGGCCGGTTCAAACTTGAGCGTATGGCAAAGAGTGGTGGTTGTTCCCAAGGGAACTGACCTGTCGGAGATCAAAAGGCTCTCGGATGTCCCCAGGTTTGGAGGAAAACTGTATCCTTAGCTGCCAAAACAGCTTCTACGACTTCCGGTTATTGCAGCTTCAAACCCTCTTTCAACTTGCGGACGATGTGGTCGTACGCTACCTGTTTCGACTGATCCCAAGCACGACTCATCCAAGGATGTGGCGTCATTTTCCGAGTGCCAAATTCTAAGAAACGGCCAACCATTGCAGCCGTTGCTGCTCCTGCATGTTTCGACATAAATTCAACAAGTTTTCCACTGGCCAATCGAAACGACACCTTGCCATGCTTCCCTCCCCTACTTGGGTAGATCGCGTTCGTTGCTCCGACCTTCGCCGAACCTGCCGTTTCGTTTCGACGGAGCGTTACCTTTGTTTTGATGTTCTTCTTCAAGAACCCCGCGTCAGGACCTTCGGCCTCTACCGGAGCGGTGTCCTGCATCGCGGACTTCACGTCGCCAGCGCCAGCATTCAGCGCAATTCGTAGAGCAAGCCGACCCTCTTTGCCTTTGGCCTCGAGTGCCTTCTGCAACTCGTCCAATCCTGTGACCTTAAAGCTCACCACGTCCGACATTTTGCAGCCCCCAACGCTTAAATTTCTTCATCATCGCGAATTGATTGATCCCGTCTTCTGCCGCAATCATCGCGTAGGTCCATCCCGCTCGCCGCAAGGCGGCATACCGCTCCATGTCTGCTTTCGTGGTCTTCTTTCTGGGTCCGTAGGCCGGGCCTCGCGTTTTGCGAGTTTTCAATCCAAACTTCTTTATCCGATGCCGAAGCTGCCAGATCGTCAGATTGAACTCTTTTGCAAGTTCTTTGAGCTTGATACCGGAATTGAATTTTTCGGCGATGAGTTTGGTCTCCTGCGTCAATCGAAGCATCTGCTTCGTTTTTCTGTCGTCGGCAAGCAACCCGTAGCGGTGGAAGCCCCAATACAGTGTCCCCGTTTTGATTCCCGACTGAATGCTAAGTTCTTTTAGACTTTCGCCAGCATTGTAGCGGTCCGCCAATTTCTCGAAATCCTTCTTGTCATATCGTTGACGGCCCACCATCATGAACTTCTTTTTCAAATCAGGTTCGAGTGTTCTGTGTCCTGGCTTCATGCACTCAGCTTCAGGAAACAAGCAACGGGCGATAGCGTTTAACCGAAAGAGCGTCTGCCGAACTGCGCGATGATCCATTTCTAGCTCTTCCGCAATGTCAGGGCCTTTCAACCTTCTCCTATAGGCCGCGTGAATCAGCCTGACCGCGTGTGTTGCAATTCCGCATTCTGTGATACGCAGGTGCTCTTCCCACTTAGGCCGCCATTTGGCGTAGGTTGTCTCCAAGCGTTTCAAAATCATCTGTCGGCATTCGGTCTTTGCAATGCGCTCCAATTTGCTGAGCGGAGCGCTTTTCAATTCTTGTATACGACCGTGAATCATGCTGTGGACGTATCGCCAAACGTAGTGATAGACGACCAGACGAACTTTCTGGTCAGACTGGCTCCAAGGCGGGACGTTGTTGCGGAACTGCTGCGAATCAATCTGCATCCGCCCAAAGTCTGCAAGGCCAACCTGGCCAATTGCACTTTCGAAGTCGTTATGCTCGCCTAACATTGGACCGTCCTGATACTCACAATCGCTCTCGTACTCTTTCTCACTCCATGCGGTCTCTCGCGCTCGTTACCGCAATCGGCACATACCCAAATCTTCCCTTCTTCGCTGTGTGTCTCACAGCCGCACCTCGGGCAGGCGTGCTTGTTGTACGTGCGCTGGAGAACCGGGTGTGCCATAAGAGCTTCCTTCCATTGGCGAGGCGACGCTCGAATGTAAACGTCTGGGCAACAAAAGCAGCAATACCTAGCTCGGTTCAACGCTCGTTCTTCCGGCGAAGCCAAATAAATTCCGTGCGGGCACTTCTCGATAGTGCTTCCGGGGATGCGCATTTGGCTCCTAAGAAACTTTGTAAACGCTATTCACGCCGTCGCTAAAAAGCATGTGCGCGTCGGTGTCGCTGATCACCACTGAGGCCGCGCCAGTTCCGACCTTGAACGTCAAGTTAAAGGCCGAAGGGCTGCCGGTGGTGTTGTTGACGACGATGAACGGTTTCGCGTGCGCCGGTAGAATCACGTTTCGGTCCGCCGACAATGCTCCGGTAAAGATCAACAGCATGTGCGTCAGAAATTCCGTGGTGTCGAGCGTCAAATCGGAATCAGGCATCGCCTGCGAAGTGTTCCCGCACAGGGCCGCATCCAGATCGTCAAACGCGGTGTTCGCGGTAACCACTTTGTTGTTCTGCGAGGCCGTCAGATGAGTGATTGCTAAGTTTGGGGTAGACATTGTGCTCCGTAAAATGTCGGTGTGCTGGTGTGGCTCCAGTGGTGTGGCCAGGGCGTTGCACACCGACGCTGTCAACGCCGGACAAAGCAAACGACGGTGTTACGTATAAAAGAAAACGCCCCGGAGCCAGTGTCCCCGAGGCGTTTCTCATCATTGCCCCGCCCGAACAAACGAGACATGAAGTTTGAGGTTTAGGAGGTCTGTTGCAGCAACTTGATCGGGTGTGTGCCCGCGTCAAGCAAATTGCCGTCTACCCGCATGAATCCGAGGTAGCCGACCTGGCCGTATTCAGCGTAGCGTTCCCGGAGGGTCAACACGCTGAAGTCCTTCACGCGGCGAACGAGGTACTTTGACATATCCCCGAATGCCATCGTGACGTTTGAAGCACCGATCTGGGGCATCGCCTGGTTGGTGACAATCGGGTATCCGAACAACCGATCTGGTTCGCCCTCTTGTATTCCAGGCGTCCAAATTGGCCGACCGAACTTGTCGAGAATCTTTTGCAACGACGCAATCGTGGTGTCATGCGCCATGAATTTGCCGTTGCGGCGGTAAGCCGGATCGACGCTGTGAATCAGGTTGACGATGTCATTCGTGCCGATGCTATTCGCACCAGTTTCGGACCCGCCGCTGTTCGTGGCAGAGCCAGCAGCAACAGTGGGTGACGCGCCGGAATTTGAGATGGCTTGCAGCAAACCAGTCGGCTTGCTGGAACCGTTTCCGTTGGTCAGTTCATCTTCAAACTTGCGTCCAAAGCGAACCGCAAAACGTTCGGCCAGCCACGATTCCAAAGGAAACGCACTATCCTGAATCAACTCGATGGAAGCCTTGATCAATCCGCTGGTGTATTTGTACGCAGCGAAGATGATCTGGCCCGCAGTCACGTCCTCTTCAGAAACAACAGACGACTCACCAACCAGCGCCGCCGTGTTCGTGGTGTCGTTGTTGGTCGGGTAAGGCAGCGGTTGACCTGATGCGGTATCCATGACCGTGAAAACGCCGCCGTTGAGCAGTGGCGCGTAGAACTTCAACGCCGTCTCAACGTCATACACGAATCCGCTCGGCACAAAATAGCCGAGGCCGGTATACGTACCGATGTGGCCGGTCATGGGAGCGCCTTCAACGATACCATCGCGTTTTTCTTCCATGATGGCTCGCTCGGCGTCGTTCAACCGATTCTCGCCCTTGCGCAAATAGTTCGCAAAAGCCCTACGAAACTCCACGTCCTTTTCAGACGCGAGTCCGTTCCCAACTGCCGACAGCCCTTTGGATTCGATGGCCGTGATTTCCTTGGCCTTCTCATCCATTGCAGCGATCAGCTTCTTTGCTTTCTCACGCGATTCGGAAGAATCCGCACCGGCAAGAACTTGAGAGAGTTCGGAATGAAGACGTGCCCTCTCTTCACGTAGCTCTTTGAGTTTTGACACACTAACACCTCATTTTGAATTACAGGTGTTGTCATCCGGAGAAGGCGGTTGAAACCGTCTATGATCGAGGAACCTGTTTAATACGCCGGCCGGTGGGCCAAACGTTATGCTACTTGTTCAGTAGCAAACTTTTTCATCAGCTCCCAAGTTTCGTTGTCCTGCTCCGCTGGCTTGGTTGCTGGTTTGTTGCGCACGCCTTCAATCTTGGCGCGCAGTTCTGCGGGACAAGACTTCGGAATCGCCCGCTGATTAAAATTGCTCATTTCGACTTCCATGTGTCACCCCTCGTCCACAAACATGAAACTGATATCCACGTGGCACGCGAACACAGTGCCTTGCAGGTCGGCTTCTGCATCATCCGCTTCAAACTCGACCCACGATCCTTGGACCTTAGTTCCTTCAGAAAGTGTTACGAGCAATCCGCTCAAGCTCGTTTTGACAGCAGCCGCCAAATTCTTTGCAGCACCGTACGAAGCTGCGTAGCAAGAAAAACGGACACGAGCGGGCTGCAATCGGTTAGGACCGTCGAAGCTACTGACGTTACCTCCTCCAACCTGTGTATAAACCACATAAGGAAGCTCCGACTCCTTTGGAGCAAGGCTCGGATACACACCAGCACCAGCAGCAACAATGCCGCTATCGGTAGAAATCCTCTGGTATATGCCCTCAAGAAAACTCACTCTTAGGCCACCTTGACCGAAGTCGCCCTATAGGCCGGTTGTAGAACCGGCGAAACGTCGTACAGCGCACCTACCGAACGGATCGTGCGGAGAATGTACTGGCCAGATTGGTCGTCAAACTCCTCCCAGGTATCGCCTTCTTCGTCGTCGTCATCCATCGAGAAACGGAACGAGCATTGGCTAATGTCGCCGCGTTTGATCTGCTCTAGCGTGTCGCGGCCGAGCGTGGTGTTTGGCATCGAGCAGCGAAAGGCCAAGCCTTTGTCATCTTCTCTGATCGAGCAAGTGCCCGAAGAAGTTCTGCCCAAAAGCCGGGAGGCGTCATGGTCAACGCAGCAAAGCACGTCAGGGTTAGAATCGAGTGCACGTTTGAAAGCTCCTTTCTTGATGACTTCTCGGAATCCGCCGAGGTCTTCTGACAGTGAATCGAACACGGCGGCATAGCCCTCAATGCTGTTCGGGTCGTCGGCTGCCGCCCTGACTTCAACCTTTATTGAACGTTCTTCTATCGCCATGTTATCCTCACTGTTGCTGACTGTCGTTCACTTCAACGCAGAGCAGGTTCAATACTTTGGTTCGCTCGTTCGGGTTCAACACAGCCTGAATCTGAAACGTCCGCGTGCCATAAACCACTTGCTGCTTTGCAAGTACTCCGCTCATCCACCTGATTCGGATGAGATGGGTTCCGACGCTTGCAAAACTTTGAGCGGCAACGAGGTCTCTGGCGCTGAGGGCTTCGATGCTGGCCCACACAGTTGCGAGCACGGTTCCACCACCAGGCATGCTTCCGCCAAAGCTGTCTTTTGTAGCTGATGGTTCAACAATCGAGACCCGCTGACGCAAACGGCCCGACTGTATCCCCACCGATGTAAGCCCACTGCCATTGTTCGCCATCCAAATCCTCTTAACCTCTAGTTGGTTGGCAGTCGAGAACGCGCTTGCTCCAAAGCAACATTTGAATGTTCTTTGGAATGTCCGCTGCAATCTCGCCGCGGTTCTCATACCAATTAGCGACCAGCATCATGATCGCTAGTTGAATGTCCGCAGGTACGCCCGCGCTCGACGGGTCTGTGTCGTATCCTGCCGTGAATGTGACGCGGAAGGCGTTCGGTACAAACAAGCAGCTCGGCCAGTAGCTACCCGCCGGACCTGGGAACAAACGTGCCGGTTCGGAATCTGAATCCACGAGGTACTTGCTCGGATCGAGAATCAGGTCGTTTCCGGTCGCTGAATCCGTGTACTCAATTTCGTCCACGCTGATCAGTGGCGGTGCAAACAATTTGATCATTTGCGAATAATTCCACATTGCCGTGCTGTACATCGGCAGCGAGTAGTACGCAGGTGGATACGCCATCTGTGAAACCACGCTGTCAACAAAGTAAGGTGGCGCGTCGAAGCCTTGCCGATACTGCTTCGTTGCGATGCTACGTCCGGTGAAGGTCTCAACTGCTTCACGTGCGGCAGAGATCAAAGTGCCGATCAAAACGTCATCATCAGTGATCGTGACGCGCAGAAAATTCTTGGCCTGTGTTAGAGAAACAGGCTCGCTCGTTGGCTGTGCCACTACAACTAAGTTCATGGCTTTGCCTCCGGCGATGGCTGCTTGTTTGCAGGATCAGAAGGGTTCGGCGCTGGTGTGCTCGCGTCGCAAACGTTGACCGGACGCCACAGCATTGATCCTGCTGGTCCGTCCACCGGATTCAAGCCTTCAAGCTCCCTGATGTCGTTCGTCGTCAGGTAACCCCATTGGCGGCCCGACCCGTACAGTGTTGACCGGCTGGCAGCATCGGGGTACGTCAGGCGTCGCGTATCGAAGTGCGCAGAGTTCTTACCAGCAGAACGGCCAATCTTATGGAAGAGCTTGCGTTTTAATTCTGCTTCCCAGGTCGCAAGCCACGGATGAAGGCAGAAATTCAAAAGTTCAATCGCGCTTTGCTCCGCTGTGGACCTGGCAGCGTGTTCGTCGCCGTCAACCATTCTTGCGGGAACGCCAAAGATGTTTGCAATCTCAACGCGCTGAAATGCACGGCTCTCATTGTTCTGTGCTTCGTCAGGCGTAGCAGCAATCTTCGTGTATGTAACGCCCTGTTCGAGCAACGCCGTCTTGTGAGCGTTCTCGCCGCCGTATCCTTCTGACCAAGACCGTTTGAGGTTTTCTTTGGCCTTATCCGCAAGCGTACCCAACGTCGTTAAAATTCCAGCAGGCCTCGCATTGTTGGCAAAGAATTTGGCGCTGTACTTTTCCGTCGCGAGCGCAAGGCCAATAACCTGACGTGCAAGCTGAATCGTTGGCTGCCCAAGTCTGCCGTCTAGCGACAAACCTGGAAGGTGGATCATGTCCTCGGCAAGAATGACGCGCTTCGGACCGAGCTTTTGTTCGTCTGTTGTGTTGCTGTCATCAATCGCAGCGCCGGTCAGACTTTCGTTGGTCTCGTAGACCATTGTTCCGGCTGGGTACACATCACCTTCAAGCTCGACTTTGTCGAGCAGCCGAACAGGGCGCGTGCGAGCTGGGTTGCGCGGCCAAAGAGCGACAATCGAATTGTCTTGTGTACTTCGCTGGATTTCGACGTAGCCATTGCCCCAAAGAAGCATGTGGGCTTGCACAGTCTTCCGCCAGGTCACGCTACTCATTTCCGGGTTGGGTTCAGTGTGGAGAAGTTCGTACAGCGGATGGTTGTGTGCAATGCGCTTTGAAACCGTGCCGTCTTTGACTTGCTTCTCGTAAACGTGAAGCGGCAACGAGCTCACCGCATTCGAAATAATGTTTACGCAAGCCAGCACTGTGCTGACCTGCAACGCGGTCATCTCACTAACGCGGATACCCGCATCGGTGCGTCCGCCGTTAAAGATGTCGAGCAACCACTCCGCCGGATACGACAGAGGGGTCTGCGGGTTCTCAAGTGAAGAGCGTTGCTCCGCACCAGCGAGAACCCGCCCGAGTTTGGCGAGGATCCCCATTAGGATTCAGGATCAAAAGCCGGAAATTTTACCCGTGACTTTGATTTTTCCGCTGATCGTTGCTTCCTTGTCGAGAGGCAGCGCATGCTCAAGGGAAGAAACGTAACCCTTAAAAGTGATGACGCCGAGTGCGTTCGGCAAGGTCACCTGCCAGTCAACCAGCGTGCCGTTGTTGAAGTAGCCGAGCAACGCGGCCTGCGTGCTGTCGGAGGGAACGTAGTTCCCGCTGAACGACACTTCGCCGGAGTCCGCCAACGTGGTCAACCACTCACGAAAGTTTCCGCTCTCGTAGTTGGTGACGTCAGCCAGGTCGTACTTGGCGCCGCTGAAGTTGATTTCCTTGATTTCCGCAAGCAACTGGTACGAAACCGAAGGCTCAACAAGGAAGCCGATGGTTGTACCACGCGGCGAAAACGCCTGAGAATTGGAATAAGACATCGAAACACCTCAATTGAAATTTGTGGGTTGTGACCCAGACCAACTTGAAAAGTGTTACAGCTTGATTTTTGCTTTCACGGCTTCAACAAAGGCTTTCACTTCGGCAGATGCTTCTGCTCCCACCTTTGCGAATTCCGCGCTAATGGCTTTCAGCTTGGCGGCGTTCTTAATTCGGCCAACGCCAAATCCGATACCAAGCGCAACAATGACCGCAATGACGGTAAACAAGGGGATTCCTCCTTATGAAGGCCGAGCGCAGCGTGAGGAGAGTGGCACGTTACGCCCGGCCATCAGTCACGCAAGTGACCCGCAAAACTTTTGCAGGTGTTACGACTTAAACGCCGAAGGTCAAAACGGTAGGCACGAAATCCACATGCTCTTTCCAGCTAGGAGTTCCTTCTTCGGGCGGATGGCAAGCGCGGCAAAGGCAAATGCAGTTCTGTGGGTCAAGAAGAAGGCTTGGTTGCACGCGCGGAGAGACTAAGTGGTGAACGAGCTGCGATAAATGCATGCAGCGCTCACCTTTGACGAGCTTCTGGCACTGAGGGTTTTGCACGCGCATGGCTGAAGCAAATTTCCGCCACGCTGCGGACTGGTACCAAGGATCAGTTGTCTTGGCGCTTCGAGGATTGGTTGTTAGATGTTTCGCGCAGTACTGCCCGGTCACAAGCTCTGTGCAACCAGAATTCCGGCAGCGCATTCGTGCGCGAGTAGGCATCAGACAAAGAACACATCTTGATTTTCGTACACGCTCGCCGTCATTGATTCAGCAAGCGAAGTGTTGCTGCAAGCCGTGAGAGCCATAACCGTCGCCACAGCCGCGTCAATCTTTTGAGCTTCGTCCTTTGGCCTCGTCGGGAAGAGAAGGTTGGTCACGCCCTTCTTACATCGAAGATTCGAGAGGCACCAGAGCAGCAGTGGGCTGTTGGTGTGGAATCTGCCATCGGCCACGAGTTCCTCAAGCAAGAGCATCCCCGGCGTAAAGTACTTTCCACTTTGCGTCATCTCAATCCACACTTCCTGCGTCTCCGGCTTCTGCTTTTGAAGCCTCGTGACCAACAAATTGCTTTGAAGCGGGTCAAACACGATTGCCCTTGTGATGTATTTGTCCAGTGTGGCCGCAATGTGCTCCTCAACGTAACTTAGGTCCACGATGTTTCCTGGGGTCTCAAAAAGGAATCCATTCTTCGCCCATCCCTGATAGCTTGCGTTCTTTGCGCGTGCAAGTGTTTCGGCTGGCAGCCAAGCCTTGCAGAACGCATAGTAATGAAGCTGGCCATCAATATGCTTCGCGTGCAGGCGAACCACGGCAGTTAGGTCTAAACGACTGGCAAGGTCCATCCCGACTGCAATTTCTCCTTCAAGATCATCTTTGAGTTCTGAGTCATAGCACTTGCGCACGTTTTCCAGCGTTAGGAACGGTGATTCGCCCTTGTCGTTCGACCAAATGCAAAGATGCTTCTGCTTCGCGGCCTCTTCCATACTGGCAAGTTGAAGCGCGCGGCCTATCTCTTCACGCAAACCTTGGGCATCCACAGATACGCCCCAATTCGGGTTGGCCTTTCGCCAAGACGCTTCGGCCCGCCAATCGTCTCCATCGTCTATGCTCCAAATGCAGCCCCAAAAACTTTCGTCCACGCGCTTCCCGGCAAGAATTTCTTCAACGTGCGTATGAACCTCAAAGCAGACACCGGCGGTATCGTTGCCTGCCGTCGTAATACAGACAAGTATTGCTTGGGGCCGTTTTGAAGTTGCGGTCCGAAGCGAATCGTAAACAGCTCTGGTCTTTGCCAGGTGCAATTCGTCCAGCACAGCGCCATGTACCGACGTCCCTTCTGTTGCCGAACCCTTTGCTGGCAGTCCGCGGAGTTTGCTAACTGACTTCGGCTGGGTGATCTTATGCGCCAAAACGTTGAGACCAAACTTGGATTGAAGGATGCGATCCTTCAAGCACATGTTTCGCGCGGTATCCAAGCACAGTCTTGCTTGCTCGTAGGATGAAGCAGTCGCAATGACGTCCGCTCCACCTTCTTGATCCGCGCACATGAGATACAGTGCAATGCCCGCGGCCAAGATCGTCTTGCCATTTCCTTTTGGAATTTCTAGGTATGCTCGTTTGAATCTTCGTGTGCCAGTTCCCTTCCATACCCAGCCAAAAATCTCAGTCAGCACAAAACACTGCCAAGGTTCAAGCACGATCCGCTCTCCTGCCTTCGGCCCTTGGATGTGTGTCAGGAGTGAGATGAACTTGCAGACGCGTTCGGCACGCGCCTCATCAAATCGAAAAGGAAAGCCGTCTTCCGATTGTTTAAGTCGGTCGTCGGTCGCACGTTTAACGGCCAGCCGAACCCACTCACACGCCGGCACCCGGCCACAAAATACATCGGCCCGGTAAGCGTCCGCTTTGGCAACAAAACTCATAGAGCGTATTCGTCCGAAGTTTCCTTGACCTGCAATTCGAGCGCAGCCTTTTCGGCTTCCAAAGTGCGAGCCTCATCCAAGCAAATCTTCAACGCCTTGGAAATTTCCCTTTGGTGTCGAATATAAACTGAGAGTTTAGGAGGCTTACCTGAAGGCTCCTCCCCTCGTTTGGGCAAGCCTTCTAGCCCTCCATTTCGGGCAAGGTAACGATGGATCGCGTTGTAGTTACGTCGAAGTTTCCTCTCTGCCCTTCGCACTCTCTTCAAGTCGCGGCACACAATGGCTAGGTTACGCACTCGGTATCTCCTCAATTGAAATCAAACGACTGTCTACAGCGGAGCAATGCTCAGGAAACGCGGTTCTAAGCGCCGATATTTTTGGTCGTGCACAAAAATTCGACTAGGCGGCGGTCAATTCGGAAAGCCGAAAATCGAAAAATGATACCCATACCCCTTCTTCTCAGCCTTTAATAACGCTTCGTTTGTCCGCCTAGCGGCGTGATGCGCCCAAGCTCCGGTACTCCCTCTGTCAAAGCCTTGATTGCTGCGACTAGCGCGTCAATCGGCACCGACACCACTGCGCGGTTGCCCGGCCTCACATCAATTCGCTCCGGTGGCACTTGCATCCCAGCCTTCGCAAAGGCATCCGACAGTGACTCCTCGGTCTCTCCACTCGGGATGTCGCGCAAGTTGATTAGCGCTCCGCTCGGCAGCCTTCGGCGGTAGGTGCCGTCGCCAAGTCGCACTTTGTCCTGATCTGCAAGACACACGTTAACGTCGTTCATTGGTGATTCCTCTCATTTCACGATTTCGGGTGTTACGAACTTGCGTTATTCCAGGCCGGCCTTCTGGCGGAATTTCTTGTCGAGCCACTCCAGGTCGGGCTTAATCCGAATCTTTTCGTGAGACATCGAGCAGTCAGGGCCGCAGCCGTTGCTCGCCCAATAAGCCAACTTCTCCTTTGCCTCATCCGCTGTTGGATACAACCAAATCTGCCAGTGGCGGCCACACTTGTTTAGGATCCCGAACTCGCCGTCGCCCCTCAGGCCGCCGAAGCGCTTCGTTACTTTCGGAAACATCATCATTGCTTGCGCTTGGTAGTCGCTAAACGCCATTGTTTTCGTCCTCAAAGATCGTATCGGCATCTGGTTGACTGCTGATCTCCTCAATTTGTGCTTCTACTGCCTCTTCCGCGTCCTCGGGCTTGCCCCATACAGCCTCATGCTGCTGCTTGGCTACTTCTACACTGGCTTCTCTTTTGGCCTCTGTATCAGCCTTTCTCTGCGTTTCTGCCTCCGCGTACTGAAGCATCCCGAGATATCCTGCAAAGCCTGCTATGAATGGCCCGAAGGGATGCGTTGTTGTTGTCGCAAACATGCCAACCTTAAACCAATGCCTTGCCACCTTTCGAAATACCTCTTTTCCATTCTCTTTGATCAGTTGCTTGAGCTGATTATCCTGTGCGGTGGTCAGTGTCCCGGCATGGCCGTGGTTAGCGCTAACGAAGTTTCTGAGAAAAGCATTCACCTCGGATTGCAAATCAAAATTTTTCGGAATTAGTTTTTGATCTTCGGTTTTTGAAGACTCAACACCCACACACTCGTCGGCTGTAGGTGAGTCAGGTGCGTCAAATTTTGGCAGCTTGGATGTGTGTGTGTGTGTTGGTTCAGATGCGGTATATGATAGGGCCTTGCCTACACAAGCGGTTTTGGTACCATCCGCAAGCGGTTTTGAGTTGTTAGGCAAGCGGTTTTGGTCGGTCACGCAAGCGGTTTTGCTGCTAAACCCCTTCCCATCAGAAGCGGTTTTGATATCGCTAAACCCCTTCTCATCAGAAGCGGTTTTGCGCCCAGCGTAATCTTCTGGGTAAGCCGGGTGTTCGAGGCAAATCCTGTAAACGTTCGCAATCCCTTTACCGCGGCCCTTGCTGACCAGTTCAACCAGACCGAGCTTTTCACACTTGCGAGAATAAATTCGCTGCCGATCGAAACCTCGGCCAGTGATTTCGCACAGTGAAATGTATCCTGGGTAAGCCCCTTTGCCGGTTTCGGATGCGTAGCTGGCAACCCCAATCAACCAAAGTTTTTCGCAATCCTCAAGTTCTGGATGGTTGACACGATAAACGGTTTGCATGAAGTCGCGATTCGATGTTGGCTTTCTCCTCAACGCTGGCCACCTTGCTTTGCGCTCTCCGCAAGTGCGTCTCGTTGCCAGGTTTTGTTGCGCATCACAGCACTTGCGTATGCTAACGCAGCGTGGTTTTCTAGAATGACTCCTTGCTCCGCTTTGCGTTTGGCCCAATCCGCAGTGATCTGGATTGCGTCGTCAATGATGTCGAGTGCGTAGCGCTGAATCCAACGAACAGCTACCTCACTCGAGATTAAGTTTGACGGAGCATGAAGAAGGTACCAGTTTCTGAGCAGTTGTCGTGAAAGTAGAGAAAGCTGCTGAGGGCTGTACTTGTATCGTGGTTCTTGCACATAACCTCTCTTAGCCAAAAACTTCTTGGCTGACTGACCGCTCGGCTTAATTACGATGAGTGAAAAGCAGGCCAGTTGACTACATAGTCATCATACGCGCACCTGACCTGCCAGATCAAGAGTTTTGACCGATAGGAAATTCTTATCGAATCAGCCGAAATCATTTCTCCAGCAGCGAGCTGTATTGACTAGCTAATTTCAGACCAACCTTGCGCTTTTGTTGTCGTCGCCGGTCCGCTGTACGCTGTTTCGCTATCTCGCGCTCCACGGATGTTTCGAGGCGATCCGCATGGTATGAAAGCCACTGGGCTGCAATCTCTTGAACGGTTCCGCCATCGTCGTCTGCAAAATCCTTTAGTGCCTCCCAGACCCCGATTGGAACTGTTACGAGAAATGACCTGTCCAGAATAGGTTCCTTTACGAATTTGACGGCCAGTTTCAGCTCGGCGACGGACATCTGTTCGTCTATCGCCCTTGCAAGCCAATTCTTTAGGGTTTCGTCATTTGCATCTGGCAGAGCATTTACGAGCACCCGATGGTGTGACCAGGTCAATTCGTCTGTACGTACAGACGGATTCATTCGGCGGGATGTGCTAGCAAGGTCTTTCAGCGTTGATCGGGCCAAGCCAGTGAGTTCATGCGCTTGGGAGTAAGCATCGCTAGCAGGGATTTGACAGCCGCCAATCCGCTCGGCCCCGATGTCTGGGATATGCTCTGATCCCCTGACAAGCCAGTCCCCTATCTCCCACTTTAATTCTTTGCTGCGTTTGCCAAGCTCAAGACCTTCGGCTTGCCACTTTTCGAGGTCGAACACAGGTTCTGGTCTAAATGGCGTGACGAGGTTGCCTTCTTCATCCAACCATTCAGACCCTGAAGCTAATTCTGCTGCGCTCCAATCACGCCCACTGTTCATTTTCAGGGCCTCGTCCGCAGCCCTGGAATAGTCAGTTGTTTACCTTGCGCATCTCGTTTCTGCTTCTTCTCTGCTCTCGTCTTGGCGCGTTTTTCTAGGCACTTTGGGCAGCGCCCGCAATGGCAAGGCTTCAACTCTGTCTCGAGTGACGTGGTTTCGCTCATCGGGTTATTGCCTCCAATGGCACGTTCTCACAGATAAAATGGTTGGCATAACTGGCCAAACGAACAGGTGACGCGAACTCATAACACCGTGGTTCGGCGCATGACCGAACCCTTGATTTTCACAGGCAAACCGTTAGAAAACCCGCTTGCAACGCCGCAACCTGGCAAAAGGAGAGGTCCTGTGCCACGGAGGCGGTTCCAGAAAGGCACTTTCGTCAAAGAGAAGAACGGCGGAATGTATAGTTCACACTACATTGACTCGGTCGGTTCGGACGGGTCGGTGTGTACGAAGCAGGTGAAGCGGTTCCTAGGAAACCTCCAAACCACCTCCGAGCGTGCTGCTAGGCGTGAGCACGACCGGATCATGCAAGAAGTCAATTTCCAACGCGGAAGCATTGCGCCAGCACCCAAGGGCCAAACGTTCGCCGACGCGGTGAACAAATGGCGAAGCGCAATCGCTCCAAACCTCTCCCCGGCGACGGTTCGCGCTAGGGAGTCATTCCTACGAACCCACATCATGCCCCGTTTTGAGCAGTGCGCTCTGCACGAAATGGGGGTCCATCAAATGCAGCAATTCGCTACCGATCTGCGGAAGACACTTTCAGCCAAGACCGTGGTAAACATCCTCAGTTCGGTGTTTGCCATCATGGACTACGCTGAACGGTGCGGGATGAAGGTAGCGAAAACTCGCTTCAAAGACCTGCAACTAGGCACGACGACAAGAGAGACGCCTGTTCCCTTCTTCACTCGCGAACAAGCGGCCCTAATCATTGAAGAGGCGAAAGAGCCCTTCAAAACACTTTTCACACTTGCGTGGTTTACGGGGATGCGTGCTGGAGAGATTCTAGCCCTGACCCTGAATGACCTCGACTTCGCCAACAAGACCGTGCGGGTTAACAAATCCTCGGACGACAACACGCGCGAAATCCGCCAACCTAAAACGAAGAGTTCCGTTGCCCTGCTGCCGATGCCGTCGGCACTTGAAGCGGCACTTCGGAACTACGTACGGCAATGGACGCCTAATCCAAGCGGCATACTGTTCGCTACGCGGAACGGCCTAAGACCGCGCTCCCGAGATAACGTTGTGAAGTGTGGCCTCAAGCCAGTGCTGCGTAAACTAGGCATTCCAAGCGCGAACACAGGCTTGCATGCTTTCCGGCATGGACTAGCAACGGAGTTGGTCGAATCCAACGCGCCATTGTCGGTCCTGCAAAAGCAAATGCGCCACGCCGACATTGCGACGACGCTGCGAATCTATACGCACGCGATCCCGCAAAGCCAGCGCGATGCGATGGAGGGAGTTAACCTCCAATCCCTACGTTCAATCAATACAGTACTAAAGTTCGCTGCTAAGTAGCTCAGAACAGAAAGGTTGGCGGAAGCGTGTGGGAGTCGAACCCACCATTCGAACCGCGAAGGACCGAATCGCCGGCTTTGAAGACCGGGAAGGTCACCGGACCCCTTTCGCCTCCGTTCCAACAGTATCACCATTCCCAAAGC
>Ga0335081_10007134_pt1 | contig 17836 bp, 13 predicted proteins | sample Lox_Sample_35_FD_206713 | JGI IMG/M metagenome (GOLD analysis project Ga0335081, IMG submission 206713) | Soil microbial communities from Loxahatchee National Wildlife Refuge, Florida, United States - Lox_Sample_3.5 | ecosystem: Environmental > Terrestrial > Soil > Wetlands | place: USA... | reverse complement strand
TGGCATCTTTTCGTGCCAGCGCTCAGGATCTCGCAAACATCGTCGGCACAGTCACCGACGCATCCGGCGCGGTGATTCCCGATGTCCAGGTGACGGTTGCCAATGTGGACAGAGGCTTCACCCGGCGAGTCGTATCCGACTCGGCTGGCGAATACACGGCGCCACGCGTTCCTATCGGAAACTACGTCGTTACGCTGGAAAAAACGGGCTTTCAGAAACTTGTGCGCAGCGGCATTACCGTGCAGGTGGGGCAAACGCTGCGCGTGGATTTGCAACTCCAGGTAGGCTCCTCGACCCAGGAGGTGGTCGTCAACGCGACCGTCGCTCACGTGGAAACCGAAACCGGCGCCATTTCCGACGTCGTCACCGGCTCGCAGGTCAGCCAGCTCAACTTGAATGCGCGGAACTTCGCCAACCTGGCCACCCTGGTGCCCGGGGCGGCGACACTAGGGTCCGGATTTGACTCTTCACACGTAGGCGTGCTGGCCAACGCCGCGATCTCTTTCAACGGGCTTCCCGTCAACATCCAGAACTGGGAAGTAGATAGCACTAACAATATCGATCAGGGCTCCGGCAGCGGGTCGGTCATGACCTACCCCAGCATCGATTCGATCGCCGAGTTCCGCGTTTCCACCTCCAACTACAGCGCCGAATACGGGAAATCGGGAGGCGCGAATATCGAGGTCGTCACCAAATCCGGCACCAAGGATTTCCATGGAACGATGTTCGAATTTGTTCGCAACGACCGCTTCGACGCCAACGACTGGTTCATCAATCGCACCATCGAGCCGAACGGCACTTCCGCGCCGCAGACGCCGCTCAAAAGGAACGACTTCGGGTTCACCTTAGGCGGTCCGGTTTTTATTCCCGGACATTACAATCGCGACAAGAACAAAACCTTCTTCTTCGTCTCCGAAGAGTGGCGCAAGAATCGCGAGGGCACAGTAATCAATTCCAACGTTCCGTCCGTGCGGATGCGGCAAGGCGATTTCAGCGAGTGCGATACCGCCTCGGCCAACTACAACCCGGTTGTCGCCTCCGGGTGCGTGGTCCCCCTCAACCCGGCCACGAATCAGCCCTACCAGAACGATATCGTCCCCATTGACCCGACCGCCAAAACGCTGCTCAACGCCCTGGTGCCGGTGCCTAACAATGGCGTCAACTTCTACACCGCCGCGCCGAGCCTTCCCACGAATTTCCGTGAGGACATGTTCAAGATCGATCACAACATCACCGACAATATCCGCGCGTTCTTCCGGTACACCCAGGACGCCTTTGAATCAGATTACATCCCGACGTTGTGGTCGGCCGCTAATTTCGGTACGGTCAAGTCGCGGTGGGCCAGTCCCTCTAAGTCGGCGGTATTCCACCTCACTCAAACCATCCGGCCGGACCTGCTGAACGAGTTCATCGCCAGTTTCTCAGCCGACGTCAACAAGGTAAACAACTTCACCGGGTTCGACTCCCCCGCCGGCTCCATCAACAAGCCGAGTGGGTTCGCGGGCAACACCATTTTTCCATCGAATCAAACACAGCCCAAACTCCCGGGGATCGCTGTGGCCGGCGGCGTGCCGTTCAACTTTGCCGAATCGACGGGCTTCGAGTTCTTCTTCTGGGATCCTCAACCCGCCATCAAGGATAACCTGGTGTGGACCCACGGCCGGCACACCATCAAGACCGGCATCTATCTGCTCTACAACCACATCAACACGACGACCAATATCGGTCTTAACACGCAGGGGTTCCTTTCGTTCGGCACCGATTACGGATCCAGCATCAGCACCGGAAATGCTTTAGCCGACATGTATCTCGGTCGTATCGCCAATTACCAGGAGTACGGCCGCGTAGTGAATGGAAATCTGCTGGGAGGCGCGGCTCTGGGCCACTGGCGCCAGTGGGACTTCGAGCCTTACTTTCAGGACGACTGGCATGTGACCCCGCACCTCACCCTGAACCTGGGCGTGCGTTACTCCTGGCTCACTGCTTTTCACGACACCGTCACTCCGACCAACGACTCTCTGTTCGTCCCATCCCAGTACAATCCCGCCAAACAGGCCCAACTCGACGCCAGCGGCTACCTGATTCCCGGTAGCGGCGCAAACTACCTGACCTACGGCAACGGACTGGTCCAGTGCGGCACCGGAGGCGTTCCGGAAGGCTGCTACAAGCCCTCCCGCGACACCCTCTCACCGCGCTTTGGATCTTCCTGGGATCCGTTTGGACAAGGCACCACTGCCATCCGTGGCGGTTACGCTCTGACCTGGGACAGCGGCAATCCTCTGCACAATGGAGCCGGCTTCAACGGAAACCCTCCCACCGCCACCAACCTTACCGGCTACAACATCGTGGGCTATGACAATGTCGCGCCCGGCCCGCTTGGACCCGCGGGTTTTTCCAATGTGAGCGTCACCAAGTGGCAAGAGATCCAGCAGTTCAACCTGGGCGTGCAGCACCAGTTCAAGAGCAGCAATATCCTCAGCGTGAGTTATGTCGGCACTCTGGGACATCACCTCCAGCAGAACGTCAACATCAATCAGGTTCCTGTGGGCGTCGGCACGGAATACGCTCCGGCACTGGCGGGCACACAGGGTTGCGATGCGCACGGGAACTGTGATGTGCAAACGATCCTCATGAATAACCTGCAGTCCACCGAGTACTTCGTGCCCTATCGTGGCTACTCGGGCATCGCCCAGCGCCAGATGACCGGCAACTCCAACTACAATTCGCTCCAGGTGAACTTCCGGCACGCCTTCGGGTATGGCCTCACGTTCCAGACCGCCTACACCTGGTCGCACGAGCTGGACAACATGTTTCAGGGCGGCAGCGCCAATTCCGGCGGCACCAACGGCATCAACGACGAAAATCTTCATCGCTGGTACGGCACGGGCGGGCTGAACCAGGGACAAATCCTGATTTTGAATTACGTTTATGAACTGCCGTTCCTCAAGAACGCGTCGAACTCGCTGGCTCGATATGCTCTGAGCGGCTGGCAGATCAGCGGAATTTCCAGCTTCATGTCCGGCACACCCCTCTCGGTCTACTGCGGCATCGACGGATACTCCACGGGAATTGGCGGACCCACCGGCTGCAATTCTCTGGGCCCCCTGGGCATCAAGAAGGGTACCGTCAACGACCCGCAGTTCGGCCCTACGCCCACGTGGTTCGATCCCAGCCTGCTCGGCCAGGTGACCCTGGACCAGCTTCGCGCCAATAATCAGCCCGGAATGTTCGGCTACATCGGCAAGTATGCGCTCACCGGCCCCGGCCGCGCCAACTGGGACCTGGCCCTGTTCCGGAACATTCAGGTGCCGTGGTTCAGAGGCGAGCACAGCTCGTTGCAGTTCCGCGCCGAAAGCTACAACACGTTTAATCACCCGCAGTGGAGCGGAATCAACCTTTCCTGCAGCGGCACCACCACTCCCGGCGGCCCTTGTAATGGCGATCAGAATATTGGAAATGGCGAAGTCGCCGCCGCCGCCCGGCCGCGCATTCTGCAACTCGGCCTGAAATTCATTTTCTAAACCATCTCCCTTCCGGCCGACGGCCCATGGCGGAACCCCTCTGATCGGCGTATCATTGCTGGATACGGAGGGCGTAGCGCCCATGCGAGCGGAAGGCGGCGTGATCTGGGAGCACGTCGATTCGTTTGTCGACCGCCAGATCAACGCTGAGAAGTCTCACATCTGGCCCTTCGCCAATCCATGCCCTGTCGATGTGCGATTCCTGATTCTGGATCGCCGCCACGCGGTCCCCATGCACCGGCCGGATCACCTCGAAGTGGTCATTTTCGAGTCCGGTGAAATGGGCTACGAAGTCGAAGATCGCACCTGCCAGGTGCACAAGAACGACATTATCGTGGTGGGAGACCGTATCCGCCACCGTTGCCTGCCACTCGGAATTTCGCAGCGCGAGGCGCGATCGGTAGTGCTCTCCTTTCTGCCCACGCTGGTACATGCCGGCGCCCCGGTGGGCGACGACGTGCAATACATGATGCCCTTCACGCTGCTGGACGCGTCATTTCCCAACGTGATCCCGGCGGGCTCGGGACTGTCTCGGGAAATCTTCGACTTCATCGAACGAATCCGCGGTGAATTGCCCGGCGATTCCGAGCGCTCGCGTCTGGCCATCCGGACGTATTTGAAAATGATCCTGCTGGCGCTGGTGAATCATTACTCGGAGCTGGGTGTGGCGCGCCAGGCTCTCAGCTTGCACCAGAGCAACGTCCGGCGCCTGGCGCCTCTGCTGGAGCACATCGAACAGCATTATTACGAGCCTATCCGCGTCAACGACGCCGCCCGGCTCTGCGCCATGAGCGACTGCTGCTTCATGCATTTGTTCAAAGAAGTGACGGGGCAGTCTTTTGTGGCGTACCTCAATCAGTTCCGCGTAGCGCGCGCCCAAAACCTGCTGGCGTCCACCGACAAGGCCATCGCGGAAATCAGCCTGGAAACCGGATTTTGCAATCAGAGCTACTTCGGCGTGATCTTCCGGCGCATCACCAGGATGACGCCGCTGGAGTACCGCATCCACCGCAGGGGCGCTCTGCCCGCATCCGGCTTTCAAACGGCGGTGAGCCCGCCGTCGACCGTGAAGATGCCTCCCACGCAGTAACTGGAATCCTCTGAAGCCAGAAAGACCGCGATACCTCCCAGGTCCTCGGGCGTTCCCAGCCGGCGCGCGGGAGCCATCTCCGCGAAACGAATGCGGTTTTTCGGGTCGGCGAGTTCGAGCGCATTCATGGGCGTGTCGATCGTACCCGGAACGATGGCGTTCACGCGGATGTGGTCCGGCGCATAGTCAGCCGCCATGGCCCGCATCAGGCCCACCACCCCGCCCTTGCTGGTGCTGTAAGCGGTGAGGCGCGTGAACCCGAAAAGGCCTGTGGGTGAGGCCACGTGAATGATCGATCCGCCCCCCTGGCGTAGCATGGACGGGATCACGTACTTTGAGCACATCCAGTACCCGCGCAGATTCACCGCCATGGTGCGGTCCCAGGCTTCGTTGCTCAGCTCATGGGCGCGGGCCTCTTCGCGGTACAACAAAACCGCGGCGTTGTTGCACAGGATGTCGATTTTGCTGTATCGATCCAGCGCCGCCTTCACCATCGACTTCACCTGGGCCTCATCGGATACGTCGGTCTGCACAAAAAACGCGTCGCCTCCGGCATCCCGGATCGCTCGCGCCGCCGCATCCCCGTTTCCGGCGTCGATTTCGGCAATCACCACCGACGCCCCTTCACGGCCGAATCGCTCGGCAATGCCCCGGCCAATGCCTGCGCCCCCCCCGGTGACTATCGCGGTCTTGCTCTTTAGTCGCATCTGCTCCTCACTCACTGCTCGATCGTAAAGATCCGCTCGACTGCGCCGTTGCGCATCCCGTACATCCGCTTATGGAGGTTGATGGTCCCGTCGTGATAGTGAACGGCGATCTCGATTTTATCTCCCACGCCGACGGCCACTGCCGGATCCTCAATCGCGATGGGCGCGTGCTCCGCGTGCAGAGCCTTGAGTTTCAGCCCGGTGATGTCTTTAACCGATGGCAGCCCGCGCTCGCCACTAATCGCTTTGCAGCCCGCATCCACCACCAGCCGCTCCCTGGCGGTATGGCTGATCACCGTCACCAGCACGCTGAGCGCGACTTTGAAATCCGGCGCGGCGGCAGCGTACCCCGTGTCCATCAGCAGATAAGAACCGGCTTGGTTCTCCGTGGCGACAGCGTGTGCGCCCGCAATCGAGTAATCTCCCGTGCCCCCGCAACTGACAATTCCGACTGGAATGCCCGCGGACTCGATCAGCTTCTTGGTATGTGCCAGGGCCTGCATCGCCTCCGTGACGACGCGTTCTTTTTCGGCGCCCGGCGCCAAGGTCTGCAGGTGGCCCTCGTATCCCATCAGGCCCCTGAATTTCAGACCGGACTCGACCACCGTCCTCGCCAGCGCGGCGGCCGGCTCTCCGGGCGGCATTCCGCATCGCTTGAGCCCCAGGTCCACGTCCACCAGAACATTGACCTCCGTCTTGCGGTTGCGCGCGGTTCGCGCCATGTCGGCAACCACTCGGGGATTATCGACAGCCACCAGCACGGGAACCTCGCGCGATAGCTCGACAAAGCGCTCGATGGGCGCTTCCCCCGCGATTTCGTTGGCGATTAAAATTTCGCGAATTCCGAAATCCGCCAGCCTCTCCGCCTGCCAGAGCCTGGCGCAGGTGATGCCAATCGCGCCGTGCTCCATCTGGCGCGCCGCCAGTTCCAGAACGCGGTGATTCTTGAAATGGGGGCGCAGCTTTGCCGGCCGGTTGCAGAAGAACCGCGCCATGGTTTCCATGTTGCGCTCCATCACGTCGAGATCCACCAGCAGGGCCGGTGTCTCGATATCCGCCTTCCTGAGCTTCATCGTGTCAGACACTGAGATTTCTCCGGAAGCCGCCCGTTTGAACGGCCAGATACAGAATGCCCGCCACCGTCCACAGCGCACCCAAGCGCATGGCAAGCGGCGAAATGCTGAGCCAAATGTAGAAGCAGATGACGAAACCGGCGATCGGGCAGATGAGGTTTGACCAAACGCGGGAGGCGCCTCTTTCACGCCGCCGCAAGTAGTAGTGCCCCAGCACCGAAAGATTAACCGCCATGAATCCCAGGCAGGCTCCGAAGTTGACGACCTCGGCGGCCTGATCGAGGTCCAGCAGAATTGCGCCCACAGCGGCGATCGTTCCCATCAGCAGCACGCTATAGATGGGCGTGCGCAGTACGGGGTGAACGTAAGCGAAAATCAGACGCGGCAAACGGCCATCGCGCGCCATGCCGAATAGCAGGCGGGATGCGCTCGCCTGGCTGGTAATGCCGCTGGCCCAGGCTTGGGCCACCACGAGGAACGCGATGAGATAGAAAAGGCCCGTCCCGCCGATGAGCCGCCCGATATCGGAGAAAGCCGTCTCGATGGGAGTGAAGCGCGTGTAGTCCGGCCAGATCAGTTGCCCCAGGTACGTCTGGAGAATGAAAACGGCGCCCGCCACGAAGCACACCAGCACGGTAGCGCGCGCCACGTTCTTCTGCGGATCTTTGGCATCTTCCGCCAGAGTTGAGATTCCATCAAAACCCAGAAACGAGAGCACGGCGATGGGCGTGGCCGACATGATGTCCGCCAGCGAAAAGGTCGGCGCATTGTAGAACGGCTTCAGCGAAACCAAGGTCCCCTCACCCGTCCCGGTGAGCAGGGCGCGCACCGCCGCCGCGACGAACCACACAATAGACACGGACAGAACGGCGTTGAATACAATGGTGGCCCGCGAGGTCATTTCGATCCCGCACAGGTTGATGCCCGTAATAACGGCCGCTGTCACCAGCACCCACACAAAATAGGGCACGGCCGGCAGAAGCTTGTTGCTGGTCACCGCCGCGATGATGACGCACAGCATGGGCATCAGGATGTAGTCGAGAATCATCACCCAACCCGCCAGGTATCCGGCCGCCGGGTGCAGAGCGCGCGAGGCGTAGGCATAGGTGGAACCCGCTTCCGGGAACGCCGCGGCCATGCGCCCATAGCTCACGGCGGTGAAGCTGACGGCGAACATGGCGATCAGATAAACCAGGGCGAAGTGGCCATGCGACTTCACCGAGCCTACGCCGAAAAAAGTGTACGGCGCCGTCGGTCCGACGAACGCCAGCCCGAATAGCACCAGAGCCCACAGCGATAGCACCGGCCGGAAACTGCCCGGCGCACCTGCGGTCGCAGCGGGTTCCATCTGCACGGGCTGCGCCGGTGTCTCCATGCTCAACCGGCGATGCTCGCTGGCTCGGGGATCGCCTTTCGCTGCTGATCGACCTCGCGCTGGATGAAAACCACGGTCTCCTCGACAATTTCGAGCATGCGGTCGAAATCGGCTTGCGGAGTAGTCAGCGGCGGCTTGAACTTGAGCACGTTCCCTGCCGGGCTGCCGAACTGCGTGATCAACCCGCGATCCAGTGCGAACTCCCAGGCTTTCTGGCACGCCGCCGTCGCCGGGGCCTTGGTCCGGCGGTCTTCCACGAAGTCGACGCCGATGAATAAACCCGGGCCGCGCACATCGCCGATTACCTCGAACCGCCGCGCCAGTTGCCGGAAATTTTCCGTTGCCTGTGCGCCCAGAGAGCGCGCTCGTTCAGCCAAATTCTCTTTCTCCACGATATCCAGTACCGCCAAAGCCGCCGCCGCCGACAGCGGCTGATTCATGAACGTCAGCATGTGCCACGGCTCCAGTTCGAGGCTATCGGGAATCAGTTCTTTCCGGGTGACGAACGCCCCGATGGGCACGCCGCCGCCCAGAGCCTTGCCCACCACCAGAATGTCCGGACGGACGTCAAACAGATCGCACGCCCACGTCGTCCCGCAGCGGCACAGGCCGGTTTGAATCTCGTCCACGATGAGAAGCACTCCGCGGTCCCGGCACACTTCCTGGATGCCGCGATAGTATTCCGCCGGGAAAACCGTGTGGCCGTTCGGCCCCTGAACCACCTCAATCAGCAGCGCGGCTACCTGACCCGAACTGGCGCCAGCGAGATCGGCTTCCAGCGCCCGAATCGCCGCGCGGCAGCCCTCCGCGCCCTCTCCCAGAGGCGGCCGGTAGCAGTCGGCCGACGGAATCTGCCGGAATGTCGGCCAGCGCACCGCGCCTGGCATCCACTTGCGCAGACCGGGCATTCCAGCCAAACCCATCGTCGCCAGCGACATGCCGTGGTAGGCCCCCGTCAGCGACAGCACTTCCGTCCGCCCGGTCACACGAATGGCAAATTTAATTGCGGCTTCGACGGCTTCCCCGCCGCCCACGCACAGGAACGTCTTGCTCAACCCCTGCGGCGCAATTTTGGCCATCCGCGCGCAAAACTCGATGACGGGCACGCTTTCATGCAGGATGTTCGTGGAGGGAAGCTTCGCCATCTGCCGCGCGACGGCTTCCGCCACCGCGGGGTGCGCATGGCCTACCATGGCTGGCCCGGCAGACCCCGACATGGTGTCCAGGTAGACCTTGCCATGGATGTCCCACAACCGCGACCCTTGCGCCCGGTCAAAAATCAGGGATTTCTGCCGCCTGACACCGTGCAGCACGTATTCGTTTGATAAGGCTTCGTAATCCATAGAGTCCCGCACTTTTGTAGCGTAGATACAATCCGAATATCTATCAGGAAACCACAAATTTCTGTTGTAACCCCGCGATGCTTTCCAACAAAATCAAACGGGAAGCTGATATACCCCCAAGATCCACCGATCTAGCGTTGGTATTCTATCTAATTCGATGCGAAGCCTTTGTGTTCTGTGCGCCGTTATAACCTTCGCGGCGGGTCCGTACCCGCTTCGCGTGGGTTCCGATCACCGTCATCTGATCGACCAAAACGGTAACCCGTTTCTCATCCAGGGCGACGCGCCATGGTCTCTCATTTCCGGGGTGACCCGCGAGGAAGCGGAGCTGTATCTCGAGAACCGGCGCCAAAAGGGATTCAACTCGATCATCGTCAACCTCATCGAGCACAAGTTTCTCGGCCCGGTCAACCGGTATGGCGAAGGCCCCTTCGCCACCCCCGGCGACTTTTCCACGCCAAACGAGAAGTACTTCCAGCACGCCGACTGGGTGATTCGCAAAGCCGGCGAGAAGGGCATGCAGGTGTTCCTGGCCCCCATTTACCTGGGTTACATCGGCACCGACGAGGGCTGGATCGAGGAGGCGCTGGCGAACGGTCCGGAAAAGTGCCGCGGCTGGGGCCGTTACGTGGGACGGCGTTACCGCGATTTCGGCAATCTGGTCTGGATGATCGGCGGTGACCGTAATCCGGACAAGGCCCGCGCGGACGTGGATGCCGTGGCCGAAGGCATCAAGGAGTTCGACAAGCGCCACCTGTTCACCGCTCATTGTCATCCGGAAAACTCCGCGATCGATCAGTACAAGAACGAAGGCTGGCTGGATCTGAACACCACCTACACCTACGGCATCGTCCACCGCATGCTGCTGGCCGATTACAACCGCGTACCGGCCATGCCCTTCATGCTGACGGAGTCGACCTATGAGGGCGAGCACAACGCTTCGGCCGTGCAGATCCGGCGGCAAGCTTACTGGGCGTTGCTATGCGGCGCTACGGGACAGGTGATGGGGAATCGTCCCGTCTGGGGCTTCGACCCGGGATGGCAGGCGGCGTTGGATTCTCCCGGGGCGCAGGACATGACCCGGCTCAAGACGCTCTTCACTTCCCGACGCTGGTACGAATTGATACCGGATGAAAAGCACGAGGTGGTGGTCGATGGCCTGGGCGAATTTCGCGGCCTCGACTATCTTGCCGCCGCGCGAACCGGCGACGGCGCGACCGTGATGGCCTATCTCCCTACATCCCGGACGTTCACCGTGGACATGAACAAAATTGCCGGTAAGACTGCCAAGGCGTGGTGGTTCAACCCGCGCACCGGAAAAACCGAATCTGCCGGGGAGTTCCCCACGAGCGGCAAAAAGCAGTTTACTCCGCCGGGCGAAGGGGACTGGGCATTGGTTCTGGACGACGCTTCGCGCAATTTGCCTGCTCCCGGGAAGAACTGAAACGCGTGCCGGTCTCACTCTGCCTTTTCGCGTCCACGCCCGATATTTCGAGCCTCGGATTTATTGTGCGAGTGCTGACCGGAAGCATCGAGGAACTGCCGGCTCGCGCCATCGAGTGGGGATACGACGGCATCGAGTTCATGCCTGATCCGGAACGCGTACCCGAACCGGAGGCCATGGAGAGCGCGCTCAAAGCCGCGGGCGCGGTCATGCCCGTGGTCAATTCAGGCCGCATGGGCGTACAGCAGATGGCCCTCATCCACGCCGATGCCGCCGTGCGGCGGCGATCGATCGCGGCGTTCAAGCGGATGCTCGATTTCGCCGGACCTTTCCGGGCGCGCGTGGGCCTGGGCATCGCCCGCGGCAAAGGAATCCCGGGAGCGGGCCGCGACCAGATGGATGGCATGGCCGCGGACGTGTTTCCCGAACTCGCCGCTCATGCGGAACGCGCCGGCGCAGTCATCATGCTCGAGCCCGCTGATCCGGGCGTGACCTCGTACATCAACACCATGGATGAAGCCATGGCCTGGGTACGCCGCATCGCGAACCCGGCTTTCAGCGTGATGCTGGACACCTATGAGTTGGCCGAATCCGAGCCGACCATTGAGCACGGCATCCGCGCCGGAAACGGCGAGGCGCGGCACATTCACCTGTACGATCCCAGCCGATGGCCGCCCGGCGTGCTCGCTCAAACCTCACTCGACTGGCCCCGGATCTTTGAGCTGTTGCGGGAAACCGGCTTTGAAGGCTCGGCCTCGGTCGTCCTGGTGCCGGAAGGCGACCCAGCGGCTGCGGCTCGCAAGACGTCGGCTTTCCTGCGCGGCGTCTTGGGCGGCCAGTCAGCCGGCCACGCCTGAGCTACAGTAAGTAGGGCTGACCCGATGCACACCGGCCAACGATTCGCGCGGCTCTTCTGCTTGTTGTTGATCGCACGGATTGCCTCCCCTGCCCCGGTCTCCGGGCCGCTGGTGGCGTCCGGCAATCCCAACTATTTCAAAGACGCTACGGGTGCGGTTCTCATCTTGAACGGATCGCAGACGTGGAACACCTTTCAGGATTGGGGCAGCAACGGGTCGCTGCAAACTTTGGATTTCAACGCGTTCGTCAATTTTCTAACCGCCCACGGGCACAACTTCACCTTGCTGTGGATCACGGAAATGCCGAAATTCTGCGGTTTTCCCGCCCTGGCGAATTCTCCACCGGACCTGGCCGCCGGGCCGCTTCCCTGGCTGAGGACGGGCGAGGGAAATGCCACCGACGGCAAGTTGAAGTTCGATCTCGCGAAGTTCAATCCAGAATTTTTCGATCGCCTTCGGAAACGATCCGAGGCTCTGAACAACGCCGGCATCTACGTTGGCGTCTATTTGTTCACGGGTGAGTGGCTCAATATTTTCCGCTGCGCCACAGACGGTTACCCGTACACAGCCGCCAACAACATCAATGGCGTGGACGACGGTTACACGGACGGGAAGAAGGGGACCGGCTCCATCACCATGACCGCGCCCAACGCCATTACCAGGTTCCAGGACGCCTACGTGGAAAAGGTGATCGACACGTTGAACGATTTGCCGAATGTGCTGTGGATCGTGTCCGAGGAAGCTCCCGCCGACTCCACGTGGTGGAACGATCACCAGATTGCGCACGTGCGTGCCTATGAATCCAAGAAGCCGCATCAACACCCAGTCGGTTACGCGGCGCTGATCGGCGGCGCGGACGCCACGCTCTACAACTCGGACGCGGACTGGGTGGCGCCGGCAGCCAGGATTTCACCGGCCGGGTCCTGCGGAAGCGGGCATCCCAAGTGCAAGGTGAACGTCAATGACAGCGATCATTCTTACTGGGAGATGTGGAAAGACACGCCGCAAGTGAATCGCAACTACGAGTGGGAAAACTTCATGCACGGCAACCAGGTGCTGTTCATGGATCCCTACGTGGCGTACTATCCGCGCGAGAGCCGGAATTTGTGTACCTCTCCCACCAACGCGATCTGCAGCGCGCCGGACAAGCGTTACGACAACTTCAGAGACAATCTCGGGTACATCTTGAGGTATTCGCGCAAGCTGAATCTCGCCAAGGTCAAGCCAAGCAGCTCTCTGTCGTCGACGGGGTATTGTCTTGCCCAGACCCCGGCAGTTGGCGCTGAGTATCTGGTCTACGCTCCTTCCGGCGGATCGTTCACCGTGAATCTATCCGCAATGCCGGGATCAAGAAAACTGTCGGTGGAGTGGTTCAACCCATCCACCGGAGCGGCGATTTCGGACGGCCCGATTGCCGCTGGATCATCCGCGCAATCATTCAGTCCACCGTTTAACGGAGACGCGGTGCTTTATCTGGTCGACACCACGGGACACGCGACGCACTAATCAGGATTGCGTGTCTTTGACAATCCAATCGTGCATTGCGCGCAGCATGATGGCGAACGAAGTTGCGCCAGGGTCGGGATGCCCGAGAACTCGTGAGCCCAGACGGCTGGCCCGGCCCACGCGGCACAGCATGTCCGCAGTGCTACGGGCGGCTTCGTGTGCAGCAGAAGCTGAGAGATCCACGATGGCATCCAGATCTCTTGAGTCACTAGCGGCAGCAGCCGCGGCAGCCGCGTGAATAGCGTCCAGGATCGTGCGGTCCCCCGGCTTCACCTTGCCGGTGGTAGCGACAGAGGTCTCCATAGCGGTGAGCAGCAGCCGAAATTCCGGAGCTCGGATCTCCGCGACACTCTGGAGCGCTTTACCACCGGCCATCAACATCTTCCCCATCACCACGCCGATCGCTCCGCCGGTCGCACCCAGAAAAGCGCCGCCAGATTCGCGCAGAATCCCGGCGATGGAGGTTTCCGGATCGAGTAGCCCCAGCCGATCTCGGATGGCTTCGAAACCGATGCGCATGGTAATGCCGTGGTCGCCATCGCCCACGGCGGCGTCCAGAGCGTTCAACTCCGCTTCGCGCCGGACAATCTCGCCGGCAACGAAAACCATCATCTGCGAAAGGCTGCGCCGGTCAAGAGCGGTGAGGGCCATTCAGATTTGTATCAGAGCGGGAGATTGCGCGGGAGCAGCGATCCACTGTTTCAGCTTTTCGTTCAACCGCAGGAGCGAGATCGAGCAGCCCGCCATTTCAAGTGAGGTCGCGTAGTTGCCCACATACGAGTGGCGGAGCGTCACACCGTGCCGCGCCAGCAGGGCATGAGCCGCGCGAAAAACGATGAACAGTTCGGCCAACGGTGTCGCACCCAGGCCGTTGACCAAGATGGCCGCTTCGCTGTTCGCGAGCTCGGGCATGTCTTCCAGTATCCGCCGGACCAACTCTTCAGCCACTTCGTTGGCGCTCTTGAGCTTTGCCCGCTCGACGCCCGGCTCCCCGTGCAGACCCATGCCGACTTCCATGTCGCCTTCGGCGAGATCGAAAATCGGTTTGCCAGAGGCGGGAATGGTGCACGATGACAGAGCCACACCCATGCTGCGCGTGTTGCGATTGGCTTCTTCGGCCGCTGCGGTGACTTCCGCGAGCGTTGCCTGCCGCTCGGCGCACGCACCCGCCGCTTTGATGACGAAGAAATCACCGGCAATACCGCGCCGTTCCTCGCGCCGTTCAGCTGGCGCTGAGGTCACGTCATCGGTAATGCGAACCGTCGAGACATGGATGCCTTCTTCTTCCAGCATCTCCGCAGCCATGTCGAAGTTGAGAACGTCACCCGAGTAGTTCCCATAGAGGAACAACACTCCAGCGCCTCCGTGAATGGCTTGCGCCGCCGCTACGATCGGCTGCGGAGGTGGCGAGGCAAAAATGTTTCCGGCCACACTGCCATCGGCCATGCCAGCGCCGACAAATCCGGCAAACATGGGCTCATGACCGCTGCCTCCGCCGCTGAGTACGCCGACTTTTCCAGCGACGGGTGCGTCTTTCCGCGCGACGGCCTGGGCGCCGGCCACGAGCTTCACGTACTGCGGATAGGCCAGTGCGAGCCCCTCGAGCGATTCCGCGGCCACTTTTCGAGGATCGTTAATCAGCTTCCTCAAGTTGAGTAAACTCCCGTTGTCGGCGAGACATTGGCGTTCGCGCAGGCGCGGATGATGCCGGCGAATCCTTCGGCCTGCCAGGCGGCGCGGCCAATGAACAGACCATCCACGCTGCCCTCCACTAATAAACTGACGGCGTTCATTTCGTTTACGGTACCACCATAGAGAATCGGGATGGATGCCGCGGAGTCGCTGAACATCTCCGCCAGCGTGCCGCGGATGTGCTCCTGCATCTCACGAAGGTCAGCAGGGGTCGCCGCGGTTCCATGCTCGCCGATGGCCCAGACCGGCTCATACGCAACCATCAAACGGCTGACCATTGCAGGCGGCGTGCCCTCGAACGCACCGCGAAGCTGTCGCGCGACGACATCGCGGCCCGAGCCGCGGTCGCGCTCTTCCTTCTGCTCTCCCACGCAGAGCAGCGGACGAATGTTGAATTCCAAAGCGGTCTCGACCTTGCGATGAAGGGCTTCGTCGGTCTCATTGAAGTACATGCGCCGTTCCGCGTGCCCCAATTCCACCAGGTCCACTCCGAGCTCACTCAGCATGGGCGCTGAGATTTCGCCGGTGAAAGCGCCCTCCTTGGCCCAGTGCATGTTCTGCGCGCCTACCCAGAATTTCCCGCCGGCGGCGCGCTTCACCGCTTCGATGGCGGTGAACGACGGGACAACGAACAACTGAAATGAATCGTGGCCGGGGATCGCGCGGAGGTGAGCGATCAGGCGTTGTGTGTAATCCACGGCCTCGCGCACCGTCTTGTTCATCTTCCAGCCCGTGCCGAGGAACAGACGGCGAGGCGTCATGAATTCCCAGCCCGCTTTCGCTCGATTGCTTCGAGTTCCCGCATGCGCTGCACCTTTGGAAGAGAGCGGCCCGCTTCAAACTCCGACTTCAGCCATGCCGCCAGCACGGATTTTGCGAGTTCCGGACCCACCACGCGCGCGCCCATCGTGATCACCTGGGCGTCATTGCTCTTACGCAAGCGCTCGGCGGAGTACACATCGTGGCAGACCCCGGCGTAGACGCCCTCCACTTTGTTGGCGATCATGCACATGCCCAAGCCGGTGCCGCAGATCAAAACGCCTCGATCGTATTCTTTCTGCGCCACGCGGCGCGCCAGGTTATAGCCGATATCGGGATAGTCGACTTTCTGCGAAGCCAGCAGGTCAAGGTCTTCGACCGTCACCCCCGATTCACGAAGGTAATCGACCAACGTCCGCTTGAGTTCAACCCCGGCGTCATCACTATCTACGGCAATTCGCATGATCACCGCTTCTTCTGCAGCAGCAATGCCCAGTCCAGCCAGCCCGGGGTATGCGGTGACGTCCACTCCCCGCCCTGGACCGGCGGCAGCGGAACTTTCTCTCCCGTGAATGCGCTGAACCAGGTTGCCTCATAGGTTCCCGGCTCGAGCTTGATCGTCACTTTTCCTTCCTTCGGCAGGTACACCGCGTAAATCTCACCCGGTTTCGCCAGGCACATGGCGCCGCTGTCGACCAGTTCGTCGTGGGGTTCGGTCTTCCACCATTCGAAGCTGGTGAAGAAATCCACCATGTGCTCGTAGCCCTTGAGCATGCTTTGCGTATCGTCGCCGCGTCCGTTGATCCAGCCGCCGCCTGTGTCGGGCCAGATGTTCGTGCCGCGCCGGGAGCTCTCACCGGCGGTGCCATAAGCGCCGGCCATGGCGATCTCCCACGCCATCTGCCGCAGGGTTTCCGCCGAATCCGTTCCCGGACCCGGCGCCCAGTGCGGATAGTGGTCTTCGTAACCGTACTCTTCGTTGGTCTGCGGGATGATGCGGCCGGTCTTCTTCTGGATCTCGCGTTCCTCCAACATCAGGGGATGCTGCGGGCGGCGCCAGTCTTGAATGGAAGTAAATCCGAACCAGTCGGACGCTCGATCCTGGTTTTCGCGATGCACCGGATGGCTGGTGGCCAGATGCTTGTAAGGATCCCAGCTCTCGATGAGTACTCCGGTCGCATGCACCCACTTCTCGTCACGGAAGCTGTCCATATCGTCGCCAAGATCGTAGGTGATGTTCGAAAACGCGCTCAGCCGCGCGACCATGTAGCGCAGGTAACGCCGTTCCTCGTCGCTGTATTCCTTGGGTTGGGCTTTGTGCGTCGAGATGTCCTGGACTACCGAAATGATCATGTCGCGCTCGCGCGCAAATCGGAGCATGCGCTCCCATCTTTGCCAGTAGGGTACGTTGAACCGCGAGTAGTCGATCCCCGGCGCGGTGAAATTTTCGGGATCCGTGGCCACCCAAGGCCGCAGGGCCATACTGAAGTTGTCGCCGGTCATGACGGGCTCGCCCCAGAAAATGTCGGCCGCGCCCGCCACGAGCACGCGCATCCGGTTGATCTTCATCTTGATCAGACGGTCGATTGAATAGTTGATGTGGCGTTCCTCTTTAAAGCCCATCAGCCAAAACGCCGTGGTGCCGTTGAAGAAATAGTGCTCGCCGGTTCCTTCCCAGATGAAGTGCCAGGGGTATTTGGGGTCCACACGCAAAGTTCCGCGGCGGTGGCCATCGGTTGCACGGAATGTGCCGGAGGTGCTTTTCTCGAAGCCGCCTTGCTGGTAGTTGATTGTGTAGGTGTAATCGCCTGGCGACGACGGCATGAAGCGGATGCGAAAGACGCTGCCGTCGGCGGAATCGCAGAATCCTTCGACCGCCGTCTTGGCGCTGCCGCCGGCTTTTCCGAACGTCCCGCGGAGTGTGGCGTCGAGGAACGGGTTCCGCGCGTCGGGCCCCGTGATATTCACCGCGACTTCGGCAAAATCGTAGGCTTCAACGCTCGCCGCCGACGGCGAAAATGAAACTTCACGAGGCGCGCCGGCCATCACCGGGGCTAGCGCCGCCGTCAACCACAGGATGTTTCGAAACATGCTGCCCCCTCAATCGTCGCCCTAGCGTACGGAACGGCCGGACCCTGTGTCTATCGAAAGCCTACGATAGGTTATCGAAATCCTACGATTTAAGCGGCTGCAAGATCTCAGCCACCGCAACGCTGCGCTGCTCGCTGATGCTTCGGTATGCGGCCTCGACCGCGGCGAACGTTCGCAGGTATTCGCGGCCCCCGGACTCAAACGCCGAACCGTCCTTCAGACACGAGATGAAGTGGGCTTGCGTGGCGCGAACGCTGTCGCCGCGATAGCCCACGGTCACGTCGTTGTTCCAGGCGAGAACACCGTTGCGATAGACATCGCCGGTCGCAGGAATGGAGATGGTACCGCGCTCTCCTTCGAAAAAGGCGTCGCCCATGG
>Ga0335081_10007132_pt1 | contig 17838 bp, 16 predicted proteins | sample Lox_Sample_35_FD_206713 | JGI IMG/M metagenome (GOLD analysis project Ga0335081, IMG submission 206713) | Soil microbial communities from Loxahatchee National Wildlife Refuge, Florida, United States - Lox_Sample_3.5 | ecosystem: Environmental > Terrestrial > Soil > Wetlands | place: USA... | reverse complement strand
GGGGTTGGGAACGGGAAATTATGAGGACTTTATCCAAACCGACGCCTCCATCAATCCGGGGAACAGCGGAGGTCCTCTCATCAATATCGACGGAGAGGTGGTTGGAATTAACGCCATGATCATCCAGCCGGGCACGGGAATCGGATTTGCCATTCCTGTGAATATGGCCAAACAGATTTTGAGCGATCTGATCAAAGAGGGCAAAGTCGTGCGACCCTGGCTGGGAATCAGCGTCCAGGACCTCACCCCCGAGATGGCCGAACAGTTCCAGGTGAAGGAGAAGGAGGGTGTCCTTCTCGCCCAAATTCATCAGGGAACCGGTGCCGAAAAGGCAGGTCTTGTTTCAGGGGATGTCATTAAATCGGTCGACGATAAGACCATCAAGAATACCAACGAGCTCATTAAAGAGATCCAAAAGAAGAAAGTGGGACAGAAGGTGAAGCTGGGTATGGTCCGGGATGGAAAGCCCTTGACGGTTGAGGTCACCACCACGGCGATGCCGGATAAACCGGAGGAAACAAAGGAAAAGGAAAGAGACATCGAAGAGAAATTAGGGGCACGAGTTCAAGAACTGACGCCCCAACTTGCTACCCGATATCGGATCTCGAGCGAAATCAAGCGCGGCGTCGTCATCATTAGCGTCGAAGAGGGCAGTCCTGCCGAGGACATCGGTCTTCAGGAGGGAGATATGATCCTCGAGATCAACCGAAAGAAGATCGAGACGATGAAGGATTTCGAAAAAGGGATAAAGGATATCAACCTGGACAAGGGGATCGTTTTCCGCCTTCACCGGAGGGGAAACACCTTTTACCATTCCTTCAAGAAACAGCCCTAAGGAACTTCTTAAATTCTCAACCCGCTGCCTTCACGTACCTTATCCTCAAATCGTAGAGGATATACTCGACGACCTTCTCCTCCTCAGGAGAGAGATTCCCTTTGGTTTTATCTTTTAGCATACTGATAAGGTCTATCGTCTGCTTGGCCACCGGAAGGTTCTTGTCCGAACTCTGAGTCATGGGATCCTGAACCTCTCCCAGTTGGATCAGGGCGGAAGTACTCAGAGACAAGATGAAATGGGTGAAATCAATTTCAGGGAGGGGAGCTTGCTGAGCAGAAGTATCTTGCTTGGGAGGTCGCTCTGGCTTCTCTTCTTCCTTGGCCTGGGGCGCTGCTTTTTCTTCTTTCGTCGCACTAAACCTCTTGTCTTTCACAACAAAACTCTTTTCCTGTTCTCCATTCTTCTTATCATTACCCATGGGCAACCTCCTAAAGAATCGACCCTCGGGCTTTCCCGGTTTAATGCTTGGGGTTGGCCCTTCGGTCTGAGATTTCGGTGAAATCGGTCAATCCGCTTATATCAAGAGGCTCAGTCTGCCGTCCGTGCCTGCTTCCCTGTCCAGCAATATCGCTAGGCTGTGGGCTTGAACCTGGGGATGCCTAAAGACCGGAATCTGGCACTGCAGAAGCCACATCAAAGGCTGCTCTAATGCGATTTTAATGAAAAATTGTTAAATTAAATTAATTATATACAAAAAAAACTTGACTTTTGAATCACCTGTATTATATTCTGTTATTAGCACTCCATGGTATAGAGTGCTAATTTCTCGAAGGGGTAATCTGCATGCCGATTTCACATTTTCCAGTCGTCAAGAATTCTCTAGAAACGTATCTCGTTCAGATCAACCAATTTCCGCTTTTAAGCCAGGAAGAAGAATTTAAACTTGCCGTAAAATATCGTAAATACGATGATATTGAGGCAGCGCACAAACTCATTACAGCAAATTTAAGGTTTGTTGTCAAGGTCGCCTTCGAATACAAGTCCTACGGCGTTAAGCTTCTTGACCTGATTCAAGAAGGAAATATCGGTTTGATGATGGCGGTCAAGAAGTTCAATCCCTACAAGGGGTATCGATTCATATCCTATGCCATCTGGTGGATTCGGGCCTATATCCAAAATTTTATCATCAAGACCTGGAGCCTGGTGAAGATTGGAACGACCCAGGCGCAGAAGAAGCTTTTCTATAAGATCGGCAAGGTGAGAAAGGCTCTGGAGTCCGATGGGGAGAATGAAAAGAAGTATGAACATTTGGCTCGCGACTTAGATGTCACGAAAGAGGATATCATCGAGATGGAGCAAAGGATGTCTTCAAGGGATCTCTCTCTCGATGCGCCTTTTGACGAAAGCCAGGAACTCACTCATCTCGAACTTCTTAAAGAAGAATCGATGAATCAAGAAGAGGCCATCGCACAGGAAGAAGAAAAGAAGATTCGGGAGCGTGGCGTTCAGAACGCGATGAAGCGTTTGAATGAGAAGGAAGTCTATGTGCTTCAGAACAGGATTATGGCTGAAGAACCCCTCACCCTTCAGCAAATCGGCGACCATCTCAAACTTTCGAGGGAGCGGGTGAGACAGATTGAAAGTGAAGCATTAAAAAAGTTAAAAAGAGAATTCGGCACCGGATCAGAACTGCAGGCCTAAAGGGAGGAATTCAGAATGCCTATTTACGAATATCAATGCAACCATTGCAACAAGGTCTTCGAAATCTTCCACAAAATAGATGAAGACTGCAAGGTCACCTGCCCAAAATGCTTGAAACCCGCCAGAAAGCTGATCTCCGCCACCAACTTCGTCCTGAAGGGAGCCGGCTTTTATGTGAACGATTATCCTTCAAAAAGCCGGAAGGAAGGGAAAAGGACCGAGAAAGATGGGCCGGAAAAAGGACAAAGCGGGAAAAGCGAAGAGAAAAAACCAGAGAAAAAAGCGGAAGGGTGAAGATCTATTTTTTCCGAGAGCCTTCCTTCGTTTTTAGCAACACCACCACCTGATCCAGAATCGCACCGGCCGTTTCTTCCTTGGTCATCAATGGGAGGTCTTTCACCTGGCCCGACGGATACAAGATCTTCACTTGATTGGTGTCCGAAACAAAGCCCGCGCCCGGCTGGGTGACGTCGTTGGCCACAATAAAATCCAGGTTCTTCTCCTCCATCTTCTTTTTAGCGTGGGCAACTAAATCCTCCGTCTCGGCGGCAAACCCAATGAGAATTCGATCCTCTTTCTTCTTCCCGAGCTCGGCAAGAATATCCTTTGTCTTCTCCAGCGCCAGAGAATATTCGGATTCTCCCTTCTTTATCTTCTTCTCGCTGACCACCTTGGGCCGATAATCTGTGACAGCCGCGGCCTTGATTACAACAGAGGCCCCCTCCAGGTGGGCGAAGACCGCCTTTTTCATCTCCTCTGCCGTCCGGACGGGAACGAATTGAATGTCGCCTCTGGCGAGAGAAAGAGAGGTCGGGCCGGAGATCAATACCACTTCTGCGCCCCGCCGCCTGGCTATTTTGGCCAAGGCATAGCCCATCTTCCCGGACGACCGATTCGTGATGAACCGCACAGGATCCATTGGCTCCTGAGTCGGGCCTCCCGTGATCAGGATCTTCTCTCCCTTTAGGTCCTTAGGCGTCAGAAGATCTTCCATCTTTTCCACAACCTCATTCAATTCAGGGAGCCTACCCTTTCCGTACCAATGGCACGCCAATTCCCCTTCCCCCGGCTCCATGAGACGGTAGCCCCTTTCGAGTAAGGTTTGAATATTTTTCTGAAGGGCCGGGTTTTCCCACATATTGACGTTCATCGACGGAACGATCAAAACCGGGGATCGGGTTGCCATGACCATCGTCGAGAGAAAGTCGTCCGCAATCCCGTTGGCGATCTTTCCGATGATATTTGCCGTCGCAGGGAGAACGACAACCAGCTCTGCCAAATCCGCCAATGCGATATGACCGATCTGTACGTCTTCGAGCAGGGTGAAGGGATCGTTGACGACCGGATTTCCGGAGAGGGTCTGAAAGGTCAGCGCCGTGACGAACTTTTGCGCGTTCTGGGTCATCACCACATGGACCTCCGCCTCTTCCTTGACCAGAAGCCTGACAAACTCGGCCGCTTTGTAAGCAGCAATCCCCCCGGTCACTCCCAAAACGATTTTTTTCCCCTTGAGCATGGATATCCTATACCACAAAGAAAGCCCAAACTCAACATTGTCCGGCGATTTTTACGGAGGAACTTTACGTAAGTCGTTTCGCCCTTACACCGCCGGCCCGTGAAGCCCAGCCGCCCGGAAATGGTCGAGATTGCCCGCCTGATCGACGGCGGCGATGTGAAACCGAGTATTGAGGCAGTCTTCCCTCTCGAAGGTGCCTGGGAGGCACTTGAACAGGGCCTGAACCACCACATCCGGGGAAAGTTCGTGTTACAGGATCGGAAATTGAGTAAACAAAAAACATCCTGCTATCATGCGGGCGGAAGGTCGCAACGCATCCGACCCATCTACATGAGGCGGTTTGTCAAACCAATTCCCTGCTACCGAAGCAGGCGCCGCTGACTCGCCATTCATTACCAATCTCTATCCATCACACCGGGAACGAAGGCTGAGTTGGAGATTGTCTCGATCTTCTAGTAAAGAGCCTCCTGTTTGAGCAAGAGGACATAGAGTCCTATAATTTAATCAGGAGATGAAGTGTTACGAAAACAAAGATAGAGCGGAGGAGAGAATCATGGAAGAACGCATACACTATACGAAAGTATCGCCGGGCGCGTATCACGTCGTGCTCGGGTTAGAAAAATACCTTGCCGAATGTGGACTGGAGGAGTCTTTGCTTCACCTGGTCAGGCTGCGGGTATCACAGATCAACGGCTGTGCCTACTGCTTGGACATGCACTGGAAAGATCTCCGCACCATCGGGGAAAGCGAGCAGCGGCTGTACTCGTTGGATGCCTGGAAGGAGTCTCCGTACTACACCGATCGCGAGCGAGCGGCGTTGGCGTGGGCCGAGGTCGTGACCCGCGTTTCCGAGACCCATGTGCCGGACGAGGTGTATGAAGAAGCGAAGAATCATTTCAGCGAAAAAGAGCTGGCGGATTTAACGTTGGCGGTCGCAACCATCAATCTATGGAACCGTCTGCTGATTGCGGGTCGGACCGTACCGGGAACGTATCGGCCAGCCAAGAGGGAATTTAAGAAAGCAGCCTAGCGGACTTCGATGGATACGCAGAGATTCAACCGGAAGACCGTATCGGCCCATCGTAGTTTTAGTTGACTCTGCCTGGTTTGTTTTCCCCGGGGATGTCAGGTTTTGGGCGGGATGACAAGTGATTGGCACTGTAGAAAAATCCAAGAGAGACAAAGATAGTGATGCAGGCGACTGTAAAGGCAAGTGATTTCCCATGCCATAACCCGACAAACCCGCGGCGGAGCTCATCCATCAGTACGTTGGCCTTTCCCCCATAGAGCTCCAAATCCCGCAGATATTTCTTGGAATCATCAGGCATAATCGGATAGACAGAACCATCCTCCTCTTCATAACCCAAAACGTCGCTCGACTGATTTGAAACCGCCCGGTAAATAAAAGCGGCGCTCCCCATACCAACCACCAGGATCACGGCGCTGATAAGGTAAAGACCTACACGTAGATTTACTGCTTTCCGTTTCATACTATACCTTCCATTACCGTTCTAAGAGTCAACCGTCCTGAACAAGACAGAATGGTCACACGTCATCGGGACTCAGTCCAATTATAGCATTTACTAGAGAGCCTTTTGAATAAGTTTTGAGTGTCTCGACTACCGTTTACAGTGTAAGGCAATGCCGCTTCTAAAAATGCTCGGCGGTCGTCGTTTTCGATCGATGATCCTTCTTTTCCCTTGCTTTCAGGCGAAAAACAGTAACATGGCCTAGGAAATGAAGCCCATTTTCTCCTTGACTTTCCGTGAAATTGAAAGTATTTTTTAACTGTCGTTTTTTGCAAAGTCTCTATTCATTCGCTGTCCAACAGTGTCACGTTCTCGAGAGTCGTATGAAGAGGTACTTGCAGAAACTACCGCCATCCAGCCTCCGAAGGATTGCCCGATCCTTTGGAGGCTCTTCTTAATTTCCTAACCCGATCATCCCGGATAAGAATAGACCCTCATCTTCTCCTGGCTGTGTGCTTCCACCTCCTTCTGTCAGCAGATCCCTACGGGACGGACCGAGAGAACAGCGAAACTGTTGTTGGAATTTTTGGGTCTCGGACGCAAAAAAAGAGTTAATTGATTCAATCAGGAGGGTTTAGACATGAACTTCTCGGATCAGGTGAAAGACCTTACCGGACATCAGGTTTCCAAGATGATCGTTGAGCTCTTGAGAAGGGTCTCTGATGAAAGATTGGTTCAATTGACCTATCTGGGCGAACAGTTAACTTCGGATTACGAGCTTCTGAACGCCATACGAGGCGTGAGAAGGGTGCTTCAGGATCCGGCCCATCCCGCCAAAAAACTGTTTCGTGGAGTGCTGGAATACCTTCCTCCCAGGAACCGGACGATCATCTTTAATACCCTTTTCAACAACGCTTGGTTCATGGGAAACAAAAAAAGGGACCAATTTGAAAGAGAACACGGGTTCCGGCCGCCTTTTGTCATGATCCTGAGTCCGACCTGGCATTGCAATCTAAGTTGTTCTGGCTGTTATACTTTGGGTTATCAAAGGCATCCTGGGTTGCCCTATGATCTAGTGAAACGAATTCTACGAGAATGTACAGACCTTGGGCTCCACTTCGTCACGATTCTCGGCGGAGAGCCCTTGATGTACCCTTCTCTCTTTCAGATGGTTGAGGAACATCCACAGATCTTTTTCCAGATCTATACAAACGGGACATTGATGACAAAAGAGAAAGCCGAAAGGCTGAGGGAGCTCGGAAATGCTATGGTCGTAGTGAGTTGCGAGGGCTATGAAGAAGAAACAGATCGTTGGAGAGGAGTGGGGGTCTTCAAAAAGATCATGGAGGCAATGGACCACCTGAAAGAAGCAAATGTCCTTTTTGGTTCTTCTGCAACAGTGACAAGAAATAATGTCGAGGTGGTTTCCTCCGAGGAGTGGATCGATTTCCTTCTGAAAAAGGGAATGATCGCTCAGATGTATTTCCTTTACCTTCCCGTCAACGGACAGGGCGATATCAAGCTGATGGTCACCCCCGAGCAGCGCAACCACCTCCGGAAACAGGTGATGCATTTCAGAAGAACCAAACCCATGTTCATTCTTGACTTCTGGAACGACGGACCCCATGTCGAAGGATGCATTGCCGGCGGGAGAAGGTACTTTCACATCAATGCGAACGGAGATGTGGAGCCCTGCGTCTACACACATATTGCCATGCACAACATCAAAGACGTCTCGTTGGCCGAGGCGTTGGATAGTCCTCTCTTCCGGGCGATTCGCAGGAGGCAACCCCATAACGAGAACCACTTGAGGCCTTGCATGATCATTGATAACCCCCGGATCTATCGAGAAATCATCGAAGAGACAAAACCCTATTTTACCCACAAGGGCGCTGAGGAGATCGTCACGAAAATGAAGGAAGACCTCGATCGCTACGCAGCACGGTTTGGGACCCTGGCCGACAAGGTCTGGAAAGAGGAGTTTTCCAAGGAGTCCGGGGTTGCCGCCCGTTGTGCGTCATCGAGCATCGGTGTTTCTATGTCCATGAAATCGACATTCTGAGAATTTCCCTCTTCTTTTGACGAAATGATTGTTGTTGACCCGTTCGGCAGCGCCAAGCCTTGCATTGAAGGCGGAGCACAGAAGAATCGCTCAGGGTCAACCTCTGAGCCTTTGACCCCAAGCTAGCGAAAAGCCAACCAGCCTGAGGAAAGCCGAGTAACAGACCGGGGAGCCGAAGGGTTGACTTCCTTCGTGGGAATCTCGTAAACTCTTGTTAAAATTGAACGTCTGACAGGAGACAACCTATGGGCGAAAAGAATAAAAAATCCAAGGGAGAGGAGAAGGGGAAGCAAAACCCTCCGAGGGTGTCGCGTCGTTCTTTTCTGAAGGGGATCGGAGCAAGCGCCATCGCTACGGCCATGACTTCGATACCTGCCCCTTCCCTTCCGGGGGCGGAGGCGGCGCTGCCCCCTGGATTGAGAGAAGCTGTCATTGAGCTTAGCGTCAACGAGAGAATTTATCGCGTCAAAGTCAAATCGCATTGGACCTTACTCGAAGTGTTGAGAAAGGATCTCGGCCTGACGGGGACGAAGAAGGCCTGTGACCGCGGAAACTGCGGCGCCTGCACGGTCCTTGTCGATGGCGAGGCGGTCTATGCCTGTTCTCTTCTCGCCATCGGAATGGAAGGGAAAAAGATTCTGACAGTCGAGGGATTAAAAGGTGCCGAAAGACTCCATCCGATTCAAAAAGCCTTTTCGGAACATGGCGGGTATCAATGTGGTTTCTGCACCTCGGGGCAGATGATGGCTGCCAAGGCCCTTCTCGACAAGAATCCTCACCCCAAACTCAGTGAGGTGCGCGCGGCACTGGCGGGCAATCTCTGCCGTTGCGGGGCCTATCCGAAGATCATCGAATCGGTCTTGAGCGTTGGATCAAAGGCGTAAGGAGGGACAGATGGAGAGGAAATTCAAGGTGGTCGGAAAGAAGGTGGAAAGGGTGGACGCCTTGGAGAGGCTGACCGGGGAGGCAAAATACGCTTCGGATATTTATCTTCGCGGAATGCTTTATGTGAAGATCCTGAGAAGCCCTTATCCCCATGCGAGAGTGGTTAAAATCGATACGGCCAGGGCAGAGAACCTTCCGGGGGTCATCGCCATTCTCACTCCTGAAGACGTTCGAGAGTTCGCCATCCAGATCAGGGGAACTCCTCCCCTCGTCCCCAAGCCCGTTCTTGCAACCACGGCGCGCTACGTGGGGGACGAAATCCTTGCCGTTGCAGCCGTGGACGAGGAGACAGCGGAAGACGCGTTGGAGTTGATCAGGGTGGATTATCAGTTGCTTCCTTTCGTACTCGATGCAGAGGAGGCCGTCAAGCCGGAAGCCCCGAAGATCTATCCCGAAGGGAATGTGATCCAGGATGCTACGGATTCAGTCAGCCGGGGTGACGTGGAGGAGGGGTTTAGGCAGGCGGACATCATCCTGGAAGAAAAATACAAGACCCACCTGATCCAGCATACGACCATGGAGCCACGCGTCACGGTGGCGAGCTGGAGCGGAAAAAGGCTGACCCTCTGGGACTCGCACAAAAATCCTTTTCGGGTCAGGACCGATCTCGCCCGGGCCTTAAACCTCAGAGTCAACCAGGTCAGGGTGCTGACTCAGTACATCGGCGGAGACTTCGGCGACAAGGCTTTCATCGAAAGACAACACCTCCTTGCTGCCCTCCTTGCAAGGAAGACCAATCATCCGGTCAAGATTGAATTTACCCGGGAGGAAAATTTTTTCTCGGCCCACCACCGCTACCCCACCGCATGGTACCTGAAGTATGGCGTAAAAAAGGACGGGACTTTAACGGCCATCCAAGTGAAGCTCTATGCGGACCTGGGGGCATATTATCCCCTGGATGGCGCCGCGGGCTCGCTTGAGGTCGCCAAATATGTCTATCGATGTCCCAATGTGAAGCTGGAAGGTTATAACGTCTTCACCAACAAACCCGAAGGCGGTTACATGCGTTGCGTGGGCCACCCGGCGGGGATGTTTCCCCAAGAGGTGCATATGGACCGCCTGGCGGAGATGCTGGGGATGGATCCCCTCGCCTTCCGCCTGAAGAACTATGCCCGGAAAGAGGACGGCGACCAGGACAGAAAGATTCCTTTTGCAAGCATCGGGCTCGAGGACTGCGCCAGGCTCGGAGCGGAGAAGATCGGCTGGAAAGCCAACTGGAAAGATCCCGGAACGAGTCCCGGTCCCGTCAAAAGGGGAATGGGTGTAGCCTTCCATGCATGCCGGCACGGCGGAATCTCGCCCCCCATGTCCGCCGTCATTAAGCTCGCCCCCGATGGTACGGTTGAACTCTTGAGTGGGCTCAACGACAGCGGGGGCTGGCAGAAGACGACCATGGCCATGATCGCCGCTGAAGAGATGGGCATTCCGTTTGAAGCGGTGCAAGTGACAACAGGGGATACGGACACGACGACGGACACCGGTCCTCCCGGTGGAAGCCGAGGCACGACCAGCGCCGGGCTTGCAGTGATCGCTGCGGCCAGAGATGCCAAGAATCAACTGCTGGAGGTTGCCTCCGAGCTATTGAAGAAGAGCAAGGAAGATCTTGAGGTAAAGGACGGACGGGTGATCCTCAAAGGGGAAAACAAGTCCGTCTCCTTCGGGGATATTCTCTCAAAGGCCCCGAGTCCGATTGTAGGCCGTGGTTCGGGCAAGCCTCCCCAAAATGTCGTGCTCCTGACCTTCGGTGTCCACTTTGTCGAAGTGGCGGTCGATACGCGCACGGGCAAAGTCGAGATCCTGAGATTGATTGCGGCCCACGATGTGGGACGGATGATTAATCGCCTCGGATGTGAAAACCAGATTCAGGGCGGGGCGATTATGGGAATCGGCTTCGGCCTGATGGAGAAACAGGTGATCGACGGCCAGACAGGTATCTGCGTCAACCCGAGCATGGTTGACTTCAAGATCCCTTCTATTCTCGACGTTCCCATGGTAGAGCCGATCATTGTCGAGCCCGAGGATCCCTATGGGCCGTTTGGGGCAAAAGGGGTGGGCGAACCACCGTACAGTCTTCCGGCGCCGGCCATCGCCAATGCGATTTACAACGCCGTGGGGGTTCGTTGCAATGAAATCCCGATCAACATCCAGTCGATTCTCCAAGGATTGCAACGAGTTTGAAGATCTGAAGTTTTTTTGAAAAGTAGATTTTTCGAGGCTGCTCAAAAATGCCCAGATGCAAGGCTCCCGAAATCCTGAGGAGTGAGGCGTACTTGAGTGTACGCCGCAGCGACGATGAATGAGGACAACGCAGCAGATGGGGATTTTTCAGCAGCCTGCAGGGGAAAGGGAGTGGCTTATGCGAGGTTTCGATTATTATAGGGTGACGACGGTAGCCCAGGCGATCTCTCTCCTGAAACGGTACCAGGAAACGGCCGCCATTTTAGCTGGCGGCAGCGATATGCTCACCATGATGAAGGACCGGCTTCGAGGGCCGAAGCTTCGGGCCCCCCAGCATCTGATCGACATCAAGGGGATCAAGGATCTCGACTTGATCCGTGAACAAAAGGACGGATTAAGAATCGGGGCCACCGTCACTCTCAGAAATATCGCCTCCTCTCCTCTGGTGGCCGGCAAGTATCCGCTTCTTGCCCAGGCAGCCGGTCAAGTCGGAGTGCCCCAGATCCGGAATGTTGCCACACTGGCTGGAAATCTCTGCCAGAGGCCCCGTTGCTGGTACTTCCGCGGGAAGCTCTTCAAAGACTGTTTCCGCAAGGGCGGGGGAACCTGTTATGCCGCGGCAGGAGAGAATCAATATCATGCGATCTTTCCGGCAGGCAGCTGCTGTATGGTTTGTTCTTCAGATCTGGCAACGGCCCTGACCGCTCTCCGTGCCAGCGTAGAGGTAGCCACTTCGAAGGGAACCAAGCTGATTCCCATCGAACAGTTCTATCTCGGACCGGAGAAAAATCCCCTTAGGGAAACCATTCTCGGCCCTGCCGAAATGGTTCAGTCTGTTGTGATTCCCATTCCAGAGAAGAGTTCGAAGGGCACCTATCTTAAGCTGAAGGAGCGCGAGGCCTTTGATTTTGCTATTGTCAGCGTGGCGGCAATGGCGACGTTTAGGGATGACGTTGTTTCGTATGTGAGGATCGTCCTGGGCAGTGTTGCCCCTGTCCCCTGGCGGGCGACGGGCGCTGAGGAAGCCCTCAGAGGAAAGAGAGTTGGGGATTCCATCGCCGCGGCCTGCGCAGTCGCTGTCGAAGGCGCGAGCTCCCTGAGCGGCAATGGTTACAAAGTGAAGGCTGCAAAAGGATTGGTGGAAAAAGCTGTTACTTCACTTGCCTGAGAAAGGCCTTAAGGAATGCATTGCCTCGGAGCCGTTTGTTAACCTGGGCCTTCGGCGGCGGCAAGGATGTAAACAACATTCGACTCATGCAGAGGAGGAGGAATATGGACCGCAGGACATTCTTGAAAACACTGGCTGTGGGAGGAGGATTAACAGCCTTTGGTTCGAACAGTGACGCGCTGAAATTGTTCCCGAACCCGGGCAAGCAGAAATGGGCTATCCTTTTTGGTTCGAGATATGGGAGCACGAGGGACGCCTCCCTCTGGATTTCCGAAGGGATGGGCGGAATCTCGGATGCCTTCGACGCCCGGGAGAATCCTGATCTTACACCGTTTGACGCCCTCCTGGTTGGGTCGGGAATATATTCGGGAAAGATCGATCAGCCCCTTGAGACCTATCTTACGAAAAATGCTCCTTCGATTTCCAAAAGGATAAAGGCCCTCTTCATCGTCTGCGGTGCCGGCGACAGTCCCAGAGCGCAAGCCTTCCTCGACGTCCTTGCAAAATCCTGCCAGGTGAAGCCATCTTTCATCAAGATATTCTCCGGAAGAATAACCAAGAGGCTCCTTAACAGGGAAGATTATAAAATCGAGGAGGAAGTCTTTAAGCGGCGAAATGAACCCTTTGAAGATTACGATCGTCTCAAAAGAAGCGACTGTCTGAAATTCGGGGAAGAAATTCTCAATAAAATGTAGAACGATCTTGGCGAAGCGTTTTCTCCTCTTCCCAACGGAAGCTGCCTTGATCGAAATCGAAGTGGCAGGAGCGGGGCGGCCTATCTCTCAAAGCGATATCAAATCCCCAGATAAGCCTCTTTAACCCTTGGATCCTCCAGGACCGTGCGTCCCTCACCTTCCATCACGATACTGCCATTCTCAATCACAAACGCCCGGGTCGCAATCTTCAATGCCTGAAGAACGTCCTGAGACACCAGCAGAAGAGGCATACCTCCCTTGTGCAATTTTTGAAGGATGACATAGATCTCGGATGCGACTTTGGGCGATAATCCCAGTGTCGGCTCGTCAAGCATGAGCAGCTTTGGTTTTGCCATCAAGGCCCTGCCAACGGCAAGCATCTGCTGCTCGCCACCGCTTAAGGTTCCGGCCATTTGTCTCGCCCGGCTTCTGAGAATCGGAAAGAGATGAAACACCTCTTCGAAAGTTTCCCGTCCTCTTTTCGCGTCTTGCAGGTACGCTCCCATTTCAAGATTCTCCCGGACAGTCATCCGCGGAAAGAGTTTCCTTCCCTCCGGCACCTGGATAATCCCCCGGAGACAGATCTGATCGGTTCCTCTCTTCTCAATCGAGTCTCCGAGAAAAAAGATTTCCCCGCTATGAGGACGATGAAGACCCGAGATGCTCCTGAGAAGCGTCGTCTTTCCCGCCCCGTTGGACCCAATGATGACGAGAAGATCTTGATCGTGCATCTGGATCGAGACGTCGATCAGGGCCTGAAGTTCATCATAGAAGACATTCAGTTTTTCAACCCTTAACAGCATCTGTTCCAAGATAAGCCTCGATCACTTTGGGGTCGTTTGCAACCTCCACAGGACTCCCGTCCGCAACTTTGACGCCAAAATGAATTGCGATGATCCGGTCACAGGCTTTCATGATCGCCTTCATGACATGCTCAATCATGAAAAGGGTGATCTCCATCTCATCCCTGATGCGAAAGATCAGATCGACTGCTTCGTCGACCTCTTTCTGGTTGAGCCCGGCAAATACTTCGTCTAAGAGAAGGAGTTGCGGGCCAATGGCCAGTGCCCGGGTAACCTCCAGGCGTTTACGGTCGGCAAGTCTTAACGAACCGGCATGGACGTCTTTTTTGGACTCCATGCCTGTGAACTTGAGCAGACCGACTGTTTTTGCCCGTGCCTCTTCAATGTCCGTCTTTCTTTCCCCGTACAGAATGCCGATGGCGACATTGTCCAGCACGGAGAGCTCCTTCAAGGGCCTCACAATCTGAAAGGTCCGGGCGATGCCGAGCCTGGCCACCTGATAGGGTTTGAGTCGCGTGATCTCCCGACCGTTGAAGCGGATGCTCCCCTCTTCCGGCTTACAGAAACCGGAGATCAGATTAAAAAGGGTTGTCTTGCCGGATCCGTTGGGTCCGATGAGGCCCACAATGGCCCCTCTCTCGACTTTAAACGTCAGGTTCGAGAGGGCGACAAGACCTCCAAACCGCTTGGTAATATGGATCCCTTCCAGCATGATGTCTCGCTTCCGATGCTTACCCACCCTTCTTCTGCTCAGGGGTTGAGGCGTTGAGCTTTTTCAGGAAAACGACGATTCCGTCGGGCATAAAGATGATGACGGCCATGAACAACATCCCGTAGATGATCCTGGCAAATTCCGGTTGAACAAAGAGAGAGAGAAACTCGTTTATCATCGAGAGGACAACCGCTCCGATCAGGGGACCCATCCAGGAACTTCCCCCCCCGAACAGCGCCATGAGAACGATCAGGATGGAAATGTTGATATCAAAAACGATATCCGGATGGACGTAAGAAATGTAGTAGGCATAGATGCCACCTGCCACTCCCGGAAAGAAGCTACTGAGAACGAAGGCTTTTATTTTCAGGTTTGCGGTGTGAATCCGGAGTGTCTGGGCCACATCCTCATCTTCCCGGATGGCCGCTAATCCAAGCCCGAACTTATCGTTCTGTACTTTTCTGGCCACGAAAGCTGTGGCAAAGGCCAATCCAAAAAAGATCTCGTAGAAGATAGACCGGGAGAGTTGAATTCCCATCGGCAGAAGTTTCAGGTGGATTCCTTCGGACCCTCCGAGAAAGGATAAATTCTTCACAACCAGGTCTACGATAAAAACGAAACAAAGGGTGACGACCGCAAAGTAGGGCCCCCGAAGTCTGAGGCACGGATAGCCGATCACCCACGCAACCAGGGAAGCAAATACCCCGGCGGGAACAGCTCCGATAAAGGGGGTCAATCCGAGATGTTGAAATAACATCGAAGAGGTATACACTCCGATGCCAAAGAAGGCCACGTGCCCGAAACTGAGGTATCCTGTGAAACCGCCGATCAGGTTCCAACTCTCTGCGAGAATGACATACAGAAACACTTTAAAGATAAAAGAAAGAAAATAAGCTGGAGGTTGAAACACAGGGAGAATGGCTACCAAAAAAAAGAAGGGAGTTAACACAAATCGTTTTGGAATTCGTGTTTGCCGCATGGACAACTTTCAAGAAGCCGCCGGATATCTGTACCTGCCTGCGCATCCAGCCTCGGAAGGGACATCCAAAGAGAGCGATGCTAATTCCTATTCTCTCATTTCTGAAACAGACCTTCCGGCTTGATCAGCAAGATCACCATCAACAGGCCAAACAGGAATACATTAATCCACTCCATCGGGAAAAACGCTCCGCTCAGGCCTGAGATGAGACCGATGAGCAGACCGGCAACCGCCGAACCGATAATACTACCCACCCCCCCCACGATGACGACCAGAAAGAGAAAGATCAACCAGAGATTATGGGCCGGCGGATTAAATGAATACATATACGCCATGGCCACGCCCCCCGCGCCTGCGGATGCGATAGCTACTCCAAAGGTAACCATGGAGACCCTCCTCAGATTGATTCCTTGAAGGGCCGCTCCTTCCGGGTCTTGCCAGGTCGCACGAACTGCCTTTCCTGTCCGGGTCCGATAAAGAAAAAGGTAAATGGCAGCGATGCCTGCCCAGGAAAGGATGAACGCGAGGAGGTTGGACACCTTGATGATGATCTCTCCAAGAAAGAGGGCCTGACTGGAATATGCGGTTGTAATCAGCCTCTCATCTGAGGACCAGGCATACACCATCAGGTTCTCCAACACAATAGCCAGACCAAAGGTGAGAACCATGGAGGCGACGACCATGTCGCGGGACCGGGTAATCGGTTGAACCAGAAACCGGTGGACCAGGAGACCCGTTACAAAGAGGAGCGGAAGGCTTAGGACAAGGGACAACATAGGATCAACCCCATAGAGGGTTAATCCCCAATAAGCAATATACGATGCCAGGATCCCAAAGGCAGCATGGGCAATATTGATCACCTTCATCACTCCCCAGGTGAGGCTGAATCCCACGCCAAAGAGGGCAAAGATGCCCCCCATGAGGAGACCGCTCACCATAGACTGGAGAATGACGACGGGATTAAACATATTTTAGCCGGAAAGTTGGGGGTCCGTTACTCCCTTTCACTTCCATGCCGGTTTCGGATAGACTGGCTCATGGCTTCGCATATCCGGAGGCCAGATGAGCTCCACATTCCCGTTGATCACCTGGGTCAGATAGATGAATGGCTTAGGCAATCCCTTCTCGTCGAACTTAAAATTTCCAGCAATCGTTTTCACTTCGTTCACCCGGAGCCAGTCCCGGATTTTGGTCTGGTCCAAGGTCTTTGCCCCTTCCACCGCTTGTTGTAAGGTTTGCATCCATGCGTAACCAAACCCGAAATAGAGGGGAGGCTCGTCTTCTTTGAACTTTTCTTTAGCAACCTTGATGATCTTGTCGTTGCCCGGGTACTTCAGCTTATAGTGCCAGCTCGTCCCGGAAAAGACAAAATCCCCGTCCTTGCCCAGCTCCTTCGTCCATTCAGGGATCACGCTTCCGATCCCTTGAACAATGGCCTTGGGAGAATAATCGAGGGCCTTGCAGGCACGCATTGTCATCACGCCGTCCGGGAACATTCCATTTGCAAAAAGGAGGTCGGTTCTCATTTGCTTTGCCTTCGTGATCATGGTGTCCGCTGTGGTCAGGGGAAGGTTGTATTTTTCATCGATGGCGATCTCAATCCCGAGTTCTTTTAATCCTTTGTAAAGACTGTCGATGAGAGAAATTCCAATCGGATTGTTCATCGTAAACACAGCCGCCCTCTTCGGCCGCTTATCTGCAGGGACGGTCTTCATCCATTCAATAAAACCGAGGTACCACCATTCTCCCATGAGGGGCGGGCTGCCGAAAGAATAGGTGTAGCCCTGAGAAAACGATTTCATGTGGCCCCCCATCGAGACATAAACCATCTTGTACTTTTCAGCGACAGGCATGACGGCCGTACATGCCGTGCCGGGGTATCCGCCCAGGAGCAGATCCACTTTATCCACGGTGATCGCTTTTTCGGCCAGATTGACGGATTCCTTCGCGTCACTTTTGTCGTCGTAGATCAGCAGTTTCACCGGTCGCCCCAGGATCCCTCCCTTTCCGTTGACTTCATCCGCCCAGAATTGGTACCCCCTTTCCACCCATTTCCCCGTCGCGGAGAACGTCCCGGTTAAAGGCAAAGAGCCGCCGATGACCATCGGTCTTTCTGCAGCAAAGGACCCGAATGGCTGGAGATAGCAACAAAAGGTGAATAAAATAGCTCCGACCAGAACGACACTTGTCTTCAAGAACCATGTTCTCATCTTCATGTCCTCCTTTGAATCAGCGGCCCAAAGGCGCCGCTGCATTTTTCTTTATTCTTCCACGATGGCGACCGGCCTCACCCATCCGGCGCTCGCTCTCTTAATTTTGACCGGGAAGCAGCAGACCGTAAACCCGTGGTGTCGCCCGATGTCGGAAAGATGCGCCATCTTCTCCATATGGCAGTAGCCGATCTCTATCCCTGCAAAGTGGGCCTCCCAGATGACTTTTGGATCGCCCGTTTCCTTGAATTCTTTCGCCAGAAAAGGCAAAGGCCTGTCCCAGCTCCAGGCATCGATTCCAACAACGCGTACGCCTCTCTCCGTTAAGAAAAGGGTGCTCTCGCGGTCCATGCCCGCGCCCTTGACCAAGTACTCGGCCGTACCCCAAGCGGCCTCTGCTCCGGTCTGAATCAATACAATATCCAATGGCTTGAGATCGTATTTGATTCGTTCCAGTTGCTTCTTCACATCCTTCACCGTAATTCGCTGACCATCCGCTTTATGCCGGAAATCCAGTAGAACCCCATCATTGAAACACCATTCCAGCGGTATCTCGTCCACGGTGAGGGAAGGCTTCCCGCGGTCCATGGTCGGATGATAATGGTAAGGTGCGTCCAGATGG
>Ga0335081_10007131_pt1 | contig 17839 bp, 21 predicted proteins | sample Lox_Sample_35_FD_206713 | JGI IMG/M metagenome (GOLD analysis project Ga0335081, IMG submission 206713) | Soil microbial communities from Loxahatchee National Wildlife Refuge, Florida, United States - Lox_Sample_3.5 | ecosystem: Environmental > Terrestrial > Soil > Wetlands | place: USA... | reverse complement strand
TCTGATCCCTGTAGGGGGCGAGATGCAAAGGAAGCCCAAGGTCCTTTTTCTATCGACAGGAAATTCCACCCGCGGCGTCATGGCGGAAGGTTTCTTGAGAGCCCTCGCCGCGGATTATTTCGAAGGGGTGAGTGTGGGAGTCCGATCCAGCGAAGTGCATCCATTGGCCGGCACCGTAATGGACGAAGTCGGAATCGACATTTCCGGCCAGAAACCAAGGAGCGTCGCCGAATCTGTGAGAGAGAGCTTCAGCCACGCGGTGATCCTCTACGACTCGGCCACGGAGCGCTCTCCCATATTCCCGTTTACTCCCCATCTGCTCCGCTGGAGCATCGCCGATCCCACCACAGTGGAAGGGTCATCGTCGGAAAAAGCCGAAGTGTTTCGGCAGATCCGCGATCAGATTCAGACCAACATCGAGAAGTTTGTGAATGAGTTTGCCAATCAGGTCGCCCCGGCGCGCCACGGGCGCCTCCCAACGGCCGCCTAGCACGCTGTCATTCTGAGCGAAGCGGCGCGCACCTTTCCTGCATCCCGTTGCGGGATGCCACACCGCGAAACCAAGAATCCCTCTGGCTTTGTGTCTTCTCGCCAGACGCAGCCATCATGCAGGTCCGTGGCCGATCCTAAGCTTGTCATCACGAGGCCCCGTGTATGGGCCGAGGCCTCTGCAGTTCGATGCGAGACGCACGCTTCTTCAGTCTAAGGAAAGAGAATACCGCTGAGGCTTACTTGCTGTAAGCCCAGAAAACCTAGAAGTGATACTCAGCTCCTGCGGAGAACTCCCAGTTGCCGACAACGCCGGAGACCGGGTAGTGCGGTCCGTTGGGACTCTCCGCGTTCTGCGGCAGGCCGAAGCGGGGCAGCCCCGTGATGTGATCGCGAAAATCGAAGCGCGCGCCAATGCGATGCGTAAACGCCGCTTCTATCCCGACGCCCGGGACGAAGTCGGGATGGGTTTCGCCTTGCAGCACCACGGCCTGGTCCAGAAACCGAGTTGCCGCCGCCATCTTGGCGTCGCTGGTGGGGTTGTAGCGTAGGATACCCAAACCCGCGGTGACGAACGGGCGGAAGCGATGTTCGCGGCCATCGAAGAAGTACATGCCATTGCCTTCGAGTTGGTGGATATGCACGCCAAACGTCCTCTCGCTTTGAAACGGCGTCGTAGTCGTCACTTGCAGGCCGTCGGATTCGAAACCGTACGTGCCTTCAACGCCAAAATGCTCTCGAATGTTGAAGGTGCCGCGGAAGGCGATCCTGGCTCCATCCTGGTATTGCGTGTTGAAGCCTGTCGGGCCGATGAAAAACGTTTTGCCGCCGCCGAGCAGCGATGCGCCGATCGAAAAGCTGGCGCGCGGATCAATGCCGCCTTCGCCCTGTGCAAAGGCCGCCGCAGCGCAGAAAACGATGCAGGCGAACACGGCTAGAGCGAGAAGCGAATTCCGAAAGCTGGCTAGCATGTTGGCATCCCCCGTCCATTAGGGTTCCCGTTTGACTTGAACGCGATCCCCCCTAGGCAGTCGGTCCGCTCCATTGTTTCCAAGGTCGGGCGGGCAGGGAATCGGGGATGCCCGGCAAGCGCAGGGCGAACGCACGTTAATTTGACCGGGTGAACCCCGTAGCCGGTAAAGGCGATCATGCCCGCCTGCCGCTGTTGGGGCGTGAAATGGCTGGCGCAGCCAAGCCAAATGCGATATACGGATGCCCAGTAATTCAGGTCTCACCGGCCCGTTGCACCCGTCTTCGCACGCCAACTTGAGGGAGCCCGCTCATGACTGATGTCGCGATTCGCAAGGTGGCTAACCCTGCGCCCCTGGGGCTAGCCGGCTTCGGCCTCACTACCGTTGTCCTCAGTGCCATCAACGCCGGTCTGCTGCCCGCCGAAGCCGTGCCCGCCGTCGTGCCTCTGGCGTTTTCCTTCGGCGGACTCGCTCAGATCGTCGCCGGCTTGCTGGAATACAAGAACGGCAACACCTTCGGCACCGTGGCCTTCACCTCTTACGGCGCTTTCTGGTGGTGGTACGCCTTTCTGCTTTGGACCGCCGGCGCCGGCTGGATCAAACCCCCCGATCCTCGCGGAGTCGGTGTGACCTTGCTCATGTGGGGCGTCTTCACGCTCTACATGTGGGTGGCCACGTTTCGCGCCAACTTCGTCTTGTGGACGATCTTCCTGCTGCTCTGGATCACCTTCTTCCTCCTCGCGGGAGGCGACTTGGGCATGGGAGCTGGATGGCACAAGCTGGGAGGATGGGTTGGGCTGGCCACCGGCCTGGACGCACTTTTCCTATCCTTCGCCGAAGTCGTCAACGAAACTTTCGGCCGCCCCGTCATCGGCGTCGGCGCCCCTTTACTAAAATAGATCAGGCGGCCGCTTTCAATCTTTGAGTTCTGTCTTCAACGCCGCCGGCTCGCCCGACTCTGCCAAAACATCGAACCGGAAGCGGCCCACGATGGCTCCGGTGGGAATCTCCACATTCACCCGCCAAGCTCCCGGCCTGAGCCCGCTCTTCGCCGAATAGGTCCGGTAACCGCCATCGCGCCCTCCTCGCACCGTAAGCGGGATGCGATCCGCGGTGACCCAACCGCGCCTGCCGTCGTACATCTGCCATTCGTGAATGATGTCCGTGTTCAAAGACGTCGGGGAGAATACCGCGCTGTAGAAGTAGATGGGCTCTCCCGGCGCCGAATGAAACCTCGGTACCAGCCGGAAGAAGCCGAGCCATCCCTGCTTTTCCGCTTGCACCACGTACGTTCCCGCCGCCGTTCGCTGGATGGAGTGCAGAATACTCGCGTCCTGCAGCGAAACCGGAAGGGGAGGGATGACGTTCAGAAAGTAGAGCACGTTGATCACAACAAAGATGGCCGCGCTGGAGGCCACGACCGTTGGGATACGCCGGGAGACGTTCTCCCGGGCGCGTCCTCGCAGCGCCCGCACGAAAAGCCACCACAGGCCCAGGCTCAAAACGCCGCTGAGCAGAAACACCAGCCGTCCCATGACATGGACCACCACCGGCAGGATGAAAATCAAAAAACAAAACAGAGACAAAAAAAACACGCTGAGTTGAAACTCCAGCCGCGTGTACTGGCTCTTGAACTGTTCGTTGGCAAAAAACGCCGCCGTAAGCAAAAGATAAAACGGCCAACTCACCCAAAACGTCCCGCTGCGGAAGTAGAACACCATATAGGTGCTCAACAGGCCCCCGAAAAAGAATTGCAGCAGAACGATCATCCAGCGGTCGACCTTAGTGCCCCAGCCCTCCCGTTCGGGTCCGAAGTTCACCTCCCGCGTGACCCAGTAGATGCAAAAGGCCACCACCGCGAGATGCACCACCACCCAGAAGTTCTCCCAGAACATGTCGATGCGTTTCAGAGTGACCGCGTCGAAGACGAAGCCGCCGATCAGCGAAACCGAGGAGAGCGAGATGTGCGCTCGTCCGTGATGGAAGGCCCAGTGGCCCGCGCGGAGCAGCAGAGACTTGCTTAGGGTGTCCGTGGCCATCGGACCAAAAAGCATAGCAGCGCCGCCGCCCGCATGGCCAATGCCGCGCCGCCGCGTTGTCGAATTCGCCAAAGCAACCGCCGCCCCGACGCCGCAACGGAACAAACAACACACATCCGGTGTCTAACAGCACAGCAGCCCCTCACATGATCGAAGGCAAAGTGTATGAGCGAAGCAGGTCAGGTCGGTTGGAATCCAAGCCTAATGCTTGGCTCGTTTCTGGCATTTGGGCTGGTTGTGGGCGGCTGGGTCCTGGGCGGTGAGATCAAGGCAACGCGGCTCAGCGATCAGTATGTGACGGTCAGAGGTTTGGCCGAACGCGATGTCAAATCCGATCTGGCGATTTGGCCGCTGGACTTCAAAGAGGTAGGAGACGACCTGCCCCTGCTCTACGCCAAGACCCAGGCGGATAAGGACGCTATCGCGCAGTTTCTCGGCCAGCAGGGCATCCAGCCCTCCGAAATCGACTTGGGCACGGTGCGTGTAGTGGACACCCAGGCAAACGAATATGGCGGGCCCGCTCGGGCCGCTCATCGCTACATCATTGAGCAGCAAATCGCCGTGCGCACGCCGCGGGTCGATACCGTGGCTGCCGCCGTTCAGAACACCGCCCTCCTTTTGCAAAAAGGCATCGTGCTGGGCGGCAATCCCAACGGCGGAGTGGCCTACCGGTTTACGGGACTGAACTCCATCAAGCCGGACATGATCACCGAGGCCACGCGAAACGCGCGCACGGCCGCCGAGCGCTTCGCCTCCGATTCAGGCAGCAAAGTCGGCGCCATCCGCCAGGCAAATCAGGGAATCTTCTCCATCGCGGCCGCCGACCACAGCAGCGACACCGCGGAGGGAGGATACGCCGGGGCCTTCAACGCCGACAGCAGCATCATGAAAACCGTCAGGGTGGTCACCACCATGGAGTATTACCTCGAAAAATAGCGCGCCGGACTCCTGAGACCTGCCATCCCTGGACTGACCCGAAGGAGCCAAAATAAGCGTTGTCATATCCTGAGCTCAGCCGGGATCCCCCCACGCGCCGCATTTGTGCGTGTAGCCAAGGATCTCCCTTGTAGCCCAGGTCGCCCGACGACGTGTGTCGGGAGACCTGAGGCTTTTCGATCGCTGCGCGTCCCGATGCCGCGTTGTTCCGACGATAGCTCAGGTAGCGTGCGCAAGTTGCCCGCCCCGTTTCTCCACACAAATGCCAATGGTAAAGTTCCTCTGACTCCCGTGGAAACCGAACCTCGACCTCCGGCCTGGAAAGTACTCCTCGCTTTCGCCATCATCTACCTCGTCTGGGGCTCTACATTTCTTGCCATTCGCATCGGCGTCCATGAAGTCCCGCCATTTCTTCTCGCAGCGATTCGTTTCCTCCTCGCGGGAGTCTTTCTTTGCGGCTGGACGCTGGCCAGAGGCGAAACCAGGCCCACCCTTCGTCAATGGACCTCTGCATTCGCGCTGGCCATCCTGATCTTTGTTTTCGATTACGGGCTCTTATTCTGGGCCGAGCAGCGGGTTCCCTCGGGTCTCGCGGCTGTGATGTTGGCCACGATTCCAGCCTTCATGGCGCTTTCGGAGATCATTTTCTTGCGAACGCAAAAGCTTACGCTTCGTTTGGCCGCGGCGCTCCTGATCGGGCTTGGCGGAGTCGCCGTCCTGGTAAGTCGTTCGTTGAATCTCGGAGGAGCGCCGGTCGACCCCAAGGGTGCAGTCGCTTTGCTGATCGCATCGATAAGTTTTTCCCTATCATCTGTCCTGACGCGCAAGTTGCCGCTCCCGGAATCGAAAACAATGAGTTCGGGTGCGCAGATGCTCGCCGGAGGAGTATTGCTGGGGATCACCGCGCTCGCTCGCGGAGAGTGGAGCGCCTTTCACCCGGCGGCCGTCTCGCGCGCGGCGTGGCTTTCCCTGGCCTACTTGATCGTGGCCGGCTCTATCGTCGCCTTCACCGCCTATGTGTGGCTGATTCATCACGAATCCCCCACCAAAGTCGGCACCTATGCCTACGTCAATCCCGTAATCGCTGTGTTGCTCGGCTATCTGGCCGCCGGTGAAGAGCTCGGCCCGCGCACCATCCTAGGCACCTTGCTGGTTCTCGTCAGCGTCGTGGTCATCACCACAACGCGCCGCCCTGAGAAAATCATACCGGCACGAGCCCTCGAAGAGACCGCGTGAATTCCGGCAAAGCCGATCGCGTTCCTCGCTGGCCCCGAAGGCGGCGTCAGAAATATGGCTGCTATGCCCCATAGCGACATCTAATCGTGTAACCAGTCCGATGGGGGCCCGGGGGCGGAAAAGATCGATACCGTCGTTGACGCTCCAAACGCTCCTGCTAAACGACACCAAGTTGGCCTTGCTTCGCGGATGCTGGAAAACAATCTGGGAGTGCAGGATGGATCAAGATCAAGAGTACGGGTCCGCTTCTGCCGGTCAAACGCCCAGTCAGGCGCCCAGTCAAACTCTCGGTTGGCGCCGTCGGCTGCGGGCAGCCCGCCATGGCGCGCGCGCCGCACTGCATCGTTTTCACTGGAGCGCTGAGGATATCCTGGCGGTGATCGTTACCGCCGCAATCGTTCTTCTGATCTTTCTGGTGTTGCTCCGCCCGTCATAAGATCACGGAGCCATTGGCAATATAAAAGAGCCTTCAGCCACAAAAGAAAAGGCCGAAACCACCTGGGTTTCGGCCTTGGTTGACCCCGTCAGTGAATCGATTCTGAGTAGATTTAGAGAACGAGCTCCTTAGGCTGCGGAGACTGCTTCCGCCAGGCCGCCAAGCCCAGGCACAGCAGTCCAGCGCCCAGGAGAAGCAGAGTCGATGGCTCCGGTGTATTCACGACCAGGAACTCCTGGCTCGCATTGACGTTGGGATTGGGGGTATACACGGTCACGTTGCTTCCCACATACCCATGGTTGGTTACAGCGTCAAAGGCGCTTGCGATGAGTGCCTGAGCGCCCCCGTCCGGATCGGTCGTTTGGCCATCCATGATGTCCCAGATGGCGAAGGAGTAGTTCGTTTGGGCCGTCCAATTTGTAACGTTCCCGGACAACAGCAGCTGATTGGCCAGCCAGGCGACGGCGTTGTAGTTCTGCTGCACGGTGTAACTTGTCAGTGAAGTTTGAAACTTCTCGTTTCCGTTCAACGAACCCGCATTCGTGGAAATGGCGTTCCATGGAGTGTTCAAATAGGATTCGGTATTGAAATCGTCGCAAATTACGAACCCATTGAAGATCTGGTTATGGGTAATGTTGTCTGTGATGGTGCCCTGATACGGGCTGACGTACACGCCATTCGCAACGGCGCCATCGCCCACGCCGGTCAGGTCCATGGTGAACGAATCCGCGTGAACGGGCACTGCGGCCTGCATCAGGTAAAGCAGGCTCGCCAATCCAATGGTCAAGATATATCTCGGCTTAAGATTCATACCCACCTTCAGTCCCATTCCGCCGGGGACGCCTCGGAAAGATGTTTTCCAGAGATCTAAGAAGCACCTCAGGGGCCTTTCGCACAGAGTCGCTTCTAGGAGACTAACTCCTTATGCATTAAAGACTTCTACGGCGTACTACGAGTTTCGCTTTCCGGCGGAGAGTACCTGTAGGACTCCAAAACTCTTCCCGAAATTGCCGGCGACCGTCTTTGCCGCCATGAAATAACACTCTCTGCGGCCGTGTAGCAGTTAATATCGCCGTTCCGGATCTATTTCTCCTCTTGCAATGGGCTTCGCGCGAGAACGTCCAACAGTCTGCCCGGCTTCACACTTGCGGCAAAACCGGGCGGGGAAGAGGCCACTTTGAAGACTGCGGCCCGAAGCCTTGTAATTCTCGTGGCGGCTGCTGCGAGTCTCTCTGCCCGAGCTCAGGAAAAACCCGCCAGGACATTTCCGAGGGTTGAGGTTCCCTTCGGATTCTCCTACCTCAATGCAACACTTGGCTCTGAAAGCAGCCTGTTCGCTCCGGCTGGTCATGGTTATCTCGGAGGCCATCTGGATGTAAAAGTTAATCTGAACAAGAACATCGGGGTGCTCATGGACGCGGTTGCCACAGACGCGTCCACGCGATTAGTTCCGCCTTCCGGCCACAGCTTTAGCCTCGGAAGGAATCAATTGCTCTTTGGCCCTGAGGTCGCATTCCGGAGGCGCAGGTTCAACGTTTTTGCCCATACCTTGGTGGGCTTCGCGAGTATGGATCTCTCATCGGAACAAAAGAACTGCGTTGATGTGGCTATATACACTTTGAGTTCGATTTGCCTCAACCCCGATGGGAGCACAACGCCAGGTTTTGTAGACGTCGTTCGTAGGCGGAACTTGGCCCTCAGCTTTGGCGGAGGGTTGGACGTCAACTGGAAACGACACTGGGCCCTGCGTCTCCTTCAGCTTGATTACATGCCGGCGCGTGTAGATGGCGGCTGGGTGCAGGGCTTCGCTGTTGGAACCGGCCTCATTCTGAAGTTCTGAGGGTCCGCGGACCGGCACGGCCGGATTGCCGCCGTTTTTCCTTTTTCGACAAGCCCTGAGCCGCGCTCTGCGTGCGAGTTCCTATGGTTTCGGCACAACTAACGGCGCGCCACATTGTCGCACCGGCTCTTCAGGCTCCGCGCTTCCGTGGCCACGTAACCGCTGATCAATTTCGAAAACAACCCCGCGACGACGTTCGCAATCAAGCCCTCCGAACGAAACGACAGCTCGACCTCTGTTGCGCCATTACTCTTCGAGACGCGATGGTCGCCGATCAAGCCGCCTCCGGGGAGCTTCTGCATCCAGGTGAATCGCTGGTTTGGCACGCACTCCGTCACCTCGTAGACGCTTGGGCGCAGCTTGGGCTGAACCACGCGATATCGCGCTCCAACCTTCAATCCGTCTTGGCTCAACGATTTGATCTCTGTCACCGTTGGCGTCCATTCACGCCAGTGTTCAACGTCGGCAAGGATTCCCCAGACGATGTCTGGGCCTGCCGGAGTATCGAACCTTTCGGCCACTCGCATTGGATGTCATCTCCTTAACCGAATGGATGCCGCGTTTGCCTGGAGTGGTACGCCGCTCACAAACTTAGGCTATCGCAACTTTGCGCCGTGACAACGTTTTTACATTTTGCGAATATCCTGCCGACAATTCGCCATCGCATCCAGCCTAATCTGCACGGGAACACATCTGCGCTGAGGAAACACAAAAGGCATGCTGACGACAACCGAAGCCAACGACTTTGCGCGCCAATGGATCGCTGCTTGGAACGCCCACGACCTGCCTCTCATCATGAACCATTATTCCGACGATATTGTTTTCTCCTCTCCCTTCGTGAGCAAGATCGCCAACGAATCTTCCGGAACGCTTCGCGGCCGCGCCGCCGTGCTCCAATACTTTGGCGAGGCGCTGCAGCGCTTTCCGTCGCTGCGCTTTCAGCTGCGCGCCGTTCTGATCGGCATCGAAACGCTGACCATCCTGTACGAAAGCGTGAATGGGTTACTGGCGGCGGAAACCGCGCTGTTAAACGGTGCCGGCCGGATTACCCGCGTGTGGGCCCAATACGACAGAGTTGAATAACGTCCGCTTCGTTCCGGATCGGTTCTGTGACGGTGTGACTTAGAGAGGGCGCGATCATCCAACATCCGTTGAAAACTGCAAGTGGATTAAGCATCGAGTGGGGAAGGGGCGGCGAATGAATGCTGAAATGGCTGCGCTGATGGATTACACCGATTGGGAACGCCAGCAATGGCACGAATTTCTCCAGCAACACTTCCAGGCGTTGAGAACCCGTCTGGGACCCAACGCCGGCAATCGCTTTCAAACCGTAGGTGACGTGATCCGGCATATCTTCTCTGCCGAGACGCGCTATATCGAGCGGCTCTCCGATAAGCCCCTGACTGACGCGACGTCCATCCCCGCCGACGATCTGGAAATCCTGTTTGCCTTCGGGCGGAAGGGCCGCAAAGCATTCCGCGGATTCGTCGAAGCTCTCGCGCCGCAGGATTGCGACGCGATGAAGGATTTCGGCCCGTTCTTCGGCGGTTTCCTGAAGGCGACGCCAAGAAAAATTGCCATGCACGTCTTGGTGCACGAAACACGGCACTGGGCTCAGATTGCCACTCTGTTCCGGTTGAACGGAATGCACGTCGATCTTCATGATTTTCTGCTCAGTCCGGTGCTGGGGGGCGAGTTTAAGCGAGCGCAAGTCGGAGCTTCGAGATAGATGTGCTCGAAAACCATGGCGTACGCATCGGCCTCAGGTACGCGACTTGCTGACTCCAGCGATCGCTTGAGCGGCCAGACCTTGCTCATGCCCGCGCTGTACCAATGCGATCTGGCGTATGTCCACGCCTCGGCGTTTGAGACTCTCGCGCGTGGCGCGGCGCGCGAGATCATCCTTCGCCTGCAAAGCTCCCGCGCTCCCGTCCGAAGAGTCTTGGACCTAGGGTGTGGCGCCGGGCCGTTGACGGAAGCGCTGGTGGACGCCGGATTCGAAGTGACAGGCGTGGATACTTCCGCTGCGCTGCTGGAACGTGCCCGTGTTAGGGTGCCGAAAGCCCGCTTCGTCCAAGCTTCCATCTACGACACGGAAATTCGAGATTACGATGCTGTTGTCGCCCTGGGCGAGCCGTTGACCTACCATCCCGAGGGAGTTGATGCCGACAATCTGCTCGAGACTTTCTTTCAACGCGTGGCTGGCGCTTTACCTTCAGGCGGCCTGCTCATCTTCGACGTGATTGCACTCGGCGACCCGCCTCTAGCCGGTCGGATTTGGAGGGCAGGCGACGACTGGGCCGCAGTCGTTGAAACAACAGAGAACCAGGCTGACCGGACGCTCGTCAGGGACATAGAAGTGTATCGACGCATCGGAGACTCCTCCAGGTGCAGCCGCGAGATCCACAGCGTTCGCCTCTTTGACCTCGCCATGCTGCGCGATCGGCTGTCTCTGTGCGGATTCGCAACCGAAACGTCCCGATCCTACGGTGCCCAGCAGCTTCTCCCTCGCCGCCACGCTTTCTTTGCCACACGACTGGCTACAACCGGCGGACGGCTCGCCGACTACGGCACCAAGGTCGCCACCGCGTCCAAGTAGTCGCCATCGCGGCTTCCTCGACCCACCAGCCGGAAAGTATCTCGATTGACACTCCTCGCCGAGAGTGCAAGACTCGGCTCTCGCCGTCTGTCGCATTCTCGTTTTTGTTCGTGAAAACACAGTCCGGAGGAGCCGTGAAAATCGCCCTAAACAACGCCATTAGAAACACCCGTCTCGCTTCGTTTCTTTTCGTCGTCGCTGCGCTGGCCCTGCACGCTGCCGCCGCGCAAGCGGCCCTCAAGACGCAGTGGATCGATTACAAGCACGGCAACACGGCGCTTTCCGGCTATCTCATCTACGACGACTCCGTCCAGGGCCCCCGCCCCGGCATCTTGATGATCCACGACCGCTCCGGCTTCTCCGAGGGCACCCTCGACGACGCCAAAACCATCGCCAATCTCGGCTACGTCGTCTTCGCCGAGGATATGTTCGGGAAGGGAATCGTCCCCAAGGACGTTCCCGAGATGACCAAGCTGATCGGCATCTACGACAACGATCGCCCGCTGATGCGCGCCCGCGCCACGGCCGGATTCAATGTGCTGAAGGCCCAGCCCATGGTCGATCCCGCCAAGCTGGCCGGCATCGGCTACTGCTTTGGTGGCACCACCGGCATCGAGCTGATCGAAACGGGCGCGCCGCTCCTCGGCTTCATCTCCGTTCACGGCGCGTTCAATAACTTCACTGCCGCGGCCGCCAAGAACATCAAGGGCCGTGTGCTCATCCTGCACGGCGCCGAAGATCCCGTCGCCCCCATGGATCAGGTCAATATCCTCGTCTCCCAGTTGCGCGCCGCCAAAGTGGACTTTGAGCTGAATCTTTACAGCGGCGCCACGCACGGCTTCACCCACCCGCAGAATCCCTCCGAAGTCCGCGCCGACGCCCAATATAAAGTCGCCATGGCCCGCTTCTTCAAGGAAGTCTTAGCGCAATAACCGGCCGTCGCACTCCCCTGTGGCCGCCAGCCGGCTTGGTTTGCGCCGAACTCCCGGCCACCGGGAACCCGGTTACCGTCCGGGTACAGCGCCGAGTACCCGGCGCAGCCAGAATGAAAACATGCTCTACCATGGCAGCAAGAGGCAGAAAACTCCGACGCTGCGGAGGCAGAGCATGTTCAATATCAAGAGAATCTTTCTGGTCGTGTTGGGGAGCGCCTCGCTTTACGCGCTCGCTGCGGGGCAAGCCATTAAGCCCTTGCCCACCATCGAAGTGACCGCTCCCAACGATGTCGCCGGCGTGCGCGATCTCAACGACGCGCTGGAGGCGTTCGGCCAGAAGGTAAGCGAGTGCGCAAAAGCGGGCCGCACGGGTGAAGCCTGTCAATGCGCCTATCCCGAAAATCTTGCCGCGCTAAAGACAGGTTACGCCAAGCTGATTCAGCAACACCCCGAATGGAAGGATCAGTTGGTCTCCTACCACTATATAAACAAGGAAGGCCGCAACGTCAGCGGGACGTTAGTCCTTCAAAACCTCGCCCGCCAACTGGAAGTCCTGAAGTGCAAGTAACGCTGTTTGAGTCGCGCCTGGCGCAGTTAAGTTAGAGAGCGGGCATGGCGTAGCCCAATATGTGCGTCTAATTGCGCAGTCTCTCGCCGTCAGGCAACCTAACTTCTTTCGTTTCTGTGCTAACTTTCTGGGTAGGATTGGAACCCCGGTTGCTCCAAACGCCCCTGCATGAAATCGGCCCCCCTCCTTCGCGCGGTGCGAATCCTCTTGGTCCTGCTGTGTGCCTTTTCCACCGCGTACGTTCTTGCTACGCCCGATCCCACCGACGACGTGCCCTGCGTGCTGAGGGCCAATGATCGTCCCGGGCAAGCTCAAAAACTCGCGGTCTTTTCTGTTCGGCCGCCAACCCGGCAAGAGAGTGTCTTCCCGCTGCCCTCGCCGGAGCGTTACGCCCTGCCTCTGAACGTCTTTGCGTTTCCCCGTTCTCGCCTGCGCATCTATCGCTGCTAGACCAATAATCGCCGCAATCCTATCTGTATCTCCAGGCATCTGAAATGTCTGTTTAGCTATAAGGGTTACGAAGAAATCCGGTCTTCAAGCTGAATTTTGAATGCCGGCGTTTCCATCATCGCGTGCTAGGGAGCGTGGTTCTTGGTTTCCGTGCAAACTCTCCGTGCGGCGAAAAAGGCCTGAACGAACGTGATCGAAGCTCTATCCCAATACTATCGTGCCCCCGAGACTTTACTTGGCGAGATTCCGGTAACCACTCAACCGGGCCGCGAGGGATTCTTTCGCTGGGGGCGCGACGCCGTTTGTTACGGACATTGCGTCTCCGGTGTCTCCGCACGGTTCGAGAAGGCGCCGCTCTGCGCCGCGTTGACGAATGGGCACGCTGGCGGAGCCAGGATGAAATTGCCCTACGATCCTGCCCGTGTAATTGAAAATCTCCGCCACGAGCGCTACGAAAAGAACCTGGGGTGGCGCCGAAAACTCGTTTCTCAACAGTGGCCGTTCCAAGCCTACTATTTCCTCAGAAGCGGTCTGCCCGCCTCCATTCGCCGGTCCATTCAGAGAACCTATTTCAGCGATTGGAAGGTCAGGCCCTTTCCGGCATGGCCCGTGGATTTCACCGTGGACACTCTCCACGAAGAGCTCTTAAAGTTTTCCATGGAAGCGGCGGGCTTGCGGCGATTGCCCTTCATTTGGTTTTGGCCCGAAGGTGCGCCCAGTTGCTTGATCCTCACTCACGACGTGGAAACCTCCGCGGGCCGCGACCGGACGGCTCAATTGATGGATCTCGATCAGTCTTTTCGCCTGCGAGCTTCCTTCCAGGTCGTTCCGGAAGGCCGCTATCGAGTTCCCGACGAGTATGTCCGCGAGATTTGCAGTCGTGGGTTTGAGTTCAACATCCACGACCTGAATCATGACGGCCGGCTGTACAGCGCCCGGGACCGGTTCCTCGCTCGCGCAAAAAAGATCAATCAATATGCGCGGCGCTACAACGCCGGCGGTTTTCGCGCCGGCATCATGTATCGCAACCTCGATTGGTATGACGCTTTCGAATTTTCCTACGATATGTCCGTACCCAATGTTGCCCACTTGGACCCGCAAAGAGGCGGGTGCTGCACGGTCTTCCCGTTCTTTGTCGGGGGGATCTTGGAAATTCCGCTGACCACTACCCAGGACTATTCGTTGTTCCACATCCTGAACGATTATTCGCTCGGCCTTTGGAGGGAGCAACTGGATCTGATTCGCCAAAGAAACGGCCTGATGAGCGTCCTGGCGCATCCCGACTATTTGGTCAGCCCCCGATCTCGCGAAGTCTACCAGTCATTGCTCGAACATTTGCGGCGGATGGTTTCCGAGGAGCGTGTTTGGCATGCGCTGCCCGGAGAGGTCGATCGGTGGTGGCGGAATAGAAACCAGATGAAACTGGTCCAGAGAGGCGCGAATTGGGAGATTGAAGGGCCTGGAAAGGAGAGGGCGCGAATTGCCTATGCTGTTCTCGACGGCGATCGCCTGCTTTACGAACTAGGTCCGCGCCCGGACGGACGGCCATCCGCTCCTCGCGGTTCAGATGAGGCCCGCCTGGCTGGCTGAAAACGCTGTTGCCTCTCCCGTTTCGCGATGACGGTCAGAAATCGCACCCCGCCACAGGCGGCTTGGTCTTCCAGTGATCCCCGGCGCCTTCCGCCAGGGAAAAACGCAACTGCGCTGACGTGAACGGCTTCGTCAGGACGACCGGATCCTCGATCGTGACCTGATAGTTGAGCACATTCTTCGAGGGGCGGCTGAAGCGCTGGACGACGCGCTCTTTGTCGCTGTGGGTCCACGCGTTGGCGAGTCCCGGCAATCCCACATTGATGTTCCTCATCTTCGTATCGACCTCCACCGTGTCCACCACCAGCGTATCGCCCTCCCACTTTCCAACCGACTCGCCGACAAAGGAGATATCCGGATCGTCGGAATGCGGACGCCCGTCCGTGGGCACCCAGATAACGCTCTGCGGAGATTCCGCCAGAATCCAGAAGTTTCCAGGCGTTTGGAGCAACTGGATAGCGCCATGCTCGGTAGTTTGCATTGTGACGGTGCTCGGATTGCCACCCATAACGCAGGTGCCGGGCTTGACCGGAGTTTGGTATTTTGCTTTTGTCGCAGGCTTGAAGTCGGGGCTCTGCTGCGGCGGATTCCCGGAGAATATGTAACGCCCGGAGAGGTCCGGATGCCCATCGGCTGCGCGGGGTGTGGGTCCGTCTTTTTGTTGTGCGGCCAGATTCGGCGCAAAAATCAAAAACATGCTCAAGGCCGCCAGCCCCACTCCAGCGCCAAAAAGCCGATAGCCCGACCGTCGTGGTGTCCCTTTCATCTGCAATTTCTCCTTTTCAGGGTTCCTTTAGCGAATTCGATCCCCACCATCCCACCAGTTTTGAGAAGAGAACTCTTCTCCTCCTCCGGCCTGCGTTCATCACCCTGCCAACAGACGTATCAGGCCTCACGCAGGTTTCGATGGTATCTATACTCCGCTCCCCGAGGTGTCAAGAAGTAAACTACAACCGTAAGCTTGTCGGAGCGGCCAGGCTGGCCCTTCGGCAGCGCCAAGGCCTTCGGTGCGCCTGGCTCGGGAGGCTCGTTTGGCTTTGCCGATCCGGCTTTCGGCGTCGGTTGCGCCTACGTCACCAGCCAGGCAGGAACTCACTTGGGCGCAGACCCACGGCAAGCCGCGCTCACAGACGCGCTCTGCTCTGCCATCGGGGCGAATGTGTCGCTTGCCGCGTGAGTGCTAGGGGCGAGCTGCTTCCAGGAATGCCTCAACCGCGCGGATGCATATGCGTTTCATCGACCTGCGCCTGGCGAATCGTCGAATATCCTTTCGAGCTTCGAAGCTATTGAAGCCCCGCCAAGAACTGCCGCATCTCACGCAGTATCCGACGATACCGCTCGTTCCTTGTGTCCGTATCTGGATCGAAGCTTACTTGATCGGAAACACCTTTCCTTCTTCCCAAATAGGCGCTGCTTCTTTTGACTTGAAGTAGCCCAACAGTTGCTTGGCCGCCTTGCGATCTGGCGCGCCGGTGGAGATCCAGCCGGTAAGATCGATTGGAGTGGAGGCCGCCGGAGGCAAGGCGCCCACCACATTAAGTCCGGGATTGTTCATGTCGCTCAGATAAGGTCCGAGTGCGATCTCGATCTCGCCGTTGGCGACGGCGGTCTGCACTTGGCCGCCACCCGGAAAGAGCTTCAGCTTTGGCTTCACTTGATCCGTGATGCCCATCTTGTCGAGCGCCAGCATGGCCGCGCCCCCGACGCTTCCCTGAGCCGGGTCGACCGTGGCAACAGATTTGGCATTGATCAGCAGACTCTTCACCGCCGCCGCGCTGGAAATGTCCGGACTCGTAACGCCTTTCTTCACGGCCAAGGCCAGCCGGAGACGGGCCACCACCGTCTGCGTCTTCTTGTCCACGTTGCCGGTTTTGAGGGCCTCGTCGAAGGGCGCAAACAGCAGAGTGACATCCAAAGCCCCGCCTTCCTGAACCGTTTTCCGCGTCCCGACACCCGTGCCGTAAGTCGTCTGCACCTTTATGCCGGTCTTTTGTTCGAAGCCTTGAACGATGGCGTTGATCTCTTTCGTGAGTGGGTTGGGAGCTAACAATTTCACCTGAGTTTGGGCGCGCGCGTTAGACGCAAGGCACAAGAGAATAAGAATAGAGGCAGTCCAGGAAACCAGGCGCTTCACGATACCTCCTTTAGCTTGGCTGAGCATTTCGATTTCGGCGCTCAGGGACCATTAAGCCGTACTGATTCCGTAAAGATACTCCCCGCGCATCTCCACGTCACCTTCAAATTATCGCGCCGGTCAATTGTCTGAGCCTGCCGGCTTCGCTTTCCCAATTCCGGTCCGTGTGCTTTTCACTCTTCCGCTTTGATGCCGCCGATCAATGGACGTGCCCAAGATAATGTTTGCCTTTTATTCGCCATGGCCTACAATAGGCCGGCTTGGGAATAAACTGTTCAGGCGTTTTGACCCTGGCTTTCTTTCAAAATGGTGAATCGAACCAAGGGGATGGCCGAATCACTTTTTGCCGGCTCACAGGCTAAACATGGCTGCAAAACCTAATCGCGGCAGAGGGAGTTCTCCGAATAAGCGGCGATCGAAGCTGCCCGCCCCCATCTTCGACAAAGCCTTCTATCTGTTATTCCTGCTTTTGCCGTTTGTGACCCTGATTCAGACCGGCTTGGCCCACTCGGTCGAGCGCGCCATCGCGCCACCAATATTCCCGGAGACCGTTATTTCCGGTCCGCACTGGTCCTATACGGTTCCGTTCGCGGTGAGAAACAAGACGACCGTCGAAAAATTGATCCAGTGCGAGAGCAGCGGGAGGAACATTTCACGTCCCGATGACGACGGGATAATGTCCGACGGTATTTTGCAGTTCCACCGAGGACCAACCGACACCATGGCGGGCGGCACGTGGGAGGATTTCTCCCGGGCAAGCGGAATTACCGGATCGCCAAGGAATCCGGCCGATGCCATCAGGATGACGGATTGGGCCATCAGCCAGGGGCGCGGTCCTCACTGGGGCTGCTGGCGAGAACAGAACCTATCTGCGACAAACCGGTAAACGGTGGAGGCGGCGGGCCCATTCCAACCGGCCCATTCCGAAATACCCGCTCCAAATGAAAAATGCCGGGGACGCTTGGCCCCCGGCACGCAGTTCAACGGGTTTTAGAGCGCGGTTACGTTCGCTGCTTGCAGACCTTTGGGGCCCTTCGTCACATCGAACTCCACAGCCTGTCCCTCGTTCAAGGATCGATACCCATCTCCCTGGATTGCGGAGAAGTGCACGAACACATCCTCACCGGACTGGCGCTGAATGAATCCGTATCCTTTGCTGGCATTGAACCACTTTACTGTTCCTTGTTCTTTCACTGATTTTCCTTTTTCTTTACTGGGCTATTTGTGTGCGCTCGAACGGCCCTCAGTCGAAAACAAAAAAGGCCGCGAGTTGTATGAACTCGCAGCCCCTTCTAAAATCTAAAGGTGATACAAGAGCAACAAACGCAACACCACTCTACCACACTCTTCCATCGCGCGCCAGCCAACGTCCGAAAATTCTGCTTATCGAAGACCGGCCTTTCGCCGCATCCCCCGAGAGCAATGAGTCCAGCGATCACGCCAATAAGAATGGACACGACAAACAGGCTCCCGAGTGCGGTGTACAACCAGGAAAGCTGACTGTCTACGTCATCCGCTTCAGTATCTCCAGTGACCCTGGATAAAACACGAAGAGCACTCGATACAACGCCATGCCCGCAAGCAGCACGAGGAAGCAGCCGGCCAGTATGTGCAGC
>Ga0335081_10007130_pt1 | contig 17839 bp, 17 predicted proteins | sample Lox_Sample_35_FD_206713 | JGI IMG/M metagenome (GOLD analysis project Ga0335081, IMG submission 206713) | Soil microbial communities from Loxahatchee National Wildlife Refuge, Florida, United States - Lox_Sample_3.5 | ecosystem: Environmental > Terrestrial > Soil > Wetlands | place: USA... | reverse complement strand
CGGCGCCATTCCCGGCGTTTCCTCGGCGCTGATCCTGGCGATCGTGCTGCCGGCGACGCTGTGGATGAGTCTTCTCTCGGCGCTGATCTTCATGACGGCGATCTATACCGGCGCCGCCTTCGGTGTTGCCATCCCCGCGATCCTGATGGGCGTGCCCGGTTCGCCGGCCGCGGTCGCCACCTCGTTCGACGGCTATCCGATGACGCAGCGCGGCGAGCACAATCTGGCGCTGGGGCTCGCGCTCGCCGCGTCGTCGCTCGGCCATATGGGCGCTTATCTGATCCTGTTTCTCTTTATCGGCGTGATCTCGCAGGCCGTGCTCAAGCTCGGCCCGCTCGAAATGCTGCTGTTGATGCTGTGGGGACTCACGCTGATCGCGGCATTGCGCGGCCGCTACGTGTCACGCAGCCTCTTATCGGGGCTGATCGGCATATTGATCGCCACCATCGGCTTAAGTCCGCGCGATGTGATCCGCGGTACATTCGACCTGCCGGAGCTGCTCGACGGCGTGCCGATCGTGCCGGCCATGATCGGGCTGTTCGCCGCCAGCGAACTCTTCAACCTCGCCGGCACCAGCTACCTCGTGCAGCGCTCCGATCTGCGCACTGTCAGCGTCCGCGACATGGCGCGCGGCATGCTGCAGGCGCTGGCGCATCCGGTCGTGATTCTGCGCGGGCTGCTCATCGGCGCTACGATCGGCGGGCTGCCGGGCGTTGGCGCGGCGGTGTGCAATCTCGTCTCCTACGCCGAAACGAGGCGCGGCGACAAGCATCCCGAGAGCTTCGGCAAAGGCAATCCGAAAGGGGTGATCGCCGCGGAGGCTGGCAATGCCAGTTCGGAAGCGGGCTCCATGGCGACTTTGTTGGCGCTCGGCATCCCCGGCGGCGCCTCGTCGGCGGTGATGCTCGCTGCGCTGTCGCTGCACGATGTTACCGGCGGACCGCAATTCCTCGATGCATCGAAAGACGTCGTCTACGCCATCATTCTCAACAATTTCGTCCAGGGCGCGATCATGCTGGCGCTCGGCCTCGGCTTGATCGGGCTGATGGCCAATATCATCCGCATTCCGGTGCGGGTGCTCATTCCAGTCATTCTGGTGTTGGCGACATTCGGTTCCTATGGTTTGTCCGGCAACATGACCGGACCGGCCACCATGGTGGTGTTCGGCTTTGTCGGCTGGATGATGCAGCGTCACGATTACTCGGTGCCGGCCTGCGTGGTCGGACTGATCCTCGGCGGCAAGGTCGAAAACGCTTTGCTGCAAACCTACCAAATCTCCGGCGGCTGGCAGCTCAGCTACTTCGCCGGCCGGCCGATCGCCATGGTTCTCCTGGTACTGCTGCTGCTTTCATTGTTCAGCCGCCCGATCATGCAATGGTGGCGCGCGCGCAAGCCCGCGCTCGGCGCCGCTGCAGAAGAAAACGCCGTCGAGTCCATTTGAGGAAATCCCCATGACAAGAACGACCGAAAGCACGAGGGCAGGGATGCCCCGGAATCCCACCAAGGAAACGACCAGGATCACGCGCCTGTTTGCGCGGCGGCCGGTTTTGGCGATGCTGGCGGGCGCGGCAGCGGCGGATTTTGCCGGGCGCCAAGCGGCTGCGGCGGCATGGCCGGACGAACCGATCACCATCGTTGTCAGCACCAAGGCCGGCGGCGGCTTCGACCGCATGGCGCGCAATCTCGCTCCGGCGCTGAGCAAGGAACTGGGCGTGCCCGTCAATGTGCTCGACAAGGAAGGCGGCGCGATGGTGATCGGCACGCGCTACTTCTTGAGCCAGCCGCACGACGGCAATACGCTGCTCGTGTCGGGACCGGCGCCCTATTGGTATGCCGACATCAACAAATTCCACGCCGGGTACGATTTGAAGGACTTCGAAATTCTCAACGTGCAATGGACCGACAAGACCGGCGTCTTCGTTCCCAAGGGCGGCAAATATCAGTCGTTCAAGACCATCATCGACGCCATCAAGGCGCATCCGGGCGAAGTGAGCTGCGGCGTGGTGCGCGACTCCGGCGAATTCTTCAACATCGGCATCCTGATGAGTGCGCTCAAGCTGCCGCTGTCGACGATCCGGCTGGTCACCTATGAAGCGAGCGCGCCGCTGCGCACGGCGCTCGCCGGCGGCCAATTGGACTTTGCGTTTGTATCGCTGGAGGCGAGCCTCCCGATGCTCGGCCTCATCACCGCCGTCGCCATTTTCAACGACGTGCCGATCCCGGAGCTTCCTGGTACGCCGACGGCCGAAAGCGTGCTGAAAGCCGAGGGCATCACCGCGACCTTCGTGCCGAGTTCGATGCGGGCGTTGATCACTTACGCCGATCTGAAGGAGAAATATCCGGACCGCTACGCGAAGCTGCGTAGCGCCTACGAGAAGGTCCTGCATGACCCGGAATTTCTTGCCAAGGCCAAGAAGCAGGGCGTCGGCACCGACTGGCTCGGGCCGGAACAGTCGCTCGCGCAGATCAAGGCCGCCTATGCGATCTTCGATCAGTATAAGAGTCTATTGAACCAGTAAGCGACTCTGGCTCATGTGGGAGCAGTCGAATGTTACGGGAATTGTTCGTTGTCGCACTGATGCTTTGTTCCTGTCTGGGTGCCGGTCGGGCTGGAGCGCAGCAGGTGATCGGCACGGTCACCCGTATACAGGGGGGCGCGAGCGGAACGCGCGACGCCGTCACGCAGCCGCTCGGCGCGAACGCCTCAGTCTACCCCAACGAGGTGGTATCGACCGGCGACGGGACGCGGCTCGAAATTACCTTTAAAGACCATACACGGCTGACACTCAGCGAAAAGGTCAAGTTGACGCTCAACACCTATATTTACAATCGCCCCGCGGGACTAGGATCGATCAAGTTCGAGATAGCCGGCGCGTTCCGATTTGTATCGGGTCGATTGTCCAAGTTGGCGAAAGCTGACGTGAGTGTGACAACGCCGGTTGCGAATATCGGCATCCGTGGGACGGATTTTTGGGCCGGGCCGATCGATAATCAGGCGCTCGGTGTGTTCTTGGCCGCCGGCGCCGTCAGCGTGTCGAACACAGCGGGCACGCAACTCCTGAACCAGGCTGGCCAGGGCACCAATATCTCAGCGCCTGGCGTAGCGCCCGGGCCCGTCACCTTCTGGCCCGCGGATAAGATCAGGCGCGCGCTAGCGGCCGTGACGTTCCGATAGCGCGTGACTCAACGTTTTAGGTGCAGCTTCGGATTATTGACTACACCGGCTCGCCTTCTACGCCTCTAGCCACGGAAACGTTTTGGCGTGGCTGCCCTCGAAGCGGCCGATGGCGTCGGCGTATTCCTGGGTGTGGGCGATCTCGTCCAAACCGCGCAACAGACGCTTCTTGCTCAACGGCTCGATGTCGAAATGGTAGGCCTTGCCGTCGGGGCCGGTGACCGTCTGGTTGGGCAGATCGACAGTCATCTGCGCGCCGCGCTGCTCCTGGAGCTGCCGCGTCAGCGTTTCCACCGTTGCGGCCGGCAGCCGCACCGGCAACAGGCCGTTCTTGAGCGAGTTGCTGAAGAAGATGTCGCCGAAATTTGGCGCGATCACCGAACGGATGCCGAAGGTAATCAGGCCGAACACCGCGGTTTCGCGCGACGAGCCGACGCCGAAATTCCGCCCGGCGACCGCGATCACCGCTTTGCGATACGGTTCCTGATTGAGGATGAAGTCCGGCTTCTCCGAGCCGTCGGCGTTGAAGCGCCGGTCGTGCAGCAGGATTTGCGCAAAGCGCGGACCGCGCGGCACCTTGTTGAAGCGGGTCGGGCAGATCTGATTGGTGTCGATATTGGCTTCGGCAAGCGGCACCGCTATGCCGGACAGAACTGAAAACGCTTCCATGTTATTTCCTCGCTCCGAATTCGCGCACGTCGACGAGGTGACCGCGCAGCGCAGCGGCTGCGGCCATCGCCGGGCTCATCAGATGAGTGCGGCCGCCCGGGCCCTGGCGGCCCTGGAAATTGCGGTTCGACGTCGAGCCGCAGCGCTCCCCGGGTTTTAACTGATCGCCGTTGAGCGCGGTGCACAGCGAACAGCCGGCGTCGCGCCATTCGAAACCGGCATCGGCGAAGATGCGGTCGAGACCCTCGGCTTCGGCCTGGCGCTTGACGCTCTCCGAGCCCGGCACCACCCAGGCCGGCACCACCGCGCGGCCGAGCTTGGCCACGGCCGCGGCGGCGCGGATATCGTCGATCCGGCTGTTGGTGCAGGAGCCGATGAAGACGCGGTCGACGGCGATGTCGGTGAGCGCCATGCCCGGCCGCAGGTCCATGTAACTCAAAGCCTTGTTGTATTCGGTGCGCCGCTCGGCATCGGGCTCTTGCGCCGGGTCGGGCACGCGCTCGGTGATCGGCAGCGATTGCTCCGGATTGGTGCCCCAGGTCACCATCGGCACGACCTTGGCCGCGTCGAGCGCGACGTCCTTGGTGAACTTCGCGTCCGGGTCCGATGGCAGCGTGCGCCAATACCGCAACGCCTCGTCCCAGGCCTTGCCTTTGGGCGCGAACGGCCGGCCGGCGAGAAATTCGTAGGTCGTGTCGTCCGGCGCGATCAAGCCGGCCTTGCCGCCGGCCTCGATCGACATGTTGCAGACGGTCATCCGCTCGTTCATCGACATGCCTTTGACGGTCGAGCCGGCATATTCGATGGCGTAACCGATGGCGCCGCCGATGCCGATCTTGGCGATGATGGCGAGGATGACGTCCTTGGCGGTGACGCCGAAGCCGAGCGCGCCGTCGATCTTGATGCGCAAGGTGCCGGGGCGCCGCTGCCAGATCGTCTGCGTCGCCACGACATGCGTCGTTTCCGAGGCGCCGATGCCGAACGAAATGTTGCCGAACGCGCCATGGGTCGAGGTGTGCGAATCCGCGCCGACCAGCACGATCCCGGGCTGGCTGATGCCGAGCTCCGGGCCGGCGACGTGGAGGATGCCCTGCCGCGCATCGCCCCAGCCGAACCGCGCGATCTTGTACTCGTCGGTATTGCGGATCAAAAGCTCGACCATGTTGCGGATGTCGGCATCGGCAATGCTGGCGACGCCGCGCGCGCGGGCCTGCGGATCGGTCGGGATATAGTGATCGGAAAAGGCGAAGATCTTCTCGGGATGCGCCACAGGCAGGCCGCGCTCATGCAGCGTATCGAAGGTGTGGCGCGAGCCTTCGTGAATGAGACAGCGATCGACGTAGAGCAGCGTCTCGTCCTCTTCCTGCGCGACGACGTGGCCGTCCCATACCTTGTCGAAAAGCGTTTTCATCTTGTTATTGCTCCAAATGGCGGTCGTGGCGGCTCGTTTGTGCAGCGTCAATCGAGGCGAAATCCCTTGCGACGGACGAAGGCGCCGAAATCCGTGCGCGTCGGCTCGGCATATTGCCGCGCTTTGTCTTCCGACCAGCCGTAAAGCGGCGCCTCGCCCCAACGCTCGACATTACGTTGGCGGCGGTAGGGCCGCAACGTGGCGCGGCGCCGGTCATAACCGTTGATCTCGCCGGCAAGGTTGCGCGCGCCGTAGCTGTTCTCAATCAAGGTTGTGTCCAGGGAAAGCCGCGGCGTGATTTCGCCGGCTTGCGCCGGCCAGCCGACGCACAGCCCGGCGACCGGAATGACGCGCTGCGGCAGCTTGAGCGCATCGCTGACGATTTGCGGCTGATCGCGGATGGCGCTGATCGGACAACACCCGAGCCCGATCGCTTCGGCCGCTCCGATGAACGTCGCCAACACGATGCCGGCATCGACCGCGGCGTTGAAGAACTGGTCGAGATGATCGTTGGGGAACGGCTTGCCGTGCATCTCGCACAATGCCGGCAGCCGCGCGCCGTTGGCGGTGAAAACCAAAAACACCGGCGCGTCCATGATCCACGGCATGTCGGGAATCGTCGCGACGATGGCTTTGCGGATCGCCATGTCGCTGACCATGACGATGTCGGCCTGCTGCAGGTCGCTTTTGGATGGCGCGGAGAGCGCGCAGGCGCAGAGCAGCCGCAGCAGTTCGGGTTCGATCGCGCGCGGCGCATAGCGACGGTGCGAACGATGGCCGGCAATCTTGGCAAGCCCGTCCAGTCCCGGCAGGGTGGCATCGATGGGAAATGTCTCGCCGAAACGCTCGGACAACGCCGCGCGCATTGAGTTCGCGATCTCGTCACTCGCCATGGGCGCAGATTCTTGGTGTTAGTGGCAGGTTATTTGGCGCTGCGATCGAGCAGCTCGATCGACACGCCTTCCGGCGCGCGGATGAAGCAGACGCGCACGCCGGGCCGCACCGTGGTCGGCTCGCGGGTGAACTCGACACCTTTCTTCTTCAGATCGGCCGCGATCGCGTCGATGCCGCTCACTGAAAGGCCGAAATGATCCAGGCCGCGATACGGTATCTTCGGCGCCGCATTGGTGCCGTCGCCGTCCGCTACCGGAGCGATGAAGATATTGGCGCCGCCAAGTTTGAGATCGATGCGCGGCTTGCCTTCCTGCGTGCTGCGCAGGACTTCGGCGCCGAGCATTTTCTCGAACCACTGCGCCATCGCCTCCGGATTGGTGGTGCGCAGATGAATGTGGTCCCATGTGAAAGTCGCCATCTCGTGCGTGCTCCCTTTAGCCTTTGTGTGGCGGCAAATTAGGCCATGTCGCCAAAAGTTACTATGCCGTTGCTATGCCGCTTCTAGCCGTTCCGCGCCGGCGCCATTTCGGTGCGACATGCGCCGCCGTCACCGCTGTCACAATCGTCAATGGCGCGCCGGCTTTGCTCCGGATTCCGCAGGCGCAGCGGCCGGGGCAGCCGATCCCAGCCAGCCGGCCTTGGCGACCACGGCGTGCAGCATTTGCAGAATGCGCTGCAATTCGGCGCGCGATAGACCGCCTGCGGCACCATCGCCGCTTTGCCCGTACATTTCGAGGCGGAAGTTTCCGCTATGCGGCGCAATCGAAACGCGGTCGACGAGTTCCGCGGCGCTGGCGCTGGATTTGAGAATCTCGGGCGAGGTGACGGACATCGCGCGCTGAGTTTTGGCGATGGCGGCTTCCCGCTCGAAGGCGGTGAATTCGCCGCGCAGCCCCGCCGGAGCGCGCTTCGCCAGCTCGGAGGTGTTGTCGAGAAATTCCGGCATGCGGGCCAGCAGGGCAAGGGCGACACGCCTGGTCAGCCAGCACGACCAGGCGTCAGCGCCGCCGGCATTGACGGCGGCGGCAATGCGGTCCTCCTGCGGCACATAGACGAAGGTCACGCTTTTCAATGCTCGCGGCATGGCGCACGCCTTTGTCGGCCAACTCCGAGTCCGCTGCCGTCGGCCGCGGCCGCCCGGCAGGTTGACATAGATCAAAGGACAGCACGCGACAAATGCGCTAACGTAGTCGGGCAAAAGTGAGGGAGAGCGTTATGCGCAAGGCTTTGACGGCCATCGTAACGGCGGCGGCGATCGCCGGCGCGACACTCGCCACGCCAAAACCTGCCGAAGCAAGATGCTGGGGCTGTTGGGCGGGCGCTGGCATCGCGGCGGGCCTGATCGGCAGCGCCATTGTTATCGGTGCGGCCAACGCCTACGGCTACGGCCCTTATTACGGGTATCCGGGCTATTACGGCTATCCCGCCTATTACGGTTATCCGGCTTATGGGTACGGGTACGGCTACGCGCCCTATGCTTACGCGCCGGCCTATTACGGCGGCTACTATGCGCCGCGCTTCTACCCGCATCACTATTACGTGCACCGTTATTATGCGCATCCCGTTTATGCGCACCGCTACTACCGGCGTTACCGCTGAACACCGCGCTTCTTTCTGGGATCAGGCGCTTGGCGTTGCCGCGCGCAGCGGGGCATCCGTGACTTTCTGCAGGGCTTCCAGCGTAAGACCGGGCGCCATTTCGCGAACACCAAAGCCTTGCGCGGTGACGTCGAGCACCGCGAGATTGGTATAAACGCGCTTGACCGCGCCAAGCGCGGTCAGCGGATAGCTGCAGCGGCGCACCAGCCGGCTATCGCCGGATTTGGTCAAATGCTCCATCAGCACCCAGAGCTGGCGCGCGCCGGCGGCGAGGTCCATGGCGCCGCCGACCGCGGGTGCGGTGTCGTTGTCCGACGTCGACCAATTGGCCAGGTCGCCGTTCTCGGCGACCTGAAACGCGCCGAGCACGCAGAGATCGAGGTGGCCGCCGCGAATGAGGGCAAAACTGTCGGCATGATGCATATAGGCGCCGCCGCTACGCAGCGTGACATATTGCTTGCCGGCATTGATCAGCCAGCGGTTGATCTGGTCCGGTTTCGGTGCCGGGCCCATGCCGAGCACGCCGTTCTCGGAATGAAAAATCACCTCGCGCTTCGCCGGCACAAAATCGGCGACCTGCAGCGGCGCGCCGATGCCGAGATTGACGTACCAGCCCTCGGGAATGTCGCGAGCGACGCGCGCGGCCATTTCGCTGCGCGTCAGCGGCTTGCAGGTTTCGAGCACGCTCATCGTCGGTTTCGTTTCCTCATGTTACCGTCGGTTCACCATAGGGCACGTGCAGCACGCGCTTGACGTAAATGCCGGGCGTGATGATTTTCTCCGGATCGAGCGCGCCGAGCTTGACGATGTGCTGGGCTTGCGCGATGGTCAATGCCGCTGCCGTCGCCATCACCGGATTGAAATTGCGCGCCGACGACCGGTAGGTCAGGTTGCCCCAGCGGTCCGCCTCCCAGGCCTCGATCAGCGCGACGTCGCCGGCCAGCGCTTCCTCCAGTAAATAGCGCCGGCCGCCGATTTCGCGCTCCTCCTTGCCGGCGGCGAGCTTGGTGCCGACCGCGGTCGCGGTGAAGAAGGCGGGGATACCGGCGCCGGCGGCGCGCATGCGTTCCGACATGGTGCCTTGCGGTACGATTTCGAGCTCGATCTTGTCGGCGCGATAGACTTCCTCGAACACCACCGAGCCGGCGCTGCGCGGATAAGAACAGATGATCTTGCGCACGCGGCCGAGTTCGAGAAGCCGCGCAAGGCCCTCGCGGCCGGTCCCGGCATTGTTGGAGACCACGGTCAAATTTTTCGCCCCTTGCTCGATCAAACCATCGATCAGCGCGTTGGGCTGGCCGATCGAGCCGAAGCCGCCGAGCAGCACGACGGCGCCGTCGCGGACTCCGGCCATCGCTTCGGCGGTGGACTGCACGATCTTGTTGATCATTTGTGATCCGTCATTTCGTCCGCATAATCACCCTGTTGAGCCACGCCGCCAGGGCATCCAATACTTCGGCAAGGATTTCGGTATCCTTTCGGCCGCTACGGGCGGGCACGTGAAAGGAGTGATCGGCATCGGCAAAGAGCTTCAGGGTTGTCCGCTTGCCGAGGCTTTTGCACAGCGGTTCAAGTTCGTCGAGGGCTGCGAGCTTGTCGTTGGTCCCCTGCAGGAACAGCATCGGGATTTTGACGTCGAAGAGATGTGCGGCACGCTCTCGCGACGGCCGTCCAGCCGGATGTAGCGGGAAGCCTAAGAATGCCAAGCCGCGTACGCCGGCGAGCGGCGCTTTGGCCTGCGCCTGCGACGTCATGCGGCCGCCGAACGACTTGCCACCGGCAATAAGTGGAAGGCCCGGCAGCAAGCCGAACGCGGCGGCTACGGCGGCGCGGACGGCGACTTGTGCCAGTTGCGGTGAATCCGGTCGCTTGCCGCCACGCTCCATGTAAGGAAATTGATACCGCAGCGTGGCGAGGGCGCGGTGTGCCAGCCCATCCGACACCGCGCGCATGAAGGGATGATCCATCCCCGCGCCGGCGCCATGCGCCAGCACGCAGCAAGCCAACGCCTTGGGCGGCACTTGCAGAAGACCGGAAACGCGGGTTGCATCGTTTACGGTGATCGCGACAGGTTTAGCGGCCGCAATTGCCACCGCCGCGTCACCCCGCCACTCGCGCCGGTGCGGCATCGGCGAACGCGGGCATCACTTCGCGGCCGAAGCGGCTCAAATTGTCGGTTGCTTTTTCGCCGCCGAGGCCGCCGCCGTTGAGCAGGACATATTCGACGCCGAGCGTCCGCAGCCTGTCGAGTTTGCTGGCGATCTCATCCGGCGTGCCGTACAGCGCGCTTTCCTCGCTCGCCTCGCGGGTGTCGGAATAGGCCATGATGCTGGCCTTGCTCTTGGTGCCGTCCGGCGCGCTCGAGATCGCCTCGAGGCGCCGCTGCGCCTCCATGCGCCGCTCCAGCGCCGCGTCCTTGTCGGCCTGGTTCTTGGCGACATAGAAGGCGCGCGCGACGCCGACCTCCGAGGGATCGAAGACGCGGCCGCGTTCTTCCACCGCTTCCTTGAAGATGGCGATGCGCTCGGCAACAGCTTCGAATGATGCGAACTGATCGAGCAACAGGTTGTAGCCGCGCGCGGCGACCTGCCGGATGGAGTCCCGGCTGCCGGCGCCCATCCACATCGGCGGATGCGGCTTTTGCGCCGTCGGCGGCTCGACGATGATGTCCTCGAAATTCCAGTATTTGCCGTGATGCGAGAAACGCTGCTTTGAGGTCCAGGATTTCACGATGACGTCGAGCGTCTCGTTGAAGCGCGCGTCGGCTTCTTCGATCGGCACGCAGAAGCCGTGAAACTCGTTGTGGCGGTAGCCCTTGCCGACGCCAAAATCGAGCCGGCCGCCGGAGAGAAGATCGATGGTCGCCGCCTGCTCGGCGAGCAACACCGGATTATGCCACGGCAGCACGAGGACGGCGGTGCCGAGCCGCAAGGTCTTGGTCTTCGCCGCTACCCAGGTCAATAAAGCGAGGCTCGCCGACACCTGGCCGAAGCCGGTGAAATGATGCTCGACAAGGAACGTCGAATGATAGCCGAGAGCCTCGGCCTCGATATTGTAGTCGACGAACTGCTTGTAGCCTTGGCCGGAATCAACGTCGGGCCCGCCGTGGCGAGCCGTGGCGCTGCCGAAAAGACCAAACCGCATCTGGGCGCTCCCTAATTTCCCGGCAATGTAGCGCATGCCCGGCGCCCGGAGCTATAGTGGCGGGGGGAGGAAATCATAATGCTGAAACGCGCCATTGTCGCCGCGCTGGCTACGGCCGCCGCGGTTGCCGCTTTTGCCGGTTCGCAACCGGCCGCGGCCGAAGATTATCCGAGCCACCCGATCACGCTGATCGTACCCTATCCACCGGGCGGCGGCGTCGATTTCATGGGCCGGCTGGTCGCGCAAAGTCTTTCGGCCTCGCTCGGCCAGCAGGTCGTCGTCGAAAATCGCGCCGGCGCCGGCGGCATGATCGGCACGCGCGATCTCGCCAAGGCGACGCCGGACGGCTACACCATCGGCATGATGCTGACCGGTATCAGCCTCGGCGCAAATACCGGCTACGACATCAACAAGGATTTCTCGCCGATCGGGACCGTCGCCTCGACACCGATCATTGTCGACGCCAATCCGACGCTGCCGGCGAAGACGCTCGCCGAGGTGATTGCGCTTGCCAAAAAACAGCCCGGCAAGCTTTCCGCCGGTACGCCGCCCGCGCCGACCATCAATTACTTCGCCGCGAAATTGTTCAATCTGATGGGCGGCGTCGACATCACCACGGTCGCCTATAAGGGCACCGGGCCGCTCACAAACGATCTCATTGGCAACCATGTCCCGCTCGGCTTCAACACCATCCCGGCGTCGGTGAGCCAGATCGAAGCCGGACAATTGCGCGGCCTCGCGGTCGCCGCCGCGACGCGCTCGGCGGCGCTGCCGAACGTGCCAACGGCGGCTGAATCCGGCCTGCCCGGTTTCGAGGCAGTGCAGTATTACGGCGTCACCGCGCCGGCCGGCGTGCCGCGGCCGATCATCGACAAGCTGAACAAGGCGCTGCAGGCGATGCTGAGCTCCGACGACATCAAGAAACGCCTCGTCGGCGCCGGCAGCGATCCCGCGCCCTCGACGCCCGACGGCTATGCGCAGAATATCAAGCGCGAAGAAGGCAAGTGGGCCGCGCTCATCAAGAAGCTCGGCCTGAAAATCGAATATTAGGAGTGGAATCAAACAATGGAACTGGGACTGAAAGGTAAGGTTGCACTGATCACCGGATCGAGCCGCGGCATCGGCCGCGGCGTCGCGCTCGCTCTGGCGGCCGAGGGCTGCGACGTGATGCTGACCGGCCGCGACGCGGCGGCACTTAACGAAACCGCCGAGGGGATCCGCAAGTCCGGGCGCCGCGCCGGCGTCGCCGTGCTCGATCTGCGCGAGCAGGGCGCGGCGGGAAAGCTGATCGAGCAGGTGCGGCGCGACTTCGGCGGGCTCGACATTCTCGTCAACAATGCTGGCGCCACCAAGCGCGGCGACTTCTTCACTTTGACCGACGCGGATTTCGACGACGGCTATGCGCTCAAATTCTTCGCCCATGTGCGGCTGACGCGCGCCGCTTGGCCGCTGTTGAAAGAGCGGCACGGTTCGCTGATCTCGATCGGCGGCACCGGCGGTCGCAAGCCGACGGCCGAGTTCACCATCGGCGCTTCCGTCAATGCCGCCGTCGCCGCCTTCAGTAAATGCATGGCCGATCGCGGCAAGGAGGACGGCGTGCAGGTCAACTGCATCCATCCGAGCATGGTCGAGACCGACCGGCTGTGGAAACGCATCAAGGCCGAGATGGAGCGCACCGGCTGGCCGGAGGACAAAGCGCGCAAGGAAATGTGCAAAGGCTTCGGCATCACCCGCTTTGGCAAAGTCGATGACGTCGCCGATCTCATTATGTTTCTGGTGTCGTCACGCGCGACCTGGATGCACGGCGCCACCGTCGATCTCGACGGCGGCGAGATTCCGACGCTCTAATTGCCGTGCTCCGCGAAGGCGGAGCACCTGGTAATCATCGAATTCGGTGCCATGAGCTCAATTGGTAGTGTTTGCTGGGTCGTCCGCCGGAGCCTGTCATCGGGCCGGCCAAAGGCCGGACCCGTTGGCGGACGACGACAGGCAAAGGTATGACCAACGTCCTCCTCACCCCCGCGCGCATCGGACCGGTCGAGATCAAGAACCGCATCGTCATGCCGCCGATGACGACGCGCACCTCGGACGCCGAGGGTTTCGTCACCGACGACAGCGTTGCCTATTACATGGCGCGGGTGCGCGGTGGCACCGGGCTGATCACGGTGGAAATGGCGTCGCCGGAAAAAGCCGGTCGGCACCGCCGCCACGAGGTCGGCATCTATGACGATCGCTTCATTCCCGGTCTGACGCGGCTCGTCGGCGAGATCCACGGCGGCGGCGCCAAGGCCTCGATCCAGCTCGGCCATGGCGGCGGCCATACCCGCATCGACATCTGCGGCGAGACGCCGATCGCGCCGTCGGCGATTCCGCATCCGGTCTACGAAACGACGTTCGAGACCATCATCCCGCAGGAGATGACCAAGGAGCGCATCGCGCAAACCACCGCCGCCTATGTCGCCGCAGCGCTTCGTGCGCGGGCGGCCGGCTTCGATTGCGTCGAGGTTCATGCCGCGCACGGTTATCTGATTTCGCAATTCCACGCGCCGTTCGAAAACCGCCGCAGCGATGAATATGGCGGCAGCCTCGAAAACCGTGCCCGCTTCGGGCTCGACGTCTTACGCACTGTGAAAGCGGCAGTGCCGGAGCTCGGCGTGATCTATCGGCTCTCGGTCGAGGATTTCTTCCCCGGCGGACTGCCGTATAGCGAAGGCCGCCAGATCGCGATCTGGGCCGCCGCCGCCGGCGCCGACGCGCTGCACGTGACCGCGGGCCATTATCGCTCGCTGCCGTCGGCGCAGGTCGTGCTGCCGCCGATGAATCTTCCCGACGCGACCTTTCTCGATTTCGCCGCCGACGTGAAAAAACACATCGGCGTGCCGGTGATCGCGGTCGGCCGGCTCGGCGATCCGGCGACGGCGGAAGCGGCGGTCGCGACCGGCAAGACCGACTTTGTCGCGCTCGGCCGCACGCTCGTCGCCGATCCGCAATGGGTGAACAAGGTCGCACGCGGCGAGCCGATCCGGCGCTGCCTTGCCTGCAATACCTGCATCAACGAAATGCGCGGCGGCGCCCGTATCGGCTGCGTGGTCAATGGCGCGGCCGGCCGCGAAACCATGTTCGCCGACGCCCAGCCGCCCCGCGGCGAACGTATCGCCGTGATCGGCGCCGGTCCGGCCGGGCTGACTTATGCGGCGCTGGTGGCCGAAGGCAATTCGGTGACGGTGTTCGAGAAGCGCGCGCAAACGGGCGGCAGCTTCCGCTACGCCGGCAAGGCGCCGCTTTACCAGGAAGTCGAGGCCAGCGACAGAAGTTTTGAACGCTACATCGCCGACCTGACCGCCGCCTGCGAACAAAAAGGCGTGGTTTTTCGGCTCGCCACCGACGTCAACGCGTTGCCCGGCTTGCTGGCGCCGTTCGACCGCGTCGTCGTTGCGGCCGGCGCCGAGTATCGCTTCGGCCTCGGACCGCTCGCCGAATGGCTGCTCGACCACGGTCTTGCGCGCGCGCCCGGGCTTAAGCGGCTACTCTCGCAGTCCGCATTGCGCGAATGGTTCTATTATCGCGCGCGCCGCGGCACTGGCGAGCGCTTCCGGCATTTGGCGGCGCCGAGCCAAAAATTCGTGGTCATAGGTGACGCGGTCGAGGCCGGTAAAAGCAAGCCGGCGATCACGAGCGCCTTCGAAGCGGCGTTGCTCGGCCGATAGCCCCGGCGTCGCGGACAAAACGCCGCAAGGCTGCACCGCGTTGTCGCCATCATTCTGTATAGCAAGTCTGCCTGGCGGCACTGAAGGTCTCTGACAAGGGCAACGGATGCAATCGGCACGACGGAAGAACTTGCGCGTCATCGCGCCGTGCCTTGTCGTGATCGGCATCATGCTGGGCCTCGTCGCCTATTCGCCGCGGCTCTATCGCCTGTTTTGCGGCGCCACCGGTCTCGGCGGCACCACGCAGCGCGTCAACGAAGACAATGCCGCCATCAGCAAGCACGTGGTGACGGTGCAGTTCGACAGCAATGTCGAACCGGGTCTGCCGTGGCGCTTCGAGCCGGAGCAGCGCGCGGTGAAGGTGCATCTCGGCGAACAAAAGCTCGTTTATTTCTCCGCCGAGAACCTCGGCGACCAGCCGATCGTCGGCCATGCGACGTTCAATGTCACGCCGCTGCAGACCGGGATCTATTTCAACAAAATCCAGTGCTTCTGCTTCACCGAGGAGCGGCTTGAGCCGCATCAGAAAGTCGACATGCCGGTGGTGTTTTACGTCGATCCGGCATTCGGCAAGGATCCCGAGCTGCACGATATCGACACCATAACCCTCGCGTACACTTTCTTCCGCTCGGCCGATCCGGCCGGAGCCCGCGATCTGTCGCGCTTTCTTCCCGACGCGGCGCCGGACGCGGCCCACGGCGAGAAGCTGTTCGGTGAGCGCTGCACCGCCTGTCACGCGCTCGACGCCAACAAGTTCGGCCCGATGCTCGGCGGCGTCGTCGATCGCAAGGCGGGCGCCGTCCGGGGTTACCGCTATTCGCCGGCGCTCAAGCGTGCGGGTTTGGTCTGGACGGCGGACAATCTCGACCGCTGGCTTGCCGGACCGCAGCAATTCATCCCCGGCGTGAAAATGCCGGTTCGCGTGCTGGAGCGGACTGCGCGCCGCGACATCATCGCCTATCTGCAGAAGGAAAGCGCCGACCGGCCCAAGACGGCGGCGAAGTAATCAGGACACCAGAGGTTTGCCGCCGTAGGCGCTGTGCAACACGCGGGAAAACGTCTGTCCCTGAACCACGATGGTGAAAACGACGACGGCGTAGGTGACGACGAGCAATTGCGTGCGCCATGGCGAGTCGGGCAGCGTCATGGCGAGCGCGATCGAAATTCCGCCGCGCAGCCCGGCCCAGGTCAGGATCATCGTAGCCCGCCACTTCTCGTGGATCTTGTCGCCGGTCAGTGCCACCGGCACGGCAACGCTGACGAGACGCGAGACGATGGCGAGCGGGATGGCGAACACGATCGGAACGAGCTCGATCGGCGTCACCACCAGGCCGAGGATCTGCAGGCCCATCAGCAGGAACAGCATCGTGTTCAAGATCGCATTGAGCGGCGACCAGAACCCGATCAGCACCGATCGCGTTTCCGTCGTCATGCCAAACCGCGGCGACGGCGAGCCGAGGCAGAGCCCGGCCGCGACCACGGCGATAGGGCCCGACAGATCGGCGAGGATCGCGAGCCGGTAGCAGCCGAGCACCAGCGCCAGCGAAATTAAAAGCTGCAGGCCGTCGTCGTTGATGCGTCGCAACAGCAGCGCCGCGAGCCAGCCGGCGATAATGCCGAGGAGCGCGCCGCCGCCGATCTCGCGGGCAAGCGCGATCAGCACGTGGCCGTGGCCGATGTGGATGGCGCCGCCCTGCGTCACCCCGAGCGCCAGCAGGAACAGCGCGACGCCGGCGCCGTCGTTGAACAGGCTTTCGCCGACGATCGCCGCGCGCAGGCTCGCCGGCAGGCCGGCGCGCCGCAGCAGGCTTTCGACCACGACCGCGTCGGTCGGGGCGAGGATCGCGCCGAGCAGGAAACACCATGCCAGCGGCATGGCGGCGCCAAGCCCAAGCAGCACCCACATGCCGTAACCGAAAACGAGGGTGGAGAGGACCACGCTGAGCGTGGCGAGCAGGAGGATGACCCAGCGTCGCCGGTTCAATTCGCCGACGTCGACATGCAGGCTGCCGGCGAAAAGCAGCAGCGCCAACGCGCCGTCGAGAAAGACATGCGGCAGGTCGGCGGCGCCGAGCGTGCCGCGGAACCAGCGCATCACGTGCAGATGCAAGACATGATCGCTGGCGACGATCAGGAGCGATACCGCCAGCGAGCCGACCAGCATGCCGATCGCCGGCGGCAATCTGGCCCAAATGTGGTTGACGCAGCCGATCAACACAGCCAGCGCCAGCACCATGGCGAAAAGATCGACCGGCCCCATCGCCCGCGCCTCGCGTGTAACGGCAGAGCTATTGGCAGCTTTTCGCGGCTTGCGAAAGATGGTCGCAGCCTCGCCGCCGGTCGCGCCGGCCGGCCGGGAAATAGCGTGCCTTGCGCGGCGATCGCCGGCCCGCGACGCGCATGCCGCGCGCCACGTATCCAGACCGCCGGCTGGTCAGGTCCGCCCGGCGAATTTGCGCGCGGCTTCGAGGTGGCCGTAGCTCTGCACCGGCGCGCACATCAGGAAGCGGTAGCCCTCCTTGACGATGCGCTCGGCGTTGCCCTGCTCGACATGCGGATGGCCGACCACGACGTTGTGCTTCTTGCAGGTGTCGACGACGCGCTTCATCCATTCCAGCACGGTCTTGTGCTCGTATTGCCGGGGATAGCCGAGCTCCTGCGACAGGTCGCCTTCCCCGATCAGGATGCAGCCGATGCCCGGCACGTTCTTGAGCATATCATCGAGATTCTCGACGCCGCGGGTGTCCTCGATCTGCAGGATGCAGAAGATTTCGCCATGCGGGTTGAGCGGCCAGACGTCGGCTTTCTGATAGTATTCCTGCTGGCTCAAGCCCCAGTAGCGCGCCGCGGTGGTCGGTCCGTCGCCGCGGATGCCGGGAGGCGCAAAGCGCTCGGCGGATTTCAGCCTCGGATAGCGGCAGGCGCCCACCGCGTTGGCGGCTTCCTCGACCGTCGAGATATGCGGGAACACGATGCCGTAGCAGCCCATGTCGAGCGCCTGCTTGGCCTGCCACTGCGCCATCTCGACGCCGTTCACCGGAATGCGGACCATCGGCGTCACGCCGGGCACTACCGAACCGGCCTTCGCGATCTGGGCGCGATTGAGCATGTATTGCAGGCAGTCCCGCAGCAACCGCCCGTCCCACGGATTATGCTCCATCTCGAACACGCAGCCGTCGAATTTCGATGTGCTCATGGCCACGGCGCTGTTGATCTCGGCAGGCGCGAAGCACGTCAGCG
>Ga0335081_10007129_pt1 | contig 17840 bp, 13 predicted proteins | sample Lox_Sample_35_FD_206713 | JGI IMG/M metagenome (GOLD analysis project Ga0335081, IMG submission 206713) | Soil microbial communities from Loxahatchee National Wildlife Refuge, Florida, United States - Lox_Sample_3.5 | ecosystem: Environmental > Terrestrial > Soil > Wetlands | place: USA... | reverse complement strand
ACCTGAGGTGGTTGAACCAGTTGAGACGGCGGTAGTGGCGGAAACTCCCTGGGCATCTGCTCAGGGTACGCGGCGCTGGCTGGAATCCATGCACGCAGGCCCGGGCAGACTTTGGCTGATACGGCACTGGCGCACGAGCCGCGCCAATATCTACCTTGGAGCCTCACTGGTTCTATTGTTCCTGGTGCTCTCCGGCTGGGGTACACGATCATTGCAGAATCGCCCCGCCAATTCGCGCAAAACTCCGGCACAGCCCGCGCTGACATTATTCGAAAAGATGCTGGTGGGTCTGGGCCTGGCCGAAGCTCCACCCGCACCTGTTTATATGGGCAATCCCAATGTTCAGGTGTGGGAGGATGTACACACGGCACTTTACTATTGCCCTGGCTCCGATCTCTATGGGAAGACGCCGGGAGGCAAGCTCACGACGCAGCGCGACGCGCAGTTAGATCAGTTCGAATCCGCATCCCGCAAGAACTGCGAGTAAAGGACAGCCCGGCTGGCGGTGTTCCCGAACATCTTGAACCGGGCACCGCTTAGCCCGGGCAAGGCTGGTCCCGGTCTTGCCAAGCTTCAGGCTTGGGCGAGCTTTTCGTTCCGGCGAGCTTCATACCACAAGGCAAGCTCGACGCGGTTCCAGAGGCCAAGCTTGTCGTAGATGACTCGCAAATAGTTCTTCACGACGTGCTCGGTGGTCCCGATGTTTTGTGCGACTTCGCTGTTCTTCAGTCCCTGGGCAACGAGCTCGATGACTCGCTGCTCTCGTTCGCTGGGGATGCGCTTGCCGTAGCGCTGGCCTCCAAGCATAGCTGCCTCCGGTATAGCAAAGTTGCGAGTTTCACCCGCTTGATTCCGTTATTGATTCCAAAGCGCATGAAGAGACGGTTAAAGTGGGCTTTGACGGTACGCCGGGCAATCTTGAGTTGTTTGGCAATTTCCCGGTTGTCGCAACCTTGCAGCAACAACTCGGCGATCTGCTGCTCGCGCGGAGCGAGCCGGACAGCCTTCCCCTCCATGAATATCTCTCCCCGTCAAAAATCAGCAACGGCCTTGACGCGCAGACCTCAAGGCAGCGCTATTCGCCATTCGATCAAGAAGGAACAACCAGCGATGGTCCGATTCTCCAAAAATTCATAGCATGCGGTGTGCCAAGGTGAGACGTTTTCCTCAGCCGAACGTGGATCAAGCGCGGAAGATGCAACTCGGCAGAAACCCTCAAATGCCGCTTCAGAAGCCTGAACCGCGGCAGTTCGCCCACCGAAGAGCTACGATTGCCAGCGTTTAGCCAGGGAGAAAGTCCCTATAAGTGCGACAAATGGTTAGAGAAAGTCGACATCTTCAGGAAAGGACTTTGTGGCACTCATGACACAACTGACCGAGGGTAGCGAAATGCTCCCTTTGAAATTCGAGGGAACCAAAGCCGGCACTGCGGCACTAACTTTTTTCTCTTTCCTTCGTTTCGGAGGTTCCGAGGTCGCTTGTAAGCGAGAAGGGCCTAGGTCAAAATTCCACTATCGTAGGTGCTGATTGAGAACTAATTACATGTTTCCCCGGGGCCGCTCTACGGGATTTACTGTAGGCGAATCTGGCCCGAAACCCTTGCTGCGCGGGCTTTTCCACAGACCCGGCGGAGCCGGAAAACACTCAGCAAGGAAAAGTAAACAGTCGCGCAACGCAATTGCTTTACACTGTGGGCACCTGTGAGATGAAACTCTCAGTCATCATGCCGGTTTACAACGAGCGCTCAACCTTGCGCTACGTAGCAGAGCGAGTGCTATCAGTTCCGCTCGATGTGGAATTGCTCTGTGTCGATGATGGTTCCAGTGACGGCTCGCGCGAGATTCTTTCCGAGCTCGAGGCGCAATATCCGCAGCTCCGAGTTTTTCTGCAGCCCCATAATCTTGGCAAAGGAGCCGCGTTGCGTCGCGGGATCGCCGAAGCGACCGGAGATTACGTAGTCATCCAGGATGCCGACTTGGAATACGATCCCGCGGATTACCCAATTCTTCTTGATCCGCTGATTCAAGGCAAGGCGGATGTAGTTTACGGTTCGCGATTTCTGGGCAGCGCGCCGCATCGCGTTCTGTATTTCTGGCACTCGGTTGGCAATCGTGCCCTCACGCTGCTGTCCAACTGCCTTACCAATATCAACCTCACCGACATGGAAACCTGCTATAAAGCGTTCCGCCGCGAGGTTATCCAGTCTATTCCCATCGAAGAGCAGCGTTTCGGATTCGAACCGGAAATAACTGTGAAGGTGGCGAAGCGGCGATTACGCATTTACGAAGTGGGCATCAGTTACTGGGGACGCACCTATGAGGAAGGGAAAAAGATCAACTGGCGTGATGGCGTGCGCGCCTTGTGGTGTCTGCTGAAATATTCCATCAAGGAGCCGTCCGTAGCCGCCCGAGTTCCTAAGGTCGCGCCAGAGGCCCTGCCCGAATCAGCACAGAAGCGGGCGTCAAACGCAGGCGACTAGTAACCCCTGTTAAGTTATTGGAAACAGACTGCAAACCGGGGCGCAGTTTTGTCGCAAAGATTTGCATATCCGCGGGCTCGCATCGAATGCCGCCCGAATATCTTCAGTAAGCCTTTTATTTGCAATGCGACAGAAGGATGAAAATTCGAAGATGAAGGTACGGTAATTGCAAAGCAAATAGTTTGATTTGCCCTGTCACATCTGGACTTGGTAAGGCGTTGCAGGACGTAGTAGTCTGGCAGGGCGACTCTGTGGGGATCTCAACCTTCCCTTAAATCTGCACGTAGCGGAACACCGCACATACACCGTCTGGAAAAACAATCCAGGCAATAGCAGTCGAAAAAAAACGAACCCGGGAGGTTCAAGGATTTGACCGCTTCGACAGGCCATCTTATTCCACCGCATGGTGGAGAACTTATTAACCTGATTGTACAACCGGAACGAGCCAGCGAACTTAAAGCCCATTCGCGGGAATGGCCCTCGTGGGACCTGACCGCGCGCCAGCTCTGCGATCTCGAATTACTGTGCAGCGGAGGTTTTTCGCCGCTGCAGGGTTTCATGACGCGCAAGGACTATGAAGGCGTGTGTCACAACATGCGACTGGCGAGCGGGCTGCTATGGCCCATGCCGATCACGCTCGATGTGAGCGAGGAATTTGCGAAGTCTCTGAAGCCGGGCAGCAGCAAGGTTGCGTTGCGCGATCCCGAAGGGGTGATGTTGGCGGTTCTGCACGTGGAAGATGTCTGGCAAGCGGACCGCAAGGCGGAAGCAGAGGCGGTATTCAAGACGACCAGCAGCGTGCATCCGGGAGTGGATTACCTGCTGAACAAGGCGCACCCGTGGTATGTGGGGGGAAGGGTGGAAAGCCTGCAGGCGCCTTCGCATTATGATTTCCGCTCCTTGCGTCTGACTCCGGCTGATGTGCGCGCCGACTTTGCCATGCAGGGCTGGCGTCGCGTGGTGGCCTTCCAGACGCGGAACCCCATGCATCGCGCGCACCAGGAGTTGACGTTTCGAGCGGCGAAGCAGGTAGAAGCCAATTTGCTGATTCATCCTTCGGTGGGTATGACCAAGCCGGGGGATGTGGATTACTTCACCCGTGTACGCTGCTACCAGTTACTGATCGGAAAATATCCGGCGGGAACGGTGAAGCTTTCGTTGCTGCCGCTGGCGATGCGCATGGGCGGACCGCGCGAGGCCATCTGGCACGCGCTGATCCGCAAGAATCACGGCGTAACCCATTTCATTGTGGGGCGCGACCATGCGGGTCCGGGAAACGATTCCAACGGCAAGCCGTTCTACGGCCCATACGAGGCGCAGGAATTGTTCAAGAAAAATGAGGCCGATATCGGCGTCACCATGGTGCCCTTCAACATGATGGTGTACCTGGAAGACCAGGACCGCTACGTGCCTGACAATGAGGTGCCCAACGGTTCGCGTGTGCTCAACATCTCCGGCACCGAACTGCGCCGGCGACTGAATGAAGGCGGAGAAATTCCGGGCTGGTTTACCTATCCGGAAGTGGTGCACGAACTGCGCCGCAGCTATCCTCCTCGCCACAAGCAGGGAGTTACGGTTTTCTTTACGGGTCTTTCCGGTTCGGGCAAGTCCACGATCGCCAACGTCCTGCTGACCAAGTTCCTGGAAACCGGCGGACGCCCGGTCACGCTGCTGGACGGCGACCTGGTGCGTAAGCATCTGTCGTCGGAGCTGGGTTTTTCCAAGGAGCATCGTGACATCAATATTCGCCGCATTGGGTACGTGGCGTCGGAAATCACCAAGAACGGCGGCATAGCTATTTGCGCCCCGATTGCGCCTTACGATGCGGTTCGCAAACAGGTGCGAAGCATGGTAGAACCTCACGGTGGATTCATCCTGGTGCATATCGCCACTTCAGTTGAGGTCTGCGAGCAACGCGATCGCAAGGGCCTTTATGCCAAGGCGAGGGCGGGCATCATTAAGGAATTCACCGGTATCTCGGATCCTTACGAGGAGCCCAAGGATGCCGAGGTAGTGATTAACACCGGAGATCTGACACCGGAGGAAGCCGCGCAAGAGATCGTTCTGCACCTCGAACGCGAGGGCTTCATCGGGGTCAGCGGCAATCAGGCCTGAAGGAGACGTAGCGGTTGGGTGGATCTATGGACATCGCGGTCAAAATACTGATCGGATTCGGCGTAGGCACTCTCATCGGGATGACTGGCCTTGGAGGCGGTGTGCTTTTGCTTCCCATCCTCATCTTCGGCCTGAGGGTGCCCCCGATCATCGCCGTAGGATCTGACGCGCTGTTCAATTTTTTCACCAAGATCGGCTCCAGCATTGTGCATCTTCACAAGGGCACGGTGCGGCCCAAGGTTGTATTTGCGCTTGCCTTGGGGAGCATTCCCGGTTCCTACATCGGAGTCACGTTCCTGACTCATATGCGCGATGTCTATGGCAAAGGCGTAAACAGTTTCATCACGGTGGCGGTCGGCATCCTACTGATCTGTATTCCCACGTTCCTGTTGTTTCAGCGGCAGATTGAAGAGCATGTCACCCAGCGGCCGCCCACGATGAGATCGTTTGTAGGCATGTCGCTCATCGGCCTCATCGCCGGAACTTTAGTAGGTATGACCTCGGTTGGCTCGGGCAGCATGATCATGATGCTGCTGCTTCTGTTCTACAGTTTCCCGCCCAAAGTGATGGTAGGGACCGACATCGTGCATGCCATGTTGCTGACTGGAACTACCGGCCTGTTGCACCTACGGCTCGGCAATGTGGATACCACACTTCTGGTATCTCTGCTGATTGGTTCCGTTCCGGGAGGTTTGCTCGGCTCTCACCTAAGCACCCGCGTACCGGTTCCCTGGCTGCGGCGGATTCTTTGCACGGTCCTGCTGGCAACCGGGGCACGAATGCTCTTTGCCTGAAATTTAGACTCCAATCGAGGCTCATGACCAATTACAACAATGCCGAGACTTTGCAGCGAATCCATTCCGCCCTGGAGGCCGCGCGCACGGTACTGAATCGTTTCACTCCGGGGGCAATTGCTGCCGAGTACAAGGCCGGGCACGATCCGGTTACGGAGGCAGACCGCACCGTCGACAGTTTGCTGAGGAAGGAATTGCTCCGCGAAGGCGAGGGTTGGCTTTCTGAAGAAACGGTGGATGATTTCAGCCGGCTGGAGAAAAGCCGTGTCTGGGTCGTGGATCCGCTGGATGGCACACGAGAATTTGTCGCTGGCATCCCGGAATTCTGCGTTTCGGTGGCTATGGTGGAAGATGGCCGTCCAGTGGCTGGCGGTATCTGCAATCCCGCAACGGACGAGCTGTTTCTTGGGTCTATCGAGTCGGGACTTACGTATAACGGGAAAGCTGCCCAGCCGAGCCAGCGAACCGCTCTTGACGGCGCGGTGGTGTTGGCCAGCCGCAGCGAAGTCAAACGCGGCGAGTGGAAGCAGTTCGACAATTCGGGCATCCGCATGAGACCGATGGGCTCGGTGGCGTACAAGCTGGCCTTGGTTTCGGCCGGACTTGCGGACGTCACCTTTACCCTGACTCCAAAAAATGAATGGGACGTGGCGGCAGGAGCCGCGCTGGTGGAAAGTGCGGGAGGCGTCGTCCGCACGCTGGATAATCGTCCACTCCGCTGCAACAACAAAAATCCTTTGCTCTCCGGGCTTCTTGCCTGCGGGCCGCACCTCTCCGAATCTCTGCAGCGGCTGGTTGCCGATCACTTACCCGCCGCATCAAGGCAATCTTAGAAATCGCTCGGCCTTCCCACCCTTGGAGTAACAAAAAGAAAAGGTAGTGCTGATTAATCAAGCACTACCCTTGTCTGAGAGACTGTTCAGCCGCGACGGAAATTACTGCATGGTGGTGTAAGCCACGCAGGCGGCGTTAGTAGTGATCGGCGCGCCGTTCAGGCTAGCCGTGAAGCGAATCACGCCGTCGTTATTCGAGCAAAAGCCGCGCACACCCGTCTGGTTGAACGACGCTGCCGCGCCCCCGAACGTATAGGACACGTTCAACGCGTTCGCCGTGGTCACGCCCACGGCAAAGTAGTAACCGCTCTTCGCCGTACCGGCAGTGGTCGCCTGCCCCAGGACCCAGTCAATCAAGCAGGCATTCGAAGATGTTGGACCACCGGCGGCGCAACCCGAAGCCGCGCTCGGCCCAAGAGCCGCGATCGTGCCGGCATACCCGACTGTCGGGAACGTGGACTGATAAGTGACCATGGCTGTATTCATGGTGCGGATGGAACTCACTGCGGATGACTCGTTGGCCGCAATGCGCGCCCGCAGCAGGTTCGGAATGGCAATGGCGGCGATGATCAGGATGATCGCCACTACAATCAGCAACTCAATCAGCGAAAAACCCTTCTGTTTCCTCATGAATCTTTTCTCCGTTAACTTCCAGGGTGAGTCCGTTCCGGCTCAGAGGTTTTGCGACGCAAGAACCTTTCACGGCAATGTCTTCAGGACGCGCAGCCCGAATTGGCCAATCGCTTGCCAATCCCAAAGCCCACGCAAGGCCAGAGCGCAACTCCTCCCTCAACAGCGAAGCACCGCAGAATCCTGGCGGACTGGGCTCATCAAGACCAGGGGACAAGCTCCGTCCTGCCAGAGATTCGATATCGCACGCCCGAAAACGCTTCCGTGGACTGACGTCGCCGCGACCAGCATCAGGAATTGAATCAGAATCCACACCCGCGCAGGGTGTAACGGCGCCAGCGGACCATGCGTCGCCTGAAACGGTCCACTCGTGGCAGGAAATACGGACAATGCCAGCGTGCAGACTATGGTCAGCAAGGTCAACCCGATAACCGTGCGGCTCGTCATGAAGACATAAGATAACTTAAGACTTTTGGTTTGCCTACTTCCCTGTTACTCGCGACGGTTACGAAAGTTTATCTTCTGGCTACCCCGGCCATGGGTCTATCTCATTAGAAGTAGGTGGTTTGTCGAAAATCGTAGCTCCATGCCCAAGATCGAGGTTCGCGGGGAATCCGCCTGTGACCTGCGAACCAGTTCACGTGACGTCCATCATAGCGACCTGAGACAATCCGCCCCATCTTGGAAGTAGATGAACTGGCTGTTGCCATACGCGCAGGCGGTCGCAATCGCCGCATGCCTGGCGGTCGTGGTCTGCTTCTGGCTGCTGCGCCGCAAAGCGGCGGAGTTGAAGCGAACACAGGCGCGCGCCTGGCAGTTTGAGCACGAGCGTAACCAGGCACAGCAGGAGCTCTGGCCACGGCTGTGCGAAGAACGCGAACTGCACAAGCAAAAGAGCCAGTTTCAGGCACAACTCGCGGAGTATGAGAAATATGCGGCCCTGGCCCAGTTAGCTCTTGGGGCGGCGCATGAGATCAATAATCCGTTGCTGGGCATCCTCTCCCACCTCGAATTGGAACTTAAGGTCACGACCGATGCCGACCAGCGACTGGAAATCGAGCAGTGTATTGCCGGAGCCAAGCGCATCTCCTCGACCTTGCGTGCCCTGGTGAATTACGCGCGCCCTGGACCTCTCATGCTCAGCAAAATCAGCCTGCATCGTTTGGTTCTGGACACACTGAGCTTTCTGGAAGGACAACCGTTGCTGCGCGGGAAGCAGTTGGAGAACCAGGTCTCGCCCGATCTGCCGAACATCCGCGCGGATGCGAGTCAACTGTCCCAGGTGCTGATGAATCTGCTGCTGAACGCGGCCGAGGCGACGCCCGAGGGCGGCCGCATTGCTATCTCCGCTGACAAACTGGCGTTTGTGGAGAGCATTGAGCTACGTGTCACGGATACGGGATCCGGGATTGCCCCAGATGTGCTGCCGCGGGTGTTTGAGCCGTTCTTTACGACGAAGCGCGGCAAGGGAACGGGGCTTGGACTGAGCATCAGCCAGGCGTATGTGCGGAGCCACGGAGGCGAGATTCGTGTGGACAGCGTCTTGCACCATGGCACGACGGTGACAATCACGCTGCCGATTCGGCCGTTGATTTCAGAGGAAACTGAGCAGCAAGAGGCAGAGGTGCTGGTGTGAGATCAGAAGTAATGCCGGCGGCCCCGGTGGTTGAGTGAGATATGTCTTATTCGGTGTTAGTGGTAGATGACGAGGACCTTACGCTACGCACCATCTCGCGCGGATTGCGAGAGGAGGGTTTCGAGGTCTCGACGGCCGCGACTGGCGAAGAAGGCCTAGCCCGTTTTCTGGACGAGAAACCTGACCTGACGGTGCTCGACATCGTTCTGCCCGATGTGGATGGGGTCGAGGTACTGCGGCGCATCAAGGAAACCAATCCAGCCGCCATCGTGGTGATGATGAGTGCCTATCACATGGTGGACCGCGCCGTCGAAGCCATGAAGCTGGGCGCCTACGATTATCTGATCAAGCCGTTCCATCTGGCAGACATGGTGAGCACCATGCAACGCGCGACTGAGATGCTCTCTCTGCGTGTGCGGGTGCGCGACACGGTGGAATCGGCCAAAGGCCGCTACGACTTCGGACGGGTAGTAACTCATAACGCCGCCACCAAGACCATGCTCGAGATGGCGCGCAAGGCGTCGGAATCCGATCACACCACGATCCTCATACTCGGCGAGAGCGGCACAGGCAAAGGCGTCCTGGCGCGAGCCATTCACTATTCCAGTCCGCGGAGCGGCATGCCGCTGCTGGAACTGAATTGCGCTTCCCTACCCGACACGCTGCTCGAAAGCGAACTTTTTGGATATGAGCCGGGAGCTTTCACCGATGCCCGCCGCCGCAAAGAAGGCTTGCTTGAGCGGGCGCACGGCGGCACGGTCTTTCTGGACGAGATCGGCAACATGTCGGCCAGCGTGCAAGCAAAACTGCTGAAGGTACTGGAGGAAGGAACCTTCATGCGGCTGGGCGGGACACGAGCGATCAAAGTGGACGTGCGCCTGGTAGCCGCCACTAATGCCAACCTGAAGGGCGCGGTTGCCAGTGGCAAGTTCCGGGAAGACCTCTACTATCGCCTGAACGTGGTTCCTTTGTGTATTCCGCCATTGCGCGAACGTCCCGAGGACATTCTTCCCCTGGCGCTCGACATGCTTCAACAGTTCAATCACGAGTTGAGCAAGAAGTTCCTCGGATTCACACCTGCAGCCGCGAACTTGTTGCAACGGTACTCCTGGCCGGGGAATATCCGGGAACTGAAGAACGTCATCGAGCGGGCAATGATTCTCGCCCCTGAGGGCAACGTGGACGCCATACATCTGCCCGAGGAAATCCGGGAACACCTGCCGGCAGCAGATCAGTCGGCTGCGGTGGCCGTTAACCCTGCCAATCGCCAGAAATTGATCAGCTTGCGGGAACTCGAAGAGCATTACATCGAGGAAGTTCTGGCCGCCACCGCCAACAACAAGACCGCCGCCGCCAGGATCCTGGGAATCCACCCGACCTCGCTGCTTCGCCGTCTGAAGAGAGAGAAAGAGCCCGAACCAATGACGCAGGCTTCTACGCCGCCCGCCACTCACAGGCAGGGGTGATTTCGATCACAGCCGAAGTCTCCATTAGTCACTATAAGTAGGGTGGCGGAACCTCCATTTTTATTCCGCGAATCCGGTGCGGAGGTGTCCCAATGCCGGTAGCCAGCACTACAACACGTATTACTCTTAACAACATCCTGTTCACTACGGATTTCTCCGCAGCTTCAACCGCAGCGCTTCCGTTTGCCCGCGCGCTCGCCAACTGGTGCGACGCGAAGATCTTTGTCGCACATGTCGTGCCGGCCGAACCGCTGCTGAGCGTGCCGTTTGAAGCGATGCCCCAGGAGGCCGATCCCCTCTGGCGCAATGCGGAACAGGACTTGAAGACATGGGTGAATGACGCCGCTTTGGGCACCATTCCATGCGAAACCCTGTTGCACCGCGGTGACTTAAGGACAGTGGTTACGGACATGATCCGCAAGAACGATATCGACCTGCTGGTTCTGGGAACGCATGGCCGACAAGGCCTCAAGCGACTGATTCTCGGCTCCGAGGCAGAACTGATCTATCGCGAAGCCAGGTGTCCAGTGCTCACGGTTGGTCCGGGCGTCGCCGCCTATTCGCGTGCGGACTGGAAGATCAGGACGATCCTGTTTCCGACGGATTTTTCCGATATCTCGCTCCAGGCATTACCCTACGCCTTGTCTTTGGCAGAGGAGAATGAAGCGACGCTGGCGCTTTTTCACTCAATTCCTCTGGTGCCGTGGCAATACGAACACTCGCTGGCGGAAAGCCACCGGCAGCGGCTACAGGCCCTGGTACCCAAGGATGCCGAAGCGTGGTGTAAACCGGAGTTCGTCGTGCGCTTTGATTCTCCGGTGGATGCGACTCTGCACCTGGCGGAAGGCCGGAAAGCTGACTTGATCGTAATGGGCGTGCGGCATCCTGCAGCCGCGGCAGTCTCGGCCCATCTTCCAGGTGTGGTCGCATCAGAAATTGTCAGCCTGGCGCCGTGTCCCGTGCTGACCGTGCGCGGTTAAGGAGAAAGCAAGAACCAGGTTCCACTCCCGACTGACCAACTCGCGCGGGCCTCTTCGCAGGTTTGCGCCGGAGGTAGTTATGCCCCTCTATGATTATGTCTGCCAGGATTGCCACAAGTCTTTCGAGGTTGTCCTCACACTGACCCAGCACGACAAGCCGGTATCGTGTCCACATTGCGGAAGCAAACATGTGGAACAGGAGGCAACTGAGTTCTTTGCGGTGACCTCGAGGAAAAGCTGACACATATATCCCGCGCAGGGCATGCCCGAATCGGAGCAAGAGAGGGGAGCTTTTGTCCGCTCAGCGCGCCGACGACGCCAGTGCCAGGACGACCAGCCCGGCCAACAGGAAGCTTGCGATCAGGGAGAACGTGGTGTGCCACGGGTGCGCGTGAAAATGCGTGTTGCCGTGTGGCTTGAGAAATGTGTTCATCATGGCGGGCCGCCTTGCCGGAGTCGGCAGCCGCTTCGGACCGCACGCTCCGAAGATTGACCTTTGCAGTAATTAGACACCTTCCTCACGTGAATTGCAGTGACAAGCTGTTTGATGGAACCTGTTGCAGCCATCACACGCCCTGGTGTGCCCAATCACCGACGAATATAAGGACTCGGATGCAGAATGGCAGAGATGGGCGCTGCGATTGTCATTCCTCCTGTCGCCCTCCGAGGCGGTCCGAACCTGGACATACAGGGCTGGGACACCGTCAAAACATCGCAGCGCCCAACTTTCCGGAGTTGAAGAGCCGTCTCAGTGGGGCTCATAATGTAGGCGAACGCTAGAAGTGGCTGTGCGGAGCACTCTTATGCATCCTGATAGACCCATTGCCGATTCCAACCGTGAGCAGATGACGGAACACGTGGCGGGCGCTCATCGTTTGCTGAAAACCCTGCAGGACAAGATCGGAGAACATCCGGAACTCGCCGAGGCCATCGCCAAACTCGAATCGGCGCTGAATATCCTGACCGTCAAGACCGCCGGCATGCTCTAACCGGCCGCGCACGATCCGCGTCATTCACCTCGTTATAAGTTTGTCCTTGCGATAAGCATCGCTGAATCCTAGATTGGAATGCGCTGGCCGGTGCCGTGGCCTTTCGAGGCACTCCTATGAAGCGAAATATCATTTTTTGCATTTTTCTTCTCCTGCTGATGGCGACTGCCGACGACGCTCAGGACACAGCTCGGGCTGCCGCCGCCGCGAATCCTCACCAAGCGACACTCGACCACCTTCAAGCCCTGACGACGGTGCCGCTCGCAGAGTGGAGCTTTCACAAGGATGTGCCGCATCCTGAGGAGCCATCGCTGGATGATTCGGCCTGGGAGCACACGAAGGTCGGGGAGAAGTGGGCCGACGGTGCGCGCGTCTTGCGCTGCTGGGTCCAGGTGCCGGAGCGCGTGCAGAACTACGGCATTGCCGGAGCGCACTTGAGGCTCGACCTGCATTTTGAGAGCCGCGGGCCCATCGTCATTTCCGTGTTCAGCAATGGAGCGCTGGTGTCCCGCGGGGACGAAGACATGCAGCAGCCGATCCTCCTGCAGGAGAGCGCAATGCCAGGACAGAAATTCCTGATCGCGGTGCGGATTGATGCGGAGGAGAAAGACACAGAGCTTAATCGAGCCCAGCTTTTGATCGAGCCGTCAGCTGACCGGCCGGACCCGGGTTTGCTGCGAACAGAGATCCTTGCCGCTATGCCCGTGGTCGCCGCGTATTCGGAAGGACGAGCAGAGCGGGAGCAGCTTGTCGATGCCGCAGTACGGGCAATTGATTTCGGCGCGCTCGACAAAGGAGACCAAACTGCCTTCGATGCTTCGCTGCGCCGGGCCCAAAAACAACTTCAGGGCCTGAATCCGTGGATGAAGCAGTTCACGATTCGCGCTATCGGCAACTCCCATATCGACATGGCATGGCTGTGGCCATGGACCGAAACAGTGGAAGTGGTGCGCAACACGTTTCAGAGCGTGCTGGACCTGATGCGAGAGTATCCGGATTTCAAGTTCACCATGTCCTCGGCGCGGACTTACGAATGGATGCAGGAAAAATATCCTGACCTGTTTCAGCAGATTCAGCAGCGCGTGAAAGAGGGACGCTGGGAAGTGGTCGGCGGCATGTGGGTTGAGCCCGATCTGAACATGCCGGCTGGAGAATCTCTGGTCCGCCAGATTCTGGTGGGGAAGCGCTATTTTCAGAAGAATTTCGGCGTCGATATCCAGATCGGCTGGAATCCCGATTCATTCGGCTACAACTGGCAATTGCCGCAGATTTACAAAAAATCCGGGATCCACTACTTCGTCACCAGCAAGCTGCTGTGGGCCACTGACTACACCCGGTTCCCCTATCGGCTGTTCTGGTGGGAAGCGCCAGATGGCAGCCGCCTGCTGACCTACTTTCCACACGAATATGCGAACGAGTTCGAGCCCGAGCAGATAGCAAAGGATTTCGCATTCTATGCCCCATCAATTTACGGTCCAACCCTCGAAGGTCATCCGGAGATGCTCTATCTGTATGGCATCGGGGACCACGGAGGTGGGCCTACGCGCACTATGCTCGACACCGCGAAGCGGCTGGACGGCAACACAACTGTGTTTCCCAACATCAGCTACACCACTGCCCGGGATTTCTTCGCAGGTCTGGAGCAGCAGCTTCCGAAGTTGAAGGTTCCGGTTTGGAATGATGAGCTCTATTTCGAATATCACCGCGGCGTGCTTACAACTCAGGCAGAAACCAAACGCAGGATCCGGCGCGACGAAGATTTATTGCTTGATGCCGAGAAATACGCATCGCTTGCGATGCTGTACGGACGCCCTTATCCCCGCGGCGAATTCGAGCTGGCCTGGAAGAACCTGCTGTTTGACCACTTCCACGACATCATGCCGGGATCGGGAATCGCGGTGAACTATCTGGATGCACAGCGCAATCTCGAGGACGTTGCTCGCGCCGGCAACGAAGTGAAAACTGGCGCAGTACAGGAGCTTCTGGCCCACCTCAATACCCTCGGCGACGGGACTGCTCTGGTCGTCTTCAATTCCCTGTCGTGGCCAAGAAAGGAAGTTATCGATGCGACCGTACAACTGCCGGGGGCGGGAGTTCATCAGATCGAAATCGTGGACTCCCTTGGCAAGCTGGTTGCATCGGAACTGCTTTCGCTCGACCCGGCGACCAACCGTGCACGAGTGTTGCTGACAGCCGACGTGCCTTCTCTCGGATATGCGACATATTTCGTGCGCAGCACTGAGAAGACCGAAAACCTCGGCGCCCCGGTGAAGGCAACCGCGGACAGCATGGAGAACGAATTTCTCCGCATAACCGTGAATTCACAGACTGGCTGCATGACCAGTCTTTTCGACAAGCGTACCCGGACGGAAGCGCTGGCTCCCGCGGAAACCGATACCGGTGGTCCACGAACCTCCATTTGCGGAAACCTGCTGCAGGCATTTCATGATTTGCCGAAACACTGGGATGCCTGGAACATCGACCCAGATTTCGAACAGCAACACTGGGACCTCGACAAGGCCGACGAAGTCAAACTGCTGGAGAATGGCCCGCTGCGCGCCGTGATCCGGGTGAAGAAACACTTTCAGAACTCTTCGTTCGTGCAGGACATTACGATGTACGCGGGCGTGCCACGAGTCGACGTCAAAATGCACGTGGATTGGCATGAAAAGCACGTTCTGCTGAAAGTGGCGTTCCCGCTTAGCGCTCACAGCGATAAGGCGACCTTCGAGATCCCCTACGGTTCGATCGAGCGACCGACTACTCGGAATACTCCGGCCGAACAGGCAAAGTTCGAGGTGCCGGCGCAACGATGGGCTGACCTCTCGGATCGGCAGCACGGATTCAGTCTCCTGAATGACTGCAAGTACGGATACGATGTGAAAGGCAACGTGCTCCGCCTGTCCTTGTTACGTTCTCCCGAATGGCCGGATCCTCACGCCGACGAGGGCGCCCATGACTTCATCTATTCGCTGTACCCGCACGCCGGCAACTGGCGCGAGGCTGAAACCGTCCGCCGTGGATATGAACTGAATGTTCCGTTGCTGGCGCTGCAGACCGAAAAGCACTGGGGTGTATTGCCTGCCCGAGGCTCCTTTGTGGAGGTGAACCCAGCGAATGTTGTGCTCACCGCGCTGAAAAAGGCTGAAGATGATGACACCCTCATCGCCCGCTTCTATGAGTGGTCCGGAGGAAGTGCGGAAGTCACCCTACGGTTTCCGGAGAGAATCGAATCCGCGTGGGAAACGGATTTGATGGAGCGCTCCGACCAGCGACTTTCCACGCGTGGCAACGTTGTCACTGTCCCAACGAAAGCATATGAGATCAAGACGGTGAAAATACGTCTTGACACCACGGCAGCTGGGCCGCGCCCCGCGCCTTGATTCTGACGGATTAGCGCAAGAGAAGCATGAAACGAGCAGCTTGAGGCCTGAGACCAAATGAAGCTAACGGCACAATTGGCAAAGGGCACGGGGGTCGCAGCCCTCGGGGGCTTGCTGTTTGGATTCGATACCGCGGTCATTTCTGGAACTACGGCGGCGCTCACCCAAACCTATCAACTTTCGCCGGCAATGCTGGGCGTCACGGTTTCCAGCGCGCTTTGGGGAACAATCCTCGGAGCAATTTCCGCGGGATATCCCGGTGAACGCATCGGTCGCCGGAACGGCTTGCGGATCATGGCTGTCCTGTACCTTGTCTCGGCCGTGGGTTGCGCCCTCGCCTGGAACTGGTATGCACTCCTGGCGTTTCGAATCATTGGCGGCCTGGGCATCGGGGGATCCTCGGTCCTTGGGCCGATGTATATCGCCGAAATCGCGCCTGCAGGATTACGCGGCCGACTGGTAGGGTTCTTTCAGTTCAACATCGTATCGGGCATTTTGCTTGCCTATTTCTCGAACTACGCCATCGGGTTGCAACGCTTCGGAGCCTCGGAATGGCGCTGGGAGCTAGGGGTTCCGGCTGTGCCCGCGGCACTGTTCCTCCTGCTTTTATTCCGTATCCCGCGCAGTCCACGCTGGCTGGTGAAAAAGGGACTCGTGGCAGAGGCGCGAGCCGTGCTGGCAGAAACTGGCGAAGTAAACGCCGAACATGAACTCCAAGCGATCGTCGAATCTATCGCGGTCGAGCAGAAGGAAGCAGCGGAGACATTGTTTTCTCGGAAGTATCGCTTCCCTATATTCCTGGCTGTCACCATCGGAATGTTCAATCAGCTTTCCGGCATCAATGCCATTCTTTATTACCTGAATGACATCTTCGCCCATGCCGGGTTCAGCAAAATGTCGGGCAGTCTGCAGGCAGTAGCGGTGGGAGCGACCAACCTGATTTTCACGGTCATCGCGATGTCGGTGATTGACAAGCTCGGGCGCAAGACCTTGCTTCTGACCGGCGCCGTGGGAATGGCGATCTGTCTTGGCGGCGTGGCTGCGACTTTTATGACGTCGCAGCATCAGGAACTGCTGGTCTGGTTGCTTATCGGCTATATCGCGTGCTTCGCTTTTTCGCAAGGGGCGGTCATCTGGGTCTACCTGGCGGAGGTATTTCCCAACAACGTGCGGGCGAAGGGTCAAAGCCTGGGCAGTTTCTCGCACTGGTTTATGAACGCCTTGATCTCGGGGACGTTTCCACTTATGGCTGCGTCATCCGGAGGCTATCCCTTTGTATTCTTCTCCTCGATGATGGTGCTGCAGTTCTTTATCGTGCTGTTCTTCTATCCGGAAACCAAGGCCCTGACCCTGGAAGAAATGCAGAAAAAGCTTCAGCTCGACTAAGGCCGGGCGTCAGTGCAACCTGCCCGCTATTTTCTCAACCGCTTCGAGGATCGCTCCGCTCCTGGCCACGCGTGTCAGGGTGTTGATGTCTTCAAACAACGGCCGGTCTTCGTCTAGTTTCTTGACGTGCTCGCGGATCACGTCGTAAGCAACCTGCGTCGCAGGTGCGGGCTGGACCGGCGCACGCAGATCGAATGCCTGCGCCGCCGCCATCAACTCAATTGCTGCCACGTGCCAGGCATTCTCGATGATCTGCCGGGTCTTGATGGCCGTGGTCATCCCCATGGAAACGAAGTCCTCCTGGTCCGCGGCTGCCGGAATTGATCCAGTGGCTGCGGGGTGGCTCAAGACGCGATTCTCACAGACCAGCGCGCCGGCCGTATACTGCGAGAGCATCAGACCGGAAAACATTCCTGCACCTTTGGTTAGAAAGGCTGGCAGGCCCATCGACAGGTGGGGATTCATCATCCGGTTCAACCTGCGCTCAGAAAGCGCCGCCGTGGTGGTGACTGCCATGCCCACGAGTTCGAGCGCAAAGGCCATGGGCGTTCCCTGGAAGTTGGCTCCGGTCAATACCAATTCTTCGTCCGGGAAGAACGTGGGATTGTCGGCGGCGTGGTTCAGTTCGATTTCCAGCATCTGCCGGGCCCACTTGAAGGCATCTTTCGCGGCACCGATGACCTGGGGACTGGAGCGCAGAGAATAAGCATCCTGTACTTTCTTGCCGGGCAAGCGGAGCAACTCCGAACCCTGGGTCAGCCTCCGGATATTTTCGGCGCACTCTTGCGCACCCGGGTAGCCCCGCACGGTGTGCACGCGGGCATCGTAGGCGGCCATATTGGCATTAAGTGCTTCGAGGCTCATGGCCAGAGCAATTTCCTGCGTGCGCAACCAGCAATCAGCGTCGTAGAGTTCGAGGCAGCCGATACCGGTGATGAAATCGGAGCCGTTGATAGCAGCCAGCCCGTCCCGCTCACGGAAAACGATAGGAGCTATTCCGGCTTCATCCAGGCCTTGCTTCGCAGGCATCCTTGTGCCCTCGTAAAAGACCTCGCCTTCTCCCATCAGGGTGATGGCGGCCTGCGCCATGGGCGCCAGGTCGCCGCAGGCGCCCACTGAACCCTTCTGGCAAACTACCGGAGTCACGCC